>Ga0181516_10000475_pt1 | contig 37235 bp, 35 predicted proteins | sample PEATcosm2014_Bin_25_FD_121104 | JGI IMG/M metagenome (GOLD analysis project Ga0181516, IMG submission 121104) | Peatland microbial communities from MTU Mesocosm Facility, Houghton, MI, USA - PEATcosm2014_Bin01_10_metaG | ecosystem: Environmental > Terrestrial > Soil > Wetlands > Peat | place... | reverse complement strand
TCGGTGAAATTCGGGAGAGGAAGCTTGGTCTTCCCCACGGCCGCCACCAACTCGCGCTGGATTCGGCACAGGTCCTTGATGAATCCCTCGGCCTTCTCGATGGCCGAAAGCAGCAGTTCCTCGGACACTTCCTTGGCGCCGCCCTCGACCATGGTGATGCCGGCTTCGGTGCCGGCGACCACGATCTCAAGCTCGCTGGCTTCGATCTGCTCGAAGGTCGGGTTGACGATGAGCTCGCCCTTCACGCTGGCGATGCGCACCGCGCCGACGGGACCCTCGAAGGGGACGTCGCTGATGGCCACGGCCGCGAAGGCCGCCACCATGCCGATGACGTCGGGAGGGTTGACCATGTCGGCCGAGATCGTGGTCGGAACCACCTGGATCTCCCGGGCGAACTTCTTGTCGAACAGGGGCCGCATGGGGCGGTCGATGAGCCGGGACACGAGGATTTCCTTGTCGCGGGGACGGGCCTCGCGCTTGAGGAAGCCCCCGGGGATCTTGCCGGCGGCGTAGTACTTTTCGTTGTATTCAACCGAGAGGGGGACGAAGTCGAGCCCCTCGGTGGGTTCGGACGCGCAGCAGACAGTGGCCAAGACCACCGACCCGCCGTAGGTCGCCAGAACGGCGCCGTTGGCCTGTTTGGCCAGCTTGCCGGTCTCGAGGACCAACTCTTCCTTGCCCAGTTTCAGGCGTACTTGATGCATGTTTTGCCTCTTTTGTTACTTGCGCAGGCCGAGCTTTTCGATGAGGGTGCGGTACCCCTGGAGGTTGGTCGACTGAAGGTAGCGCAGCAGCCTGCGGCGCTGGCCCACGAGCTGGAGCAGGCCCCGGCGCGAGTTGTGGTCCTTCTTGGACACCTTGAAGTGTTCGGTCAGATACTGAATCCGCGCCGTGATGAGGGCAATCTGCACCTCGGTCGACCCGGTGTTGGCGGCGGCGCCGCCGAAATCGGCGACAATCTTCGCCTTCTCTTCCTTGCTCAAAGCCATCGTGTGCTCCTTATTCAAACACAATTTCCTGAAAACGTATCCCCGGGGGAGACTCCCAGGTAAGCCGATCTTGTTCCACAGTGAGGTTCGCCGTTCGTCCATCCAAACGCACCGGATACGTTCCCGGGGGCGGCAGGAGCTTTCCCACCGCGCTGCGGGCGACAGCGCAACGGCCGGCGTCCCATCGGAAGGGAGGTTCCAGGGGAAGAGCGTAGGGCCGCCCCAGCAAAGAGCGGGCGTGCGCCAGATTCCCCACGGTGATGGCTTCCCGAACCGCCGAACTGCTGACCACCTGGCCCTCCAGGGTGAAGGGGGGAAGGATGGTGAGCCTCGTTTGGGGGTCGGCGAGCCAGCCGAGATCCGCGGCGGTGGTGGCCGAATCCCTCCCGAAGGAGAAGTTCCACCCCAACACCAGCTTGGAAAAAACGAAGGACTTCTTCAAAGCCAGAAAAAAATCCCTCCCGGTGATTGTACTGAACGCCGGGGAAAAGTCAATCACGACCGCCTGCTCGATTCCCGCGTCGGCCAGGGCCCTCAGCTTCTCGGGCCAGGTCATCAGGTCACCGGGGTAACGCGGGTTCAGCAGCTTCTTGGGGTTGTCGCGGAAGGTGACCACCAGGGGCGAGCCGCCCTCGGGGCCGGGGCGGCTGAGCTCCTCGAGGAGCGCTTGGTGGCCCCTGTGGACGCCGTCGAACACGCCGATGGAGGCCGCAACCTCGCGGTCGGACAGGCGCCCGCCCCCCACCGAAGCCCAGGGGTGGAGAATCACACCGGGCCCCTGTCGACAAACAGGTACGACCACCCGGCGCCCGCCCTTTCAACGACGGCCAGCAGCCGCCCATCCGGGGCCTCAAGCCCTGCCCTGTCGCCGACGACGGCGGCAAGCGCCGGGACGAAGACCGCCGGGTCGCGGCCGTTGAGCACGGGTGCCACCGAGTCTTCTTCCACGGCCGCCACGGGCACGCCCAGGTGCGCCAGGGTCCAGCGCGCGTCCTTGAACTCCATCGGTTCGGCGGGCAGCTGGAAGGGTCCGACGCTGGTGCGGCGCAGGCGCGTCACCGTGGCGCCGAACCCGCTGGCCCGGCCCCAGTCCCGGGCGATGGAGCGCACGTAGGTGCCCTTGGAGCAGTGGATGCGCACCGTCAGAACCGGCGCGTTCCAGGCCAGCACGTTGAGGGCGTACACTTCGATCGACCGGGCCGGCAGGGCCACCACCTGACCAGACCGAACCCTGTCGGAGGCGCGCTGGCCGGCCACATGGATGGCGCTGTAGCTGGGAGGAACCTGCAGCTGAGGTCCCACCCACCGGGTCGCCAGAGTCGGCACCGAGTCGTCGGGCACACCGCCGGTGAACACGACCTCGCCCTCGGGGTCGAGGGTGTCGGTTTCGGAACCGAAGGTGAAGTCGGCCTCGTAGACCTTGTCGAAGGCCGTGAACAGGGCGTTGAATTTCGTGAACTTGCCCACCAAGACCACGAGCAGGCCCTCGGCGAACTTATCGAGTGTACCCGTATGCCCCACGGCGTTGCCGTAGAGGCGTTTGACCGGGTACAGGGCTTGAAAGGAGGTGCGCTCGGGCTGCTTGTCGAGCAGGACAAGACCGTTGACGGAGTCGGAAACAGCTTCCCTCATCGATGGTCCGGGTTGACCCGCTTTCTGACAATCATATGGGCGGCCTGGCCCGCCGAAAAGGTGCCCCCGCATTCGTAGCCCAACTGAAGGAGATAGAGGTCGCGGAGCAGGTGTTCGCCGGAACCCAGAAGCACGGGCGACACAGCCAGGTGCATTTCGTCGATAAGCCCGGCAATCAGGTACTGGCGGATGGTCTCGACGCCGCCGCCCAGCCTGATGTCCCTGGTCCCCGCCGCCTGGCGCGCCCGCTTCAGCGCCGACTCGATGCCATCGGTGACAAAGTGAAACGTCGTCCCGCCGTCCATGACTAGGTCGGGGCGCGCGTGGTGGGTGAGGACGAACACGGGCACGTGATAGGGAGGATTGTCGCCCCACCAGCCCTTCCAGTCGTGGTTGAGCCAAGCACCGCGCTGAGGGCTGAACATGTTTCGTCCCATGATCCAGGCGCCAACGTTCTCGGCTCCCTTCCTTTCGAAGGCGTCGTCGACACCCTTGGTGCCGCCGCCGGTCCCGTGGACCTCTTGGAAGGCTGCGGTCTCGATGTGCCATTTGTGGACGCCGAAGCCGCCCTCGCCCAGGGGGTTGTCGAGGGATTGACGCGGCCCGGCGCCGTAGCCGTCGAGGGAGATTCCAAAACACGAGACTCTAAGCTTGGACACGCGGTACCGCCTTCAGGATCAGGGGGCCGAGGCTCTCTTGGCAGCCTCGTCGATGATCCGGTTCAACTCCATCGATTTCTGAATCGAGTCGTCGGCAAAGAACAGGCACCGGGGCACCGTCCTCATGCTGAGCTTCTTCATCAGGTGCCCCTGGATGAACCCCGCTGCGTGGTTGAGGGCCTCGACGGCCTTCTCGACCGTGGTCTCCTTTTGAAAGGATGAAAGGTAGACCTTGGCCTGGCTCAGGTCGTTGCTGACCTTCACCAGGCTGACGGACAGAAAGGTGCTCACCCGAGGGTCTTTGATCTCCTGGGTCAGAATCATCTGACTCAGGATGCCCTGGATGAGGCTTTCGACTTTCTTCTTGCGGACCTCGTTCATACCGACGGCGACGACTTGGCGATCTGCGCCTTCTTGGCGGCCTCGGCGGCCATCGTTTCGGCGATGGTGGGCCCAAGCTTCTTGGCGACGCTGACCTTCTCGACCACTTCGAACACGTCGCCGACCTTGACGTCGGTGTAGGTATCGACACCCACACCGCACTCGAAGCCTTCGACCACTTCCTTGGCATCGTCCTTGAACCGGCGCAGGGACGAGACCTTGCCCGAATAGACCTGGATGCCGTCGCGGATGATGTTCACGTGGCTGGTGCGCTTGATCTTGCCCGAGGTCACCATACAACCGGCCACGAGGCCGATCTTGGGAACCTTGAACGTGTCGCGCACCTCGACCTGACCGATGATCTCCTCGCGGACCTCGGGGGCAAGCATGCCCTCCATGGCCTGGCGGATGTCCTCAACGGCGTCGTAGATGATGTTGTACTTGCGGATCTCGACCTTTTCGCGCTCGGCAATCTGCTGGGCCTTGGTGGTCGGCCTCACGTGGAAGCCGATGATGATGGCCTCGGACGCCATGGCCAGGGTCACGTCCTGCTCAATGATGGCGCCGGCACCCGAGTGGATGCACGTGAGCCTGATATCGGCGGTCGACAGCTTCTCGAGGGCCACCTGAAGAGCCTCCACCGAACCGTGGACGTCGCCCTTGATGATGACCTTGAGCTCTTGAACCTCGCCGGCCTGGATGGTCGAGTAGAGGTTGGCCAGCGTCACCTTCTTGACGTTCTTGGCCACTTCCATCTTCTTAAGTTCCTGGCGCTTCTCCGAGAAGTCCTTGGAGTCGCGCTCGCTTTCGGTGACCTGGAACGGATCGCCCGCCCCGGGGATGCCGTTGAAACCCAGCACTTCCACGGGCATGGACGGTCCGGCTTCCTTGACGGGAACGCCATGGTCGTCGAACATCGCCCTCACCTTGCCGGGGAACACGCCGCCGACGAAGTAATCGCCGACCTTGAGCACGCCTTTCTGGACGAGGATGGAGGCCACAACGCCCCGCCCCTGGTCGATCTTGGACTCGATGACCTTGCCTTCGGCGCGGCGCTTGCGGCTGGCCGTCAGTTCCATGACCTCGGCCTGGAGCAGAATGGCGTCGAGCAGCTCGTCGAGGCCCAGCCGCTTGAGGGCCGAGATCTCGACGTACATGGTCGTGCCGCCCCAGGGTTCGGGCACCAGGCCGTAGTCGGACAATTGCTGACGGACGCGGTCGGGGTTGGCCTCAGGGAGGTCGACCTTGTTGATCGCGACAATGATGGGCACCTTGGCTTCTTTGGCGTGGTTGATGGCTTCAACCGTCTGGGGCATGACGCCGTCGTTGGCGGCGACCACCAGAACGACAATGTCGGTGATCTGCGCGCCGCGGGCCCGCATCAGGGTGAACGCCTCGTGACCAGGGGTGTCGAGGAAGGTGATGTCGCCCTTTTCGTGGTGGACCATGTAGGCGCCGATGTGCTGGGTGATGCCGCCGTACTCGCCGGCCGCCACGTCGGTGGTCCGGATGGCGTCGAGGAGCTTGGTCTTGCCGTGATCGACGTGACCCATGATGGTGACGATCGGCGGCCTGTGGACGAGGTCTTCGTCGAGGTCGGTCTCGGTCTCGATGACCGTTTCGTCGTAGAGCGAGATGATCTTGACTTCGGTGCCGTACTCGGCGGCAAGGATCTGCGCCGTATCGGCGTCGATCTGCTCGTTGATCGTGACCATCATGCCCATGCTCATCAGCTTCTGAATGAGCATGGACGCCTTGAGGTTCATCTTCCGGGCCAGTTCGGCGACGGTGACGACCTCCATGATCTCGACTTCCTTGGGAACAGGGTTGGCCTTGGCCTGGGCCCTCTTCTTGGCCTGGTTGGCCTTGTCGAGGAGCTCTTCCTTTTCCTTGAGGTAGGTTTTCTCTTTCTTGGAACGGAACTTCTTCGGTTGAATTCCCTTGGTCAGGTCAACAGGAGGAGTGCCGCCCGGGCCGCCGGGACGCGGACCGTAACCGGGACCACCCGGGCGAGGGCCGTAGCCAGGACCGCCGGGACGGGGTCCGTAACCGGGGCCGCCGGGACGGGGGCCGTAGCCCGGACCGCCGGGTCCGCCTGGGCGTGGACCGTAACCGGGCCCGCCAGGACCGGGGCGAGGACCGTAGCTGTTGCCTTGATACCCTTGACCCGGGGGACGGTCGCCGTAGGGGCGCGGAGGACCGCCGGGGCCCGTGGGACCTCCCGGACGGGGTCCGTTCCACTGGCCCTGGGGAGCTCCGCCTTGAGGAGGCCGGGGTCCCCACTGGTTGGCGGGCCGGTCTCCGTACGAGCGCGGCGGACCGCCGGGGGCACCGGGGCCGCCTGGACCCGAGCCGCCCTGGGGGCGGGGTCCGCCCCACTGGGGACGGTCGCCCTGGGGGCCGCCGGGACCACCCTGGGGACGGGGTCCGCCCCACTGACCCGAAGGACGGTCGCCGTAGGGCCTGTCGCCCTGGGGACGGTCGCCGTAGGGCCGGGGCTCCCGGGGGGGGCGGCCCGACTCGATGCGCAGGCCTTCGGGCTTGGGAGCGTTGGGGTTGGGCGCCACACGGCGCATCTCTTGAGGACGCTTGGAGGCGAACTCAGCGATTTTTTCGGCGGAAAGGCCGCCGGCCGCCCCAAGGGCGGGCTTGGCGGGCGGAGTTCCCTGAGCCGGAGCCGAGGAAGCGGCCGCCCGGGGACCAGGAGCAGCGGCGGGTGCCGGGCCATCACCCGCACCATCCGCCCTGTGGGCCACCACGACTTTCTTCACGATCGTCTTCTTCTTGACGACGACGACCGCTTTCTTCTTCTCGCCTTCCGAAACGGGCGCGGGGGCCGCGACCTCTTCGGGTTTCGGGTGCTTGATGAGGGTGGCCTTGGGTCTCTTGTTTTCCAGTTCTTCAGACATATACGGTTATTTTTCCTCGGCTTCCTCTTCCTCAATCTCAAAACTCAGGCCGACTCCGCAGTTGGGGCACTGGGTCATATTGATCTGGACGGGGTGCCCGCACTCGGGACATTCAAATTCTTCTTCGTATTCTACAGCATCTTCGGGCGAATAATCAATCGGAGCTTCCTGACCCTCATCCTCGACAATCTCGACGTTGTCCTCGATAACCTTCATCAGAGTCTCGACGTCCTGGGCCGTGATTCCGTCGATCTTGCCTAGGTCTTCGCGCGACAGGTTCACCAAGGTTTCGATCAGAACGATGTTGTGCTCGGCCAAAACGCCGACCAACCGTTCACTGATGCCCTCGAGCTCGGCGACGCTGGTGATCACCGAGCCTTCGATTTCCTCTTCGTCGCGGAAGAGGCCGTGAGCCGTTTCGCGGGCCTCGCGGCTCAGGTCCATTTCGGCGAACTGCTCCTCGGTCTTGACGTCAATGCTCCAGTCGCACAGCCTGTTGGCGAGCTTGACGTTGAGGCCCTGCTTGCCGATGGCCAGGCTGAGCTGGCTTTCGGGGACGACGGCCAGCGCCTGTTTTTTCGACTCGTCAAGGATGACGACCTGGCTGACCTGCGCGGGGTTCAGGGCGTTGCGGATGAACTCCCGGGGTTCGGGATCCCACTTGAGGACGTCGATGCGCTCGCCCTCGAGCTCCTTCATGACGGCCTGGATGCGCACACCCTTGAGGCCCACGCAGGCGCCGATGGGGTCGACCTCCTGCTTCACAGACCGCACCGCGATCTTGGTCCGGTAACCGGCCTCGCGGACGATCTTGTGGATGAGGATGGTCTTTTCGTAGATCTCGGGCACTTCAAGCTCGAAGAGCTTCTCGACAAACTTCGGGTCGCGCCGGGTCAGCACCACCTGGAGTCCGCCTGGGGTTTTGCGGACCTCGCTGATCATGCTCTTGATGCGGCTGCCGGGGGCGTAGGTCTCGCGCGGCGACTGATTCTTGCGCGGAAGGATGCCCTCGGTGCGGCCCAGGTCCACGTAGATGTTCCCGTTGCGCTCGCGCTGGTAGTACCCGATGATGACCTCGTTCTCCTTGCCGGAGAACTCGGAGTACAGCGTGTCTTTTTGAATGTCGCGCAGGTACTGCTTGGCACGCTGCTTGGCCGTGTGCACCGAAGAGCGGTCGAACTCCTTGGGGTCGATCTCGATCAGGATCTCGTCCCCCACGGTGGCTTCTTCGTTCAGCAGCAACGCGTCTTTGAGCTCCAGCTCGCCCACGGGATCGTACAGGTCGTCGTCGTCCACGACCACCTTCTTGGCGGAAATGGAAACTTCGCCCAGGTCTTCGCCGAACTTGACGACGGCGTTGTCGCTGGTTCCGTAGGTCTTTTTGTACGCAGCCAGCAGGAATTCCTCGACGACTTTCTGGACCAGTTCGCTGCTGATCCCCTTGTCCTGGGTGATGGCTCGGATGGAATCGCTCAGTTCAGAGTTCACTCTGATGCTCCTTGTCGTAGGCGTGCAGTTTTCATAAGTCGTGCAGTTTCGCTTTGTGGATCTGATCCACGGTCACGGGCCGGGACCCGGCCTTAGTCTCGAAAGTGAGCGTGTCGCCCTCGAAGGCGGCCAGCAGGCCTTCCTCCCAGTCAGTGCCGCCCGCCAGGTACAGCTTGATCTTCTTGCCCACGTAGAACCCCAGTTCCCTGCGGTACTTGAGGGCCCTCTCCAACCCCGGCGATCCGACTTCCACCGAAAGGTCTTCGGTCTGAAGCAGGGCCTCCAGCTTGGGCAGGAGCTGCCGGTGCGCCCGGGTCAGGTCGTCTATCCCAAGGCTCGAGGGCGAATGCAGCACGATATGCACCGAAGTGGTACCGTTCTTGGTCCGCAGGCCAAGGTCAACGAGGTTGTGGCCCAGTCCCCGGAAGAACTGGTCGAGGTCTTGGAAGACGGGGTCTTCGGGATCGTTCAGCAACATGGGACACCATAAAAAAAAGAGCCGTTTTCCGACTCTTTTACGATTAGAGAGCTTAACTGTGGAAAATAGAATACCCGCCGGAGGGGGGCCTGTCAAGGCGGCGACGTCCGGGTAGCCCGCACTAATGGAGGCCCACGCAGAGCACCTTTACCTCGGCCGCGCCGGCGTCCCTGAGCAGGCGCGAACACGCCTCCACAGTGGCGCCGGTGGTGACCACGTCGTCGACAAGCCACACCACAGGCGAGCGGTCCAGCCGGCGGGCCGCCGAGGGAGCCAGGGCGTAGGCGCGCCGGGCATTGTCCAAGCGGTCCTCGCGGGCCAGGGTCTTCTGGCTCAGCGAGGCGCGGCGCACCAGAAGCTTCCATACGGGGAGCCCGGCATTCCGGCCTAAGGCCGAGGTGAACAGTTGGACTGGATCCCAGCCACGCTTCCACAGGTTGCGCCGAAGCGGCGGCACGGGGACCAGCGGCCCCGGGGGGAGCAGGCGCGGCGCCGCCGCCCGGGCCCAAGGAGCGGCCAGACACGCCAGGCCGCCGAACTTGTAGAGGCGAAGCAGCTCGGCCCCGGGCTCCTGGTAGCTGAAAAGCCCGTCGATGGACGGAAACGACCACGCCTGAACCGAGCAGTCAACGCAGCGGTCGGCCTCGGCCAACAGCACCTGGCCGCACACGGGACAGCGCCCCTGACCGAGGTCGGGCGGACTTTCGGGCTGAAACCGGGCCTGGCACGAGCGGCAGAGCGGGTGCGGCGACGCCACGCCGCACCCGAGGCACCGTTGGGGAAGCAGGGAAAACAGTCTCATGCCCTCCCTGACGGGGTCAGCGGGCCTCGCGCTTGAGCCGGGCCAGAAGGTTGAGCGCGTCCAGGGGGGTCAGGCGGTCGAGGTCCAGGGAACGCACCTCGGCGCGCAGTGCGTCTTCGGGGGCGAACAGGTCGAGCTGGGGTTCGGGCTGGGCGCGGCCTCGCTTGGGAACCGCCGTGCCGTCCTCGGGGGGAAGGTTCTCGAGGATCTGGGCGGCCCTCACGAGCACGGGCCCGGGGACGCCGGCCAGGCGCGCCACGTGGAGGCCGTAGCTGTGGTCGGCGGCTCCGGGGACGACCTTGCGCAGGAAGACCACTTCGTCCCCCTCTTCAAGGACGGCCATTGACCAGTTCTTGAGCGCCGGGTGCTTGAGCGCCGTCAGTTCGTGGAAGTGGGTGGCAAACAAGGTCTTTGCCCCCACCACGTCGAGTAAATGTTCGCAGATGGCCCAGGCGAGGCTGAAACCGTCGCGGGTGCCCGTCCCCCGCCCCACTTCGTCCATGATGACAAGGCTGGCGGGCGTCGCGTTGCGCAGGATGTGCGCCGTTTCGTTCATCTCGACAAGAAAGGTCGACTCGCCCCGGGCCAGGTGGTCGCTGGCGCCCACGCGGCAGAAGATCCTGTCGACGGGCGACCACCGGGCCGCCGACGCGGGGACAAATGAGCCGATCTGCCCCAGCAGCACGATCAGCGCCGTCTGCCTCAGGTAGGTCGACTTGCCCGCCATATTGGGGCCCGTGATCAAGAACAGCGTGTCCTCGGGGGCGAAGGCCACCGAGTTGGGGACGAAGGGATCCTGGGTGAGCACCGCCTCGACCACGGGGTGCCTGGCAGCCTCGAGGACAAGTTCGCTGCGGTCGCTGAAGCGCGGGCGCACGTAGCGCTGAAGGACGGCTGTTCGGGCCAGGGCGGCGGCCACGTCGAGCCCTGCCGACCAAGCCGCCAGGGCCTGAAAATCGGGCACCAGGGCCTTGAGCTCGTCCCTGAGGGCCAGAAAGATCCTTTTCTCGAGTTCGTAGATCCGCTCCTGGGCGTGAAGCAGGGTCTCTTCGATCTCGCCCAGCCTGGGCGTGGTGAACCTTTCGGACCCGACAAGGCTCTGTTTGCGGCGGAAGTGAGCCGGCAGCTGGTCGAGCCTGGCCTTGCTGACCTCGAAGTAGTACCCGATGATCTTGTTGTAGCGGATGCGCAGCTGCGGAAGGCTGGCGGCCTGCTGCTCCTCGGCCAGGTAGGCGTCGAGCACCTCCTGGCTGTGGTCCCGCAGGTGCTGCAGCTTGTCGAGTTCGGCGTCGAAGCCCGCCTGGATCAGGCCGCCCTCGACAAGGGTGGGCGCCGGGTCGCGCAGCAGCGCCGCGCCCAAACGGTCAGCGGCGGCCGCGAGCGCGGCACGGGACTCGGGGGCCCAATGGGTGCCTGGAGCCAGCGCAGGGGCCTCGGCCCCGGTCAGAGCCGCCAAGAGGAGGCCCTGGCGAACCGAGCCCTCGAGGCCCAAAAGGTCCCGGGGCGAGGCCTTTTCGAGGGCAAGGCGCGCGGCCAGCCTCTCGACATCGAGCTGCCCGGTCAAGAGAGAGCGCACCCGCTCCAGCAGTTCGGGGGCTTCGGCCAGCAGGGCCACGCCGTCAAGCCGGGCCTCGATGGCCATGCGGTCCACCAGCGGAAACAGCAGTCTCGAGCGCAGCAGCCTTGACCCGGGGGCCGTGAGCGTGCAGTCGAGCACCGAGAACAGGGTGAACGCGGTGCCGCCGTCACGGGTGTTGGCGGTGACCTCGAGGCTGCGCGCCGACTGGGGGTCGATCTGCAGGTAGTCGACGGCGCGGTACACCAGGAGCGAGCGCACGTGTCCCAGGGAACGCCCGGGCGAGTTGAGCTGCCAGTATTCGAGCAGCGCCCCCGCGGCGGCGTTCTCGGCCGAAGCCTCGTCGAGGCCGAAGGCGTGGAGCGACAGCACGCCGAAGTGCTCGAGCAGGCGGCGGTGACCCGACGCTCTGTCGAACCTCCACGGGGGGAGTTTGGTCACCGTCAGCCCCCCCACCGCCTTCACCAGCGGTGCCAGGAAGGGATAGGCCTCGAAGGCCTCGTCGCTGATCAGCAGCTCCCGGGGCTGGAACCGGGCCAGCTCCTTTTCGAGCGGTTCGGCCCTGCCGGCGAGACGGAACTGCGTGGCCCTCAGCTCGCCCGTGGAGAGGTCTGCGGCAGCCAGGGCGCACAGATCGGCGCTGAAGGCCAGCGCCGCCGTGTAGTTGGACCCCGAGGCCGCCAGGTACCCGTCCTCGACAAGGGTCCCCGGCGTCAGGATGTCGACAACCTCGCGCCGGACGATGCCCTTGTCTGCGCCCGGCACCGAGACCTGCTCGCACACGGCGATGCTCCGGCCCGCCTCGAGGAGCTTGCGGATGTACGGCTGGGCCGCGTGATAAGGGATGCCGCACATGGGCTCACCGTGGCGGTGGGTGAGCGTGAGCCCCAGGAGACGGCTCGCTTCCTTGGCGTCGCCCTGGAACATTTCGTAGAAGTCTCCGAGGCGGAAGAACAGGATCTTGTCCCTGTGCCTTTCCTTGATTTCCTGGTACTGGCGCATCATGGGGGTCGCTTCGGCCATGGGGTCATCTTAGGGAATTCCCAGCCTCGCCTCAAGGACAATCCGAGCGCAGTCCGTTGTCTTTCAGCGGGAAACGGCTATAATGGAACCGTGGCAGAGGCAATATTCTATCAGGAAGACGATTCCGGATTGTTCATCAAGGCCGAGGGGCACATTACGGCAGCCGTCTCGGTCGACCTCCGGGAACTGATCCTCGGGCGCCTGGCTCGCGGCCCTGTCCCCCCCCTTCTTGGCGTGGACCTGTCCAAGTGCGACTACATGGACTCCACGTTCATGGGACTCATCGTCGGATTCCACAAACGTTACAAGTCGCTGTCGGGAAAGAGTTTGTCCATTCTTAGGCCCACCGAGGAATGCATCAAACTCCTCAGCGGCCTCGGAATTCTGAAGCTGCTGACCGTGGTCACCGGTCCCGTGCCGGCCTCGCCGCCCACGTGGCAGGGGCTGCGGGCCAGCCGCAACCCGAGCCCGGAGATTCTCCTCAACGCCCACCGCAACCTGAGCGAGCTGTCGCCCGAGAACGCCAAGCTGTTCTCGACCCTTCAGGGCGTGCTCGAACAGCAGGTGGAGAAGAAAGCCGAAGACTGACCGGCGTCAGCGGGCCAGATCGGCCTGGAGCCTCTGGATCACATCGTCGGTGATATCGGCGTCGGGTCCGTACCACAGCACCGCAGGGTTGGAGGAGTTGATGATCAGGCCGAAGCCTTTCGAGATGGCGGCCTGCTCGATCTCCTGGGGCAGCCACTTCTGGAACGAAGTGTCGTTCTTCAGCGCTTCACCTGCGGCCGCCAGCTCCTGCTGCTTGGCGTGCCCAAAGTCTGAGAATGCCGCCTTCTTGGCCTGGATCTGCGTGTCGAGGGCCTGGACCTTGGCGTTGTCACCGGCCTTGGCGGCCTCGGCGCGCTGGTCCACCAGCCCCCGGATCTCGTCCCGCATGGCGTCCAGATCCTTTTGGATCGACGCCTTGAGGTCTTCGACCGCCTTGGCCCTGGCGTCCTTGTAGAACTGGCTCACACGGGTCAAGTTGACCACGCCTGTCTTGGCAAACTGCTGGGCCGACGCCGTGCCTGCGGCAGCCAGAATCAGGAGCAGAACGAGGATACGTCTCACATTAACCTCCTAATAGTCCATGCCGAACGCAACAACCAGGGTCATGCCGAAGATGTTGCTGGTACTCAGGGTCTGGGGCGACCAGTTGATCGATCCGTCGGGGTTGTACTGGAAGGGCTTGGCCAAGTACAGCGCCAGGGGGAACTGGGGGCTCACTATACGCAGGCCCCAGCCCCACGAGAGCTTATGCTGGGTGAACGGTACTGTGAACGGGTTGTCGTAGCCCGGTTCGGCGCCGTAGTCGATCAGCACCGAATCGTCGATGAATGAGTCGATCCATAGGAACTGGCCAGCGAACGGAAACGGCGTGCGCAGCTCGACGCCCGAGGTCCAGCTGGCCTGGCCGTCGGTCTGGTAGCCCCAGCCCCGGCCCGAGAGCATGCCGTCGATGTACACCTCGTCGGTGGGCTGGACAAGGAACGGCCCCGTGCCGGCGTTCGCGGCCATGAGGAAGCTGAAGCCCGTGCGGGCCTTGAACACAAGGTCGAAGCTGTAGGTTTCGGCCAGGGGCCAGCTGAAGAGCTTGATGTAGTCTTCGGCCTTGGTGTCGAATCGGGTGAAGTGCGTGGTGCCGCCCAGGAACCCGCCGGCGAAGGTGATCGTCTCACCCACGTCGAACCCCGTGGTGGGGTTGTAGACGATGTCCCGGGTGTCCCAGGTGAGCTTGGTCCACCACTGGTTGTCCAGCTGCCAGTTGTCGAGGTTGAGGCGCAGCGAGTAGTTGGCGGGCCTGTAGATTGTGTCGTCGTAGTCGACGTACTGGAGCACTGACTTCTCGCCCGTCCCCACGCCGAAGCGCCCCAGGGGAGTGAACCACGAATAACCGGTGTTGACTCCCACGTTGAACGCCCACGCCTCGTACTGCATCTGCGAGTTCTTCTGCACGGTGCCGTTGTTCAGATCGTACTGATACTGGGTGATCAGGCTGTACTGCGAGATGAGCGCGGCCGTGGGAACCCCGGGGAATCTGTCGCCGGCGTTGTAGGTGACGCCGTTGTAGGTTTGGGTGCCCGTGAACACGTAGGCGTTGTCGCTGTACGGGTCCGGCGTGTTGCTGTTTGTGGCGTTGGTCTGCTGGTTCGAGACAGCCTGGTCGATCAGCGCGTTGACCGAGTGGGTGAAACCGATCTGGCCGCCGGTGGTGATCCGCTGGTCGAGCAGCCAGTTCTGGCTGAAGGTGAGGTTCAGGGACTGGGTGACCGGCGAGAGGCTCGAAGTGACGCCCAGGGTCTGGCCGTTGCCGAGGAAGTTCTTGTCAGACCACTTGATCGTGGCCGAGATGGGGAACTGCGCTGTTCCCGAGAACGTGAGGCCGAACGAGATGTCGGCCGTCTTGGCTTCCTCGACGTTCAGCACCAGGTCCATGAGGCCGTCGGCCGAGCCCTGGGGCGTCTCGGGGGTCACCGAGCCGAAGTACTGAAGGTTGTAGAGGTTGCGGATGCCCGAGACGATCTTGGCCTTGCTGAAGACGTCGCCCACCTCGAGGGGGAGTTCCCTGAGGATGACGATGTCCTTGGTCTTGGTGTTCCCCTTGATGAGAATGTTCTCGATGTGAGCCCGGGGACGCTCGACGATGGTGATCTTGTACTTGATGGTCGTGCCTTCGCGGACCTCGGCGCGGCTGATGTTGTTGAAGATGTAGCCGTTCTCGAGGTACAGGTCGACCACCCTCTGGTAGTCGGCCTCGAGCTTCTCCTTGCTGATCGTCTTGCCCGTGGGCTGGCGGACGAGGGCCTGAAGCTCGGCGGTGGAGAAGATTTCGTTGCCCTCGAAGGTGAAGCCCCCGAACTGCAGCAGGTCTCCCTCCTTGATCGTGAGGACGATGTTGAGGACGTTTCTGCTGGTGGGTGCGTCAAAGGTGACGTTCCGCTGGACGTCGATGACCCGGGCGTCCAGGTAGCCGTGGTTCCAGTAGTAGCTCTCGATCGATCTCAGGTCCTTCGTGAACGCGGCTTCTTTGAACAGGCCCGCGTCGAAGAAACCCTGGACCTTGGTGTCCATCAGCCCCTTGAGGGTGGCCGAGGACGCGAACGAGTTGCCCTGAAATGTGATCGACTTGACGGCGTTCTGCAGGCCCTCGGTCACCTTGAAGATGACCTTGGCTTTGTGGGCGTCGATGGTCTCGGTGGCCGAGGTCACCGAGACGTCGAGGAAACCGCGCTCCCGGTAGTAGGTTTCGAGGGCGCCCTCGTCGTTCTTGATCTTCCCCTGATTGATCAGGTCGCCCTTCTTGACGGTGAGGACGGTCTGCAGCTCGCTGGAGCGGAGCTTGTCGTTGCCCGAGAAGTCGATGGCGTCCACCGAGGGCTTCTCGGTGACCTTGAACAGCAGGATGACCGCCGTACCCTGGTCGTTGGCCTTGATGGCCGTGGGGATAATGAGCCCGTCGAAGAAATCCAAGTTGTAGAGCGCGGTCTGAAGGTCCTGGAACAGGGACTCGCTGAACTTCTTGCCCAGGTACGGCCGGGTCACGCCGTCGATGTCGCTCCGCTGAACGTTGGACAGGCCGTCGAAGCGGATCTCGGAGATGGGTTTGCCGAGGTACCAGTCGGCAGGGCTCGAGACATCGGGTGCGGGAGGCGGGGGAGCGGCCGCGGGCGCAGGAGCCGAATTCGCCGAAGGAGCCGGGGCCGGACCCGCCGCAGGAGCCGGACCCGCCGAAGGAGTCTGAGCCACCGCAGGCAGGGCAAGGGCAGCAAGGCCCAACACGAGGATCCAGGGGGATGGCTTCATTCAGTCTCCTTGCGCATCAATAACTCCAGTTCCATCTAAACGTTACCGTGTTGTCGGTGACGAAGAGGGTTTCTGGATGTCGGGGTAGCAGGTCCCAATCCAACAGAAAAAACGGCGTCTGGAACTCCATGAGGAGTTCAGGCTCGATGACCAGAGTTGTCGGTTCCTGCGTGGTTACCGTGCCGTCCTGGTTATAGGTCACGATACCCTGGCTGAAGGCCAGGGTGCCCTGAAGGAAGAGATCGTCGCCGATGTACTTTCCAAAATACAGCCTTGTGTTGTCAAGGTAATCCGCTGCTTCCAACGGTCCGTTTCGGTTCAGAAGGCTCCTCTTGAGGATTTCCGTCTGCACCGTGAACAGGTCGAGTTTGAAGTTCTTCTTAACAGTGTTTTCAAAGGGAGTCAACAGGAAGCTCGTGCCGACGTCGGTGGCGACTGACAGAGCGGTGTTCGTCCCCGAGCTGTTGGTGTAGTCCGTGGGGACCGCCAAGGTTGTGCCGACCAGCTGCTGGAGCTGCTCCGGGGTCTGGTACGGCTCGGCGTCAAACCGGGGTGAAAACCGGCTCAGGAACCCGTCGGCCATGAGGTTGACCAGCACATCGCCCGTGCTGGCTCTGACCCTGTACTCGGCCCGGACCGCAATCCGGGGGTCAAACCCGGCTTGGTTCTCCTGAAACACCAGCTGGCCTTCCTTGATGAGGAAGGTGTGGTTGAGGTAGTTGACCTCTCCGGTCTTGAGCCCGATCTTGCCTTTCACCGACCAAGTCGAGGTCACGTCGTTGGCTAGAACCGCCAGATTCTGGTTGGTCGCCGCCACAGCCCGCAGCAGCGGCACGTTCTCGTTCGGCCACAGGAACTCCACCTTTCGCCCCGTCACCAGGGTCAGGTCCGCGTTGAAGCCCAAACCGGGGACCACGGCGCTCTTGGTGTCCTTCAGCGTGATGGTGGCGTCCTGCAGCGCCAGACGCCCCCCCAGGGTCACCGCCAGCGGCGTTCCGGCGACGATGAGCACCCCCGAGACGTTGCCCGTCGCCGACAGCCCCGTGTACTGGTACGAAACAGGAATCAACGAGAGGGCGTCGGTCTGCAGGGTGAAGCGGAACTCCTCGGGGACGAAGTGGTCGAGGCGGGCGACCCCCGACACCAGCCACATCTGTCCGGCGGGTCCGATGTTGACCGGATCGACTTGCACCCTGTGCCCCTCGAGAACGACGGGAACGTCGACGGGCCCCAGGGGCTGGCGGACGAAGTTGCTTTCCATGACCACGCCTTTGAGGACGACCCGGCCGTTGACTTCGGGGTCCGACAGGGACCCGCTCATGGTGAAGTCGCCGGCAAGCGTTCCGCGGTCAATGGAGAATAAGGGTGAGTTCACGAAGCTCTTCACAGGGGCCAGGTCGGCTTCGAATCCGTGCACCGCCACCGAAACGGTCTCCTTCATCCACTGGCCTTCGGCGACGGCGTGAACGGGAAACGGGGCGACGGCTTTAAGGTGGAAGGACCCGTCGGCCAGTCCCTGGGCCGAAAGGCCTCCGTCGCCCAGCGACGCTTCCCAGCCGTCGGCTCCCCACCGGCCCGTGAGGCGGGCGTCGGGGAACGGCTGGGAGGCCCACGTGTTCGACTGCGCCTTCACTGCAAAGTCGGAGCGGAAGGGCTGCCCCGGGGGCGTCCACGACCCCGACGCCGCCCAGCGGCTGAGCCAGTCGCTGGTGCCGAAACGCACGCCGACCCCGGCCGCCGAGGTCCAGCTGCGGTTGGAAACGTCGAGGTCGAGCGAGGCGTCGGTGAGCCGCAGCGAGTTGACGGACAGGCCGGCGTTTCGTACCCGCAGCGTGCGCGCTGTCCCCGAAAGGGCGCCGCGGAAACCCAGGGGAGAGTCGCCCCACCGGGCCTCGCTGAGGGCCGCCTGGGCGTTCCAGGCCACGTCGACTCCACGCCAGTCAACGGCCCCCGTGACGGCGAGCCGGCCCTGGACCGGTACTCCGGGCACTCGGGCCAGGTCGAGGCCCGCCGCCTGTGCCGTGAAGTGCCACGAGTCGGCCGCCGTGCCTACCCACTCGATGACGGCCTGCTCCCGGGAGGACTCGGGGGTGGCCAGGACCAGGCGCCCCGACCAGGGCTGGGACCAGTCGGCCGACCACGAGCTGACGGCCGTTCCGTCGAGGCGCCCGTGGGCGTCGTTGAGCACAAGGGCGTCGAGCCTGGCCATGGCGGCGTCGGCCGACAGCCGCGTGGTGAACGAAAACGGCTCCTGGTTCCACGGGTAGCGGCCTGTCACCGAGACCTTGTCGGCCTCGAGCGCCCACGCCGAGCCGCGGAGTGTCGCCCGGGTATCGAGGCCGACGGTCCAGCCCGGGGCCACCTCGAGCGGGGCCACCGTGAGCTGCGCTGTCCAAGAGCCCTCGTCGTCCTGGTGAGCGCTCCCGCTGATGCCGGGGTAGCCCGAAAACGCGAGGGTCTTGTCGAGGGGCACCCAGCGCCCGCTGAGGGCCAGGCTTCGTCCCCAGAGGCGCCCCGCCAGGGTCCAGTCGACCGCGTCGTCTCCGAACTTGACAGTGGCCGACCCCGAGCCCGATACCCCGTCCCACACAGCCTGGCCGAGGGTGACCTCAAGCTCCCGCCCCTTCCAGGTTCCCGAGCCCTGAAGGCGATGCGAGGGGCGGCCTGGGTCTGTCAGGTCGAAGGAAGCCTCCGGGACCTCGGTGTCTTGGCGCGACCACAGCACGTGGGCCGCCGCCGTCGCCTCGAGACCCTTCATCGGCGCAGGAACCACGCCTGAGGAGCCCCTCCACACCTGGGCGATCGACTCCAGGGGGACGCGCGCCAGCTGCAGGCGCACATCGAGCTTGGGCAGCCAAGGATCGAGGTTGCCAACGGCCGAGAACTGCCCCGCGCTGCCGGCCAGCGGCCCCGCCACCTGAAAGTCCCAGGAGCTGCCCCGCCTCTCCACCCAACCCTCAGCTCCGTCGCTCTCGAGCTCGTTCCAGACGACTTGCCGGGCGGCGAAGGCGATGCGCTGTCCGTCCCGGGACAAGTCCACCGTCCCCCTTGCCGAGCCCAGCCCCGGGAAGGCCGAGCGCTCCAGGGTCAGGGTCCCCGTGGGAAACGCGAAGTTTTCGTCGAGGGTGCCGTCGAACCTGAGGGCCATCAGGGGCGAGTCGAGGCGGAAATGCTCGAAGCGGTACGCCCCGGCCTGAGTACTGACCGACCCCGAGGCGCCCACGGCGCCCCCGTCGAAGGGGGCGGGCCACGACCCCGGCGGCCAGTCTCCCGTGCCTGAAAACGAGAAGTCTCCCCCCGGTTCGTACGAGAATCGCCCGGTAAGGGTGCCGTCTGCCAGCCCGGGCCAGAGCTTCTGGCCCCGCAGGTGGATCAGCTGCGAGGGCCTGAACCCGTCGGCGGCCCCCTTGAAGGTCCACTTGTCGGTCGGCCGGTCGAGGGTCGCCTGAAGGTCGAGGGGCACGCGGTCTGCCACCTTGGCGATGGTGACCTGCTGCGGGGTCACCGTGAACTGGAGGGTGACCGGGTCGAGGTCGAACCAGACGGTCCTCACGAGACTGGCCTCGGTCCGCAGGCTCCAATTCTCGAAGGCAGCGTCGCTGCTGAGCTCGCCCCGGAGCGAAAGCCTCGCCCACATCTGGGAGGCTGGGTCGTCCCACGCGAAAGCCCCTCGGAACCTGACCCCCCACTGGTTGCCCCGGGGAGTGACGACGACGAACCCCCTGTCCAGGGCCAGCGACCGCCTGCCGTCGGTCCAGCGGGCCTTCAGGTTGAACCCTTCGACTTCGAACCCGAGCACGGTGCCGGGCTGAAGGTAAGACGCCAGATGGTCCACCAGGGCCTTGTCGCGCGCTTCGACAAGGTTGACGCTGCCGTTGATGATCTGCACCTTCCTCAGGGCTTGGGAAAACCGGCCCTCGAGGATGAGTCCCCAGTCGAGGGACAGCCGGATCGAGGCGGCGGTGAGGATGGGGCTGCCGTCGGCGGCAAGAAGGCGCACGTTCTGGAAGTCCAGGGCCGCCAGCACGTTGGGCGCGATGCGGTCGTACACCACCCTCCGCCCCACGGCCGACTCGAACTGGACCCAGATTGCGTCGCGCTGGGTTTGGACCCATCCGTCGAGCCGCAGCCAGAGCCCGGGCGTGAACCAGGCTGCCGCCGCAAACAGGGCGACACCGAGGCCTAGGGGCCACCAACGGCGCAGGGTCATTGAGGTTTGCCCGTGTCGAGGCGGAGTGTCCACTTAAGCTGGTAGTCCCGGCCGTCGAGGCTTGAAGGGAACGAGACGGTCCTCAGGTAGGTTTCGAGCCACCTGTCGAGCTCGGGGTGCCCCGAGTCCAGGCCCTCGACATGAGTGGCGAACCCGCCCCCGCCGGGGATGGAGAGCACCAGGGCCCAGCGGGCCCCCTGGGGAGGCGCCAGGCCCGGGGGCGGAAGCGGCGGCGGCGCGTAGCCCTCGCCCCCGGCGCTCGTCCACCCCGCCTCCGCAGTCGGGGCGACCGAAGCCGCAGAAGCGGTCTCAGGCGCAGGCGCGGCTCCCAGAAGCTCGTCAAGCGAAACGGGGGCCGGAACGGGCACGTCGCCGGTGAGCGAGGGAGTGGAGGCCCGCCAGGCCGGGGCCGCCGGTTCCGGCGGGCGGCTGGGGGCGGTGCGTGAAGGCGCGCTCAAGCCCGAGGACGAAGCGGCGGCCTTGGGCTGCCCCTTGCCCGCCCCTGCGGCGATCAGGTGCATGCGTACCGGCGGCGGCGCGGGGGGCGCCGGCAGGAGAAACGCGGCCGCGATGAGGGCCGCCGCCAGGCCGTGAAGGGCCAGGGAAAGGAGCCACGGCCGGCTCCCCGCCGCCGTCACTCAGCGTCCTCCCTTGGCTTCCGTCAAAAGAGACAAATCGGTGATGCCCTGAGACCTCAGGGCGTCCATGACCTCGACCAAAAGCGCGTAGGGAATCTGCTCGTCGCCCTGGATGACCGCCGAGGGCGTGGTGCCGGCGGGAAGCTTCTGAAGCACCTGGCGCAGCACGGCGGGAAGCCCCTCTACGGTCACCGGCCGGCCCTGGATCACCAGGGTCGAGTCGCGGCTGATCGACACGGTCAGGTGGTCGTCGGTCATCAACTGCCCCGTGCTGGCCTCAGGAAGCTTCACATCGACGGCGGCCCTGATCTGAAAGCTCACCGCCAGGACGAAGCACAGCAGCACCAGCAGCACGTCGATGAACGGGGTGAGCAGAAGGGAGGGACTCTCGTTCGTGCGCCGGGTGAGCCGCGCCCGGGAGTCAAGCACGGCGGCCTTCCTGGGGGAGGAGCACGGACAGCAACGCCTCCATCTGGCCGGCCACCGCCTGGATTCGCTTCTGGAAGATGGCGTAGGCCGCGAGGCTGGGGATGGCCGTCACCAGGCCCAGTGCCGTGGCCACCAGCGCCTGCCCCAACCCGCCGGCCAGGGACGAGGGGTCGGCGCCGCCGCCGCTGCGCAAGGACAAGAACGCGCCGATCATGCCGCAGACCGTCCCGAACAGGCCCGAGAGCGTGGCAACGTTGGCCAGCGCTGGAAAGTACGAGACCCTGTCTTCCAGCCGGGCCAGGAGGGCCTGGGCCCGGGCCTGGAGCAGGTTCGGCGCTTCGCCCGAATGCGACAGAAGCTGGTTCAGCGGGTGGGTGTCGGCCACGCCCGTATAGGCGCGCGCCCCCCCGGCCGCATGGGTGAGCAGGCCGTCGAAGGCCTCGGGCCCTAGGGGCCGGGCCTTCCGAAGCACCTGGCGCTTGTGGAGGATGAGCCCGACGCCGTAAACGGACAGCGCCAGCAGGGGGAGAAGGTAGGGTCCCATGGCCCACAGAAAATCGATCATGAAGGCAACTCCGGCAAGGGGATGGGCGGCAGGACCGTCGGCGGCGGATCGGTATCGGGGACCAGGACCACCCAATCGGGAACCGGGGCCTCCTCGGGCGCCTCGGGCTCGGGGCCCGGAGGAGCGGGAAGGAAGTCGGTGTCGAAGACCAGAACGTCGGTGGTCCCGAAGGGCTGGGCGTGGATGACCAAGGGTTGGAAAAGTCCTACAATAAGGACCGCAGTCCGTAAGGCTCGCACACCAGGAGTATACTCGAATGCCCGACAAAAACAACGGTCCCCGCCCGCCCGGCCGCGAGGTGCTCAAGGGCTTTTTCGTCTTGGAGGGCATCGACGGCGCCGGCACAACCACCCAGCTGAAACGCCTGGCGGCCCGGGCCAAAGCCGAGGGCCTTGCGCTGCGGGCCGACTGCGAACCCACCCCCCATCCGGTGGGGGCGCTGATCCGCTCGGTGCTCCGCCACGAGGTCGAGGCTCACCCCGCCGTCCTGGCTCCCCTGTTCGCCGCTGACCGCCGCCAGCACATCGACGGAGCCAACGGGGTGCGCGAGGCCCTGGGCGCTGGAGCCCGGGTTGTGAGCGACCGCTACTTCTTCTCGTCGATGGCCTACCAGAGCCTCGACCTCCCGTGGGAAGAAGTGTGGGCGCTCAACTCGCCCTTCCCCCTCCCCGAGGCCCTGTTCTGGTTCGAAGTGCCCGTGTCCGAGGCCCAGGCCAGGATAGACCGCCGGGGCCAGGCGCGCGAAAAGTTCGAGGACGCCCCCACTCAAGAGAGGATACGACTGGCCTACCACAGGGCCGTCGCCGAGGCCGAGGCCCAGGGCCTCGAGGTGGTCCGCCTCGACGCTTCGCTCCCCATTGAGGCGCTGACAGACTCGATTTGGGCGCGGATCTGCCGATAAAGAACCTATGAAGAGACTGCTGGTCCTGGGCCTGCTTGCCGTCTTGGCCGCCACCCCCGCTTCGGCGTACAAGATCGAGTACGCCGAACAGTGGTACAAGCTCGTCCACCGCCACCTGTACGAGGACCCCGACAGCGTGATGGAGAACATCTACTACCTGGAACGGGCCCTGCGCGCCGACTTCGCCAACCCCCTCAACGCGCTCACGCCTATCAAGGACGAGAAGGAGTGGGAGCGTTACAGGGCCCTGTTCCGCATGCACGTCAACCTCATGCTCGTCCAGCAGACCCTGGTCCTGGGCTCCAACTTCGACAAACAGCAGGCTTACTTCTATAATTACCCTTGGAAGGCCGCGAACCTGGACAGCCTCGACAAGGCCGAGAAGATCTACAAGACCGCGTTCGGCTACTGGAAGGACGCCCAGACCTACGCGGCCCAGGCGACGAACAAGCCGCCGCTGTGGTTTGAGAACCTGCAGTTCTGGATCGACGAGCAGAGCCGCATCGAAACCGGCGACCTGGACTACACGCGGATCATCCAGAAGCAGCTCGATCGCGTGGCCGAGGTGAAGGCCAAGTTCCAGGCCATGGGTCCCACGACCTACTGACCGCCCGCGCCCAAGGAGGCAGCCGTGGACAATTGGAAGAACCAGTTCTCGCAGGGGTTCACCTCGTCGGGGAGCCCCGTCGACCCCAACCTTATCCTGCTGATCCTTGGATTCATAGCGGTCGCGGCGGCGCTGTGGTTCGCCTTCGACCGCTACCAGCGCTATCAGAGGCGGAAGCCGGCGCAGGTGGTTAAGGGAGCCACCAGCGACGCCTCACAGCCCCGGCTCCACAAGTACGTCGCCGTGCCGGGGCGCCTCAACCCCCTCCAGCAGAAGCTCATCCAGGACTTGATCGACGAGTTCCGCAAACAGGAGCCCCTGGCCCAGGCCGTCCCCTCGGCCATCCTCGAGAAGTACAGCGAGTTCTACTACAACCAGATCGACAGGATGAAGACCAAGGACAGGGACGTCGAGGAGTTCATCAGCCGCAACTACCCCCTGCGCGAGGACGATGACGTGGAGCTCGATTTCAATTCGTCGGGGTCGCTCCATCTGATCAAGTCCAAGGTTCTCGAAATCGGGCCCAAGAACCTTATTGTCGAGTACAACAACCCCATCCCCGAGTTCCTGCGCAAAGGCACCTCGCTGTACGTCAACTACAACGTGGGCAAGCACTTCCTTCAAGGCTCCTCGGTCATCCTCGAGGTGCGCCAGGACCTGGGCCTCATCCTGCGCCGCCCCACTCAGGTGACCCTCACCAGCGAGCGGCGCTACTCGCGCATCGACCTGAAAAAGGCCGCAGGCACCCTCACCGACGCCCGAACCGGAAACGCCCTGGGCGTAAAGGTGCTGGACCTGAGCGTCGAGGGCGTGCGCATCCAGGTGGGCCGTCCCCTGGACAAGACCCACATCCACCAGCTGACCTTCGAGGAGGTGGGCGAGACGCGCAAGTGGACCTTCGGTCCCATCGAGTGCGTGCCTTCCAAGGCGTTCCTCACGGGCACGGGCACCTACGAATCGGGACTGCTGTTCCTGTACCTCGACGTGACAAGCCGGGCCAAGCTCGTGGCGTTCATGAAGCACACTGCCCAAGAAATTCAAGCCGCCAAGGCCGCTGCCGCGGCCGAGGCGGCCGAGGAGTAGGCCCCCGTGCGTTGGTTGGTCCGGTTCGCCGCTCTTTGGGGACTCCTTCTGTTTAGCGCAGGAGGGGCTTCGGCGATCAACGTGTACGAGGTCAAGGTGCAGTCCGACGCCGACCTTTTGATCTACGTGGTCGACCAGGAACTCCTGGCCGATGTGGACATCTACCTCACCAAGTACGCCAGCGAAGGCGCCAGTGGCCCGGGACTGGTCTGGTACTTCACCCCGCTGAAGTCGATGGCCAAGCTCAAGGTGTACTTCGTCCAGTACCCCGTCCAGGCCGACCTCTTGGTGTACTACACCGACCGCGACTTCAAGGCCGCGTGGCTCAACCCTGTCAAGAGGGCCCGATTCAGCGACAAGCTCCCGGGATGATCTACGCCCGGGAGCGGATCAGCATGGCGTCGCCGTAACTGAAGAACCTGTACCGGGCCCCGACGGCCTGGCGGTAGCTTTCCAGCAGGAAGTCGGTGCCGGCAAAGGCGCACACCAGCATGAGAAGCGTCGATTCCGGGGTGTGGAAGTTGGTGAACAGCTGGTCGACGGCGCGGAACGTGTAGCCGGGGGTGATGAACAGCGCGGTGCTCCCCTGACCCGGCGCGAAGCCGTCGGGCGTCCACGCGGCCTCGAGGGTGCGCAGGCTGGTGGTGCCCACGGCAAGCACGGGGCGCCCTTCGGCCCGGGCCCGGTTCAGGGCCTGCGCGGTTTCGGGACTGATGCCGTAGCGCTCCGTGTGCATCGCGTGGTCGGCCACGTTGTCGACCCGAACGGGCAGGAACGTTCCCAGCCCCACTTCGAGGGTGACGAAGGCCAGTTCGGCGCCCGCCTTCTTCAGCGACGCCAGGAGTTCGGGCGTGAAGTGGAGCCCCGCCGTGGGCGCCGCCGCCGAACCCGGTTCGCGGGCGTACACGGTTTGGTAGCGCTCGCCGTCGGCGGGGCCGTCGGGGCGCTTGATATAGGGCGGCAGCGGCAGGTGGCCGTGGGCCTCGAGCCAGGCGTCGGTGACCGGCGGCTCGAAGGCAAGGGCGCGGACGTTCCCCGCCTCGGTTTCGACGCGGGCGCTCACTCCCCCCGGGAACTCCAGAACCTGGCCGAGCCTGAGTTTCTTGGCCTTGTTGACCAGACACTCCCACCGGCCGCCGGGCAGGGGCGAGAGGAAGACGGCCTCGACGGCGCCGCCGTGCTCGGTGCGCCCGAACACCCTTGCCTTGCGCACCTTGGTGTCGTTGAAGACCATCAGCGTTCCCGGCGCAACGAGGGACGCCAGGTCGCTCACCTGGCGGTGCTGGCGGGTTCCTGACGCCGGGTCGATGACAAGCATCCGGCTGAGCCCGCGCACCTCGGGCGGAGCCTGGGCGATCAGCTCGTCGGGCAGCTCAAACGAAAAATCCTTGGTCTTCAGAACAGGCTCCCCTGGTCCTCGTCGCGCTTGGGGTTCCACAGCGACTCGAGGCCCAGGTGCTGGTAGGCCAGCGGCGTGGCCAGGCGGCCCCGGGGCGTGCGCATCAGAAAGCCCCGCTGAATGAGGTAGGGCTCGTAGAAATCCTCGAGGCTGTCTATTCCCTCGCCCACGCTGATGGCAAGCGTCTCGGCGCCCACGGGGCCGCCTGCATAGTTTTGGATGATGGCGCGAAGGATGGCGCGGTCCTGTTTTTCAAGGCCGTAGAGGTCGATCTCAAGCCGCTGAAGGGCAGCCCGGACCACAGAGACCGTGATCACTCCGTCGCCCTGCACCTGGGCGAAGTCGCGCATGCGGCGCAACAGCCGGTTGGCCACCCGCGGGGTGCCGCGGCTGCACTGGGCCAACAGGCGCGCGCCGTCCTCGGGCAGGTCGACGTCGAGGATGTCGGCCGACCGGAGGAGGATGCCCAGCAGCTCTTCCTCTGAATAGAAGTCGATTCTCAGGTGGATGCCGAACCGGGTGAACAGCGGACTCGAGACCCGGCCCGGCTTGGTGGTGGCTCCCACCATGGTGAACTTGGGCAGGGGGATCCGGACCGTGCGGGCGCTGGGCCCTTGGCCGATGATCCAGTCGAGCTCGCCGTCTTCCATGGCGATGTAGAGCATCTCCTCGATGGCGGGTTTGAGACGGTGGATCTCGTCGATGAAGAACACGCTCTTGTCGGTGAGCGTGGTGAGCAGTCCTGCGATGTCCTTGGGTTTGTCGAGGGCCGGAGCGCTGGTCACCCTCAGCTCGGCGCCCAGTTCGTTGGCCATGATGCCCGCCAGTGTGGTCTTGCCGAGTCCGGGCGGGCCCGAGATGAATACGTGATCGAGGGCCTCGCCCCGGGTGCGGGCTGCTTGGATGAACACCGAGAGGTTTTCCTTGAGCGCGGCCTGGCCCAGAAACTCGCCAAGGACCTGGGGCCGCAGGCCAACCTCCCGCTGCTCTTCGCCCTCGCCCGGGTGGGGGTCCATCAGCTCAGACATTGTTGCCTCCGTGCCCGCCCGTGAGTCCTCATCGAATCAGCTCGTTGAAAGTTTGACCAGGGCCAGCTGGAACAGCTTGCGCTCGCGCTCCACGGGGTCGAGACCCGCCGCCGATGCGTCGTTCTCGAGCTCCTTGACGGCCTTCTCGACAAGCCGGCGGTCGAACCCCATCTCGGCCAGCGACGCGATCAGCTCGCTGGTGGGGCTGGCCCCCGGCCCCGAGCCGTCGTCGAGGACGAGCTTGCCCTGGAGCGCCAGGATGATCTTTTGGGCCGTCTTGAGCCCGACCCCGGGGACCTTGCTCAGCCGCGCGGCGTCGCCGGCCTCAAGGGCTCCCGCAAACTCCTGGTGGCGCATGCCCGACAGGGCCTTGAGCGCCAACTTGGGCCCCACGCCGCTGACCTTGAGCAGGTCGAGGAACATCGAGCGCTCCGTGACCGTGGCGAACCCGTAGAGCTTCATGGTGTCTTCGGTGTGCTGCAGCCACAGGTAGACCTTGGCGCGCTGGCCCACAGGGGGCAGGGCCTCGAGGCTGAAGCGCCCCATGGCGATCTCCCACTCGAGGTCGCCCGACTGGATGAGCACCTGTTCCAGGCCCTTGCGCGTGACCTCACCCGATAGGCTGTTCCACATGGAGTCCTCCCTGGTGGATGTGGCAGACCGCCGCCGCCAGAGCGTCGGCGGCGTGGTCGGGCTTGGGGATGGCCGGGAGCTTCAGCAGCAGTTTGACCATCTCCTGCACCTGGTTCTTGTCGGCGTGACCCACCCCGACGAGGGCAAGCTTGATCTGCGTGGGGTTGTACTGCCCCAGGGGCAGACCCCTCTGGGCGAAGGCAAGCTGCACCACTCCCCTCACCTCGGCCACGGGGAGCGCGCTAGTGATGTTCTTCACAAAGAACAAGTTTTCCATGGAGCCCTGGTCGGGCTTGTGCTCGTCGAGGAGGGAGCAGATTTGGTTATAGATGTCGAGCAGCCTCAGCTGCTGGGGGACCCCGGCGGCGGTCTTGACCACGCCGTGGGCGCGGTGCGTGTGCCTGCCGCCGGTGCTGGAGACCACTCCCCAGCCCAGCGAAGCCAGGCCGGGGTCAATCCCCAGCACGGTCATTCCTCGGAGCCGTCGTCGAGGATGCTTGTGTCCAGGTTGTGGTACACGTTCTGCACGTCGTCGTTTTCTTCAAGGTGGTCGATCAGGGCGACAATCTTCTCGGCTGTCTCCTTGTCGGGGGCAACCCGGGCCTGGGGAATGAGGCTGATTTCGGCCATCTCGGTGGCCAAGCCGGCCTTGGTGATGGCCTCAAGCACCTTTTCGAAGTCGGCGGGGGCCGTAGTGACTTCGATGCTGCCGTTGTCGACGATGTCTTCGGCGCCGGCCTCGAGGGCGATCTCCATGACCGCGTCCTCGGTGGTCTTTTCGCCGTCGAGGACGATGTAGCCCTTGCGGTCGAACAGCCGGGTCACCGAACCCACCGTCGCCAGCTGGCCGTTTCCCTTGGTGAGGATCATGCGCACGTCGGCCGCGGTCCGGTTCTTGTTGTCAGTAAGGGTCTCGATGAGCAGGGCGACGCCGCCGGGGGCGTAGGCCTCGTAGCTGAGCTCCACGAACTCCTGGCCGTCGAGCTCGCCGGCGCCCTTCTTGATGGCCCTGTCGATGTTGTCCTTGGGCATGTTGGCGGCCTTCGCCTTGAGCACCGCCATGCGCAGCCTCGCGTTGCCGTCCAGGCTCGACCCGGCCCGGGCCGAAACCATGATTTCCTTGATGATTTTGGTGAACACCGCGCCGCGCTTGGCGTCCAGCGCGCCCTTCTTCCGCTTGATGGTCGCCCACTTGCTATGTCCACTCATATTGTCTTCCTTTTCGCCGAGGACCCTCCGGGCTACTGCGGCGGCCAAGTCCTTCGCCGCTCCGATCCCTCGAGTCCTCACGCACATGCAGTGCGCTCCGGTTCTCGGTCCCGGAGCGTCTTGTCCTTGGCCGTCCTCGCTACGCCCGGGCGATCCTCGGAAGCCAACATCCGTTCAATCGAACTGCCAGCTCATCTGTTTTACCGAAACTCGGGTCTTCCGTCAAGCTCGGCGAAGGCGTCGCGGAGGAAGGCGTCGAGGAAGGGAAAGGCTTCTGGCGACAGCATTAAGCGGTCTTCGTCTGCCAGCGCCCTGCCCCGCCACCGCGCCAACGTCTGCGGCAAGAGGTCCGCCAAAAGACCACCGGCGGCCCCCGATGTCTGCCGGAGTCCTACCAGCAACCTGTCTTTGGCCAGCTCGAGGGCGCTGAGAACCTCAACCTGGGGTGCGGCCCCGGCCAGCCACTCCCCGAGCCCCACCGCTTCGGTGCGGTACTCAAACCCGCCCCCGGCCCGGGGAAGGAACGAGACCGACGAGGGGCCCAGCCCCCACCACGGCTCCAGCGCCCAGTAGCGCCGGTTGTGCTCCGATTCGGCCCCCGGCCTGCCGAAGTTCGACACCTCGTAGGCCGGCAGCCCAGCAGACTCAAGGAAGCGGGCACCCTCCAGCCACCACCGGGCCGCCTCGTCCTCCGAGGGCAGTCCCGCCGTCCCCGCCTTGACCGCCTTGTCCAGCGGCGTGCCTGCCTCGACGGTCAGGCTGTACCAGCTCAAGTGGTCGGGCCGCCACGCCAGCGCCTCTTCGAGGTCGCGAAGCTGGCCCTCCCCGGTCTGTCCCCCGAGGCCGCAGATCAAGTCCAGAGACAACTGGCCCGGCCACCGGGCGACAAGTTCTTTCGCAGCGTCGAGGTGGGTCCGGCGTGTGGGGCGGCCGTGCCGGGCCAGCAGGTCTTCGTTGAAGCTTTGGATGCCCAGGCTCAGGCGGTTCACGCCCCACCGGGTCAGGACCGCCAGGTGTTCGGCAGTTAGGCTTTCGGGGTTGGCCTCAACGGTGACCTCGGCGCCGGGTACCAGACGGGGCGCCACGGCGGTCAGCAGTTGATCAAGCTGCCGCGGTTCGAGCAGGGTGGGAGTGCCTCCCCCCACGTACACCGACGCCCAGCGGCCGTCCGGCGCGGGAGGGTCGTCCAACTGCCGTGTGATTCGCTCAAGCCACTGCGGGGCGCGGGCGGCCCCAACCTCGCTGGCGAAGGCACACCAGGAGCAACGCGCCCGGCAGAAGGGCACGTGGAGGTACAGTCCCAGGTCAGAGATGGCTTAGAGGCCCCCGAATTCCTGGGGAGGCCAGTACTTGAGCAGGGCTGTGGCCTGGATGGCCGAGCGCTTCACAGGACCCCAGGTGCGCGAGTCGCCCCCCATGCTGCGGTGATCGGCCATGACGAAGTACTCGTCGGGCCCCAGGACGATCTCGGTCAGCGTCTGGCCGAAGGGAAACGTGGTGCGCCACCCGTTGGGCAGCCCCTCGTCGGTAAGGCTGTAGGGCTTCTTCGAAAGCTCGTACTCGCTCAGGAAGTATGCCTCGGTCTTGGGTTTGACCGACGCTGTGAAGTTGTCGATGCGCACCGTGTCGCCGGGGAGGCCGATGACCCGCCGGAAGGTGTAGGCGCCGTCCCACTTAGAGCGGGTGGCGGCGTCGAGCGACACAAAGTTCAGGGTGAAGAACCTTACCAAGTCGTCGCCGATAGCCACCCACGGCGCCGTTTCCTGACGGTAGGGCGGGACGATAAGCACCAGTTCTCCGCGTTGGGGTCCCCTCCACCCCGGCAGGCCGAAGGGGAGGAAGGGCAGGTGCGCTTGACCCAGCGGCAACGGGGAAACCAGCACCGAGGTGCCCGGCTGAAGCGTGGGCTGCATCGTCTTGGATTCGTAGCGGACGCTTTTGAGGAAGGAAGCCGTCAGCACCAAGTACCCCAGGTAGATGAGGAACAGCAGGAGCAGAACGCCGAAGAACCGCTCCCGACGCCGCTTCTGGACGGTGTAGGACTGGTACCGTGAGAATCCGCCCTTGGCCATTAGAGCCCTCCGGCCCGGCCCAGCGGCCAATACCGGAACGAGGCTTCGCCCAGGATCTTGCCCAGCGGCACGGGCCCGAAGTACCGCCCGTCCTTGGAGTTGTCGCGGTTGTCGCCCAGGGGGAGGATGGAGCCGTCGGGCACCCAGGTGCCGTTCTCCATCTTGAAGTACTCGGAGGCGCGTTCGGTCTGCTGGGGGTACACGGCGAGCAGCGCCTTGAGCTGCTGGCGGCCCGACTCGAAGTAGTCGCCGTGGACAAATCCCAGGGTGTCGATGGTCTTGGCGGCCTGAGCGTCGGCCGGGTCGGGGGTCTGGCCCAGGGACGAGGCGACAAGCGCCCGGGAGGCAGCCGGAAGCAGGGTGTAGTACTTGGCCAGGGTGTCGGCGGGTGCCTCGCGGTGCTGGTCGTACTTCAGGCCCTGGTGGGCCTTCAGGTCCTCTTCCTTCACCCAGACGTCGGTGGCGGGAAGCTGGAACTCCGGCTCGCCGTTTCGCCAGCGCACTACGTCGCCCGAGTACCCCACGCCGCGCTTGATCAGAAAGTGCGCCTTGGGCGTGCCGTCGGGGTTGCGGTCGATGTCGACGAGCGAAAGCGTCATCATATAGAGCAGACGCTGGGCGATGTCGAAGGCTGGCCCTTGGCTGAGGTAGGCGGGGTTTTCAAAGATGATGATGTCGCCGCGCTGGGGGGTCACCAGGCCGGGCAGCTTGAACAGCCCGGGCAGCAGTTCGGGCCCGTAGGCAAACTTGTTGACGAAGATCCTGTCGTGGACAAGGAGGGTCCTCTCCATCGACGGCGAAGGGATCTCGTAGGCTTGAAAGAAGTACTGGTTAACAAGAAGGACCACGCAGGCCGACCAAACGAAGGCCTCGACCCAATCCAACACCACGTTCTTCTGTTTCTGCTTCTGCCTGCGTATCCAGCGGCGGCGGGCCCTCCACGTCAGGACGGCTTCGGTTCCCGAGACCAGGCTGCTCAATATGTTCTTCTTGTTCGTGTCCAAAGGATTCACCCTCGACGCACCCTAGCACGCATTTGCTTTCATTGACAAGACAAATTCCCGTCCCTATAATGGGCAACCATGAACTCTGACCCCTCTCCCATTGAATCGGCACAGGACATCAAGGTCCACCTCAAACCTCTCTTCGGGGTCGACCCAAAGGTCTACCTGGCAATCCTTTACAGCGTGATCCTCCTGGCCGTTCTGTTTGCCCTGCTCGTCCTTCCCGGCATCACGAATCCGGGAACCCGGGTCAGTTTCACCTCGACGCCCCCGGGCGCGGCGGTCACCTCGGGCGACAAGAACTGGGGAACCACCCCGGTCACCGTATTTCTCCCCGAGGGAAAGAACGTCCTGACAGTTTCCGAACCTGGCTTCGTCCCCGCCGCCCAGGAGTACATCAGCGGCAACAACTTGTTCTTTAGTCTCATGGCGCCCCGCACCGACTCGGTGGCCGTGACCCTCAAGCCCCTGGCGCCCGACGCTATAGGCGACCGCTGCCGCGCCGAGGTCGGGCGCTGGGCCCTGGCGGCCCCCTTCACCAGCGACTACCGCTTCCCCCCTCTGTTCAGCCGCTTCGCCCAGGACGCCAAGGCCGCCGGCTGGGAAGCCGCAGCCATCCAGGACTTCCTGCTGAGCCTGCGGCCGGCGGTGGCTGATCCCCAGATGTACCTCGACTACGGCCGCGCTCTGGGCCTGTGGACCGACACGGTTCCTGACAACGTCGAGGCCCAGTTCAAACTCTGGGGCCCGCTGGTGGGAGGTCCTTCGGACCGGCTGGCGATGTGGTTGCTGGCCAACCAGACCAAACCCGTGCGCGACCGCGAAGTCACAGAGCCTTCGGACTGGTGGAAGGACAGGGTTTCAGGGTTCCAGGCGTCGCTCAAGGACGCCGTCACCCCCGCCTTTGGCGCCGTTCCCTCAGCTTTGCGGACCTCGCTGGGGAGCTTCCGGGGCGTGGCCTCGGCCACCTTCCTGTGGGGTTCCACTGGCACAAGCTTCTCCCTGCCCACCGAACCCCCGTTCAACATCCCTGTGCCCGTCACCACCGCCGCCTTCTGGCTGGCCGACGCCGAGGTCACCCAGGCCCAGTTTGCCGCCTTCACGGCAGCCAACCCGGCGTGGGCCCCCGCGGCCCGAGACGCCCTCGTCGGCGCCGGCAAGGCCGACGACGGGTACCTGGCCGCCTGGGCCGACGGCAAACCCGCTGCCCCGGCCGAACCCGTAGCCTCGGTATCGTGGTACGCCGCCCAGGCCTACGCCGACTGGGTGAACGCCGCCGGACTTGTCCCCAAGGGGAAGAAGGCCGTGCTTCCCGACGACTTTCAGTGGGAGGCCGCGGCCCGGGCCGCCAACGGCGCCTCGCTGCTCAACCAGGGCGTGTGGGAGTGGACAGCCTCGGCGTGGTACCCCGGGCAGAACCTGGTTTGGAGCGGCGTTTCCGCCGCCGACAAGGCCGCCTACGCCCGCAGCCTCAAGGGCGGCGTGCGCAACCCCAAGGGCAGCGTCAAGCCCGGCGACCGCGCCGGGTGGCCCGCTGCCGGCACCACGCCGGGCCTTGGCTTCCGTCTGGCCCTTGTCGCGTCCCCATGAGCGGAACCAAGCTGCTCGCCGACAACAGGCGGGCGCGCTACGACTACTTCGTGAGCGACAGCATGGAAGTCGGCATCGTCCTCCAGGGCACCGAGGTCAAGTCGATGAAGGGCGCGCAGTTCTCGTTCAACGACGCCTGGGTCGAGCTCGACAACCTGGGCGAGCTGTGGATCCGCAACCTCCACGTCAACCCCTACAAGATGGCGGGCCTGGCCAACCACGACCCTGACCGCAAAAAGAAGCTGTTGGCCCACCGCGCCGAGATCAAGAAGCTCCGGCGGCAGATCGACGAGAAGGGCTTCACGCTCATCCCCCTCGATTTCAGGCTCAAGGACGGCAGGATCAAGATCACCGTCGGCCTTTGCAAGGGCAAGAAACAGTACGACAAGCGCGACTCGATCAAGGAAAAAGACCAGAAACGCGATCTGGACCGTGAGCTGAGGCGATCGTGAGCCTCTACGCGGTGCTGGGGGTCTCGAGCGAAGCCAGCCCCGCCGAGATCAAGGCCGCCTTCCGGCGGCGGATCAAGGAGCACCACCCCGACCTGCAGGCCGCCCGAACAGCCCCGCCGACCCCCGAAATCACAGTCCACCAGCTCATCGAGGCCTACGAGATCCTGTCGAACTCGGCCCAGCGCGAGGAGTACGACAGGGCCCGGCGGACCGCCCCCCGGGAGTCGGAGTTCAACTACCGCGAGTGGCTCAAGGCCCGGCCCGACGCCCTGTCGAAGGCGAAGCTCATCTTCTACGACGTGCTGCGCGACCGCAGCGCCGAGGCCGTCGAACTGTACGCTCAGCTGACCCTCCAACGAACCCACGACCTCGAGAAGCTGCTCGGCCGGGAAGACTTTATGGACTGCGCCTTCATGCTGGCCCTCGAGTACGAGAACCAGGGCGACGACGTCCAGGCCGTGGCCCTGTACCGCCGCATCGCCCAGCTTGAGGGGGAAAAAGCCTTCTTCCGCCACTTCTTCGCCGAGGTCGAGGACAGGCTGATCAACCTGCTGGTGGTCCGCAAACCGCGCTTCGAGCCCCCGGAACTCGTCCGCCTGCTCGAGGAGCTCCAGGGCCTGCCGTTCAGGCCTGCGGCCAAGGCCGCGTTCCTCATCCGGCAGGCCGAGGTGTTCTGGACCGCCGGCCAGAGGCTGTCGGCCCGGCAAAGCCTGTCGAGGGCCAAGAGCCTCACCCCCCGGGACAAGAACGTGGCCCGGCTTGAAAAGAGCTGGAGTCTGAGGTGATCTTCTGCGTCGGCCACGCCGCCTACGACATCAACTTCCTGCTCGGCGAGTTTCCTCAAGAGAACCGCAAGTACCATGTGAACGAAGTCGCCGAGTCCTCGGGCGGGCCAGCAGCCAACGCCGCCAGCGTTCTGGCCCGGTGGGGAGCGCCCGCCGGCCTGATTGCCCCCCTCGGGGACGATCCCTACGCCCAGGCTATCCGCCGCGACCTGGAGGGCGACGGCGTCGTGACAGCCCTTCTCCAAAGCGACGCCGCCTACCCCACCCCGTTTTCGGTGATCGTCGCCAACTCCGCCGCCGGTTCGCGCACCATCCTCACCCGCAAGCCGCCCCGCCCCCCGGCCGTCCTCGACGCCCCAGCCATCGACCGCTGGGCCCCCGAGGTCGAGGGCCTTGTCTTCGACGGGCACGAACCCCAACTGTCGCTCCAGCTCCTGGAGCGCTACCCCCAAGCCTGGACCCTCCTCGACGCCGGCACCCTCCGTGAAGGCACCGAGCTCCTGGCCACGAGGGTGGACTACCTCGTGGCATCCGAAGGTTTCACCGCCGCCCTCGCTGCCCGCCAGGGTCTGACCGGCCCCGACGCCGGCCTGGCCGCCCTTCGAACGCTCTCGAGCCGCTGGGTGGCCTTTACCAGGGGCGAGCACGGGTGCCGGTGGTTTGACCCGGTCCGACGCGAGACCGGCGCGGTCCCCGCCCTGCCCGTGGAAGCGCTTGACACCACCGGCGCCGGCGACATCTTCCACGGCGCTTTTGCCTACGCACTGGCGACGGGTTTCGACCCCGTCGAGGCGCTCCGGTGGGGCTCGGTGGCCGCCGGGCTTTCGGCCACCCGCCGGGGCGGCCGCGCGTCCATCCCCGGCCGCGGCGAGGTAGAAGCCCTCCTGGCCGAGGGTTCTTGCCTTCCCAACCGTTCCGTGGTAGGTTAGCTTAACGGGGGTGTACCGGTTTCGACGGACGGATGTCGGGGTGCGGGCCGCAGGTGGAGCGTCATCTCCCAAAACTGGCAAAACAATATCTGCCAAAAACAACACTGTTGCCTTCAACAGCAACAACGTTTCGGCCCTGGCCGCTTAATTGCAGCCAAAGGATGAGGATTCCCGCTGCACCGAGGGAGCCTCATCCTTAACAATCAGTGCTTGACTTGCGTGGCGTTCAGGACGCGCCGGTGACACTCTTCTGAACCGCTGCGACGACGGTAGGCCGGACCGCCTAAGCGTCGCCTAAGACCAAAGTGCCCGGATAAACCTGTAGAAGTTCGTATGTCGCCCGTTCGGACGGGGGTTCGATTCCCCTCACCTCCATAGATAACCCCTTGCCTGGCAAGGGGTAGTTTTTTTTGGCGGGGCGGGCGTGACCCCTCGGGGAGCCCGAGGGGTCGCTCCCCTCCGGGCTCCGGCTGCCGCCTCCGGTTTTTTTCTTCGCAAAAGAACTCGCCTCCGGCGACCCTCCGGGCAGCTCACGCGGATTCGCTTGACGGTGGGGCCGCAACCTGGTCGCCAATGGGGACTCGTTGAATCCGGTCAGCCAGGACGGGGCGGACCTGAAGCAGTTCGACCGCTGGGACTTTGTCGAACTACGCAATGTATTTGCGATCAACCCCGAGTTCAAGGATCGGTTCAAACCTGTCGTGGCCAGATGATTGGGTCCCCCTCGGGGGGGCCTAGGGTTGCTAGAGTATGCTTAAGTGCACTTTTCTATGTATGCTGACCGCGATGGATATAGAAATGCGAAGTTTTCTATACAACTGATAGGAGCCGGAGTCACCAATGTGGAGCCTTAATCCCTCTCCACCACCCCAAGACTTGGAAACCAAGGCCATCCTCAGGCAGTGCGCCAGCGCCCATCGTTACCTAGCCGAACTCAAGGGGGCCTCGCAGTCGATCCCCAATCAGGGCATCCTCATCAACACCTTGACGTTTGCAGGCAGCCAAGGAAGTCCACGACTATTCCCGGGCGCTCAAGACCCGTTTTGAACTGGTCGTGAAAAGCGGTCCGTTCACCACTGGGCACATCCTGACGATCCAAAAGGTCGATTGGGAACCTTGGATTCTATCCATGCTGACGGCCCTAGAAAGAACGGCCAAGTTCACGTTGCAGCAGGTCGAGGGGTTTCGACTCGACACAGGCCTTCTTACCACTATCCTTTGCCTGGGATGCCTTTGGCCAAAGAAATGGGTGCGCAAACTTCTTCGATCTAAAATGGAAAATTGACATATATCGGAAGAAAGGAGGGATCGATGTTGAGCCCAATCCGGTCATTGGATGCGTTATTCTTACCAATCCCGTGTTTTTTTCAGATTCGGACTGTCAAGCGACATTCTTTCCCTGGACTTGTCACCACCTTATGGGAGTCCCTAAGGAGCTGACCGCCGGAATGGTCCCTGACCGAAGCAGCTTCGAGACCTGATCTGAAAGACCTCGCCCACCTAGCTGCAGTGTGTCAGTCTTGGCAAGAACCCCAACCCAGGCGTTCCTGCCGTTCCGCTTTGCCGCGTAGAGACAAATATCGGCAATTTCAAGAATCTGTTCCCAGGTGAACGTGCTCAACTGACCGACCGAAGGCGGGTAGACGGCGAACCCTATCGAGCAGGTACATCGGATAGTTTGCGTTTCAGAGATTGAGAAACGGTGGTCTTCGACTGCAGTACGAATCCGCTCGGCCATGACATTCGAATCTGAACGAGCCGTCTGGTGACAAACCACAAGAAACTCTTCACCACCGATCCGAGCCACCGTGTCAGAGTTTCGTGCGACACGTCGGAGGGTTTCTCCAACCTGTTGAAGCACGAGATCTCCCGCCGGGTGTCCATGTTCATCATTCACTTTCTTGAAGTGGTCGATGTCGAC
>Ga0181516_10000474_pt1 | contig 37277 bp, 38 predicted proteins | sample PEATcosm2014_Bin_25_FD_121104 | JGI IMG/M metagenome (GOLD analysis project Ga0181516, IMG submission 121104) | Peatland microbial communities from MTU Mesocosm Facility, Houghton, MI, USA - PEATcosm2014_Bin01_10_metaG | ecosystem: Environmental > Terrestrial > Soil > Wetlands > Peat | place... | reverse complement strand
CATTCTCGACCACGCTCTCATCTCTATCATGCGGAACCACCTATCACTATGCCGCATATGCAATCAACTCGGCCGGAACGACGACGACCGGGGATTCGAGCTTTGTGACAAGCGCTTGCCCATCTTCATCTAGCAATGATTCTTCTTCTGGAGGAGGAGCTCCAGTGATATATTCTGGCGGCGGCGGTGGTGGTGGTGGAGGAGGCGGCAGTTCATACACGGCGCCTTCAATCGCATCTTCGACCTTGGTGGGAGTGGCTAATTGTCCAGTCGGATTTGCCTGTGTGGTGAATTCTGCTTTGGCATCATCGACGCGCGCTTGCCAAAATATTCCTGGCCCATTTGATGGTGATCTTTCCTTGAATATGAGCGGCTCTGATGTGCTCGCTCTGCAGGAGCTCCTCTCTGACCTAGATTTCTTCACTGCTTCTCCGACAGGATATTTTGGACAAGTGACGAAACGATCAGTCATTTCATATCAAACAGCTCACAAGATATCGGCGACCGGTTTTGTCGGCCCTTTGACCATGGAGGCATTGAATACTGACCGCGCGACGTTATCTTGTCCAAATGTCCAGCAGACGAATGTTCTCGGCACTGCTTCTTCTACTGAAAACCTGGCTTCGACAAACAAACCAGTCGCGACCTCTTCATCGGCTTTTACCAGAAATCTGACTTTGGGCTCTACTGGAACAGACGTTCAAGCTCTTCAAATGTATTTGAATGCGCATGGCTTTATCATAGCATCATCTGGTCCCGGTTCTCCGTACAACGAGACGACTCTTTTTGGTCCAATGACTAAACAGGCCTTGATCGAGTTCCAAAAGGCCAATGGTATATCGGCTACCGGATATTTTGGGCCGATCACGAGAGAGTATATATCCACGCACTAAACGTGCCAGTGTTGTTGCGGAAAATTGCGACTAAAAATCAAATTTGGCAGGGAATAGATATTCCTGCTAGAATGGAGCTATGTCTAAAAAAATTCTCCTATCAGGCGTCAAACCGACTGGCACAGCGCATATAGGCAACTATTTCGGCGCCATGAAGCAATTCGTGGACTTGCAGAATAGCGGCGATTATGATTGTCGGCTATTTTTGGCTGATTACCACGCATTGAACTTGATCCAAAGCAAAGAAGAGATGAAGCAACTGACGCTTGAACTTGCTATTGATTATCTAGCTATTGGGCTTGATCCAAAGAAATCGATTCTCTTCAAGCAGTCTGACGTTTCCGCTCATACCGAGCTCGCATGGATCTTCGATACTATCGTGACCATGCCTTACCTCATGCGCGCCCACGCCTACAAGGACGCCGAGGCGAAGAACAAAGAGATCAATGTCGGCACATTCAATTATCCGGTGCTCATGGCCGCGGATATCTTGCTTTACGACACCGATGTCGTTCCTGTCGGTGCCGATCAAAAACAGCATGTGGAATATGCTCGCGACATAGCGCAGAAGTTCAACTTTACTTTCAAGACCAGACCTGATGGCGCGGGAACTTTCAAATTGCCAGAGCCGATGATATTAGAAAGCGTTGCCGTCGTTCCAGGCATCGACGGCCGCAAGATGTCCAAGAGCTATGACAACACTATCCCGCTCTTTGCTTCGCGCGAAGAGATCCAAAAAGCCGTTATGTCTATCGTCACCGATTCAGGTGGTCCTGAGGTTGGCGGCATTCCGACGAATGTCTATGCCATTCATAAACTCTTCAAGACCGAAGCCGAGCTCAAACCTCTCTACGATGCCAATAAAGGCAAATATAAGGCACTGAAAGAAGCTCTGATCGAGGACATAGACGCTTTCATCAAGCCAATGCGCCTGCGCCGCGCCAAGCTTGCGAAAGATCCGAAGAAAGTCATGAAGATTTTGGAAAAAGGGGCTAAGGCCGCCGATAAGATCGCCAGCAAGAAGCTCGAAGAAGTAAAGAAAGCCGTCGGTGTTATCTGATCCGTATTTCAATCTATTTATGTCCTTCACCATCAAAACAAAAGATTTCGAAGGCCCTCTCGACCTCCTACTCGATCTAATAGAAAAGAGGAAATTTTTCATAAATGATCTGTCGCTGGCGAAGGTGACCGATGATTTTATCGAGCACATAAAGCAGTACGAGAATCTGCCGATGGGCGAATCGGCGCATTTTATTTTGATCGCTTCGACCTTGCTTCTCATAAAATCACGCTCGCTATTGCCGCAACTCAGCTTGACAGAAGAAGAACAAGGCGATATCCATGATCTCGAAACAAGATTAAAGATATACAAGAGGATCAAGGAGGCGAGCAGATTCGTCGCCGAGCTATTTGGCGACAAAATGATATTTCCTCAACAAGCCAGAAAAATAGAGCCGGTCTTTGTCCCTTCTCCAGAATTCACTTTACAAAAAGCATTGTTGTCCCTCCAGGACTTGATAAAGCGCCTGCCAAAAAAAGAGAAGCTACCGGAAGTGACGGTGCGTAAAGTCATCTCGCTAGAGGATATGATCGGAAATTTGACGGTGCGCATACAGAAACAGCTAAAGATGAGCTTCAAAGATTTCGCGGGCGAGCACAAAGGGGATCGGCTCAATTTTATCGTCAGCTTTCTGGCCATGCTCGAATTGGTCAAGCAGGGAATAGTCAACGTCACTCAGGATTCCAGCTTTGGCGATATACAGATAGAGACAAAGGAGGTTGGCGTGCCGAGGTATTAGTTGCGCTACAACAATATTGGATTCGATCTGAATCCAATAATTCAAACTCCGTAATGCAATATTAGAGATCGATTCTGAAAAAGCCGTTCATGATCTGTTTCAAAAAAAGCTTTTTTTGATTATAATAGATGTCATGAACATAAGCACAAAAATCGAAGCGATATTGTTTTGGAAAGCCGAGCCGATAAGCATCAAAAAGCTCGCATCTCTTTTGGATGTGAGAATAGAAGAAGCAAAGGCCGGTCTGATCGAGCTCGAAAAAAACTTGGCTGGCAGAGGAGTGACTCTTGTCCAAACCGGTGGTATAGATGACGCTGATGGCGAAGTCATGCTCGGTACCGCCAAAGAATTATCGCCTTTGATTGAACAGCTTACCAAGGATGAATTGACTCGTGACCTCGGCAAAGCCGGATTAGAGACTCTCTCGGTCGTCCTTTATCAAGGGCCGATTTCAAGAGCCGATATCGACTATATACGCGGCGTCAATTCACAATTCATCCTAAGGGCGCTCCTCATACGCGGTCTGGTCGAGAGAGTCGATAATCCAAAAGACGCCAGAAGCTATCTGTATAAAACGACGCTTGATCTCTTGTCCCATCTAGGGGTATCAAAGCTCTCTGAATTGCCGGAATATGAGCAAGTGAGGAAAGACATAGAGGAATTCAAACAAAGCACAGCAGAGGAAAATAACCCAGCTTTGTCATAGTCGGGAAAAGACTCTTTTCCATCAAGCGAAACCTGCTTTTTTCGGCTTTTTCTGATAATATACGCGTATATTCATGGATTCCGCTCATATACGCAATTTTTCTATCATTGCCCACATCGACCACGGCAAGAGCACCCTTGCCGATCGTCTTTTGGAATTGACTGGTACCATCGAGAAACGCAAGATGCAGGAGCAAGTGCTCGACAGCATGGAGCTCGAGCGCGAGAGGGGAATAACGATCAAGATGCAGCCGGTCAGGATGAAGTGGAAGCATACAGGTAAAACGCCGCTGCTTCGCGAAGGAAACCTTTCTCGCCGAGTTTCGGAGGAAGGAGGCGAAAATGTTTACCGCAGCGAAAAGGCGGCGAATCAAGAATATATCCTGAACCTCATCGACACGCCCGGCCATATCGATTTTTCATACGAAGTCTCGCGTGCGCTCAAGGCAGTCGAGGGCTCTATCCTGCTAGTCGACGCTACGCAAGGAGTGCAAGCGCAGACTCTGACTACGTTGAATATGGCAAGGGAAGCTGGGCTGACCATAATCCCTACTGTCAGTAAGATCGACTCGCCTCTAGCGCGCACGGATGAGGTCGTACACGAAGTCTGCCAGCTCCTCGGATGCAAACCGGAGGATGTGATCAAGGTCTCCGGCAAGACGGGCGAAGGGGTCGAGCATTTGTTGGAAGAGATAATAAGAAGAGTGCCGTCGCCGAATGTGGAACTTGAAAATAAAAGCATGGAGCCAAGTGCATCTTTCGATGGGGCTCCGCAGAGCTTGGCTCTAGGACTGAGCAAATTTTCCCCAGAAAATTTGCGTACCCCGAGAAAGATATTACCTGCTGGAATGCGTGGCGATCAAAGCTCTTTCCGCTCCCTCATCTTCGACTTCCAATATTCCAACCACACCGGAGTCATCGTCTATGTGCGCGTCATGCAGGGAGCCGTGCATCGGCATGACAAACTCATCTTTAAAATCTCTGGTCGCACGTTCGAAGCGCTAGAGGTCGGCATTTTTTCGCCCGACAACGTGCCGACGGAGTCTCTTTCTGCCGGTGAGATCGGTTACATCGTGACTGGAATAAAAGAGCCAGGAGTCGCATCAGTCGGAGACACAGTCGCATCGATCAAGGATGCACAGCCAGCTCTGCCCGGCTATCAGAGCCCGCGACCTGTCGTCTGGGCTTCTGTCTATCCGGAATCCCAGGACGATCTCGCCCTCTTGCGCCAGGCCCTTGGGCGCCTTCGTCTCTCCGATTCTTCCTTTACCTATGAAGAAGAAGCATCCGGCACTCTGGGCAAGGGATACAGATGCGGCTTTCTCGGCATGTTGCATATGGAAATAATCACCGAGCGTCTGCATCGTGAATTCAACCTCAACCTAGTCGTTACGACCCCTTCTATCACTTATACCGTCGAATTAAAGAACGGCAAAAGCGTCGTAGTCTATTCTCCAGCTCTTTTCCCAGATGAGAATGAAGTAAAATCCGTCGTCGAGCCGATCGTGACGATGAAAATAATCACTCCGCCGGCATATCTGGGCGGCATTATGAAGCTCCTTTATGATCACGAAGGCGAGGTGATCGCTACTGATAATTTCGGCGACAATCGCACCATGTTGACCTTGCGCATGCCTCTGCGCGAGTTGATGAGGAATTTTTTCGATGAAGCAAAGAGCGTTTCGTCCGGCTATGCCTCCATTTCCTATGACGTAACAGATAGCCGTCCGGCCGATGTCGTTCGCATGGATATTCTCGTCGCTGACGAGCCAGTGGCCGCCTTTACACGCGTCGTATCTCGCCGTCGCGTCGAGCAGGAAGCCGAAGAAGTCGTCGAAAAATTATACAATATCTTGCCACGCGAGCTATTCACCTTCAAGGTTCAAGGAAAAGCCCTTGGTCGGATCATCTCGTCTCGCACCGTTTCCGGCAAGAAAAAAGACGCCGCTGGCACGCTCTCTGGCGGCGATATCACCCGCAAGATGAAGCTCCGCGAAAAGCAAAAAGAAGGCCGCAAACGCCTGAAAGAGCACGGCTCGGTCAATATCCCGCAGGAGGTCTTTGTAAAGATGATGAGAGCTGGGGAATAAAAATGTGGTATAATGCGAAATATGAAAAAATCAGAAAATAAAAAGGTATTTGTTTTTGCGAATAAGAGAATTGATATTTCTGCTAACCAATTTATTGATAAATATGATGTTGGAATTGTCGAATCTGAAACGGAAAACGGTGCTAAGATATTTTTTATAAGAGCTTGGAAATCAGTGGATCTGAAGAAAGATGATTTTAAAATATTTAACGTAAAAAAGGTCGGAGACGCATTTCCTAAAAAGATTTGCAACATTTGTCATAGACTTATAAACACAAAGAAATTCGCAAGAAATCAGAACGGAGTAAATAACAGGCATGTTAGGAGACCTTCTTGTGTAGATTGCAGAAAAAATCTTGAAGGTATGGATATGTCTGCAAAAACCAAAGCTGAATGGATGAAAAATAAGCCACAAGATATTCCTTTTGAATGTCCTATATGTTCCAAAAGAACAATAGCGGGAGTTACTTGCAAAGTTGTTCTTGATCATAATCACAAAACAGGCGAAGCTAGAGGATGGGTTTGTGATAGTTGTAATACTGGAATAGGTAGGTTCAAAGATGATGTAGATTTAATAAAAAGGGCTATAAAATTTGTAGAGTAGAATTTTGATTTTCTAATCTTTTCTTGGCCAAATTGACGTAATCTTCTGACACATCGCAACCTATATAATGTCTATTGTTTTTCTTTGCCATTTTACAAGTAGTACCGGAACCGCACATTGGGTCAAAGACAATATCATTGTCATTAGTCCACGAAAGGATGTGATCTTCTGCCAACTTTTCTGGGAAAATTGCAGGATGATCAAAGGCGATCTTGTCGCTCGTTGAACCGCCAAGGCCGACTGCATATTCCCAGATATTTGTCATCGTTTTTTCCGGTTTTAGTTCTCCTAAAACTTTTCTATTTATTCCATCTGCTCCTTTGTTGAAAGGCAGCATTTCTTTTCCTTGTCTGACAGTCTTTGTCTTTAATGGATTAAATGTTTTTGGTGAGCCCTTACTCAGAACAAACATAAATTCATAGCAGTTGGTATATCCGTTTGTTCTCATAAACGGAGTATTTTTCTTCCTGTATATCATTACATCATGGACATTGAAGCCAATTTGTTGAAAGTATAAAGCTTGTTTGAAACTAGTTAGACTTTTATTTCCTTTTTTGATTTTATCTCCAACAACCCATACAACTACTCCTCCTTTTTTAGTTATTCTGAACAATTGCTTGGCGATATTTTCAAAATCAAAGCTGTATCCTTTGTAATTTCTTAATTCATCGTAAGGAGGCGAGGTAACGGTCAAATCAACTGAGTTTTCTTCCATCGATTTCATAAATTCAACACAATCTGATCGATAAATATTGTTTAATTTTATTTTTCTATCTTTTTTTTCTTGTTCTTCAATATTTCTGAAAGTGCTGATGACTTTTCCTTGAATTATTACTTCTTTTACATAAAATGGCTTAAGTTTTGGATTTGCTGGCTCTAATCTTATCCTGTTTTTCTCTCGGTATATTTTTTTAAGCGTCACTTCATTGTTGTTTATCAATGCGACTGCAGTTTCACCATCTGCAATTGAATTCTGTTTTCTAACGATTATTGTATCTCCATCAAATATGCCATCATCTATCATGCTGTCTCCCTTAACACCAAGAGCAAAGAGCTGTCCGTTGGAAAGGAAACTACTGGGAATTGCTACGGTTTCAAATTCTTCAACCGCTTCAATTGGCTGCCCGGCGGCGATGTAACCCTTGAATGGTATATTAATTATTTGTTTTTTTTTCCCAATCTCTATAGATCGTATACTATTTTTCCCGCGATTTATATAGTTTTTATTTTGAAGTATTTTTATGTAATGATTAACTGTAGAAACAGATGATAGTTTAAAATGCTTTCTCATTTCTTCATGAGAAGGACTGAACCCATGTTTTTGAGTATACGATTCTATGAAGTCGAGAATTTTTCTTTGTTTTTTTGTAAGCATGGGATTTTTAGGTAGTTAGTTTCTAATTCGGTAGTAATATTATACTAGAATAAAAATAGAAAGTTAAATTGAGTTATCCACACTTTTTCTTTAAATCAAAAACCTCTTTGCCATGGCGAAAAATATTTTCTATATCCAATAATCTCCTTCGTCAATATTGACCGCTCGGAAATTTTTGCTATAATTAACTTACTTTTAACTCTTAACGTAGCCGGAAGAAACAAATAACTCCGGCTTGCTTTGTATCATGAACAAGGAAATCGTTGTAAAAAATATTCCTATCAGCTTTATCTCGCGCAGGGAGGACGATTATATTTCTTTGACCGATATCGCACGCTATCGTAATAAGGAACGGACCGAACGTATTGTCCAAAACTGGCTTAGAACACGGAATGTCATTGAGTTCATGGGCTTGTGGGAGCAAATCAATAACCCGAATTTTAAACACCTCGAATTCGAGGTGTTTAAAAATGAGTCAGGTTCTAACAGCTTTTCCGTAACTCCTAAACGATGGATCGATTCGACAGAAGCTATTGGTCTCATCACAAAATCAGGTCGTTATGGAGGAGGTACTTACGCACACAAGGACATAGCCCTTGAGTTTGCCTCATGGATAAGTCCAGAATTCAAGCTTTATTTGATCAAAGAATTTCAGAGATTAAAGGTTGAAGAGGCCGAGCGTAAAACTCTTGGTTGGGATGTAAAAAGGATGCTTACAAAAGTTAATTATCGGATTCACACCGACGCAATCAAAAAGCATATTATTCCGCCGAAACTTTCCAAGCATTTGATGGACATTATTTATGCAAGCGAAGCGGATGTCTTGAACATGGCTATTTTCGGCATGACTGCCAAAGAATGGCGTGATAAAAATTCAAAAGAAAAAGGCAACATACGAGATTGTTCGACCATAGAACAACTCGTCGTGCTTTCGAACATGGAAAGCATGAACGCTGAATTTATCCGACAAGGGTTATCGCAAGGTAAACGACTGGAAAAGCTAAATGAGATTGCTATCTATCAGATGACCTCTCTTGTGAACAACCAGACTATACGCAAACTTACGACGGAAATGTATACATAAAAAACACCCGAGAAAATGGGAGATTACGACTGTCAAATCGCGGGCGAATGATGCGAGAGCATCATTCGGTCAGGAGGCAACAGCTGACGGACATGTTATATTCGCGTGTTTGATTTGATTACGACTGCCAGAGCGCAGGAAAATATAGGAGCACCATGCTGATGATGACCAAAATGCCGATAGCCATGATAGTCCAATTGAGCACCTTGCGAGTTGTCTTGTGGAAAAGCATGATAGTTGTGCCGTGTAGTATACTATAAGCGCGGATTTGTGCAAACCGATGGATTTAAAGTTCAAGCCATCGCATCGGTTAAAGCATATAGCGACCTTTCAACATTCAATAACATCATGGCCATAAAACAGTTCAAATCCAAGCGCAATGCAAAGCGGCTATTTTATTCTCCGTTGACCATCGTCATCATGATCCTTGTTTTGATCGTCTTGGCAAGGTCGACTTGGGGAATATATGAAAAATATCAACTGTCGACGGCACGGCTGGGTCAAGCAGAAAACCAGCTAGCGGCCCTAAAAGACCAAGAAGGCGAATTGTCGCAATCGATAGCCCAGCTATCGACGGCCTCCGGAACCGAGGCGGTCATGCGCACCGATTTCCGCATCGTCAAGCCGGGCGAATCGTTGGCTGTCATCATCGATACGGCCGCGTCAGTTACAGCCACGACAACGCCGGAAGGTTTTTGGGGCGGGCTAAAGGCGTGGTTCGATGGAATTTTTTAGGACATCAAATGCGAAATTAGTTTAGTGGCAAAACGGGTGCTTCCCAAGCATCAGACGCGAGTTCGATTCTCGCATTTCGCACAAAACAAGGAGCGAAGCGACTATGTTTTGTGACGATGCCGCGTACACGCGGCGCGCACATGATACGCAATTGATGCGTCCACACACCGCTTCCAGAGGTCGCATCTCGCGCACCAACCTGCTCTCCAAAGGCGGTAGGGCGTGTGGAATGACACGTAAAGTTAAACTAACGCTCAATAAAACTGTTGGATGACATAAATTGATAGAATAGTCAACTTATATTTGACAGACAAGTGTCATATATGTTATACCATTGATAGTTAGTTTTACGGTTCTTCACAAAATAGTTTTTGCAGACGCTACTATCGTTGTATCGTTTTCAAAAGCATGGCGTTCCCGGCCAAGACAAAATTGGGAAGGAAAGGAAAAATATGTTAGTAGGGTTAATCATGATACTTATTGGCGCAGGGTTCATTGCTCTTATGTGCCGGATTGGCAATGACGACCTCGGCACACTTATCTTGGGTGTGGTCGGTGTCCTGTTATGCATTATTGGCATCGTGTCATTTGCCGAAATGTCTTGTGACAAAATCGAGAGCAGATTTGCGGACAAAGATGTGTTGAGCGACGGGAGTTATTACAGGGTTCTGTCAGTGACACAAGACCCCAGTGATCCCAAGACTCAATATGTCATATATGTCCCCAAACAAGGTCAGGTCATGGATGTGCAGCTCACGACAACTGGCACGAACAGCGTCCCGACCGGAATGGTCAGATGGAATTCGGAAGACGGCATTTTTGTCCCCTTATCAGTCGAAGTCCAGAAATGACGAAGGAGACAAGGTTATTATAGGAGCGAGGTTCAATCTCAAGCTCCGGCCACGCAGGAATGTGTGGCTTTTTTCTTTTCCAGGAAACCCCGCACGTAGGATGCGTCGCTCGAGCTTGAAGTAGCAAGCCGCAGTGCTGGGATAAATGAATCCGGAGCGAGCCCGACGAGCGGAGCAATGCTTCGCGAAGCGGCCTCAAAAGGAAACCCCGCAGGAACTGCGTGGAGGAGGTCATTTATATTTATGTAGAATGAGTTAATAACTCTGTCCTAATAGCATCCCACATGGCGCACAATGCAAATCGGCTTTCATTGTATATCCGATCCATGTTATACTTTTCCCGACAAAGAATTACCCATATAATCAAATAAAGCCATGAAAACAGCCATTATATATTCGACGCCTACTTGCACATATTGCAAAGCCGCAAAGGATTACTTCAACAAGAACAAAGTCGCTTTCACTGAGTATAATGTTGCCTCTGATGAAATGAGGCGAAAGGAGATGGTCGACAAGACCGGCCAATTGGGCGTTCCTGTGATCGTTATCGGCGACAAGACGATCGTCGGTTTCGACGAGGGAGCCATTGCCGCCGCTCTCGGAAAATAAAGCTCGCCGCCTCCGTAGTTCAATGGATAGAACAGGCCCGTCCTAAGGGTCTGATGTCGGTCCGATTCCGGCCGGGGGCACAAGTCGGTTGCAAAAGCATATTTTTACTTTTTAGCTAACTTTTGCTATGCTGTTTCCATGACCCCAGAAGAACGATCATTGTTAGAGCGAGTCGCCGCTTTGGCACAGGAGAACAATACTATCCTGCGCAAGATGCGCAGATCGTCGCGTTGGCAATTGACCTTTCAGATCGGCTATTGGGTGCTCATAATCGGCTTGACCTTTGGAGCGTTCTACTTCATCCAGCCATATATAAATTCTCTCACAGGAGCATTGGGCGGCGGTAGCGGCACCGGTCAGAGCCAGTCAATAAGCGATGAATTGAAACAGGCGCTAGGGCAATATTGACGGATAAAGAAGATGAGATTTTGATTTTTAGACGCCGAGATAGCTCAGTTGGTAGAGCATTCCCCTGAAGAGGGAAGGGTCCCCAGTTCGATCCTGGGTCTCGGCACCATTCCATCAGACGACGAGTTTTCGATGGCAAGCGTCAGCTTGCGTACAGGATCGAAAATCAGAGCGATGTTCCGAAGAGCACCTATTCTCCAAATAATCGTGTATAGTAATCACCTGCAATCGCAGGGTCGAATTTATCCTGACAAGCTATGTGCACGTGGGCGTTTGCGCATACGCGTGTCCGAGCGCAGTCAGGATAAGATCTTTATCAGGTAATTTTTATAAAAATAATAAACATATGAAAACCTGTAAAGTCTGTGGTCATGAACACAAAGAAAAAGACGGAACATGCAGTTGCGGATGCACTGCAAAGTAATCTTCAGTGATCCGTCCAAAAGCCCGCTTCTGAAGCTCAGATGCGGGTTTTTGATTTGTGATGGAAGACCTACCGCTGTGCCCAGGGTGGGAATCGAACCCACATGACCTTGCGGTCGACAAATTTTAAGTCTGTTGCGTCTACCAATTTCGCCACCTGGGCAGGTTCCGTATTATTATATCATGAGGCCACGGCGAGAATCGAACTCGCGATAACGCTTTTGCAGAGCGTCGAATTACCACTTTTCTACGTGGCCAAATAAAGTTAAAGATCGAAAGTGCATAGTCAAAAGTCAAGAGAAATACGGTTTTAGACCTTGGACTTCGATTATAATAGCATGTTCCTTTATAGACTTTAAGGACTTTATGACCTTATAGACTTTTGTGACTGATCTCATCGATCCTCTGCCGATTCTTTTCGCCTAGGTCTATGGCAAAAGAGAAACGCGGCGCACGGCGGATCTTGACCTTCTTCATGAAATAAAGCCGCAGGTCGTTGGCTTTGCGTTGCACGAATTCGAGGGCATCGGCCTCTTTTTCTGTGGGCAAGACGGAGATAAGGATGCGCGCGCTGGCTTCGGTATCCGACAAATCTATGCCAGTGACCGTTATGAGAGAATTGTGGTTCGCTTCGCGTACGAGATACTCGGCCGCGATCTCGCGGATGTATTCTGCAAGCCGGTTGTGTTTTTGGGTGTTCATTTGAATTGAGTCCAGATTCAGGATTTATGATTCAAAAATTCGTGTATTTTTTGACCATTCTTGAATCAAAAATCTTTTTATTTTTTTTCGACCGTATGGAACGTTTCGAGCCGATCACCAGCGGCCAGAGAGACCTTTATGTCCGACAACAGGGCGCCGAATTCATAGCCCTCGCGGACTTCGTCAGTTTTTTCCTTGTTCTGTTGAAGCTCGCGAATGCGTCCACGGCCTATTTCGCCGCCGCGGCGCAAGACTTTTACTTCGCCGCCTTTTTTTATCGAGCCGGATTCGACTTTGCCGCCGACTATCTGCTTTTCCTTGCCAGTGCCGAATATTGCCAGTATCTTTGCTTCGCCTAATTTTTCATCGAGGTATTCTTTTGGCTTTCTTTCGATCGCTGTGGACCGGATGAAATCGGTCAATTCGTAGATTATTTTAAATGTGCGCACGTTGAGGGACGATCTCTCTATGACCCCTGCCGCTTGCGCGTCTGTTGGGACGTTGAAACCGATGATGATGGAATTCGCGTCGGATAGGGCAGTCTTGGCGTCTTTTTCGTTTATCTCGCCTATGCCTTCGCTGACGATCTCCATCTCGACATGGTCGATCTTTATTTTTTGGAGCTCATGATGGATGCCGTCGAGCGAACCGGATGAATCGGCGCGTATTATAAGGGGGATGACTATATCCTTGATCTCGACAGCGTCGCCGTTTATGTCCATGCCCGCGCTATCTGCGGATTTTGCGGTCGCAGGAGCTTTGTTTTTTTCTGTGCTCTTGCCCTTTTCTACGTTTTTTCCTTTCTCTTCTATATATCTCTCTGCTTCTTTCTTTGATCCAAAAGTTATAAAAGCGGCGCCGACAGCCGGAAGATCGCTCCAGCCGACGACGCTGGCAGGACGACCGGCGCCGATCTCCGGCTCTTGTTCTCCCTTGAAATTTTCAAGGATGCGGACCGGCGCAAAAGCCGTTTCTGTTGCGATGAACGACCCTTTTTTCAGATTGCCGTTGTCCACGATCAATGTGGCGGCGATGCCTTTTTTCTTGTCGAGGTCTGCCTCGATCACGACTCCGGTGCATGGCGCATTCTTGTCACAAGTCAGATCTTCCATATCTGACAGGAGATATATCATGTCGAGGAGGTCAGGAATCCCTTTGCCGTTTACAGAAGAGATCTCAGCGACTGGAACGTCGCCGCCGTAGCCCTCGATATATATCTCGTTCTCGGCCAGGGTTTGTTTCGTATGCTCGACATTCGCGCTTGGTTTGTCGATCTTGTTTATAGCTACGATATATGGAAGCTTTGCGGACTTGATGCAATTCAACGCCTCGACGGTCTGCGGCTTGACTCCGTCTTCGGCCGAAACGATGAGTATCGCCACGTCGGCTGCCGCCGCGCCGCGCTCGCGTATGCCGCAAAACGCTTCATGTCCTGGCGTGTCTATAAAGGTGATGCGCCGTTCGCCGTCCTTGTTCGGAATGACCGCCTCATAGGCGCCGATAGATTGGGTGATGCCGCCTGCCTCGCCGGCGACGATGTTCGTTTTGCGTATGTAATCGAGCAGAGTGCTCTTGCCATGGTCGATGTGGCCCATGACCACGACGACCGGTTGGCGGCGGGTTTTCGGCGTTTTTTTAGGTTCTGTATTCTTTTGAGGAGCTTTTGTAGCCATAGTGAGTAGGAAATTGGAGTATAGCAGAAAAGCGAATATTTGACAACTCGGTTTGGAAGTGATAATAAGGAAGGAGGGCAGTTGGTTCAAAAAAAACAAGAGACGCCCAAAGCGCTATTTCCACTCGGAATGGCGCTTGAGGCGGCTCAAAAACAAACATCAAAACAAAAGGAAAAGCATGAAGAGCATAGATATTGTCTCTCTCGGAGACACAAAGATCGTTGATTCGACGGAAAAGCTCAAAGCATTTGAAACGGAATTGCGGCGCCGTTTGGGCAATGCCAAACTCGTATCGATACAAAATATCAATATCTTGCCAGCGCCAATCAAATCGATATGTGGAAGCGACAGGATTCATTTCCGTCTTTTTTCTCACGAAGAAAGCGATGTCCAAAAGCTGATGACTGCGCTAAAGCATATCCGCGTCTTTGAGCCCGGCACTTCGATCTATATCGAATATGTTCCCACAAAAGAGATTGATTATGTTAGTGTGGAATGATCGCAGTGTAATATAAATGTTCATATGCACATGAAGGGAACCCCAGCGGCTCCCTTTTTTCTTTACACAAAACACAAAACCCGCCGGAGCGGGGGTTGTGGTATTCCTTATTCGTCTGGTGACGCACCTTTTGGAGGTGTCGGAAACTTGGTATGGAACTAGTATAGCAAAGATAATTTATTCGTCAAATATAATATGTGCATAAGTTTATTGAAGCCGGTAAAGGGAATCGAACCCTTGAATAAGGAATACCAAGTCCCGAATTCGTCGCCAGACTACCGGCATATGTGCGAATTATAAGGAATTGGGTATTAAGAAAAGTTAAAATACTTACCAACATTGTTGATAAGTATTTTATAAATATCGAATCTTTGTTTCTATTACTTCAGCTTCTCCTTCGCCATTTTTATTGCCTCTTTTTCTTCGCCGGACAATTCATATTCCGAAGCATGATTTTTCAACGGCTTGCCAAAGATGCTGACATTATCGCGCGAATATAGGGACGAGATGACGACGCCGTCGCCGGACTCGTTGATGAAAGCCGTCGCGAAACTCTGATTGCCTCCGCCGCCGGCGGCACGGAAAGGATTGAAACGGACAGTGTGAACCGCTTGGACGCTCTTTTTCAGTCGGCTTTCTACATTGATCAGATATTCCTCCAGATTAGAGCGGAATTTTTCCATGGTGTCGGCGCGGCCGACCAAATTGGCGATCGAATCGCCGATCGACGTGGCGTTTTTGTCGGCCAGGAATTTTCTGAGCTTTGTGTGCAGGAAAACAACATAACCAGCCAAAGCGAGCACGAGCGCGGAGAGGATGACCAGGCAAACAGTGTTTGTATCGAAGGAAAAATTCATGTAGTGGATTATAGCACGGGTTTTTTTAAAAAAGTTTGAGGTTGTGAATAAAAGGGTTATATTTAACGGCATGAAGCATGTATATCTAGATTATGCCTCGATAACGCCGATAGATCCGCTCGTCAGGAAAGAAATGGACAAGTGGAATCGGGAGCCGTTGAATCCATCGTCTATACATTCTCTCGGCGTCAAGGCAAAAAAGATCCTCGATCGATCGCGCAAAAGCACGGCGGAATTCTTGAATGCGCACGCCGACGAGATAGTTTTTACAAGCGGCGGGACAGAGGCGAACAGTTTGACGCTCGAAGGCGCTTGCCGCGCGGCATATCGATCCTTCAAAAATATCGGCAAAGCAAGATCGAAACCGCACCTTATCATCTCTTCTATCGAGCATTCTTCGATTTTAGAGACAGCCGACATGCTCGAAAGGCAGGGCGTCGAAGTGACCAGACTGGCTGTCGATAAAAACGGCCTCGTTTCCCTTGAACAATTAAAGAAAGCCATAAAGCCGGAGACTTTTCTCGTTTCGATCATGACCGTCAATAACGAGATCGGCACAATAGAACCGATCAGAGAGATCGCAAAGATCGTGAGAGATGCCAGAAAGAATATGTCTGGCGGCAAAGCTTTGTATCCTCTCTTTCATACCGACGCATGCCAAGCCATTTTGTATGAAGAGCTAAACGTCGAAAAGCTCGGCGTCGACCTCTTGACCATGGATGCCAGCAAAGCATTCGGTCCGCGCGGCATCGGCGCGCTGTATGTGAAGAGGAGGACGCCGATCGAGCCGTTAATCTATGGCGGAGGACAAGAAAACGAATTGCGATCGGGAACAGAGAATATCCCTGGCGCAGCCGGTTTTGCCAGAGCTCTACAGATCGCCGGTGAAAAAATGGAAAAAGAAAGCCGGCGCATCGGCGAGCTCCGCGATCTTTTTGAAGGGGAAGCCAAGAAGATCAGACCAGATTCTATGGTCAACGCCGCCGGCGTTCCGCGAGCTCCGCACATATCGAATATCGCTTTTCCGAGCATAGATGCCGAGATGATCGTCTTGCGCCTCGACGCAAAAGGGATAGCCGTTTCGACAAAAAGCGCCTGTCTCCGTGACGAAGACGAATCCTACGTTCTCCGTGCCATCGGCGCCGATTCGAGATCATCCATCAGATTTTCTTTTGGCAGATGGACAAAGAGGGGCGACCTGAAAAAGGTCTTGAATTTGCTAAGCAAGTTTGTACAAGGGAATCCTTTGAATAAAAATTGACTTCTGTCTGGCAAAAGAGCATATTATCTGCATGGAGCATCTCACCAAACAACAAATCGTTCTTCTTACCCTCCTTGTATCGTTCGTCACTTCGATCGCCACGGGCATCGTCACCGTGTCTCTCATCAACCAAGCTCCCGCCGGCACTACTAATACTATAGAACGAGTCATCGAAAATACGGTGGCCGCCGCCCTTCCGGCTGATAATCTCGCTACAGTAGGACAAAGCAACTCATCGGAAGACTCTCTGACTTCGATCGTAAGCAGTGTAGAGAAGGGCGTTGTAAAAATCCAGGATTACGGTATCGATGGCTCCGTCACAGGTCTCGGCGTGGTCATCAATGGGAACGGCACAGTCATGACAGACAAGTCGAACATAGTCGGTTTGAAAAATATCGCGGTTGCTTATGCTGATGGGGATTCATACAACGCGGTCGTCATACAACAGCAGATAAACGGCGATCTCGTCTTTCTCGCGCCAATCCTATCTTCTGCACAAGCGTCATCGACCTCTTTTTCACCGATCTCGATCAGATCTTTCCCAAAATTAGGGGAGATGGTCGCATCGTTGGGCGGCACAGATGCCGGCACTCTCGGCGTAGGCGTCGTCGACAGATTGGTTTCGGCTGACGCTTCGTCGAGTCCGTTCGCTGTTTCGACGACTATCGACCCATCAAAAGTCTTGCCAGGAAGCCCATTGTTCGATATTTCCGGAAATTTGATCGGTTTGCAGACTTCTTCTTTGGCCTCCAAGACAGATTCTACTTCAAAGACAGAAGCTGAATTTTATTTGATTGCTCCGATAAAAGCGGCGCTTCCAAAATAAGAAATAGCGTTTGACCTCGCACCTTTTTTACGGTAAAATCGTACTACCTGGAGAAAGCCACAGAAAGGCAAGAAAGCTATGGGTAATGCTAGAATTAGCGATTGAAATACTGGTCCGGCATCAAATAAAAACTTTTAATTTTGGATTTTTAACTTTACATCTACATTATGCCTCCACTCAAGAATTTCACCACAAAAGCAAAAGAGGCCCTCCGCAGGGCGCACGAGCTCGCCATCGAGCGCGGTCAGAATCATGTCAACCCAGTGCATCTTCTCTGTGCTTTGATCTTGCAAGAGGAGAGCATGGTCACTTCCATTCTAGACAAGCTAGAGGTCGATACGATGATGCTGATGGACATCATATTGGAAAGCATCGAAGCTCCAGAAGGCGGGAGCGTTCTTGCTCCCTCATATCAGATCTATCTGACTCCGGAGCTCGCGGCAATCCTAGAACATGCCAGCAAAGAAGCCGCCGGTCTAAAAGACGAATTCATTTCGACTGAACATCTGTTCCTCGGCGTATTCGATGTGCAAAGCCCGGCAAAAGACATCTTGGCAAGATTCAAAATAGACAGGGAAGTCGTTCTAACTGCGCTGACCGACATCCGCGCCAATCCGATAGCCGGCGATCACAAGGCAAAGCGTTTCCGCACGCTGGCGCGCTACACCCGCTCGCTCACAAAGCTCGCAAAGGACAACAAGCTCGATCCGGTCATCGGTCGCGACAATGAGATCATGCGCATCGTGCAGATCCTTTCGCGCAGGACAAAGAACAACCCTATCTTGATCGGCGAGGCGGGCGTCGGCAAAACTGCGATCGTCGAAGGATTGGCATTGAGAATGGCCCAGGGCGATGTGCCAGAATCGTTGAAGGACAAGGAATTAGTCTCTCTCGACCTCGGCTCGCTCATAGCGGGCACAAAATATCGCGGCGAATTCGAAGAGCGTTTGAAGAATATCTTGAAAGAGGTAGAGCGCGCAGAAGGCAAGATAATCCTCTTTATAGACGAGATCCACACGCTCGTCGGAGCAGGCGCTGCCGAAGGATCTATGGACGCTTCGAACATGCTGAAGCCGGCCCTGGCTCGCGGCGAATTGCGCGCCATCGGAGCGACTACGATAAAGGAATATCAAAAATACATCGAGCGCGACCCAGCTCTGACCCGCCGCTTTCAGCCGGTCTTTGTTTCCGAGCCGAGCCGCGATGACGCCATCGCCATCTTGCGCGGACTAAAGGAAAAGTACGAGCTGTATCACGGCGTGCGCATAACGGATGATGCCATCGTGGCCGCAGTCGATCTGGCGAGCCGATATATCACGGATCGTTTTTTGCCCGACAAAGTCGTCGACCTCATAGACGAAGCCGCATCTTCCTTGAAGATTTCCCTTGAAAATATGCCTCCAAAGCTAGAAGAGACTCGCCGCAAGATAATGCGTCTGGAAATAGAAAAAGAGGCCTTGAAAAAGGAGACAAGCAAAGAGGCAAAGGCACGGACAGGGAAGATCGAAAAAGAGATCGCCGATCTGCGCGAGAGCACCTCTGAGCTCGAGCTGAAATGGAAGAACGAGAAGGAGACTATCGCCGATATAAAGAAGATCAAGAAAGACCTCGAGATCCGCCGCATGGAAGCGGAATCAGCCGAAGCTCGCGCCGATCTGGCGAAAGCCGCCGAGATCCGATATGGCACGATCCCTGCTCTATCAAAAGATCTAGACATGAAAGCGAAGCGTCTGAAAAAATTGCAGACCTCGCGGAGGATCTTGAAAGAAGAGATAACCGAATCGGATATCGCCGGAGTCGTTTCGCGTTGGACAGGCATTCCGGTCAATCGTATGTTAGAAGAAGAGGCGGCAAAGCTGTCTCGCATGGAAGAAGAGCTGAAGAAGAGGATCGTCGGCCAGGACGAAGCCGTTAAAAAGATCTCCGACACGATCAAACGCTCGCGCGCCGGGATCGCCGATCCTACCCGGCCGATCGGCTCTTTCATATTCCTCGGACCGACAGGAGTCGGCAAAACCGAGCTGACGAAAGCCCTGGCTGAATTCCTTTTTAACGACGACAAGGCGCTCATTCGCGTCGATATGTCTGAATTCATGGAAAAACATTCTGTTTCGCGCCTGATCGGTGCGCCTCCTGGCTATGTCGGCCATGACGAGGGCGGCGGTTTGACAGAGCTCGTCCGTCATCGTCCATATTCAGTCATTCTCTTTGATGAGATCGAAAAGGCCCATCCAGAGGTCTTTAACATCCTCCTCCAAGTACTCGACAACGGCCGCTTGACCGATTCAAAGGGCCGCACGGTCAATTTCCGCAACTCTGTCATCATCATGACCTCTAATATCGGCGCGCAATATATCCAGCGCATGGAGCACATGGGTTTCAACCCTTCCGACGGCCAGGAAAAATCCAAAGACGAAATGGACCAAGCCAGCTACAGAGAAGTCAAAGACAAAGTAATGGATAGCTTGCGCGACTATTTCCGTCCCGAATTTTTGAATCGCGTCGACGACATAATCCTATTCGATATCCTGTCAAAAGAAGCCATCGAGAAGATTGTAAACATCCAGGTCCAAGCAGTCGTCGATCGCTTGCTCACAAAAGACATAAAATTGGTCGTCGCTCCGGAAGTTTCTGCTTATTTGGCAAAAGAAGGCTACAATCCGCAATACGGCGCGCGTCCCTTGAAGCGTTTGATTCAAAATAAAATCCTAACCCCAGTGGCGAATCTGATGATCTCCAAAGGCGTTACAAAAGGCGGCACGGTTAATGTTTCGATGAAGGAAAACGAAGTCGTAATCACTGCCTCAAAAAAGAGGCGCGGCGGAAGTCCGATCATAATCAACGCCGCAGAGTTGGTGAATTAAAAAGCCGCCTAATGAAAGACGGCTTTGTGAGCGATTGGTCAACCTAAAGAGAAGCTAAAAGCAGACAGATACCTCGGCTGAATCTTTCTTCGTCCATAAAGTCAGAGCAGATAAGTTCCTTTGGCATGCGCCAAAGTCTGTCTGGAAGATCATAGGCGTCTATGAGTTTGGCCTTGTATAATTCTTCATCAAGATAAAGAAGCTCTTCCGGAATGCGAGATATTCTTAACCGTCTTTCCGCCTCTTCTCGCTGTTCTTTCAAACGGCTCATGTTCAGACATATTAGTATTTGTTTATTTGTAAGTCCTAATGGAACCCGATAAGGACTGAAGAACATGTGCAGACGACCCTCGTCACGGGCGTCTCGAAAAGCGCCGCTGTTTGCGTAATCCTGCATGACAGCTTCTTGGCTGAATTCGTATAAAGGATTTTCACCGTTCATATTAAATTTTCCTTTCTTTGTGCTGTTTGTTTAGCAAAAGGATACTCATTTTGAAAAGTAAGTCAAATGAATGAGGATGGTAGACCTCCGCGGAGATTGCTAAATTAGCGAAAAAATATTATGCTTGTGAAGTCCACCAAACGCGCAGGTGGTAGAGTGGTCAATTACACGACGCTGTAAACGTCGCGCCCTATGGGCTTCGGGGGTTCAAATCCCTCCCTGCGCACACGATAAAATCCGCGAAAGCGGATTTTTGAGTGGCTCAGGAACGAGCCGATTGTTCGGCTCGCGTGAGGGATTTGAAAAGTCTGAGCATGTCGCGCGGAGCCGTAGGCGAGCACGACGTGAAGACTATACCGAAGCTGTAAGCTTCAAATCCCTCCCTGCGCACAAATGTTTTTTCAAGTCAATATTGTCTTTTTCTGTGCACGTGAGAAAATTAAGGCATGAATGAGAAGGAAAAACATCTAGCTATTTTTGAAGGTAAACAAATCCGCCGACATTGGGATGGTAAGTCGGAGAAGTGGTTTTTTTTCTGTGGTTGATATTATTGAAACATTGACCAAGAGCGAGAGACCAAGAAAGTATTGGAGTGACTTGAAAGTAAAGCTTGAAGCAGAGGGAAGTGAGTTGTCCGCAAAAATCGGACAACTGAAAATGCGGTCGTCTGATGGAAAATACTATAGTACAGATGCGGAGCAGAAACGGTTTTATCTTCAATCAAAATTAGTTATTCAACGCACCTTTGAACCAACTCCAAAGTAGTGTATGATAAGCGTGTAATCATGAAAAATATGGATAATACAAGCATAAATTTCAACAAACTATTAAAGTCATTCAAGGATAAATGGGTGGCTGTTTCCTACGACTATGGCAAGGTATTTGCCAGTGGAAATACTTTGGAAAGCATAATGAAAAAGGTAAAAGATTTAAAGGGAATAAAAATGTTCCGAGTAGTCCCGTTCGATACAATCTACTCGCCACATTCTATAAAATGAAATATCGGTATTTGACGTCGATGAACAATGTGCCAAACAAGCCGCATTATAGGAGGCCTATTGTTGATGTTGAATTATGTGGTCCTAAAAAATCAATCGGAACTATAGCTCTCGTTGATTCAGGGGCTGATTATTGTTTGTTTAACATTGAATATGCAAAAGCGATCGGAATAGATATTAATAAATGTGAAAAGGATATGACGGTAGGTGTAGAAGGCGGAAGTAAAGAAATATTCATGACTGAGCTTGAAATACAGGTTAAAGACTTGAACAAAGTCAAAGTACCCGTTGGTTTTATTGATAGCAGGTCAGTGACAGGTCTTATTGGTCAAAGCGGTTTCTTTGATCTTCATAAAATCAAGTTTGAGAGGGATCACAATTCCTTTGAAATCAATCCGGTAAAATAGGTTCCCACTTCGTCCCAGACGGCGCACACGTTTTCCTTTACTTTTAAACATAAAAATCATATAATAATGCCGTAAAGTCAGGGGTATCGTCGTCGACTTTATAAGCTTTCGAACAACATCCATATCAATGGAAAAACAATATCTTACAAAAGAGAAATATGACACGCTCGTAAAAGAGCTAGAGTATTTGCGCACCGATCGCCGACGCGAAGTGGCCGAAAATTTGGAGTACGCAAAAAAGCTCGGCGACCTCTCAGAGAATGCGGAATATCACGAGGCCCGCGAACGGCAGGCCGAGGTAGAGGATCGCATACGCCATCTGGAGAGCATCATGAAGGACGCCTCTATAGTAGAAGAGGGCACCCACGGCGACACAGTATCTATCGGCTCATCGGTCAGCATCATGCGCCGAGGCGAAAAAGAGAGCCGCACCTATTCCATCGTCAGCTCCGAAGAGGCCGATTCTGCCGCTGGCAAGCTGTCGAATCTGTCGCCGCTCGGATCCGCACTCATTGGCAAGAAGGCGGGCGATTCAGTTCGGGTGAAAACGCCAAAAGGAACGGCTGAATACAAGATCACGGAAATAAAATAAACATATAGCATAGGGCATAATAATCCCGAATCGGTCTCATACTCGTGCTATATTAATAAAAATGTCTTCTATCGATGAACTCAAATCAACTCGCCTGGCAAAGCTCGACCTTTTAAAAAAGGCCGGCATGGATCCGTATCCGGCGCGGGTGCCGCGAGATTTTTGTCTAAAAGACGCAAAAGAAAATTTTGCCGAATATGAAGGGGGCAAGGATGGCAAGAATGCTGGAAAATCCGTCTCGTTGGCTGGTCGCATCATGGCTATTCGCGGTCAAGGAGCCATACTCTTCATCGTGCTCGACGATGGCAAGGGGATCTTCCAAGGGGTGATAAAAAAAGACTCTTTGAAGCCGGAGCTTTTCAAATTGTTCACTGATGCGGTAGATATCGGCGATATAGTATCTGTCACCGGGACTTTCTTCACTACCCAGAGGGGCGAGCAGAGCATTTTGGTATCCGAATGGACGATGGCGGCGAAAGCCCTGTTGCCCTTGCCTGAAAAATGGCACGGCTTGACCGATCAAGACGAGATCTTTCGCAAGCGCTATCTCGATTTCATAATGAATCCGGAAACGCGCGATCTGTTTTACAAGAAAGCAAAATTCTGGGACGTGACGCGAGCGTTTTTAAAGGAGCGCGGCTTTTTGGAAGTAGAGACGCCGACGCTAGAGGTCACGACCGGCGGCGCCGAAGCCGCTCCGTTCAAGACCCATCACAATGATTACAATCTCGATGTCTTTTTGCGCATTTCCGTCGGCGAACTATGGCAAAAACGCCTGATGGCCGCCGGTTTTCCAAAGACTTTTGAGATCGGTCGGGTCTATAGGAACGAAGGATCGAGCCCGGAGCACGCCCAGGAATTCACGAACATGGAATTTTACTGGTCTTATGCCGATTATCATGATGGCATGAAGCTGGTCATAGATATGTATAGGAAGATCGCTATGGAATGCTTTGGCAAGACGAAATTCACCTATCGCGATTTTACTTTTGATCTTGCTGACGAATGGAAAATGATCGACTATTCCAAAGAGATAGAGAGCCAGACTGGCGTGGACATAAACAAAGCCAGCGAAAAGGAGATGAAGAAAAAACTGGACGATCTAAAGGTCAAGTACGAAGGGGATAATCGGGAGCGCTTGACCGATACCCTATGGAAGCACTGCCGAAAAAGCATCGCTGGACCGGCTTTCGTCGTCAATCATCCTATATTGGTCGCGCCTCTGGCAAAATTGGTCAAGACCGAAGATGACAAGCCGGCGAAAGACAGGCCTTCTCAAACTGTCCAGATGTTCCAACCGATCATCGCCGGCAGTGAGGTCGGCCGCGGATATTCCGAATTGAACGATCCGATAGACCAGGACAACCGCTTCAAGGAACAGGAAAAGCTTTTGAGCTCTGGAGACGATGAGGCCATGATGTCAGATCATGAATTCGTCGAGATGCTAGAGCATGGCATGCCTCCCGCATGCGGCTGGGGTCACGGCGAGCGCCTATTTGCAATATTAGCCAACAAAACCCTGCGTGAGACGCAGATGTTCCCATTGATGAAACCGAGATGATCCTGTCCAAGATCTGAACTTGGAATAAAAATGCCGAGCATTGCTCGGTATTTTTTATCCACAAGTTATCCACCGCTTTATGCTTGCATATAGACGTGTAGGTGGACTAAAATATCCATTAGGTGGGATAAAGTGGTATATGAAAAAAATCATAAAAAGCAAGAAATTATGGAATATCGACCATGCTTTCAGAGCGATTTGATTTTTTCTGGATCATTTTTTTCCGCTGAAATCTATCATGCTGATCGGCGAATACAGGCATACCATCGACGACAAGAACCGTCTTTCGCTTCCGGCGAAATTTCGCAAGGAAATGGGCAAGACGGTCGTCGTCACGCCAGGACTCGATTCCTGTCTCTTTGTGTTCACGACAAAGAGCTGGGAAAAGCTGTCCGGCAGTCTGTCTGTATCCGAGTCGTCCATGCTCTCGGCCGACAAGCGCCAGTTGAACAGATATCTCTTGGGCGGCGCGACCGAAGTTCCGATCGACGGAGCCGGTCGCATGCTCCTTTCAGAGCATCTGCGCGAATGGGGCAAGTTCCGTTCGAAAGTCGTCCTCATCGGCGTGCGCGATCGAGTCGAGATCTGGGACGAAGATCTCTGGAAGGGCTATCGCGACAATGCGGCGAAAAACGCCGAAGCAGTGGCGGAAAAGCTGTCGTCTGTCGGCATGATCTAATCCATGCCAACCGATCGAAAAAGCGTCCATAAAGCGGTTCTTTTAAAAGAAGTAGTCGATGGTTTGTTAAATGCTTCTCGAGATACAGCAATATCCTCCAGTCCTGCGGAACTCGCTTTGCAAGCCGAAAATCAAAGCATTCCGGCAGATGCTATCTTCCTCGGGGTACGCAAATTTTCTGCTGAAAATTCGCTTAAATCATCGGCCGTCGCCTGCGGAGCCCCCTCGAAAGATGTATCTGCAGGAATGCATGATGATCATTCGCTCATCTATCTCGATGGCACGCTCGGAGGGGCTGGGCACGCGCTCGCTATCGCCGAAGCATTGAAAGGCAGATTGACCATAATAGGCCTCGATCGAGACCAACAAGCTATCGAACGAGCGCAGGAAACCTTGAAAGGAAAAGCAGAAAAAATCATCCTTGAAAATGAGGATTTCCGCGATCTCGACAAAGTCCTGGCAAAGCATGGGATAGATAGAGTCGATCGCATTCTGCTTGACCTGGGGCTTTCATCGGACGAGCTGGAGCAGAGAGGTCGTGGGTTTTCCTTTCAAAAAGACGAGCCACTCCTCATGACTTTCGGCGATCCATCTACTTATCCTTTCACTGCAGAGACTATAGTCAATAGTTGGAAGGAAGAAGACATAGCAAACGTGATCTTTGCTTATGGCGAGGAGAGATACGCCAGAAGGATCGCAAAATCTATCGTTCTACATCGCCGAGAAAATCGGATCGAACGTTCCAGCCAGCTCGCGGAGATCATAAAGTCAAGCGTTCCTGCCGTTTATCGCCATGGCAAGATCCATCCGGCTACCAGGACCTTTCAAGCGCTGAGAATAGCAGTCAATGACGAGCTAGCCGCATTGAAACAGGGAATGACAAAGGGCTGGGATGCATTAGGGCAAGGGGGAATGCTAGCGGTCATCTCATTCCATAGTCTAGAAGATAGGATAGTGAAGGAATTTTTTAAAGAAAAAGGAAAGAAGGAAAAAGGGAAAGAAGGAAAGATAGAAAGACAAGGATTCGTTTTAACAAAAAAACCGATCACCGCTTCGCCGCAGGAGACAAGCGAAAACCCTCGATCGAGAAGCGCAAAATTGCGGATCATCGAGAAAACAAAAAATTAAGACTTATAAAATCCATAAACACCATGACCGAAATACTCATAAACAATTTTGAATACATAATAAAGGTGCGCGAGCGCGTCATCATAGGTTTGTGCGCTGTGGCAGTTTGTTTCGTCGTCTGCTATGGATTTTTTATGGAGAAGAGCGCATCTAATACGGCGGCTTTGAAAGCCATGCAATCGACATTGGCGCATCAAAACCAGATCGTCAGCGATCTGTCCAACCAGTACGTTTCCTTGAGCCAAAAAGTGACCATCGATTCAGCCATTGCCCAAGGATTCAAGCCGGCGTCAGTTTCAGCTTTTATAACCGTTCCTGTTACAGCACCGGCGCTCGCAGGTCCGGCTCTGTCTATCAATGCAATCTAAAGCACAATCGCGCATACGCATCGTCCTGGCTTTTGTGCTCCTTGCCGGCCTAGCTATCATAGGTCGGCTGTATTGGCTGCAGATAGTTCAAAATAGCTACTATAAAGAGCGAGCCAACGAGCAATACATAAGTCCGCAAGGCGGCCTGTTCGATCGCGGAACGATATATTTCACCACAAAGAGCGGCATACGCGTGGCCGCGGCTACGATCGAAGACGGATTTTCTCTTGCTATCGATCCGGAAAAGCTCACTGATCCGGCTTCGGTCTTTAAAAAATTGAATGCCATCACGCCCATAGATCAGCAAAAATTCATGGCTTCGGCGGCAAAAAGCGATGATCCGTACGAAGAGATATCCGGCGATCTCGATGCCGATATAGGAGAGAAGATCTCAGAGCTGGATATCGCCGGAGTCATCGTAGCCAAGGATGCATGGAGATATTATCCGACGGCATCTCTCGGAGCGCAGACGGTCGGCATCGTCGGCTATGCTACCAGCTCGCAATTGACCGGCCAATACGGTCTGGAAAAGTTTTACGACTCGACCCTGGCCAGAGACGATGACGACGCCAACGTAAATTTCTTTGCCGAGCTCTTTTCTGACATAAAGAGCACTGTTGTGAACGGGCAGAGCATCGAGGGCGATGTGGTCACAACTATCGAGCCGTCTGTCGAGGCGTATCTCGATCAAGTTCTCGCCGCCACGAAAAAACAATGGCAGTCAGACCAGATCGGCGGCATCATCATCGATCCGAAGACTGGCGCCATCTACGCCATGGATTCCTTGCCATCATATGATCCGAATGATCGCAATGACGTTTCCGATCCGTCTGTCTTTGCCAATCCGCTCGTGCAGAACGTCTATGAATTGGGCTCTATCATGAAGCCGATGACGATGGCGGCGGCCATAGATACAGGCGCGGTCACGGCTTCTACGACATACGATGACACAGGATGCGTCGTCATCGATAAGAAGAAGATATGCAACTATGATCTAAAAGCTCGCGGCGTCATCCCGATGCAACAGATCTTGAGCCAATCATTGAACGTCGGCTCTGCTTTTCTCGCTTCAACCATGGGCTCATCCACTATGGAAAGATATTTTTTGAGCTATGGTCTGGGCTCGACTACTGGCATTGATCAGCCGAGCGAACAGACTGGGCTGGTAAAAAACATAGAATCGGGTCGCGATGTCAACTATGCCACAGCCGCTTTTGGGCAGGGCATAGCGATCACTCCGATCGAAATGGTTCGTGCGCTCTCAGCCATTGCCAATGGCGGTTATCTGATCACGCCGCACATAGCCAGCGAGATAGATTATGATATCGGCGGATACAAAACGATCGACCCGCCGCCTGGCCCGCGCGTTTTTTCGACTACCACAGCCGCTATAGTGACTGATATGCTGGTCAACGTCGTCGACCAAGTCATGGCTCTGTCCACGCCTGACATCTCAAAGCCCGGCTATTCTGTTGCGGCAAAAACAGGCACTGCCCAGATTGCGGATCCGGTCAATGGGGGGTATTATGCCGATAGGTATCTGCATTCTTTTTTTGGATTTTTCCCGGCACATGACCCGCGTTTTCTCATTTTCCTTTACCAGGTCTATCCAAAGAACGTCCAATATGCTTCGCAGACCCTAGCCGAACCATTCGCTCAGATAGTCGATTACTTGACAGGGTATTACGATATACCGCCAGACAGATAAAAGAAGTCGAAAGCGCTATGCCTGTCGTCTGCCTGCTTACAGACGTGGACAGGAACTGCGAGGAGAAAGTCGGCGCGAGCATTCTTTACTTTAAAAATCTTTAAAAACACATATGAACTTCTTTAAAAAAACTTTAATATACATTTTGACTCTCGAATCTCGCCTTGTATTGAAAAAATACAAGCCGGTCATCATCGCTGTCACCGGTAGCGTCGGCAAGACTTCCACAAAAGACGCGATATTCGACGTTTTGAAACATCCAAAAGAATGTCTCGATAGCAATTCCGGTAGCGATCGCAGCGCTGTTCCATATATACGCAAGAGCGAGAAGAGCTTTAACAGCAAGATAGGCCTGCCGCTGACCATTCTCGGCGTTGGAAATGCTTGGAAAGATCCGCTCGGATGGCTGTCCAATGCTATGCGCGGCCTCGAGCTTATTTTTTTAAAGAACGAATATCCGGATATCCTCATCCTGGAAATCGGCGCCGATCATCCCGGCGATATCAGAAAACTGACGCATTGGTTCCATCCTGACATCGCTGTGATCACGAAAATCGGAGACGTGCCCGTGCATGTCGAGTTTTTCAAATCGCCGGAAGAGGTGAGAAAAGAGAAGCTCTTTTTGGCAAAGGGGGTAAAGGAAGGCGGCACCATAATCCTATATGCCGATGACGAAAAAATGAGGAACTTGAAATTCGAGGGAAGAAAAGTGATGACGTATGGTATAACTGCGGATGCCGCGGTCAAGGGCTCTCAACCGGCTATAATTTACAAGGATGAGAACGGCTATAGAAAACCTAGCGGAATCTCCTTCAAATTAGAATATGCCGGCAATAGCGTGCCGGTTTCTCTGTCTGGCGTTCTGGGCATACAGCATGTCTATCCTATTTTGGCGGCGGTGGCAGTCGGTGTCGTCCAAGGGCTACCCTTGGTAAAGATTGTCCAAGGGCTACCCTTGGACTTCAAACCATCTTGCGCACGCATGAGCATCATAGACGGAGCGAACGATTCCACTATCATAGACGATTCATACAATTCCTCGCCGACTGCTCTGGCTGCGGCTCTGGCTGTTCTGGGCGAGATCGATGGAGCAAAGAGAAAGATCGCCATACTCGGCGATATGATGGAGCTCGGGCGCTATTCAGTCGATGAGCACAAAAAAGCCGGCGCTTTGGCTGCGAAATATCTCGATACTGCGCGCGGCGACCTGTTGATCACTGTTGGTCAAAGGGCAAAGGGCATAATGGAAGGCGCCGTTAATGCCGGCATGAGCGAATCGTCGGTTATCTCCTTTGATTCTTCGACTGAAGCGGCTCCGAAAGTCAAAGACATGTTGAGGGTAGGCGATGCGATCTTGGTCAAGGGTTCGCAATCTCCGCGTATGGAGCGCATCACAAAAGCCGCCATGGCCGATCCATCGCGCGCTCCAGAGCTACTAGTCCGACAAGAAAAAGAGTGGCTTGAAAAACTATAAAGTCGAAAGGAGAAATATAAAATTGAAAGGTCAAAGTGGAAAATGTAAATTATGCTTTTAATCAATAGAATCCATCACCGCTTGCGGTAGGGTGATCTATTGGATATTGATCGAAGGAAACTTTATAGAATAAGGAAAATATGTTAGAGTGATTTTGTCAAAAATCTGTTCGAATTTTGATTTTTGATTCTTCATTTTTGCATCATTTTCGGCCTTATCGTCTAATGGTTAGGACACGGCCTTCTCAAGGCTGTAATCCGGGTTCGACTCCCGGTAAGGTCACAAAGATTCGAGCAAAGCGAGAAGCTTTGTGACCTTAAGCGAGCCACTGCTGGCTCGCGTCCGGGAGGCGAAAGGACTTTCCATGTTTGCGAGGAGCTTTGCTCCGAGCGAACAGGAAAGTCACCTGACGACGTAGTCGTCGACTCCCGGTAAGGTCACCAATAAAAGCTATATAATTGTAACTTTGTCAAATTTGCATTTTTTTTTGTTTGTTATAGACTATAGGCGTATCCACACGAAAAGGGATCCGAAAGGTGTTTGTGCCTTAGGAGCCCTTTTCTCTTTTATGCCATTCTATGTAGGTTCGAATATTGTAGAGATAATCAAAAGATTCAGCTCCCAAATGTTTATACAGTGATGACGCAAATTTCCTATTTGGAAAAAGTATTTTCTTGAATCTGCTTTTCTTGATCAAATAGTCAACCAACTTCTTGTAATCTCCATCTCCAGAAACAAGGACGATCTTATCGAAATTTTTATTGTCTATTAGATTCTTCATTATCTCGAATACAATGTCCGTGTCGACATTGCCTTTCTTCAGGCTTTTAAGCGCGGGATTATGTTCTTTGAACAAGACTATGAAGCCAGATTTCTGCAGATTGTTGTATAGATCCTGTTCGGCCTCCGACACGTACCCAAGAAAATAATATGCTTCAGAAATATGGTATTTATCTTTAAGGTAAATGCGTAGCTTTTTAAGATCCACTTTCCAATCGTCTTGAGTCGTCCCAAGATGTAGATTTTGACCGTCTATAAAGGCGATATTTGATTCTTTTGTTTTATCCATTGCAATCAATTATACCATGCCACTTTATAATATTTTTTATGATCAATTTCCAACCGTTGACCATGAGGGTCATGAATTATTTATCCCACGTTATACACAATTCAAATTTGTGTTTTTTCCGTGCATGTATACACTTAAGACTAGCACTTGTGGTCTTTCAAGAAAATAATCAAGATTCCCGTTTAGCGCTAACGGGAACATCCTAAACCACCACGAGTGTGGTGGGGTCGATGGAACCTCGATGTGGTACGCGTAGTCAGAGTCACCAAACGCGGTGATTCGGCAAAACGGTCTAGGGGTTTTCCGAGTAATGACGTCTTAACTGTCGTCATGAATCCGTCAGAGTCCAAATTGTGTTTAAGCTCGAACTCGAAAAGGGCGGAGACACAAAGATTAAGCGAAAGCTGAAGTCGGGACCTGATAAGGATAAAGGAAGGTCGCATGTGTCGTGCATTACTCCCCAGCAAGTGCAGGGGAGTTTTTTTATTTCATTAATATCTGAAACATCATTATAGATTATAAAAAAGACCGCAACGACTATCCGTTGCGGCTGAGTTCTGGAAAATGTGAAGCAAGAGCTTGAACGATCTTGTTTCCATGCTTCAAAATAATCCTCTGCGTTATTGGAGAACCGTAATCCAATATTTTGACCCCATGATCAACGCAGAAATTATCTGTTTCCGAAAAGTGGTGTCCATCGTTCATGGCCTCACCACCAGTTGCATCGTAAATATTGCGCCAAAATGGTCTGTAATCGCAATTCAGTTTCTGTCCTCTCTTTTGGAGATTTACGATTCCCAAGAAAGAGAAATACGTTGTTTGAAGGAATTGGTGTTTGGTTTTCCGGTAAAACCTATATTCTTTCCAATTGTCCAATAACCCCTTGAACAAGCACCAAGTTGGGCTCCACCAGACTTCATATTCCCATGTTTCTTTGCGAAATGTTTCCCTCCAGTTACGAACCAGTGTTTCGATGCCGGCTTTCAAGTGGATCCTCGGCAACTTAACAGCCAAACTCGGAATGAATGAAAACAGCAATACAAATCTGCTTGTGCCTTTATGAACCTGCACAATGGGTTTTTTGGATTTTTGAACCATATATCACCTCGTGGTTAGTGGGTTACAATCTGTAACCATATACTAAACAAATTCATTAATTTGTCAAGGGTGTGGCCGCGCCAAGCAGTACGCGATCGCGGAACATACTCGGGATGGGGGATGATAGTATATACGGAGTCTTTATCCATATCTCAAGCAGATTCAACGGCATGCCGACTGAATCGGTAGAAGCCGTTTGGGACGGAAACACCATTGCCTCATCCATTTGCAGATTTCCTGATGAAAAGTGGCGCCAAGCCATCTATTCTCGCATTCATCGCAACAATACGGAAATCATACTCCATATCGTCCTTGTCTATTGGCATGGTGCCGCAATGGTCGTATATCGTCCAAAACCGGCTCTAAACTTCAACTTCGAAATCGACTCATTCGCTGTCGGTGAGATGTAACCAAGGAAAAATCGACGTGCTCTCTGAAATATGTGAGCACGTTTTTTAATCAATAGAATTCCTCACCGCTTGCGGTGGGGTGATTCATTATAAAAAACGCGCAATCATTGCTGATTGCGCGATCGGGAGAGACGTTTTACCATTGATGCTTTTACCGTTGATATATGGCGACTGCGATCAGAGCAAGGGCCAATATGATGCCGGCATAAAACACAACGTATGCAATCAGCCGATTTTCTTCGATGACCCGGAGCTCGTATTCGCCGCGAGATATCCTGTCGGCGAGCATTCGGACACCGTCGCCTGTGAGCGATTCATCGTCTCTCAATGAATCGATTGAGGCCTTCGTGAAAGCATGATCCTCCTTGTTCTGCCAAAGCCAGATGCGGCCTATGACGATGAGCAGTAGAGCGACGATGCAACTGAGGATGAATAGCATGACGTGATCCTTTGGTTTGATTTTTTAAAGAACTCTTATGTATGCTTTATATCAAGAGGCATGGGATATGTCAAAGAAAAAAGCCGGATCGTCATGACCCGGCTTGGTGAAATCTGCTGATCTCGATGATTCAACAGGGGACTGCGACGACCCGGCCGGACGGGCTGAAGTTCCACTTGAAGCGACGACCGATCGGCCGTTTTTGCTTTCCTGTTTGGCCGCGCAACCGAACGCGCTCGCCGACCCTCGCGCCGATGGTCCTCATGTTTCCCATGGCGTTGCTTCCAATCTTGGCATTATAGATCTCCAATAGCCGTTCCTCGGTCATTTCGATGATCTTTGGTTTGGTGCGGAGGAATCCTAAACCGCCCGGCACCGAACACTGGACATGCCATTTGCCCGGGGTTTCCGATCGGTCAAATACATGGAATGTAGCGTTATGTTCGCACAGACGCAGTCCCGGTTTGATTATGCCATCATTTTTATCACTCATGATTTTTATTGAATCAGTTGTTATTCATTTGTTTGTTTGCCGCACACTCGTATGTACGGCAACCGAAAGAACTACAGACGGTTACTGTAACACATGTGCTGATAATTGTCTACTTATTTTTTATAGATTTTCCCGCGTCGCAGAACGGGATGATAATGGCATGAATCGCTAAGCCAGCGTCTGATTCCTTAATCCGCTAAAAGATGCTAAAGTAGTTCCTCAATGTCAAAAAACGCAAAATTCGCAAAGCCGGACTTTTCCGGCGAAACGATCGTCCGCTTCGAAGACGTATCGTTCGAATTCGGCCACAACAAGCCGATACTGGACGAGGTTTCCTTTAACGTGCATCGTGGGACGAAAATAACCCTGATGGGTCAGAACGGCGCGGGCAAGAGCACGATATTCGGTCTCATCCTCGGCGCCGCTAACGTCAGCCACAAGGAGGAAAGTCACAAGAGCGAAGGATACAAGCCGGAATCAGGAGAAATATATATAACGAACAACGCGACCATTGCCACAGCCCGCCAAGTAATTCCGCGCGGTGACCTCGGACTGACTGTCCGCGATTTCTTTCAAAAATGTTTCAAGGAAAAGCAGTACGACATAGACCCGCGCATAGACGCGATCCTTGCCGTGGTCAATCTGCATACGCACAAGACGGAAGAAGACGTCAAAGACCGTTTGATCAAGGATTTTTCGGGCGGCCAACAGGCGCGGCTCCTGCTTGCCTCGGCTCTGATCCAAGACCCTGACATCCTTCTCCTCGACGAGCCGACGAACAATCTAGACAAAGCAGGCATCGAGCATCTGACCAAATTCCTGATCGATTACAAGAAAACCTGTCTGGTCATCTCCCATGATGCCGACTTCTTGAACTCCTTTACCCATGGTGTCCTATATCTAGACGTTCATACCCGAAAAGTCGAGCAATATGTCGGCGATTACAAGGATGTGGTCGAACAAATCTCCGCTCGCATAGAAAAAGAGAACATGGCTAATGCCCGCCGTGCGAAGGAAATATTGGCGAACAAGGAGCAAGCGAACGCTTTTGCCATGAAGGGCGGTCAGATGCGCCTCGTGGCAAAACGCATGCGCGAGAAGGCAGAAGAATTGGAAGAAGAGATGGTGGACGTGCGCAAAGAGGACAAGACGATCAAGCAGTTCAAGATCCCTGCCCAGATGGACATAATCGGCGATCCTTCGTCGCGAAGCTCCTCAGGACATGGCTGCATCATCTCGATCAAGTCGTATGGGATGATAAGCCCGAAGACGCACAAACCGGTCAAGCGCACCTGCGATATCCACCTTCGCCGCAAGACGCACATGATCATTTCGGGGCTGAATGGGGTGGGGAAATCGACGCTGTTGGAATCGATCATGAGGGCTTATGCGCCGGGAAAAACAGAAGTTTCCTCCAGCCCTGCGACTCCTTACAGGAGCAGTACACCTTTTGGCTCTTTTGCATCGCAAAGCTCGCAAAACAGCTCAAAAGGTTCTTCGATGCTTCCAGTTGTCGCATCTCAGCTCGCTTCGCGAAATCGTACTTCGCCTTCGGGCACATCATCGCAAGATAGACAGCCCTCGGCTCAAACGATTTCAGCTCGCTCGGGCAGTCCTCGGGCTGTCGAAAACTCTGTTTTATCTGATGCTTCCGACATAATGATCGCTGATGGCGTCCGTGTCGGCTATTACCGCCAGGATTTTTCGATGATGGATTTCAACGATACGGTCTACGAGTCTCTGGAAAAGATCGTTCGTTCTGTCGAAGGCCGCCTCATCGAGACGGAATTGCGCGCTGTGGCGGCGAACTTCCTCATCGGCGCCGATGCGATCCATACGCGCATCGGATCTCTGTCGGAAGGACAGAAAGGTCTCGTGGCATTCGCTCGTCTTGTCCTCCTTCGGCCTGGACTTTTGATTTTGGACGAGCCGACCAATCATATCAATTTCCGCCACTTGCCTGTGATCGCCCGCGCTCTCGACGCCTACGAAGGCGCCATGATCCTAGTCTCGCACGTGCCGGAATTCGTCAAGCAGATCCGCATAGACGAGACGTTGGAGATGAAATAAGTACAAGGTGCTACCTTGTATGAGAAATAATTTTTTAAGAAAAAACAGCCCGCATCTCTGTGGGCTGTCGTGATTTTGACGGCGGGATCTTTCACGCCATGATCACTTGGTTTTGAACCAAGCGTTGGTAATATTCGTTCGATTCGAGGAGTTCCTTGTGGGAACCTTGACCGACTATCTTGCCCTCGTTGAAAACGAAGATCTTGTCGGCATCCATCACTGTCGCCAGTCGGTGGGCGATGATGATCGTCGTCTTTCCAACCGACGCTTCGTTTATGCTCTCGCGTATCCGCGACTCGTTCTCCGTATCGAGACTAGATGTTGCCTCGTCAAAGATGAGTATCGCAGGATTCTTGATGAGCGCTCTGGCTATGCCGACGCGTTGGCGCTGGCCGCCGGAGAGCTTGACGCCGCGTTCGCCGATCATCGTTTCCCAGCCGTTCTCCAATCTGTCTGAAAATTCTGAGATGCGCGACAATTTGGCGACATGATCGAGCTCTTCGGTCGTGACTTTCTCGGCCGACCCATTCATGCCGAAGGTGACATTGTAGCGCATAGTGCCGTCGAACAAAGCGACGTCCTGCGGAACAAGGCCGACATTCTTGCGGAGCTCTCGAAAGTCGAGCATCCGGATGTCGATGCCATCTACGAGCACATGTCCGCTCTGCGGGTCGAATGCCCGGAGGATCAGCCCAACCAATGTGGATTTTCCTGCTCCCGATCCGCCGACAAACGCGTGACGCTTGCCTTCATCGAGAATGAACGATACATCCTTCAGTGCCGGGATCTCCGCGGATCCAGTCGCTTCCGTGTTATCTTCATCATCATCGTTTAGCATTTCTTTGTCGGAACGCGAACGATAGGTGAAGCTGACATGCCAGAATTCGATGCGCCCTTGCAGGTGCTCGATCGGAACAGGATTGAGGGGCATCATGATATCCGGCTCGTAGTCTAGAAACCGGAAGTATTTTACCGTCGGGCCGATGTTCTTGGCCAGATTGCGCTGTATGTGGCTGATATTCGTGAGTGTTCCCAAGGCGGACATAATCCACCACGAGGCGGTCACGAACATGCCAGTGGTCATTTTGCCGTTGAAGGCGAGATAACCGCTGACTGCCATGCAGGACGCTTGGAAGAGCCATATCATCCATTGACCGACGTAGAACCAATTTACGTATGCGATCCACATCGGGACGCCTTCTGCGCCCTGCTTTGCATTCTCTGCATCGCATTCCGTCTTGACCCTTTCTTCTTGGGCGTTGATGTATATGACGTCGGCGTTGGCGATGACCTCGCCGTGTTTTTTCCCGATCTGATTTGACAGAGTGTCCAGCGCACGGATGCGGGGGACAAACCTGCTGTTGTAATAGACGGTGTAGCCGGCGAAGATTGCGATTGCCACGAGCGCGCATATGCCTACTTGCCACGCATTCCAGAGCAGAAGGGCTGTCGGCAGTAGAATAGTGAGCAATGTCGGTATGAGCTCGTAGACTCCCTGGTATACTATCCCGCTGACCGCGGCTTCGCCTTTGGAAATGACGCTTCTCTTGATCACAGAGTGACCGAGATGGTGCTGTCCCATCGAGATGCTGAAGAATTTTTGCATCGAGATCCGCGACATGTGCCGCGAAAGCTCGTATTCGAGATTTTTGATCTCGAACGATTCTTTTGACCAAAAGATGACAGCGCGACCGAGTGCCAATCCGAGCCACGTGATGATCGCTATTATAAAGAGGTGCTTGTCACTAGTTGTCACAGCTGTGACTATGCGCCCCAAGAGAATAGGCATTATAGACGCGACCGATTGCCACACCAGCATGAGTGCAAGACTGGTGAGGATGTAACGATGGTATGGGGAACAGAGCGCCCATACGCGCTTCAATGGTATTAATTTTTTCACAAATCTCCCTCCAATTCAAAGAACTGTTGATTTTTGTTGTTTTTCAACCATGCACACGCATGAAACTAGCAACCTTTGAAGTAGGACAGTTAGAATTAATCATTAGCCACAATTAATTTAATTGTCATGAAATATCATCATTTGTCTTTTGAGGAAAGATTTGTAATTGAAAAGCTGTATTGTG
>Ga0181516_10000473_pt1 | contig 37299 bp, 41 predicted proteins | sample PEATcosm2014_Bin_25_FD_121104 | JGI IMG/M metagenome (GOLD analysis project Ga0181516, IMG submission 121104) | Peatland microbial communities from MTU Mesocosm Facility, Houghton, MI, USA - PEATcosm2014_Bin01_10_metaG | ecosystem: Environmental > Terrestrial > Soil > Wetlands > Peat | place... | reverse complement strand
CTGGGCGGGCATCGCCGGGAGCCAATTTTTCTCAGTTCGAGGCGCGAGGAGCGAACTGTAACTGGTTACTGGAGCGACAAGCAACGACGAAATGAGGAAAATTGGCCCCGGCCCGAAGGGTTGAGGCGCAAATTCGGCCATACTTCATTCTCGCCCTTGACGGTGGGCCCGCCACAGCCTTCGGGCTCGGCTTCGTCTGGCCGGATTTTCGCTCGCAACGATGCCCGCCCAGGTAGTGTTAACAGGCCCTAATTACGCGGCGATGCAGATGTTTCGGCATTGCGCACTTCGCAATCCTTACTCGACCTTCGGGCGGCGGATGACCCCCGTCTGCTATAGTGGCTCGGCATCGTTTTGGCGGCTTTGCGTAAACGTTGACGGAAACGCATCCGGCTGCCCGCCGATCGAGAGAAGCAAGGGGAAATCATGGATTGGAATGAGAGCACGAGACGATCGTTTCTGAAGCAGCTTGGCGCCGCCGGAGCGTTGGCGCTGGCCGCCTCGAATGCTGAGGGATTGGGCCTGCAGGGTGCGCAGAGCCCGGCCCCGCAGACTGACAACTCGCCGACCGGCCAGAAGCAGGCAGCCACGCGCGAAGAGCGGATGAAGTGGTGGCATGAGGCCAAGTTCGGAATGTTTATCCATTGGGGGCTCTACAGCGTGATCGGGCAGCACGAGTGGTCCAAAGAGGCCGAGGGAGTTCCGATTCCGCAGTACGAGATCCTGGCCAGGCACTTCCACCCCAAGCCGAATGCGGCCCGCGACTGGGCGCGGCTGGCGAAGAAGGCCGGACAGAAGTACATGGTGATGACCACCAAGCACCATGAAGGCTTTTGCCACTGGGATTCGAAGCTGACCGACTACAACGCGATGAAGCAGGGACCGGGGCGCGACTTGGTGCGAGAGTACGTGGAGGCAGCGCGGGCCGAGGGCCTGCGCGTGGGCTTCTACTACTCGCTGATGGACTGGCACCACCCCGACGGCGCGAAGTGCAAAACGGACGAAGATGCGCGCAAGCGCTTCGTCGAGTACACGCATGGGCTGATCCGCGAGCTGCTGACCAACTACGGAAAGATCGACATCCTCTGGTACGACGTCTCCTGGCCGCTGACCGCGGGGGGATGGGAATCGGAGCGAATGAACGAGATGGTCTTCGAGCTGCAACCGGACATCCTCGTGAACAACCGCAACGGGCTGCCGGGCGATTTCACCACGCCGGAACAGCGCATTCAGGCCGCGGAGGTAGGCCGTGCCTGGGAGACCTGCATGACGCTCAACGACAGTTGGGGCTTCAATCGCGGCGACGACGCCTGGAAGTCGCCAAAGGTGATTGTCGATAACCTGGCCACCTGCGCGCGTGGCGGCGGCAATTATCTGCTGAATATCGGACCCGGGCCGGATGGGTCGATTCCATCGGACACGACGGCATGTCTCGAGACTGTGGGCAAGTGGCTGGAGACCAACGGGAAGGCATTTTATGGCACTGAGCGCGCAAAGGCGGACGGCAACGTGAACGCGAACTACACGCGCCGGGGCAACACGCTCTATATCCATCAGCATTTCTGGCCGGGACATACGCCTGCGGCGGAGTGGCTGAGCTTCTATCGGCCCGAAGTGGTGGTGGCGCTCGGCGGGCTCAAGCCGAAGGTGCTGTCTGCGCGGCTTCTCAAGACGGGTCAGAAAGTCGAGTTCACACAGGATGAATTCGTGCTGAGATTGACGGGGTTACCGCTGGAGGCGCCCGATCAGCCGGCCACGGTCATCGAGGTGGAGTGCGACGGAGAACCGACCGTCGATCACGGCGCCATGCGCCCGCTGTGGCCGCGGTTGAAGGCGGACATCAGCATCTAGGGGATGCGAGAATTGCGTCCGCGATGCGGGATGCCTCGACGGCCGGGCGGACCGCATGTACGCGGACGATAGATGCGCCATTGAGAATGGCAGCCGTCATTGCGGCCAGACTGGCGTTCTCCCGTGCTTCAACTCCAGCCTCGCCGCCCTCAATGGCCGCGAGCGTATGCCCAAGGAACGACTTTCGGCTCACGCCGGCCAGCAGTGGACGGCCAAGTGCGAGCAGTTCAGCCTGCCGCGCCAGCAGCGCGTAGTTCTCATCAAGACGCTTGCCGAACCCGTAGCCGGGATCGAGAACGATTGCATCAAGCGGGATTCCGGCGTCTTGCGCGGCTGCAAGGCTGGCGGCCAGGCCTTCACGCACTCCGGCAAGCAGCGCATCGGGCGCAAGCCGCGGCTGCGTGCGCCACTCCTCCGGAAGTCCGCGCGTGTGCATCAGCACCACGCCCGCGCCGAACTCCGCGCACACTCCAGCCATCTCCGCATCCCATGCGAATCCGCTCACGTCATTCACGATCTCAGCGCCGGCTCGAAGGGCTGCATAGGCGGTGACGGCTTTGTACGTGTCGACAGAAATGATCGCATTGGGGCGGACGCTCAAGATTCCCTCCAAGACAGGCAGCAAGCGGGCCTGCTCTTCTTCCGCGCTTACCGTCGGCGCGTGCGCAGAATCCGGCGCTCCGCCCGCGCGCGAGCCGGGACGCGTGCTTTCGGCGCCCATGTCCAGGATGTCCGCTCCCTGGTCAAGCAGTTGCAAGCAGTGGGCCACCGCCTCTTCCGGAGAGAGGAAAGTACCGCCGTCGCTGAAGGAGTCAGGCGTGATGTTGACCACGCCCATCACCAGCGTGCGCGCACCAAGCGAAAGCGTGCGGTTGCGCACGCGCCAGGTGGAGATTGTGCGGGTCGAGGCGGTTGTCACAGCATTATCGGCCGCCGGCCTGAGCGGCTACCCGACGGCCTGTGCGGGAAACTGCAACCGGAGGCTTCCTCCTGCTCCGTTCTGAATGCCGACGGGGAATTGGATGTATCCCGACCAGCAAGTCCACAGGGATGCCCAAACCTGCGTGCAAACGCCGAATCATGGGCAGCGTCAATGTGCGTTTGCCTGTCAGCACCTCGGAAACGCGGGCTCGGCTTCCGATCATCGGCTCAAGGTCCTTTCGCGTCAAACCCTGCTGTTCAATCTGAAACTTGATGATCGTTACAGGATCGGGGGTATCCATGGGAAAGTGTTTGACCTCGTAAGCATCCACTAGCGTGACCAGAATATCCAGTTCGTCGCCCTCGTCAGATCCAGCTTTTGCGCCCATCAGCTTTGTGATGCGCGCGAGTGCCACGTCATGGTCCGCTTCAGTTCGAACTGGGTGGATCTGCATAACGCTCCTTCTCAAATTTCACGTGTTTCACGTCAATGAGGTCGTATTCACGGTGTGTCCCAAGCCAAGGGACCAATACGGCGCCATGGTCGTAATCCACAGCGACGACCAGGCGGAGTTCATTTCCTTTGATGTTGAATACCACTCGCTCAGCGGAAATGATGCTGGCGGAGCTGAACTGTTGTTTCAATTCCGCTGAACTCTTCCAAGCCGCCCGTGAGACCATTGCAAACCAGGAATCAAGCTTCTCTTTGACGACCTGTTGGAACCGGTGTTCAACCCTGCTGCGGACGAACCCGTTCAAGGTACCCCGCGCAATAATTCTCACCTGTCCAGTGTATACCGCTCCCATTTTGGGAGCAAGGCGAAAATCCCGATAATTCAGCTGTATTCTGCACGGCTCCGCGCGAGAATGCCGTAAACTCCGGGCATGAAGATATTTGGGCGGATTCTTGCGGTTGTCCTGGCGGGCCTTACGGCGGCTCCTGCCGGGCTGGCGGCGCAGACTCAGCACAAACCGGCGACGGAGCGGGCTGGATCGCGGCCCGTTCCCTCCAGAGGGCCGCTTGGCGAGCGTATTGAGGCGATCCTGGCCGACCAGAAGCTGAGCCATGCGGAATTCGGTATCAGTGTAAGCACGTTGGACGGGCAGCAAGTGTATGGGCTGAACCAGGAGCGGATGTTTATTCCCGCTTCGAACGTCAAACTCACAACCACAGCCGCGGCCTACGCGCTGCTGCCAGTGGAGACGCTCTCCTGGACCACGAGTGTCGTGGCCGGCGGCGAAGTGGACTCCGCGGGCGCGCTGCACGGCGACGTGATCATCCTGGGCGTAGGCGACCCGACCATCAGCGCCCGGCAATACCCGTACCAGCAGCCGGGGACGGCTGTTGCCACGCCCAATCCAGCCGACGCAAATCAGACCGACAATCCGCCCGCGCCGCCACCCGACGCCATGACCGCGCTGACCCTGCTTGCCGAACAAGTGGAACAGTCCGGCGTGCGCACGGTGGAGGGCGACGTGATCGGTGACGACAGCTTCTTTCTCGACGAACCGTACGGCGAGGATTGGGGCTGGAACGACCTGCAATGGGAATACGGTGCGCCGGTCACCGCGCTCACCTTCAACGACAATATGGTCAGGCTGACCATCCGGGCCGACGCATCGGCGCCCGGCGCAACCGTGGCCGAGTGGACGCCGAATTCGGACTACTACACTGTGGATAACACCATGACGCCTGCGCCGACCGGTGATACGGCGCAGCCCGGGATCGAACGCCGGCCCGGCTCGCTGATGGTGCGCGCATGGGGAACTGTTGGGACCAATGGGTTGCACGTTGGGATGGCGATCGAGGATCCGGCTGAGTATATGGCCGCGGCCTTCAAGGAAGCGCTGCGCAGCCGCGGAATCCTGGTGTCGGGCACGGCTGTCTCCCGGCACAAGGTGAACACTGGAGCCGGCGGCTTTGCCGAGGAACGCGAGCAGCCGTTGCAGTTGACGCGTTCCGATATGGCTCGCGTGATGGCGCCGGTGGCGGAACGCAAGGTGCTGGCCATGCATTTCTCAGTACCGGTGGCTGAGGATATTGCGGTGACCAACAAGACCAGCCAGAATCTGCATGCAGAACTGCTGCTGCGGCTGTTGGGCAAAGTCTTCGGTAGCGAGGGCAGCTTCGAACAGGGAACGCGGGTGGTGCGGCAATTCCTTGTCAACGCGGGCGTGGACGACAACGACTTTTTCCTCTACGACGGCTCGGGCATTAGCCCCGGCGACCGGATTGCTCCGCGCGCGCTCACCAGGCTGCTCACCTACGCCTCGAATCAGCCGTGGGGCGCGGCATGGCGGGCTACGCTGCCGGTGGCGGGCCAGGACGGCACCCTGGTTGGACGGTTCAAGGATTCGCCGTTGAAAGGGAAGATGTGGGCGAAGACAGGAACCCTGAACGAGGTGAACGCACTCTCGGGCTACCTGACCGCGGCCAGCGGGAAGACACTGGCATTTTCGATTCTGGTGAATGGGCGCCGGCCTGGAAGTGACGCCGAGGCCCAGGCCGTCGACAGGATTGCGGAGGCGATAGCCGCGGCGGAGTAAGCCTTGTATCATCGTAGGCAAATGCGCATTTATTCTTTAACCTCACTCACAATTTGCGTGGCGGGACTAGCCCTGGGGCTCGCCGGTTGCCGTTCCTTGCCCGAGTCGAAGCCCGCGTCCGAGTGGACGCCGCAGGAGGCGCGCGGTGCCGAGGTATTTCAGGCAAAGTGCGCCCGTTGCCACAACCCGACCACCACCCGCCCATTGAACGGGCCGGGGCTACAGGCCATGACGAAGGTAAAGGCGATGCCTTCCGGCGCGCCGCCAACGGACGAGCGCCTGACGTATGTGATCTTGCACGGCCGCGGAATGATGCCTGGCACACAAGTTGCAGACGATCAGCTCCAGGATTTATTGGCGTATCTCCACACCTTGTGACAGACTTGACGAGAACGCGCTCGACCGGGTTTCGACAGAACTAGGACGAAAACTTCCATGACGGAACTTTCCAGCACAATGGCCGGCGGCGAAAGGCCCGGCGAACCGTCTGCCGTGTCGAAGCGTCGGGAGCTGCTGCAACTGCCGGGTTTGGCAGCCATCGGCCTTTACCTTGCAGCGTTAGCGGGAGTGATTGTTGTCGGCGTGGTCAAAGGCGCGTATCCGCCTCTGTTTCTTGTTTTTTCCGCGTTCTTCTTTGCCGCAAGCGGCGGGCTCATGTTGCTTTTCCGATGGGCCTGGGCGCTTGCCCTCGCCGCGGTTCTGCTGCTGGCTATCTACAACATGTGGCTCTTCTCGACCCTGCATCTTGCGCCTTCGCTGGTTCAGGCGCTGCTGAGCTGGGTTTTCTTCCTCTACATGATCCGCGTTGAGGTGCGAAGCAAGCTGAGGTAAGGCGCCACTTGAGGAAGTTGCGGACGCTGGCGGCGCAGGTTTCGCGTCAGCCCAAATCAGAGCGCTCAACGACGGCCGTCGCAGCAATCGTGCCGTCTGTAAAGTGCGAAATCCTCTCCAGATCTGCGGATGCTATTCGAGAATTCTCTCTGAAGACACAATCCTGTCCGGTTCTCTGGAGTTGCCTGACAGAAGGCCTATTTGTCCCACAATGGCCGCCAGCAGTGCCCATAGCAGCAATAGAAGCCCGAAGGCGATGAGAGCAACACCGCCAAGCACCGCCGGTCCGGTCGTGGTGATATCCAGGTGAAGCGCTGACGCTGCCAGGGGATATCCGGCGTTGAGGCTGGTGGTGCCATTGCAATAACCGAGGATCAAACTCAGGCCAGTGGCCAGAAATACGACGGAAGCGATCAAAGGACGGTCGGCTCTCATAGCTATCTCCTTTTCTTTGTGGCGCCTGCGCTCATCGCCGTTTACCGATTGACCGAGAAGCCAACTGCGTGGCGCACGCGCCTTACTGGCAAAGATGCTCAATCCGGTCAAAAGGTTTTGGCTGGCAGCGGATAAGGACAGCGCAGCAGGCTCATGCCCACCGGAACAGCCGGCCGCTCCCCTGCCGCTACAATAAGAGCGTGATGGAACTGGTGCAGATTGAGCCGGCGCGCAAGATTCCGGCGCCCAAGCCAGAGTGGTTGAAGGCGCGCGCCCCAGTGGGCGAAAACTACCACGATCTCAAGCGCCTTGCCCGCTCGCTGGGGCTGAACACGGTGTGCGAGAGCGCGCAGTGCCCCAACATCGGCGAGTGCTGGCACCACAAGACCGCGACCTTCATGATGCTGGGCAACCTGTGTACCCGGCGCTGCGGCTTTTGCGCGGTGCCCAAGGGCCGCCCCGAGCCGATCGATATGGACGAGCCGCGCCGCGTGGCTGAAGCCGTGGCTACTCTGGGCCTGGAACACGCCGTCATTACCAGCGTGAATCGTGACGACGATCTGGTAGGCGGCGCGCGTATCTTTGCCTTGGTCATTGAAGAGATTCGCCGCCAGGCTCCCGGCTGCCGCGTCGAAGTGCTCATCCCCGACTTTCAAGGCGACCAGGAAGCAATTCGCATCGTCGTCGAAGCGACACCTGAAGTGCTCAACCACAACACCGAGACGGTGCCGCGCCTTTATCGCGTGGTCCGCAGCGGCGCGCGCTATGAGAGAACGCTAGAGCTATTGCGTTACTCCAAGGAACTACGGCCCGCGGGAATCACCAAGTCCGGCGTGATGGTAGGCATCGGCGAGGAGACGGTGGAGCTACTCGAAGTCTTCCGCGATCTCGCCGCCGTGGGCTGCGACATTCTCACCATCGGCCAGTACCTGCGCCCCTCACGCGATCATCTGCCCATGACGCGTCTCTATGCGCCGCGCGAGTTCGCACAGCTCAAGACAGAAGCACTCAAGATGGGCTTCCGCCATGTCGAGTCCGGGCCGCTGGTCCGATCGAGCTATCACGCTCACGAACAGGCTGCGTCTACAGGGGTGGCAGTGCTAGCGTAGTCCAGTCTTAAACGTGGATACGGCAAAAGCCTGTTCCTGGATAAATGCGCGCTGAACCTGAAGGAATTCCCCTCCGGGAATCTGGTGCGTCAGTTTGGATCCCCAGGGCTCTTGGGTTGCAACTACTTATTCGTCTGGGAGAATACCTCCGTCTCAGCCGATGAAGCCGCGACTTCTAATTCAGCGATGCTGCGCAGAATGGAGAGCTTGAATTCGACCACTGCGGGATCGTCCGGAGGGAGGTCTGAATTCAATTCAATCTTTTCGGCAGTAGAGCGCAGGATATCAAGCAGGGTGCGCGATGGACGTGGCCCCATAGTAATCCAAATCTCACAGTTTCAGATGCCGGACGATCACCGCAAAGTTGCTTTTAGCGTTCTCGCGATGGCTTCCATTTCCTCGCGATTGGCCGCACTGCGAAACGGGTCAATCGATTCGCTACCCCCACCGCAGGTTGGTTGTAGAATAGCCGTTGGCAGTTTGGCCGCACGGAGGACTTACCCGATGGCAGTCTCGATCATGGCCGGTATTCCGGCACTCAAAGATCTCAACGCCGACCTGAAGCGGAGAATGGACCAGGCCGTGGCCACCTTCCAGGCCAGCCTGGCGGCCACGCGCACCGGCCGCGCCAGTGTGCACATGCTCGACCAGGTCAAGGTGGATTACTACGGCACGCACACGCCCATCAGCCAACTGGCGCAGGTGTCCGCGCCCGAACCGCAATTGATCGTGATCGCGCCCTGGGATCCAACCATCCTGAAAGAAATCGAGAAGTCCATCCAGGCCTCCGATCTCGGTTTCAATCCGCAGTCGGACGGCAAGGTCATCCGCGTGCCCGTGCCCCCCATGACCGAGGAGCGCCGCCGCGACGTCTGCAAGCACATCAACAAGGTTCTCGAAGAGCACCGAACGGCAGTCCGCAACGTCCGCCGCGACGGCAACGACGCCCTCAAGAAACTCGCCAAGGAAAAGAAGATCAGCGAGGACGAGGAGAAGCGCTCTCTCGAAGAAGTGCAGAAGATGACCGACGAAGAGATCCGCCGCATGGAAGAGCTTTCACGCAAAAAGGAAGCGGAAGTTATGCAGGTGTGAGCGGCGTACGGCTCTCAAGCCAACCTCAAGACAAGCAGGCGAGCCCCTCTTCTATACGGCTTTTCCGCGAAAGAAATAAAAAAGCTCGATCAGCAGAATCAGGACGACAACCGCTTCGAGGAAGAATCCTCGAGCCTGGTTGAATTGCTCCACCATGTCCTGATAGAGTTCTTCGGCGGTTTTCATCTTCTTGGCGACGAGGTCCTTGTAGTCAGGAACGCCAACCCTGGCCGCGGCGAGCCGATAGAGCCGCGCGGCAAACATATCGCTGAGAAATTTAATTGAATTGTCGGCTCGCTCCGTCAGTTCCCCAATTTCGAGCAGAACGGAGTGCAAGCGCGTTGCGGACCGCGCCATGCGCCATCGCGAAAGCATTCCCTTCTTCCGCTCTAACGACTGGTAGACATTGTCCAGGATGACCGTGAGCAGCTCATCGTAGTGGCGAAACTCCAACAGTTGCGAGTTGGCGTATTCGAGTAGTTGGATGGCTGTTTCGGCTCCCGCGTTGCTGTCGTAAAGGAATGCGGCGTTCCAGCCAATCACGGTCAGATCGTTTTCGTAGTAGGAAATGCGCGACTGCAGGACTTCAGAGCATTCACCCTCCGACAGGCGAAGTTTGTCGCCGCGAACGATCTGAGCAATCTCGCGCCCGTGTTCGCGGATCAATTCGGCAGCCGAGAGCGCTCCGGCCTCCTCGCGCACGTGGAAGATGAAGTAGTCTTCGCTGAGCCACCGGGAATAGGGCTTCACGAGCGCGGTTGCCGCGCGTTCCAGGCGCCGGCGCACAACAGGTTCCACGTGGGAGGCAAAGTCCACGTCCCACACCCACTGGCTGGCCAGATGAACCAGGCTTTGCCAATCGCCTGAAAAGCTGAGCTGGTAGAGAACGCTAACGACGCCGTAGTCGTAGAACTTGATCTCGCCTTCAAGCCGCTCGCCACCTGCCAGTAGAAGAGGCTCGAGAGGTTCTACCACCGGCGGCCTGTGGTAGCGCACATAGGTGGGCACCGAGTGTTTGGTTTTGGGCTGCTGGACTGTGCGGGCGTTTACTGCCTGCTGCAATTGGTCAAGCCGCAGTTCCTCGCAAACGTCGAACTGAATCAGCACGAGGACTGAGCCTCTGTTGAGAGCAGGCGTGATCGGGGATGGAGAAACATTTGCCACGTTTCAATTGGATGCAGCTACTTCTTAGCCCGCTTGTAAAACGGCACCGGTACCTGCTTCGCCCTAACTGAGTTCGCGCGGCATTGCACAATCACGTCACCGCCGCCATCGGCGACGGCCGTCGGCACCAGCGCCAGCGCGATGTTGGTCTTGAGAAACGGCGCGGGCGAGCCGGACGTCACCTGGCCAAGAACTTCTCCAGAAAGTGAATGTACGGAGTACCCGTCGCGCCCAATTCCTCGTTCGACCATTTCCAGACCAACAACCTTCCGCTTCGGCCCGCCCGCTGCCTGCACCGCAAGCAGCGCATCGCGCCCAATAAACTCGCCCTTGTCGAGCTTGAGCCAGCGGTCGAGGCCTGCCTCGAACACGTTGATCTCCTCGGAAATTTCGTGGCCGTAGAGGCTCATGCCGGCTTCAAGACGCAGCGTATTCCGTGCGCCCAGCCCGCACGGCCGAATGCCGAACTCGCTGCCCGCGTCCATCAGCGCATTCCACATCTTCACCGAGGTGGCCTCATCGGCAGGGACGTACACCTCAAATCCATCTTCGCCGGAGTAGCCGGTGCGCGCGATCATCACGTTGGGAATGCCGGCCACCGTGCCCCAGGTGAACCAGTAATTCTTGATGGCGGCAAGGTCGACCTTGGTCAGCTTTTTGAGCGTCTCCAGCGCGCGCGGGCCTTGCAGCGCCAGTTGCGAGTAGTAGCTGGAGTAGTCGCTGATGTGAACCGATGGCATCGCCCCTGCATTCTTCCGAATCCAGGAAAGATCTTTGTCTTTGGTGCCGGCGTTGACTACAAGCAGGTAGTCGTTTTCGCTCAGCCGGTGTACAAGAATATCGTCCACGATGGTTCCTGCGGGCGTGAGCAGTGCTGAGTAGTGGGCCTGCCCGTCCTTGAGCCGCGAGGCGTCGTTCATGGTGATGTGCTGGATGGCCGCCAGCGCGCTGGGCCCGCGAAACTGGATCTCGCCCATGTGGCTCACGTCGAAAAGGCCCACGCCGGTTCGTACCGCCATGTGTTCGGCAATAAGGCCTCCGCCAGGACCGGGATACTCGACCGGCATGTCCCAGCCGCCGAAGTCCACCATCTTGGCCTTGAGGGCGCGGTGCGTGGCGTTGAGGGCGGTCTTCTTGAGTGGGGCTACGGAGGTTTCAGCGACAGGCGAGGAGGGGGTGGCCATGGAGAGGTTTCCTTTCCGGAATCTTGCTTTACTCTTCTCACGATAGGGATGTGGCGGCAGCCGGGTCAAACCCGGCCAGCGGCGCGCTAGGATGAGAGGGACTGCCGGAGCGCTGAAAATCCGGGGCAAGAACACCGGAGAGGAAAGGCACATGAACCAGTTTCGAGGGGTCCTGATGCTGCTAGCCGCGGGCGTGGCGTTCTGGCGGGGATGGAAGATTCACACCGGGCACACGGCGCTGCTGGCTTATGGGTTGGGGGCCTTGGCTGTGGGGTTGGCAATCTGGCACATCACCCGAAAGCCTGACCGGCCACGCTGCTGAAGGAGCGATTCGGACCACCATGCTCACTTTGTACAACCGCATTCAAGGCCGCAACCTGGAACGGCTGGCGGCATTGAGCGACGGCATCTTTGCCGTGGCCATGACGCTGCTGGTGCTGGACCTGCACATTCCCGCGGCAGCGCAGGTGCACAGTGAACGCGAGTTGTTTTATGCGCTCGGCACACTGGGGCCGCAGTGGATCGCCTACCTGATGAGCTTTCTCACCCTGGGCATCTTTTGGGCCGGGCAGCAGACGCAGCTCAACCACATTGGCGAGGGCACGCGCGACCTCACCTGGATTCACCTGGGGTTTTTGTTCGCCATTACGCTCATGCCGCTCTCCACCCGGTTGCTGGCCGAGTTCATGACTTACCGGGCGGCGCTGGGCATTTACTGGCTCAACATCTTTGTACCCGGCGCCATGCTTTATTGGAGCTGGAAACACGCCACGCACACCGGGTTGATCAAGGCCGATACCCCGGAGGAGGTGCGCGCCGGCATCTGCAAACGGGTGGTCATCGCCCAGTCGCTTTACGCTGCCGGGGCGGCGTTGTGCGTCATCAACACCTGGGTCAGCATCGCGGCTATCGTGCTTGTGCAGCTAAACTATGCCTTTGCCATAAGGCTTTGGTGGCGTAAGAGATAACCCGGAAGGGTTACAGCCAAAGTTCGCCCCCGATGGTAGGCTGGCGGGGATGGAATTCAGTTTTCAAGTCACTGAATCGGAGTTTCGAGAAGCCTGGCGCGTGGAGCGCAAGGCTTCTTCCCGTTCCTCGCTGAAAACAGCCGCATTCTGGATGCTCATCATGGTTGGGCTGCTGTTGCTCTATCGTGGGATTCAGCCCAGCAGGCCGCTCCCCGCAGGATTCGAACAGCATCGCAGTCCGCAGGCGTCCATCGTCAGGCCCGTGAGCGATGTCAATACTCCATCCGGCTTTCTGGAGCGCGTTGGACCGTTCCTGGTGCTTGCCGGCGTGTGGACCCTCGTCGTCACTGGACTTGTGCCCATGCGGCTGCGCTACCTCTACCGGAGAGATCCGCGCATGCGCGCACAGTTCACGGTCGACATCACCCAGAATTCCATTTCCACCGAAAACTCAGCGGGAACTACGTCGAAAAGCTCCTGGAATGTCTACGACTACTGGTGCGAAGGGAAAGGCGTGATCGTCCTCATGTTCCGCTCCGGGGCCTATTCCGTTCTGTCCCTCGCCGGTCTCTCTGAACCGCAACGCGGCGAGCTGCGCGGCATTCTGAACGCTGCGCTCCAGAAGAGATAGCCCGAAGCATCTTCCCTCCATCCTGAGCAACTTCCCGTAAATTGCCGTGTTTCTCCACTCATAACGGTTGGGACAAGCCCCCAGCCAGTGGAGGTGGTCGATGTTGACCACAGCGTTGAATACATTGGTGTTGATGCGAATGGACGGCCTTCAGTTCGCACACAGCCAGGGGCGCGATTACCTTGGGCAACTTACGATCGGATTGGCGATTATTGGCGTACTTATCGGGATGCTGTCCTGGTCGAACCAGCTTGCACCGGCGCGAGTCTAAATGCTGCCCGCCGGCGCCTTACCTGCGCCGCGCCCGCCAAAACGAGCTGACGCCCAGGTAAAGAAAGACTGCCACCACCAGCGCCGTTGTCAGGAACATCCGATGATCGGGCCCATGAGCCCAACTGGCCCTCATGCGCCAGAGATTTGGCGTAAAAACGATGACCGGCAAAAGGAAAAAGACACCGGTAACTTCAAGCCACAAAATTCCCCCCACGCGCCGGAAAGGACGAAGAAAGCCCCCCACTCCGCGCGCGACGCCTCCGCCTGCCTGGGCGGTATTCCTGGCCGCCTGGGAAACCGCCTGGCCTCGAACTGCCGAGTTTGCAGCCGGTTGCGCCTGGGACCGGACCTGCTGCGGGACCGGGGGCGCGGAGACGGGCTCCATGGCGGCCGAAAGCCGCTGGCCTGCCATCTTGCCGGCGACGCGCAGTCCCGTGCCAAGGACGCGGCCAATCATCTGTGCTCTCATTCCGTTTATGATGGTAGCAGCGACGCGGGGTGAGAAGCTTCTCGCAATCTGACGCCGCTTTCCGTTTGCTCCTGAACGGATATGGCAGTAAGGTAGATAAATCTCACGCCGCAACCCGCGCCCTTTTTCTGCTCGCGCCGGCCGCCGCTCATGGAGGTACTTGTGACATCGCGTCTGCGCGAACTCATTCAGCAACTGGGCGAGGCCATCCACGAGTCGGTCATCGAGAGCGAGCAGATCGCTGGGGTTGTGCAAGACATCCGCAAGCACGGCTTCGACGTGCTGCTGATGTTGGAAGCCACCATCGGCCTGAACGAAGTTACCGCCAAGGAGGCCGAGGCTGCCGCCTCCGGCGCGGAAGAAGGCGAGTCGGCCGGTCCCTTCACCTCGAACGACCTGCACTTTCTCCGCTCGCTGCGCATCTCCGTCGAAGGCGAAGAGGAAGGCGCAGCGGAGTCGGACACCGAGTAGGCCGACAAATCAAAAAGGATAGACTGGCTGGGCTTTGAATTTGGGACGATAATAGACCCATGGCGACATTGCCCAACTCAGAAGAACTCTGGACCGTGCGGGAGTATCTCCGCACCAGTTGGAGCCCCGATCGCGAGTTTGTGGATGGCCGCATCGAGGAACGGAACTTGGGCGAGAAAGAGCACTCCATCATCCAGCGGTATCTTACGGTCCTTTTTGCAATCAAGCGCGACGAATGGGGGGTCGAGGTTTTTCCCGAGCTTCGCACGCAGACTCAATCAAGGCGATTTCGAGTTCCCGATGTCCTCGTCACGCGCGCAGGCGACGCATTCGATCGGTTCGTGACTCAACCACCGCTTATCGCCATCGAGATTCTTTCCCCGGAGGATACCTTGACGGCTATGCGAGCGAAGACTGCGGAGTATCGCGGCTTCGGCATCGAAAACATCTGGGTCATCGACCCTGAGCCTCGGTTGGCCTATAAATACACTTCCGCGGGCCTCGAAGAGGTGCACACCGGTGAGCTCACAGTGCCAGAGACGCCGATCCGCGTCGTGCTTCGCGACCTGTTTGCGGAGCTGGATCGGACCTAAAAAAACCGCCGCCTACTTTGGTTCCTAGCTCTTCAGCGCCACCCGGATATGCAGTTCCCGCAGCTGGTGCTCACTGACCGTCGTCGGCGCGTCCGCCATCAAGTCGATTGCCTTCGCCGTCTTGGGGAAGGCGATCACTTCGCGCAGGCTGGGCGCGCCGGACAGCAACATCACTATACGGTCGAGCCCGAGAGCGATGCCGCCATGCGGCGGAGTCCCGTACTCCAGCGCATCCAGGAAGAAGCCGAAACGCGCGCGCGCCTCTTCGTCCGAGATTCCCAATGACTGAAAGATCTGCTGCTGCACATCCTTGCGGTGAATACGGATGGACCCTGAGCCTAGCTCGAGGCCGTTCATTGCCAGGTCGTAGCAGTTGGCGCGCACGCTGGCCGGATCGGTAAGCAGGTTGGCCATGTCGTGTTCGAAGGGCGACGTGAAGGGATGATGCGCGGGCATCCACTTCGCAGTGGCCAGGTCGTACTCGAACATGGGGAAGTCGACAATCCAGATGGGGTTGAACGCAGACGCCCCGTCTACCGCTCTTCCGCTCTTGGGATCGGCATCGCGGACGGCCTGCTCCGTCACCCCAAAAGCTCCATGCCGATCCGCGTACTTCTTTGCCAGCTCGGTGCGGAAGTTGCCCGCGGCCGAGTAAACGTTGATCTCGCGCTCGCTCAGGCGGCCCTCAAACTTGGTGTCGCTGGCCTTCACGGGGTGAGCCGGGTCGCCGGCCACGACAATGATGAAATCTGCCTCCTCCGCGCCGGCCAGCTCGCGCACCTTCGCTGCGGCCTCCGGAAAGCTCTTGGCCAGCCGCTTGAAGTCGTCGATGAACTTGGCGCCCTTCTTCTGGTCGAAGATCGGATGGTTATCCTCGCGCTCCTTGCGGCTCAGCTCGCCCACCTTGGGAATGCACAGCGCCACCACAGGCAGCGCCGGATCGATCTGCAGCGTCGCCAGCGCAGCATCGGTAAACGCCGGGCGCACATCCGTCAGGCCGGGCAGGCGCAGGTCGGGCTTGTCGCTGCCGAAGCGGCGCATCGAGTCGTCGTACGTAATACGCGGAAACGGCGTGGGCAGAGTAACGCCGGCCGCCGCAAAGCCTGCTGCCAGAAACTGCTCAACCACGCCAAAGACCGTCTCCTGGTGGGGAAAGCTCATCTCCAGATCAACCTGGGTAAACTCCAGTTGGCGGTCGGCGCGCTGGTCCTCGTCGCGAAAGCAGCGGGCGATTTGGAAATACCTGTCGAAGCCGCTGATCATCAGAATCTGCTTGAAGATCTGCGGCGACTGCGGCAAGGCGTAGAACTCACCCGGATGAACGCGGCTGGGCACCAGAAAATCGCGCGCCCCTTCCGGTGTGCTCTTGGTCAATATCGGCGTTTCAATCTCCAGAAAGCCCTGCTTGCTGAGGCTCTCGCGGATAGCCAGCGTAATCTCATGCCGCAGCCGGAAGTTGCGCTGCATCTCCGGGCGCCGCAGGTCGATATAGCGGTATTTCAGGCGCACTTCCTCGTTCTGAATAGCCTCTTCCGACGGCGAAAACGGCGCCAGGCGCGTGTCATTGAGGACGCGCAGCTCGGTGGCTTCAATTTCGATTTCGCCGGTCGGCATCTTGGGGTTGATGGCGTCCTGATCGCGCAGCCGCACCTTGCCCACGGCGGCAACCACGTACTCCGGCCGCACCTGTTCGCCTTTCAGGTGGCCGTCCGGGGTCAGCTCCTTGTCCAGCACAATCTGCGCAATGCCGGTGCGGTCGCGGAGATCGAGAAAGATCAGGTTGCCGTGGTCGCGGCGGCGGTTCACCCAGCCCATCAGAACCACTTGCTGCCCGGCGTGGGCGGCGCGCAAGTCGCCGCAGAGATGTGTCCGTTCAAGATTGCCTAAGAAATCGAGCACTACCTGTGTCCTTTACTCGCCTGCCGGTTTTGAGAGGAACAGAGCCAGCTCCGCGCGAGGAACCTTGGTTTGTATGCCGGTGGCGAAGGTCTTCACTGTAAGGATACCGGATTGAAGCTCGTCTTCGCCCAGGATGACGATGTTACGGGCAGTCTTGTCGGCGGCCTCGAAGGATTTCCTGAGCCGAAAGCTGCCTTCGCCAAGCTCGATCCACAGACCCTGGTGGCGCAGTTCGCGCGCCAGAACCAGGGCGGCAGGATTCAGGCCTTCGCCCAGCGGCGCAATGAAAGCATCTGCCAAAAGCGGTTCAGCCGATTCAAGCGCCTGCAGCGTGAGCACCAGCCGGTCCTCCCCCATGGCAAAGCCGATACCCGGCGCCTTGGGACCGCCGATGGCCTCGCTCAGCCCGTCGTAGCGGCCGCCGCCGAGCAGAGCATTCTGCGCGCCCAGGCCGCCGTGAGTGAACTCGAAGGTGGTGCGCGTGTAGTAGTCGAGGCCACGCACCAGCCGGTGATTGCGCGTGTACGGCACGGCGGCCTCATCGAGAGCCGCGAGAACAGCGGCGAAGTGCGCCTTCGAGGCTTCGTCAAGCGAGTCGGCAATCACCGGCAGCTTTTCGATGATCGGCTGGTCGGCGGGAACCTTGCAGTCCAGCACGCGCAGCGGATTGGTCACGGCGCGCCGCTGGCAATCCACACACATTTGACCAACGACCGGAACCAGCGCGGCGCGCAGCGTGTCGTTATACCGAGCCCGGTCTGCCGCCGACCCTACCGAGTTCAGCTCCAGCGTCCAACCGGTGATGCCCAACTCATCCAGCAGGGTGGCCAGCATCTCCAGCACCTCTGCGTCGCGCAGAGGGCTCTCGCTGCCCGACGATGGCGGCCCGATCACCTCCGCGCCGATCTGCGAAAACTGCCGGTAGCGCCCCTTCTGCGGCCGCTCACGCCGAAACTGCGGACCGATGTAGTAGAGCTTCTGCAACTGGCCGCTCTCACCCAGCCCGTGCTCAATGTAAGCACGCACCACCCCGGCCGTGTTCTCCGGCCGCAGCGTCAACGACTGCGTCTTCTCCGACTGCGCCCGCGCCCGGTCCTCCCACGTGTACATCTCTTTGGAGACAATGTCGGTCTCCTCGCCCACGCCGCGGGCAAACAGCGCCGTATCCTCAAACACCGGCGTGCGGATTTCACCGAAGTTGTAACGGGCGAAGACAGCGCGCGCAGTGGCTTCGATACGATTCCAGAGCGCCGTCTCCGGCGGCAGCAGATCGCGAGTGCCGCGCACGGCTTTCAGGGTTTGACTCATAGTGATAACCTTTTGGGCAACTTCTTAGGATACAAGGTGGGAGCGATGATCAAGCATGCCGTTTCCATTAATGACAGAGTCCGCTCAATTGTCGCCAGAGGTGCAGAATTGGCAGGTTGCAGGTGCCGCATCCTTCGCGCTTTTTGCGAACGGTGGGAGGCCACGAACCTCAACCTGCGGCTTGGTGTCAGGGCACGACTTGAGTCGTGCCGCAAAGGCGGTCATCGGAAGATGGGCTTTAGCCTCTGAGGGAATGGCCGGATCGCGATAATGACTTATTCAGAATTTCCTGGAATCTGCTTTCAGCAGATTACTTTGGCGCCATCTTTTCCCGCAGAACTGCGACCAGACTGCGCCCTTTCAACACTTCCGAAGCGACCACAAGTTGCTTCGATTGAAGTGCCTCGTGAAGTACGGACTCAAGCTGTGGTCTGTGCTTCAGCGTTCCTTGCTGCACCCTGCCATCTTGCGCTGCCCTAAGGAACTCCGCAGCAAGACCCTCGCGATTCTCAAACGCCCAGTTTGCTTCCTCGGTCTCGCTCTCAAACTTCGGAATCTTCATTCTCTCCATATTCTCATCACGCCACCTATGCCCTCTTCTTGATCGACTCCAGCAGCGTACTATCAATCCGCGTCTGCCAACCCCGCCCAGTCGCCTTGAAATGCTCCACCACCTCAGGCGACAACCGCAACGAAACCAGCTTCTTTGTCGGAGCTTTTTGCGGCCCGCGCTTGCCTCTGCGAACCACGTTGCCCTTGCGAATCAGATCGGCCTGGGCAAACCACGCTCTCGCGGCCTCGCCATCGTTCGGATCGTAAGGCCCATCCCCCGGCTCAAAGGGGATGCGGTCGCCCTCTCTGTAAGCCAGAACGCGCTTCCAGTCGGTTTCAGTTTTTGTCTTGTTCATACTGTTCGCGCTCCTCTCGTGAGGCGGCCCGGCGTCGGGACTTCCGCTTTGCCTCATCCCAGACGAACACAATTTAATTGTAGCTACAATTAAACTAAAACACAACCGAAAACTCCGGCAACCCCCTACCCCAAAATCCCGTGCGCGATCCGGACCCACCACGCGGAACTGCTCATCCAGGTGTAGGTCACAAAGGCCTGGACGGCAATCAAAGGGGGCAGCGCATAGAGATACACCTTGTGGACGCGCCGGGTCACGAAAAGATCGCGCAGCACGCCCAGAAGAATCACCCCGTCCAGGCACCAAAAGAAGAGGCCGTGATTGTAGATATAGTCAACGCGGCCGAAAGCTGCGTCCAGCAGCCCACAGGTGGCAATGAAGATCAGCCGGCGATGCAACTCGGACTTCTTGCGCCACGCGATGGCAAGCGCGAGGCACGTGCCAAAGGCAACCATGTCGAAAAACGGAACGATCAAAAACCCGTCAGAGCCCGGCTCGTGGAGCCGGTAGGTGTCAAAGCGGCCCATGATGACGGCCGTGGTAAAGCCAAGGACGACCATCGCCGTGCCCAGCCCCGCGCCAAACCAGCCGAAGAATCGATGCCACTTCACATTGTGCGTGCGGACCAGTGCCGACTGAAAGATGAAGAAGGCCACCCACCCGGAGAACGCGGCGCCATGAAACCAGAGAATCAACGGGCGTGGCACCGAAGGATGGAAGAGATTGTCGTTGATCGTATGGCTGAAACCCCAAACGACGATGCCCGCAATCAGCAGCGATGCCGCGAGATAGAAATACCGGTTCACGAACCCTTTGAGCGGAGTCAAGGTGCCTGTCTCTTTGCGGCCGCGAGAGATCGGCACGACCCGTTGTGCGTTCACTGGCCGCGATTGAGAAGCCATGGCGAATTCCTCCTTCGGGAGCATGCGGCCCTAACGAGCGTGCAATGAGGCATCAGGGACAAAGAAGACAGGCGATGATCCTGGCGAAGGGAGAGGGGAAGGCACCGAATCGGTTACCAGGGTGCGGGCAGTGTAGCACGCATGCAACTGGAGGCTCAACAGCAAAATGTTCCAGTGAACACAGAGGGTGCTGGCGTCCGTGCAACACCTAGATCCCCGCGTACCACGAGTATCCGAAATCCGGCGAGATGGACCCCTTGCCGTTGCCCACATTCTTAAGCGAATCGACCAGAGTAATTCGCGACAGGAATTTTACGCTCTTGTACCCCAACTGCCGCGCCACACGCAGCCGCAGAGGCGCTCCGTGTGGAGTGGGGAGATCGTCGCCGTTCAGTCCGTAGGTGAGAAAGGTCTGCGGGTGATAGGCGTCGGGCAGATCGAGCGAGTCCCACGCGCCATCGTATGCGTAGACAACCACGAATTTAGCCTTCGCGCTCACGCCAACCAGGTTCAAAACATCCGCGAGATGCACGCCATGCCACTCGGCGATGAACGACCAGCCTTCTTCGCAAGCCTGGTGCGTAATCTGGCTCCGCATGGGAAGGCGCTTCAGCTCATCCACGGAAAACGAAGCCGGCCGAGCCACCATGCCGTCGATAGGCAGCCGCCAGCCCTTGAATCCGCCGGCCGACATCTCCGCATAGGGCCCCGTCGTTGGCGGATCGCCACTGACGGGGATTGCCTTTGAAATCTCGCTGCGGCTGAACTCGCGCGCAATGGAGTGATGCGCCATCAGCAGCCGCTGTGCCGCATAGGTGAGCGTCTCGCCCGCACCCCAGATGCCGCCATCGTCCGGAGGCAGCAAACCGTAGCGGTTGGCGACGCGCTCGGCAACGGCAAGCCCGGCTACTCCGGCCGCGGCTGCCAGCCCGGTGGTGATGAGTTTGCGGCGTGTAAGCGCGTTGCTCATCGCGTCTCCTTTCCTGCAGCGGACTTTCCGGTAATCATTGCCATCATCCGCGGAACAAATCCGGACAGAGCCACCATGGCGACGTGCACAACCAGGAAGAGAACCAGCAGATTGGCAAGGAAGAAGTGAATGGTGCGCGCCGTCTGGTGGCCGCCGAAGAACTCGACCATCCATGGAAACACTGACGTGATTGACGGCGACATCGCGAATCCGGAGAGAATCGTGAAAGGAAAAACCACGAAAACGATTCCCAGATAAGACAGCCGCTGCAAGACGTTATAGTGTTCGTCGGCAGCGAGCACGCCGCGCCTGAAGCGCATATGGTCCAGCGCGCAACTGCGAAGCGAGTCCCACGAGAGGTCGGCGCCATGGGGAGCAGCTGTCTGCGGAAATGCTGCGACAAGGCTCCCGATACCACGTAGAGCAGACCCGACAACACCGCCAGCCAGGCCGATTGGAAATGCAGTGAGCGGCCCCACCCTGAAGGCCCGCCCAGCATGGTCGGCAGCGGAAGGCTGAACAGGGGCGGGGTGAGAATGTTGCCGGTCTCGCCCCAATAGAAATGCGGATGAGCCAGAATAATCGCGAATCCGCTCACCGCCAGCCCGAAAAAGCTGAGCGTGAAGGTCCAGTGCGTCAAGCGGACCAGCAGCGGATGATGAGGCGCGGCTTCTGTCTCTTTCGCCTCGAACGCGACCTCGGGGATGTAGGTCGAATCGGCCATTTGGGTGTCGTGAGTTTAGCACCCCCAAACTTTCAGTCTCAATGGAAAAATTCGCCTGCGCCCTCCCTCGGCGCCCGCATACAATACCGCCATGGAATATCGTCTCCTGGGAGGCTCCGGCCTCAAGGTGTCTGCTCTGGCTTTTGGGACTGCCACGTTCGGCGGTACCACGGGGTTCTTTGAGGCAATGGGTACCACTGAAGTGGACGAGGCGCGCCGCCTGATCGACATCTGTCTCGAGGCCGGCGTCAACCTCTTCGACACGGCGAATGGGTACGCGGAAGGGCGTTCGGAGGAAGTGCTCGGAAAGGCACTCGGGGCTAGACGGGATCGGGTCTTGATCTCCACCAAGTCGGGTTTCCCTACCGGCGATGGGCCGAATGACGAAGGATCGTCAAGGTACCATCTGCGCCGCGCGCTCGAAGCCAGCCTCCGCCGCCTGGGCACCGACTACATCGACATCTACCACCTGCACGCCTTCGATGCGCTCACCCCCATCGAAGAGGTGCAGGACACGCTCAATACCTTTGTCCGCGAGGGCAAGATTCGCTACATCGCCTGCTCCAATTTTTCCGGATGGCACCTGATGAAGTCGCTGGCCACCGCCGATCGCTACGGCTGGACGCGGTTTGTGGCCCATCAGGTCTATTACTCGCTCATTGGCCGCGAATACGAGTGGGAACTGATGCCTCTCGCCATTGACCAAAAGGTCGGCGCGCTGGTCTGGAGTCCGCTCGGCTGGGGCCGGCTGACAGGGAAGCTCCGCCGCGGCCAGCCGTTGCCCAAGGGAAGCCGTCTGCACAAAACCGCGGAGCAAGGGCCGCAGATGTCAGAGGAATACCTTTACGGCGTGGTGGATGTGCTCGAAAAGGTAGGCGCTGAGACAGGAAAGACGGTTCCTCAGGTGGCGTTGAACTGGCTGTTGCAGAGGCCGACCATATCGGCAGTGATTGTGGGCGCTCGCAACGAAGAGCAATTGCGCCAGAACCTGGGGGCTGCCGGCTGGAACCTGACCAGGTCCCAGGTTGCGGAGCTGGAGAAGGTGAGCGAACAGCCTGCTGCGTACCCCTATTGGCACCAGCAGAAGTTCTTCTCCGGCCGAAATCCTAAACCATTGTAGAAACATGGATTAGGGATCATGGTCCGGTTTGGAAGCATCTGCTGCATCGTAAGGGCTCTCGCCTCTACTGGTCATCCGTGTCGAGTGATTTGTTGTGATGCTTGCGAAAGACATAGTGGCCTACGAGCCATCCGGCGGCACTGCCAACCAGCACGTCAGAGGGGAAATGCTGTTGGCCCATCACGCGCGCAAGGCTTACGCCGGTTGCAGCGGAATAGATGAACAATTGGGTCAAGCGGGAGGGATACTCGCCGGCGAGAACGGCCGCTGCCGACCAGGCCTCTACGCTGTGGGACGAGGGAAACGACGAGTCGATGCCCGCGCTTGATTGAAAGAACTTCCCATTCGCGCCGTCGACGCCCGGTCGCTCCCGCCAGAAGATCAGCTTCATTCCCTGTTCCACAACCACCCCGTCGAGCATGGCCTCTCCGCTAAGGATGCCGGCCTCGCGCGCGTGAGGGCTCTGCCTGAAGTGTCCCAGCCCATACAACGCCACCGGAGTAGCGATAAAGGCGCCAATCATCGCATTCGAAGCGTCGGTGTTTTTCTGGTTAAAGCTGGGGTTGGTTGAGACCACGTGTTTCATGGCGCTTTGGTCGGTGTAGATCGCCGCAGCGGTGCCCGCGGCAAGCGGAACAAGCCACTCCAGGTCGCCAATTTTCAGACGGGCCGGGCTGGTCCAGATGGCTTTCTGATCGAGAAGGATGTTCCGAGGCGTGTTGCGCAGAGTCACGTCGGGCTGTGGCTGGGGGGCGTTGGGCAAGTCGGTTTGTGCGCGGGTTGCGCAACCGGCTGCAAGCGCCAACATCGACGCGAGAACGATGGACCTGGTGCGGAAGAATGAGTTGTTTCGCTGGCTTCTCACTGGACAATTTGATGCTACAGGATGCAGCCGATGGGCTTGGATGAACAACACTTCATTTCGGGTTCTGTGATTGTATAACCTCACAATAGAGGTCATTTGGCAACCGGGTCTTTTGCTTGCTCGCTCATGCCTTCGGCGAGGTAAATTTCAACGTAGTCCAGGTAGTTTTGCGCGTACTCGCGAATGAGCGCACGGTCCTTGTCCGTCAGTTCGCGGCGCAATTTGGCCGGCACGCCGGCCCAGAGTGTGCGAGGCGGCACGACCGTGTGCTCAGGAACAACGGAGCCCGCCGCGATGATGGATCCCTCGCCGATCCGGGCGTTGTTCAGCACCGTGGCGCCCATTCCAATCACCACCATGTCTTCAACCGTGCAGCCATGCACGGTGGCGTTGTGTCCAATAGTTACCCAGTCGCCGACGATCACCTGGTAAAGGTTGCGCTGGCCATGCAGCACGGCGCAGTCCTGAACGTTCGAGCAGGCGCCCACGCGGATGGAATTTACATCGCCGCGCAGAACGGCGTTCATCCAGACCGAAGACTGTTCGCCGAGCATGACGTCGCCGATGAGTTGGGCAGAGGAGTCAACATAGCAACTTGGCGGAAACTGGGGCCGGTGCCCCCGGTAACTGCGAATCATCTTTGTTCAACCTCCCCAGGGAACGCGGCAATCCCTCCTAGAAGTGTAAAAGACCGGTGCCGGGGAAAGACCTGAATCGGGTTTCCGGGGTCAATTCCGTCAACGAATTCGGAAGATGCGATCAAAACGAATGCCTTTATCCGTTTTACGAACAAGATTTGGTGCAAAATCTCCTGGACCGTCAGTGCGCCTGTACCATAATTCTTTTCTTTCGAGTATTCTAGAAGAGCCACTTGGCATGTTTGGAGGTGGGATTTTTTGGCAGAGGTTCGCGTTCAAGAAGGCGAGCCGCTCGAAAATGCGCTGCGCCGGTTCAAGCGGAAGGTACAGCAGGAGGACATCATCAAGGAAGTCAAGCGTCACTCCTACTACCTGAAGCCCGGTGAGAAGCGTCGCGTCAAGGCAGCTTTGGCGCGCAAGCGGAATCGCAAGAAAGCTCGCAAAGAGCAGGACTAGCTTTGTTTTGACCAGTTGCGGCATGCGCCGCCCCGATAACCCCCGCGGAAAGCCCGTGGGGGTTACCGAAAGACCAGATAGGCATGGGGCGGCCCGCAGCGACTTTCTTATTCGCACTGATTATTCATCACGCCGCATGCGTGGTACTTTTCTTCAAATCTCCCGGTTTACCGGGCAGAAAATTTGCAGTTGCCGCCTCTTTTGGTGCGGCCCGGGCCCTTGTTAAACAGCAAGAACGGAAACAGGGAGCCGGGACCGGCAAGTTCATTCGTCATGGCCGATTTCGGTGGACGTCCCTGCTTCGGGGAAGCCGGCCATGGAATTCACCGATCGAGTTCTGAAGTGCATTGACTGCGGCGCCGAGTTCGTTTTTACGGCAGGCGAGCAGGTTTTCTTCCACGACAAAGAGTTCAAGAACGACCCCAAGCGCTGCAAGCAGTGCAAGGCGAAGCGCGTTCGCGGGAGTCAGAGGGTTCGCCCCGAGACTCGAACCACCTGTTCGGATTGCGGGGCTGAGACCACCGTTCCCTTCAAGCCAACCCAGGGCAGGCCTGTGCTGTGCCGCACTTGCTTTCAAAAGCAGGGCAAGCTCACCACGGTGCCGGCTAACCCAAATTAGCGCAGCGCAGGGCTGAAGAGCAGGTCACCCCTGAAACCCGAGGGAAACCCTGCCGCGCGGACCAATGTGGCCAGTTGCGCCCAGTGGCGCTGGCTGTGGAAGAGCGCATGAACCGCTACCTTGCGTCGGGTAACAGTTCGCATCTCCGGTGGCGCCCAGTCCATCTCCAGAACATACGGCTGCTCCCAGCTCTCCTCCGGCGCTGCCTGCAGGCCTGCGAAGATCTCCGCCCCCTGCTCGTGCAGAGCAAACAGTGCATCCAGTGGACCTGAGGGGAATCCCTCTCTTGCCGTCACCGGCATTCCGGCCAGGCGCTGGCTCCAGCGCAGCTCCACACCCCAGATGTGGCGAACAAACTCCTGCACGTTGGCGGTACCACCAATGTCGCAGGGCAGTGCGAGCACGTGCGGGTTGGCGTCGAGATGGGCCTTCCAGAAGTTGGACGACTCCCGGTTCCAGGCCAGAAGTTCCAGCAGGGTAACGCCTACGCTCATGGTTTCTCCTCCTCGTCGGAGACCAGTTCAGACGGCGTGCGATAAATTCCTACCATTGCGAATCTTTCTTAGCAAGTCAGGGTCTCCAAGTCAGGGTCTGCAAGTCGGGGTCTGCAAGTCCGGGTCTGCAAGTCCGGGTCTGCAAGTCCGGGTCGGTAGGTCAGGGCTTTAGCCCTGACAACCTGAGGACCCCAAAACCACGGGGCTTCAGCCCCTGAGGTACTTGCTCTTCGTAGCAATTCACTGATGCTGTAATTCTTCCCTTATTTCAGCGCGCGATGACCGATGTCGCGCCGGTAATACATTCCTTCAAAGTGAATCTCCGTCATGGCCTGATAAGCGCGGGCCAGCGCCTCTTTCAGCGAGTCGCCCGCAGCCGTCACGCCCAGTACGCGGCCCCCGGCGGTTAGCATCTGTCCGCCCACCTGCGCCGTGCCTGAGTGGAAGACCTCCACGCCCGGAATCTGCGCGGCGGCGCTCAGGCCGGTGATCGGCACACCGATCTTGTAGCTGCCAGGATAGCCTGCGGAACTGGCCACAACGCAGGCTGAGGCGCCGGGACTCCAGCGCAGCTCAGTCTGGGCAAGACGGCCCTCTGTGCATGCTTCCAGTGCATCCACCAGGTCGCTTTCGAGCCGGACCAACAGCGCTTGCGTCTCGGGATCGCCGAAGCGTGCATTGAATTCCAGCACCTGCGGTCCGCGCGCGGTCATCATCAGCCCGCAGTAGAGCACACCGGCGAAAGGCGTCTCTTCCTCCGCCATGCCTCGAATCGTGGGCTCGGCAACGTGGTGCAGAATCCATTCTGTCATCGAGGGCTCCAGCAACTCATCTGTCGAGTAAACGCCCATGCCGCCCGTATTCGGCCCTGTATCGCCCTCGCCCACCCGTTTGTGGTCCTGTGCGGGAACCAGCGGCATTACGTGTGCGCCATCGCTCAGGCATAAGAAGCTGATCTCGTCGCCCTCGAGGAACTCCTCGATCACCACTTGCTGCGCCGCCTCGCCCAGCAGCGCGCCCGTGAACAATCCCTGCGCTGCCTCGACGGCGGTGTGCCGCGACGTGCAGATGATTACGCCCTTGCCGGCCGCTAGCCCGTCTGCCTTCACCACAATGGGAGGATGGAAGATGTCGATTGCCTTTTCCACTTCCGCCCCGGTAGAGCAAACGGCAAAGTTGCCGGTGGGAATGGTATGGCGCCGCATGAACTGCTTGGCAAAGCCCTTGCTTGTCTCCAGCATCGCCGCGGCGCGTGTCGGCCCAAAGACGCGCAATCCGCGCTCCTGCAAGGCATCCACGACGCCCAGCGAAAGCGGTAGCTCCGGCCCGACGATGGTAAGGCCTGGCCGCTCCTGCTCGGCCACGCCGACCATGGCGTCAACATCCTTCAAATTCACCGGGATGCACCGTGCCACCTTGGCAATGCCCCCGTTTCCGGGCGCGCAAACAACCTCCGTAACCCGCTCACTCCGCTTTATCGCCCAGGCCAGCGCATGTTCGCGGCCCCCCGAACCAAGGATCAGGACTTTCATGAGAACGCACCTTCTCGATGAGCTTAGCCAATGCCCAAAGAGTAATGGTCGGCAATGCGGGGGCGTGAAGTCAAACAAGAGAGGTGGAAATGGTTCAAAGCGCTATTCCCCTATACTGAGGCGTGGTGTGCTGCTTCTCGCGCACAAAAGCAATTCAGAGAGCAAGACGATGGTTGAAACCCGCATCAAGCCCTACCACGAACAGCAGGTCGAGGAGGCGCGGCGAGCCGAACAAACGCGCGTTTATCGGCGCAACCAGGTGTTTGGTCTGTTGCTGGTGGCAGCGGCGATTCTCGTCTGGTGGCTCTTCCACACCAATCCCAAATGGATCTTTCCGCCCGGCTGGTGGCGTCCATGAGCGCCTTGAAAGGTACGGGCTTTGCAGACTGCGGAGAAATTCGCTCTGGGCACAAAACCCAAGGCCTTGTAACAGGGCATGACTTTAGTCGTGCCGCAAGCCCCGCAAAGTCATCGCGGGCTTTAGCCCCTGCAAAACTCCCCCCTCCGCTCCGGGCTCAAACTCAGCCCTTTTCCGCAGCCTGTTTAGCCCCTGAGGGAAACTCCCCAAACAGCGAAAGCCTCGCAGTGCTCCTCCTCGGCCCTACCGGCAGCGGCAAGACCGCACTTTCGCTCGCACTCGGCGAACAATTCGGTGGCGAGATCGTCAGTTGCGACTCGGTTGCCGTCTATCGCGGCATGGACCTCGGCACCGCCAAGCCAACCCGCGAGGAACGCGCGCGCCTGCCACATCACCTCATCGACGTCGCCAATCCCGATCAGCCCTTTACGGCGGGCGAATACAGCCGGCTTTCCCGTGCCGCGCTGCGTGAAATTTCTGGCCGTGGCCGCCTGCCCATCGTGACCGGCGGAACAGGCCTTTACCTGCGCGCGCTCACCGAAGGGCTGTTTGCAGGGCCTTCCCGCCAGCAGGATCTGCGCACCCGCCTCGCACAATCCCAATCGACGCACGGAAAAGGCTGGCTGCACCGGCTCCTCGGCAGGCTTGACCCGGCCTCGGCTGCCCGCATCCACGCCAACGACATACCCAAGCTGACTCGCGCCATCGAGGTCTGCGTGGCAGAGCGCAAGCCGCTTTCGCAAGTGATGGCGCGCGACCCGCTCACCGGCTTTCGCCTTCTCCGCATTGGCCTCAATCCGCCACGCCAGCAGTTGTACAACCGCCTTAACCAACGTGCCGAGGCCATGTTTGCCGCCGGCCTCGTCGAAGAGACGCGCCGCCTGCTCAGTCACTTCGGACCGGTCAAGGCCCTCGACTCTCTAGGCTACCGGCAAGCAATGGCCGTGCTGTCCGGAACCTCAAACATGGAACAGGCAGTGAAAGCCGCGCAGCAGGGCCACCGCAACTACGCCAAGCGGCAGTTCACCTGGTTCCGCCGCGAGCCGGAGGTCAACTGGATAACCGGCTTTGGCGACAACACGGAGACTCAACGCGAAGCTGCCAATCTGGTTCAGCAAAATCTGTAGGCGCCCCATCCCGCATGCTGGCCTCAACCGGTGCTGCTCCGCGGAGAGGCCAGCGCGCATCCATTAGACTGGATGCTGAAATACGGCGCCCGCTGTGAGCAAGGCGCGCCCCGGAATGGAGTTTCACTTGCCAGAAATAATCTACGACGTAGCCATCATCGGCGGCGGCCCGGCCGGCTACACCGCCGCCATCCGCGGAGCGGAACTGGGGCTGAAGGTGGCTCTCCTCGACAACGCTCCCAGGCTCGGCGGCACCTGTCTGCACGTGGGCTGCATTCCCACCAAGGCGCTGCTCTTCAACGCCGAAATCTGGGACCACCTCAAGCATGCAGCCGAGTTTGGCATTGCCGGCATCGGCACGCCGCAGCTCGACTGGGCCGTCGTGCTGAATCGAAAGAACTCCATCATCACTAGGCACGTCAAGGGCCTCGAATTCCTGATGAAGAAGCACAAGATCGCCGTCATGGCCGGCACTGGGAGGCTCACCGGCCCTGCGCAGGCCGGCGTGCATACGGTCGACGTCACCGCATCGACCGGGGAAGCAAGCAAGCTGCAGGCGAAAAACGTAATCGTGGCCACCGGCTCATCGGCCAAGATGCTCCCCGGCCTCGCGGCCGACAACGCCGTGCTGACCAACATCGAGATTCTCTCCATCGACCAGGTCCCCAAGTCGCTCATCGTCATCGGTGCGGGCGCGGTGGGCGTCGAATTCAGCTCCATCTTCCGCAGCTTCGGCACCGAGGTCACAATTCTCGAATTTCTGCCCCGCATAGTTCCTATCGAGGACGAGGATATCTCAAAGGAGCTCACCCGCCTCTTCAAGAAACGCGGCATCGACGTGAACACCGGCGCCAAAGTTGAAAAAGTCGAGAAGACCGCCAGCGGTGTGAAGGTAAGCTACACCGGCGCGAACGGCAAGCCCCAGACCAGGGAAGCCGAAAAGGTGCTGGTCGCCGTAGGCCGCGCCGGCCGCACGGAAAACATCGGCCTGGAGAAGACGAGAGTCGAGCTGGAGCGCGGACTCGTCAAGGTGAATGAAACGCAGGAGACCGCTGAGCCGGGCGTCTATGCCATTGGCGACATCGTCTTCGGCCTCCCGCAACTGGCGCATGTCGGCTCAATGGCTGGCATGGTCGCAGTCGCAAAGATTGCCGGCGCAAAATTCCGCCCGCTCAACCGCAACCGCATTCCCAGCTGCACCTACACCGAGCCGCAGATCGGGTCGGTCGGCCTCACCGAAACGCAGGCGAAAGAGAAAGGCTACGAAGTGAAGGTAGGCAAGTTCCCCTTCGCGGGCAACTCGAAAGCCACCATCGTCGGCAGCCACGACGGCTTTGTGAAGATCGTCTCCGACGCCAAGTACGGCGAAATCCTCGGCGTCCACATCATCGGCCCTCAAGCCACGGAGCTGATTGCCGAGGCAGTTGCAGTGCTCGAGCTCGAAGGCACGGTGGAAGAGATGATGTACACCATCCACGCGCATCCCACGCTGGCTGAGTCAATGCTGGATGCGTATGGATCCGTGCAGGGGATGGCGATCAACGCCTAAAAATGCAAGTGAAGGTGAAAAGGGGGATTCTGTTTAACCTGCGGAGATTCGGCGAATTCTCACTTGAGTCGAAGGATCAAGAAAGGCAATTTAATAAGGAATGATGAGATTGTAGAGTCCGAACAGAATGTCGATAATGACTCGAGGGTAGGATTGCGAGATGTATACTTCAGCAAACGCTCTGCAGGTGCGCACAGCCTATGTCCAGTGAAATACTGCACTTCGATAAGGCACCCATTGTGGAAGCGGTCATTGGGTTAGACCTAGAGGAGATGCTCGGCGATGATAGCCTCGTTGCCCTGAAAGAGTTAGGACAACGCCTCAGTGAATCCTATCCGACATGCGAAGACCTTAAAATGAGCCAGTTTGAGTTGACGATAGGTTCACAGCCTAGACAAATGGACACCCAGATTGGATACTTCTTCAAAAGCATAGACCGGCTAAATGTCGTTCACGCGAGAAGAAATGGATTTGCATTTAGCCGTCTTGCTCCATATCAGAATTGGGACGTGTTCTTCGCCGAAGCTAGACATTGCTGGACGCAATACCGGCAAGTCATCGGTCCAATCAAGTTGGCAAAATGGACGGTTCGCTATCTCAACAAATTGTCTTGGCCGGCGGGCGAGCGAATGGAGGATTATCTGCGCGTCTACCCGTACATTCCGGAAGATCTTCCTCAAATGATCGGAGGCTGTTACATGCGCCTGCAGATTCCGATTGAGTCTCCTCAAGGTTTCCTTACTCAGCAGTTGGTTATGCTGCCGCAAGAGCAACCCAATAAGTCGTATTTCATGCTTGATAACGAGTTTACTTTCTCCGCGATAGGCCTGAGCGACTCGACAGTTTGGGAACACATTAATCTGTCGCGAGAGATCAAGAACAGATTCTTTGTGAATTCGATTACCGACAAATTGAAGGGGATGATTGCTTGATGGCGACTGCAGAGGTTCTCAGGTTCTCACCTTTCGGGCCGGGGAGCTCGCTCCGCTCCTACTCGGCGAATCGTGCAACTTCGCCCTTGAGAGCCATTGAAAGGGAGATGTTGCGAAGCACACTGAATAGCCAATACATTCGACGCGTGCAGATGCTCGAATTATTGCTTGAAGAAACGAAGGAACTGTCGCGATTCGCACAGAACTGGGATTCGTATGGGGCGACGCCCCCTAGCAGTGAGTCGATAGGCGCAGCAATAGAATTCCTGGTTTCTGGCAGTGGCGCGGACTTCCTTCCGGTGCGAACTCTACCCTCTGCGGAAGGGGGAGTTGCATTGCGGTTTCTGGCGGGAGACAAGCGCGCCTTAGTGGAATTCCTCAACACCGGAACTGTTGAGGTCATGCTCTACGACGAAGCAGGTACACTTAGCCCTGCTACGGAAGGACTCCAAGATCCCTTCGAGATCATGAACGCAGTATATGCGCATTTGACGAGGTAGGGTCTTGCCACCACAGCATGCGTTGAACCAAACAGAGGTTGCGCTCTTTAAGGAGGACGAGGCACTTTATCGTAGGTATCCCGCCTCTCATTTCCATGATGGCGTGCTTGATCCAAGCGCAATACGATTCCACGAGCCACCTTCTTTCCTCAGAAGCGCGTTTAGCGTACCAGAGGATGCTCTGCACCCTGATTGCGCGGACGGGAATTCCACCTCCCAGTTTGGGGTTTTAACAATGCTGGCGTCTGCGGCGAACCACCAACAGGAAGCGAATGACGGCAGTAAATTTAATTTTTCACCCGTCCATCGCCCATTACCCAGTTGCTATGCCCATTCAGAGGTACATTGCGTACGAGCGAGCGACCCAAATCGTGAACATGTCGAGCCGCCGAAGCATGTCAAAAATGCGTTCAGGTTGCGAATTGCACGAGCACTTTCGATTGCAATTCCTGCCCCTTTGAAATAGTGCCATCAAGCCCTACACCTCGGCCCATTTTTCTGGATTCAAAGCTCCGTTGACTGCCCCGCCACCAGCCCTTGCGCCTTAGCAATGAAATCCTTGAGCGGCATGGACCCCTGGTCGCCTTTGCCGCGGGTGCGGACGCTCACCGCATTCGCCGCTTCTTCCTTGTCGCCGAAAACGAGAATGTACGGCGTCTTCTGGTTGGCGAAATCGCGGATCTTGGCGTTCATCTTCTCGTTGCGGTCGTCCACTTCCACGCGCAGGCCCGCATCCTTCAGCGCCTTCTCCACCTTGTCCGAGTAAGCCTTGTGCCGTTCGCTGATCGGCACCAGCCCCACCTGCACAGGCGCCAACCACAGCGGAAACGCACCGGCGTAGTGCTCGATCAGCACGCCGAAGAATCTCTCAACGGAGCCGAACAGCGCGCGGTGAACCATCACCGGCTGATGCCGCCCGCCGTCTTCACCCACATATTCCATCTCGAAGCGTTCAGGCAGAGTGAAGTCAAATTGCACGGTCGATAACTGCCACAAGCGGCCCAGCACGTCGACGAGTTTCACGTCGATCTTGGGGCCATAGAAGGCGGCTTCGCCGGGGATCGTCTTATATGCAATGCCTTTGCGTTCCAGCGCTCTCTGCAACGAACCAACTGCCAGGTTCCAGTTCGCGTCCGAGCCCGCATAGTGCGCCCGGTCGTTCGGATCCCAGGTGGAAAGTTCCACCTTGAATTCCTTGAAGCCGAATGTCGTCAGCACCGCCTCGGTAAAGTCGATGCAAGCTACCACCTCGTCTTCGATCTGTCCTGGGGTGCAAAAGATGTGCGCGTCGTCCTGCGTAAAGCCGCGCACGCGCAGCAGCCCGTGCATAGTGCCCGAGCGCTCATAGCGATACACGTTGCCCAATTCGGCATAGCGCACCGGCAAATCGCGGTAACTCTTTGGCGAATTTTTATAGATGAGAATGTGGAACGGACAGTTCATCGGCTTCATCCGGTACATCGCATCGTCCAGTTCCATCGGTGTAAACATATTGTTCGCGTAGAATCCCTCGTGGCCTGAGGTCTGCCACAAGTTAACGCGGGCCACATGCGGCGTATTGACAAGCTGGTAGCCGCGGCGCAGGCACTCGTCGCGCATCCAGTCTTCCATCGCTTTGCGGACCATTGCCCCCTTGGGATGCCAGAAAACGAGACCAGGACCGGCCAGTTCCTGAATGCTGAAGAGGTCCAGTTGCTTGCCCAGCAGGCGATGGTCGCGCTTGGCCGCTTCTTCCAGCCGCGCAAAGTGGGCGTCCATGTCCCTCTGCGAAAAGAAAGCTGTCCCGTAAACACGCTGCAACTGCGGATTCTTTTCGTCGCCGAGCCAATAAGCGCCGGCCAGCGTCGTCACCTTCACCGCCTTCACTCGGCCTGTCGAGGGCACGTGCGGCCCGCGGCAAAAGTCGACAAACTTGCCGTTGCGATAGAAGCTCACATCCGATCCCGGCTCCGTGAACTTGGTCACAAAGTGCGTCTTCATGAAGTCGCCGTCCCGCTCAAATTCAGCCAGCGCCTTCTCGCGCGGCTCGTGCTCTCGCACGAACTTCTCGTCCCGCCCCACCACCTCCGCCATCTTCGCTTCGATCAGCGCCAGGTCCTCCGGCGTGAAGGGCTTCTCGCGGTAGAAGTCGTAGAAGAAACCAGATTCGGTCGCGGGCCCATGCCCCAGCTTGGTCTCAGGAAACAGTTCCAGAACCGCCGTTGCCAGCACGTGCGCGGCAGAGTGGCGCACCACCTTCAGCGCCTCGGGATCCTTCTCCGTGACCAGTTCAAGCCGCGTATCGGCGGTCAGCGGCGTCGACAGGTCGACAAGCCGCGGACCCGCCGCGTCCTCGGCACTGTACATCGCGGCCTCCGTGGGCTCTTCGCCGGTGGCTGCCTGCTGCTTTGCGCCGGTAAGCGGAGTCAGCCGCGCCACCACGGATGCCGCCGCCAGTCGCGGCGAAATCGAGTTGGCAATCTCAAAGGGCGTTGTGCCGCCCGGCACTTCACGAATAGCCCCGTCGGGCAGGTGTATCTTGATTGTCTGCGTGCTCATGATATGGTTTAGGTCCTGCGTTTTCCGGCCGCGACATTTGTCTGCAACCACGGCAACCTTTCAGGATATACCGGCGGATGCCCATGAACTAATCGGCGCTGGGACGCGTATGAGCTTTCGGCGGCTCATCGGCTCGTATGCCTTCGCCCAGCTCTAATTCCCTTCTGCGAGGACGCAGAGAATCCTGTTTCAGGAGAAGGTCACTCCATGCATAGGCATCTTCGGAGCTTCGCGCTCCTGGTTCTGTTTTCTGCCTTCGGACTTGGCTCCGCACTCCCCCAACCCACCATCCAGCCAACCGTGGACATAACCCAGGTACCGGCTGCGGCGCAGCCCTCAGCGAACTTCAACGCCGATGCGGCAACCGAGGCCTACATGGCCATGATTCCGCCCGCGGCGACCGCCCGCTCTGACGCCTACTTCGAAGGCGGCTACTGGCTCATTCTCTGGGACTTTCTGTTTTCCTCTGCAATTTGTCTGCTGCTGCTGCGTCTGCGCTGGTCGGCGCGCATGCGCGACCTGGCCGAACGCCTTTCGCGCTACAAGCCGGTTCAAACCTTCGTGTACTGGATCCAGTACATCCTGCTGACCGCGTTACTGGGTTTCCCGCTCGAGTTCTATGAGAATTTTGTGCGCGAACATCGGTACGGCCTCGCGACGCAGAGCTTTGGTCCGTGGATGGGCGATGAGGGCAAGGCGCTTCTCGTCAACATGGTTCTCGGTGGCTTGGCTGCCGTGTTGCTGTTCGCCATTGTGCGCAAGCTCAGCAAATCCTGGTGGATCTGGGGTTCGATCGCGGCATTTGCACTCGCTACGGTGGCTGTAGCCATCGGCCCTGTCTTTCTGCAGCCCATTTTCAACAAAGTGACGCGGCTCAACGATCCGAAGATCACGGTGCCCATCCTGCGGATGGCTCACGCCAACGGAATCCCGGCAAACGACGTGTACCAGATTGACGCCAGCCGCCAAACTACGCGCATGAGCGCCAACGTAAGCGGCTTTGCCGGCACCATGCGCATTACGCTGAACGACAACCTCCTGCGGCGCGGGTCGCCGGAAGAGATTCAGTCCGTAATGGGCCACGAGATGGGCCACTACGTCATGAATCACATTCCCAAGTTCCTCTTCTTCCTCTTGGTCGTGATTTTCATCTCGTTCGCTTATCTCTACCGGGGGTTGGAATGGGCGCTTAAGCGTTGGGGAGCGCTCTGGATGATTCGAGACGTGAGCGACCCGGCAGTGTTGCCGCTGGCAGCGTTGATGGCCGGAATTCTGTTCTTTGTGCTGACGCCGGTGATGAACACGGTGATCCGCATGCAGGAAAAAGAAGCCGACATGTTCGGCTATAACGCCGCCCGCCAGCCGGATGGCTTTGCCCAGGCTGCCATTCACCTGTCGGAATACCGCAAGATGCGCCCCGGCCGCCTCGAAGAATGGATCTTCTACGACCATCCCAGCGGCTATGACAGGATTCATTCCGCCATGGTCTGGAAGGGCGAGAATCTCGAACTGTTTGAGAAGCCACCCTGCCAGACTCAGCCTCGTTGAACGCGATTGGACCGGGACAATTCGGCCGCTACGGAAGCCGGCAAGCGCAGAGCCAGGCGAGCTAACCTCAACCACTTCTGATTTATGCGCGTCTGTTGTGCCGGTTGGTTGCAACAGATGCGAAATCTCGCGGCCCATCCGCCATACACCAGCCCTGGCAATCGACAGGCACCGGCTTCTGCCCCGAAAGTCCAACTCCCCTGCCTCAAAGTGGGTATGTCCTTTCATGTCAAAACCGCAATATCGTCACCTTCGTGCCGGGGATCGCCCCGGCGCGCGTGAGGTCACGATGCAAGTACTCTGCAAGAAAGCAAATGGAAACGCCGAGACCCATTGCTGCGTGTGCGGACAGGGTTTTGTCATGTTCTGGGACCGGCAATCGCGCAATGAGCGCATTGCGGCATTGCACGAAATTCAGGAAACCCTGCGCCGCCATCACCGGAATGCATCTGGATCCGAGGTCCACCCGAAGGACAGTTTTCCGGTTCCGGAATGGAACGGCGGTGGCGCTTTCTCCCGCTCGGAGACTCCCGTCACGGCACCCGTCCTCGATCTTTAGCTGGAAAATTCCGGCCCGATCTCAGCGAAGGAACCGGCCAACAAGCACGGCGATGATCAACAGCTTGACGAGCCACCCGATCGCGTAAGACGCCACAAAAACCCGGTGCATCTTGATGAACGCGGCATTGGTCAGGATCAGAGGCAGCGGGCCCATCGTCCACACCGCGGCAGCCAGCTTGACTGCGTTGTGCACCGTATTCACGTTCAGCCGGTTCGCGGAATAGGTAAAAACTGCGCTGGTCAGAAACGGCAGCAGGGCGGTAATTGCAATCGCTTTGGCTTCCGAGCCCTGACGCCAGATCTCTGGATAGGTAAAGCGTTTGTGAATCCAGTCGCCGGCAAAAAGCCAGTCGGTGAACGACGTCACCACGCCGGCCCCGGCAACGACATAGGCGAACCTTGTCCAATCCATACCTGCTATTCTCCGAGTACGATGGCATCCTACTCACGTTGCCTCACAAGTGCAACACCGATGCGTTGATCTAGCGGCAATGCAGTGATGCGAATCCGCGGCAGGTGCGATAAATTCCTCTTGCCGGCCTAGAAGCTGTGTCCTCAAAAGAGGAAGGGTCGCCCGAATGCGCTGGATTGCCTTGTTGCTTTGGTTTGGGATTTGCTTTGCCGTGGCTGCAATCAGCAGTTGGTGGACGGCAAACGAGATAACGGGTTGGTATCGCGAACTGGCAAAGCCGGCCATCGCTCCGCCCAACAGGGTGTTTGGCCCCGTCTGGACATGCCTCTATGTACTGATGGCCATTGCTGCGTGGCTGGTGTGGCTGTCAGCCGCTTCGCCCTTGCGCACCTGGGGATTGGTGCTGTTTCTTGCGCAACTGGGGTTGAACCTGGCCTGGTCGTGGCTGTTCTTCCGCGAACATGAAATCGGAACCGCGCTTCTGGACGTGATCCTGCTTTGGGCCGCGATCGGCTCCACCATTGCGGTCTTTAGCCTGGTTGCCCCTTTGGCCGCGGGCCTCATGGTGCCTTACTGGGCCTGGGTGACCTTCGCGACTGTATTGAATGCCGCCTTTTGGCGAATGAACCCGGCAGCCTGAAGGCCGAAAGAAAGCATCCGGCGGGCAGAGCAAGGAACTAGGGCCTGTTAACACTACCTGGGCGGGCATCGCCGGGAGCCAATTTTTCTCAGTTCGAGGCGCGAGGAGCGAACTGTAACTGGTTACTGGAGCGACAAGCAACGACGAAATGAGGAAAATT
>Ga0181516_10000472_pt1 | contig 37307 bp, 18 predicted proteins | sample PEATcosm2014_Bin_25_FD_121104 | JGI IMG/M metagenome (GOLD analysis project Ga0181516, IMG submission 121104) | Peatland microbial communities from MTU Mesocosm Facility, Houghton, MI, USA - PEATcosm2014_Bin01_10_metaG | ecosystem: Environmental > Terrestrial > Soil > Wetlands > Peat | place... | reverse complement strand
GTTTCTCGAGACCGCGTCAAATCCTTATATCGCGCAGTTGGGAACTCCGAGCAGTTCTGAGCGAAGGTTGAATATCTCGCAAGCGTTCAACCCAATTGGGTCCATCACCGGCGTGTTGCTCGGCACCATCTTCATCTTCTCGGGGGTCGAGCTGAGTCCCGCGCAAATCGCGTCCATGAAGACGCGGCATCTCTATGATGCGTATCTTCGCTCTGAGACGCTTCGCGTTGTGAGACCTTACATGGCGCTGGGTATCGCCGGCTTCTGTCTTGCCCTCATGATCTTACGCACCAAGTTTCCGGCGATTCAAAGTGAACATGAAGCCGATCACGACGAGAGCGGCCGCTATCTCGATCTGCTGCATTACCCGCACTTCCTATTCGCCATTGTTGCGCAGTTTATGTATGTCGGTGCACAGGTGGGCACGTGGAGCTACTTCATTCAATATGTGCAGGAAACCACGCATCAGTCAGAAAAAGTCGCAGGCTATTTCCTCACCGGCACACTGGCGGCATTTGGCGCCGGACGATTCAGCTCAGCTTACTTAATGCGATTTGTGACCCCGCAAAAAATGCTTGGCGTATACGCATTGGCTAACGTCTTGTTGCTTTTAGTTGGCGTTTTGTTCCCTGGCTGGATCGGCTTGTGGGCCGTCTTTCTGACCAGCTTTTTTATGTCTCTCATGTTCCCGACCATCTTTGCCCTCGGCATTAAGGAATTGGGGCCAATCACCAAGTTCGCCAGTTCTCTCCTGGTGATGGCGATTGTCGGGGGCGCAGTGCTGACCCCCGCAATGGGTTTCATCGCGGGAACGGGGCACGGCACACCACCTGCTTACCTTATTCCGCTCGCCGCCTATGTCTGTGTCGCGATCTACGCATTCTACGGATCGACTCTTGGTGTTGAAGCAGTGGGGCAAAGATTGGGTCAGCGACAACACCGCGCTGACGATTAAGCCGTCGATCAATGAGAACTGGGTAATGCTGGTGGTCATTTATCGCAGGATGGCTTAGTTTTTTGGCATAAGAAGATCAGCTAATTGCTTCCATGACTCCCGCCAGGGGTTCGTTCTTCCCCTGACTGCGAAGAGGCGAATGCGCGTCCATTCCAATTCTTTGAATCCGCAGCACGGTAATGTCGTCATCCTGTCCGAATGCCTGCGCAGTGGCGGCAATCTCGACGGATGAGCAGTCCTGGAGGGCTAGCGCGCCTAAGCGTCCAAACCCGAAAAGTTCGCGTTGCTTGTTTTGTGCCTCGACAATGCCGTCGGTAAGCAGAATCAGCCGGTCACCCGTCTCCAGAATCAGCGTGCTCTGCTCAATCGGCGCACCTTCGACGATGCCCAGCGGTATGCTCCCGGCCAGGGGCAGCTCGCCTCCATTCAAAAACGGCGGAAGGTGGCCGGCGTTGGCGATCGTGGTCTTGCCGTCCGGCGCGATGTGCAGCGCCAGGCAAGTAGCGAATTGGCTCTTCAACCGGCCGCAGAGCCCCTCGTTAATACCGCGCAGAATCTCTACCGGATCGCGAGTAAACTTGGCCAGCGTTCTCACCGAGCCCACGATGAGCGAGACCAGCATGGCGGCGCGCAGACCTTTCCCGCTTACGTCGCCTATGATGACCAGGATGGATCCATCCTCTCCCGGAATAATCTGGAAGAAGTCACCGCCGACCTGCTGGGAAGGCCTGTACTCGCTTTCCAGAGCGAAGCCGGGAATGGACGGAATGGTCTCGGGGATGAGCACTTGTTGAACGTGGCGCGCCTGCTCAATCTCCAGCCTCCATTGCTCGCGTTTGCGTTGCGCGTAAATGAACCTGCGCAATAGAAGCACTGTGATAATGCTCAGCGAAAGCGCGGTCGCAATCTGGTTGGCAGAGATGATGTAACCAAATACCAGAAACACGATAGGCGCATGGAACAATTGCAATTCGTATTGATACTGAGCTATTCCGATTAGCGCCACGGCAGGTAGCGCCAGCAGCCCTTCGGCACGGTTCTTGAGAATGCCGCGGTACGCAACCCAGAACAAGACGGCGCCCAGCATTAACTTGAGGGCGAGGACGATGGGTGACACCCAGACCAGCGCATGAACGGGCAACAGCCGTCCATAAAACGGCGCCCGTTCGAGAGCCGTACCTAGCGCCTGCAGGGCCACGAGCGACCAGACCACCCTGAGCAGCCGGGTTCTCCAGGAGAGCCGGAACCAGGATGCCCAGAAAACGATCCAAAGCGCCACTTGGACAGGAAGCAGTATCACATCGCGCACGAATACGGCGGGCATGGCCGGTACCCAGGAGGTGTAAAGCACCACCTCGCCCGCGATGACAACGAGCAGCATGACGATGCAGTTGACACCCAGCCACAGATAGGCGGATTCGGTGCGGTCCTGGCCGAACAGCGTGAACGCTACCGCCAGGGCTAACAGAAGAATTGCGGCTTCGGGAAATCCGCTGGATGCTGATCGGTCTACCACATCCCAGTCCAGGCGATTCATGGCCATGACCACAGGCGTTTGCCCTAACACAGGCGGTCCGTGCATTCCCCCAGCCGCGCTTTCGACCAGAGGAGTATGGGCGTCCATCCACATACGGATGGCGAGCGTAAGAGGGCGCCCCCCAACGCCTGCAGGCAAAGCGAAGGCGCGCGGCTGAGAAATGTAATTCATCACGCCATTGCGCGAGAAGCGTCCAAACTCGCCGATGAATTTGCCGTTCGCAAACACCTGGTACGCGTCGTCCACGTCGTCAGGCATCTTGAGCGCGAGGCCGCCGCCTGCCGAGTTCCGCAGATCCACGCGCAGGCGGTACCACGCAAATCCGGAATAACCAGGGCGGCCGCGAGCGGTCCATCCGGGCACAAATCCGCTGTTGCCCGTGTAAGGATCGCGAGAGCCCGGCGGAGGCGTCAGGTCCATGGCGCTCCACGCGGAGTCATCAAAATCCGGCTGCGCCCAGGCAGGATCGTCTCCGGTGTGAAATCGCCACGGCCCGGTCAGTTCCGCAGTCGCATTGCCAATCACGATTGCTGGCTGTGCGACGGTCACGGCAGAAAGGGTCAGCAGCAAAGGCAGCACACGCCAAGCCCATCGCGGAGCAGTCCATAACAGGCCGATGAGTCTCAAAAGCATGTGCAGCCTCCGGGGAAAGCTCAGGCGCAAACGGGACTCTCCACATTGTAGACAGAGTAGACGGAACAGCAAGGAGACGAGGCAGAAATTGTAAGGCAGGCGTCTTAAACGCGCCCATCGTGCGATCAATGTGCCGCCAACTTCGTTGTCCTCAGGGGCGAAATCTGTTTCCGATCATTCGGCCTACTCGTGAAAATGCTATAACTGCTGCAAGAAAAACATTGACGAGGCGGGCGATCGCAGATAATAATCCACCCACCCCGGAGGTGATTGAATGAAATTGCTGGAGTTTCTGGCCTCATTGGCCACTGATACCGACTTAATGTCTGCGTTTCGGAGGTCGCCTCAAGCGGCCCTGAACAGTGCTGGTCTCAGCGAGGAAGACCAACGCGCGCTTCTCGCCGGCGATCCTGTTGCCCTTCGCCTGGCAGTATACGCGGAGCGGAATTCGTCAGCCCATTCAGCAAACGGCACTGCCACGGCGGGCGCCAAGCCTGAAGTGTGGCCGCCGGACCCGATGCCGGAAAAAACTGCGGTTCATCCTCCGCCTCCACCGCCCCCAAGGCCCGGGCCGGGACCGGATCCTATGCCGGAAGAGATTGCGGTTCATCCGCCACCGCCTAAGCCAGGACCAGACCCGACGCCGGAGGAGATTGCGGTTCATCCGCCACCGCCGAGGCATTCGGCCTCCACGAATGAAACGGAACTGGCGCAGGTTGAACCGCTCGATCCGGAGATCGACCTGGCCCAGGATGCAGTGCTGACCGGGCTGAATTCTAGTCGCGCCATGGACGACGATGCTTGCGGCGTGTGGTCGTCAAAGGGTCTCACTGTAGTGGGAATGGGCATGCGCGCCGGCCTTCATATGACCATCGAAACGAGATTGGCGATCGAACAGGCAGGCCGGGTTCTTTATCTCGTTGCCGACCCCGTGTCTGAAGCTTGCATCCGCAAGCTCAATGCGAACGCGGAGTCGTTGTGGCACATGTATCAGACCGGCAAGCAGCGGATTGAGATCTACGAGACCATCATCGCGAAGATTCTCGACGAACTGGAATCAGCCGGAGATCTTTGTGTGGCGTTCTACGGCCACGCAGGCGTCCTCACCTATCCGGCGTGGGAGTCGATACGTCGCGCCCGTGCCACTGGCAAGCGCGCGCGGATGCTTCCTGCCATCTCCACCGAAGACACGCTGTTTGCCGATCTTGGTATCGACATTGGACGCGCCGGCCTGCAGAGTTACGAGGCCACGCGCTTCATGTATTACAAGTACAACTTCGACACGTCCGCGGGTTTGCTGCTTTGGCAGGTCAGCGTGCTTGGAGAAATCGAGTGGAATCCGCCACACGCTGGGGTGCGGCCGCGCCTCGAAATACTCACCGATTACCTGATGGGGCATTATGGCCCGGGACATGAAGTCTTTCTGTATCATGCCCCAGAGTTTCCCACCAGCCGTCCGCTGATCGAACGCGTTGCGTTGCGCGATCTGCCCAAGGCCGAGCACATCTCGATCTCAACCTTGTATATTCCGCCGCGCGGTCAGCCGCAGACCAACGAAGAGAACATGCTGGCGCTGGAACGGATCGAAGCTCGGAAATAGTCGGCCGCTAACGTCTACAGATGGACTTTGAAGCAAGGACTGGAAGGCAGAACGAGAATAATCGTTCTGCCTTTTTCATGCCTTCTATTTCGGCAAGTGAGCCACGAAGAAATTAGCCATAATATGGCTGGCTTCGATCGACTCGGGAAGTTCGGGGTGGTACCAGAAAGCATGCGGTAGCGCGTCGAATACCACAAGGCGCGCATCGATGCCGGCACGCAGAAACGCGCGATGCAGATTTGTCGTGCCGCTCAAGAGTGCATCTCGCCCGCTGGAGATGAAGAGCGCCGGAGGTAGCCCATGCAGATCAGCGTAGATGGGAGAAAGCACAGGATCTCTAGGATCGGCAGCGCCGACATAATAAGGGTCATGCACAATTCCATCAGGCGGCTCTAGATGACCTGCCAATCCGCGCAGCGTGTACATTGCATAAGAATCGCCCATTCGGGCGAAGCTATCGAGCGCGCTGAAGATGCCGAGAGCCGCGGGCATGGGCAAGGATAGTTGCTTCAGTTTTACGGCAACTTCGGCGGTCAGGATTGCCCCAGCAGAAGTGCCGTAGATGATGATGTGGTCGGGTTTGTAAGACCTCAGCAGTTCCTTGTAAACGGCGACTGCGTCGTCCACTGCAGCCGGGAATGGATTCTCGGGGGCCAGGCGGTAAAGAACAGCCACGACCTTGATCTGGGTATAGCCGGCGATGGGAATCGACTCAGCGAAGGAACCCGAGTCGGAGTTGAAGCTGCCGCCATGCAGATTCATGAGCACTTTATCGCGATTGCCGGCAGGCATGTTGTCCGGAGTGACCAGCCGGACGGGAATTCCAGCGATGGTCGTATTTTGAATCTTATTCGGGCAGAGCTTACTCCACTCGGCGTTCGAGACGACTGCCCATTCTTCCATGTGGCTACGTCGCGTGGCGAGCGAGTCGGGATGGGCCTCATCGGGCACCATCTGGCTGATGAACTTCTGGGCCTCAGGGCTCAGATCCTGAGGTACCGGTACCACGCGGGCGATGTGGGCGGTGCCATTTGCATCGATGTAACTCGCGTCGCGACTCGGCGCCTCGGCAGCTGACGTCGGTTGATGACCTGGCTGTTGCGCGTTCATCCAAAATGATGCTGAGACGCAGATAAAAACGAGGTTACGCACAACATGCAGCATGCCTGTTCTCCAATTCGGAAACACGTGCGCATGGGCACGGCCGAAGACTAAACGATAGCACTTGCCTTGCTGTATGCAGAATCCCGCAAAGGCCGGGCTGTGGGCAACCGGGAGAGTTTTTATCTAGCGACAGCGTGCAGTTCTTCGCGTGCCTTCGGGAATCAAGTGCGTAATCTATCCTCGGCTGCGAAGCGGAGCCAGTTCCTTAAGCCTCGCTCTCAGAATCGAACGGCTCACGGGTATCTCCTGCAACAGCAATTCTGCAGATTGGATGAGAGGATGAGCATGAAACCATCGCTGCATAGCATTGTCGCGCATAAGATTCAGGATAGCGAGCAACGACATTCCCTGGTGATGCGCCATCCACTCTTTGGTCAATTGCGGTGCGCGCAACGATGCGATGAAGTCTGCGGATTCATAGAATCCGTACGCCCCCACCCAGCCCGCTGAGTTCATGCGACGCAAATTGTCCAGTGCTTTCGAAGGGTCGACCGATAGAGCAAGGAATGTGGCGTATGGCGCGATCACTGGTCCTGCGGAAGCCTCGAACCAGAGCGCAATGCGACGTATGCCGTAAGCGAAATAGTGATAATCTCCCGATTCGTTCTTAGCTGCGGAACCAGATTCAGAGATACCCCAGGGAATCCCTAGTCCGCGAGCAAATTCGCTCTGCACATGAGCGACGGCATCCAGAGTCCGAGCGACCAGAGTGCCCGGATAACTACGCATCCAAAGCGCAGGCATTAAGTATTCGAACATGGTGCCGCTCCAGGAGAGCAGAAGGAAGCGGCCGTAGGCGCAAGTATGATCGCGGCCGAGTTTGTTCCAACTTTGCTGGGGAAGATCGCCTCGGGCTATAGCAAGAAATGTGGCGACGCGAGCCTCTGAAGCCAGCATGTCATAGCAGGCTTCGTGCAACCGTTCTTTATTTACTTCAAATCCGATGGAAAGAACCTGTCGATGAGGGTTCACCAACAAGGAGAAGTCGGTTTCCTGAATCAGGCGTTCCGTGGCTTCATCAACTCCTCGCAGCATCGAGGCCAGATTATGCAGATTGCGAATCGCATGAGGAATCAGAGCGGATAACTGCTGCGCGAGCGCGACACGCTCATCGTTGCCGTCGAGCGCAGGCGCTGCGGCGGCTAAAGAGCTTTGCAGTCTCTCGGCGAATGACAAAGCGGATGCGCAAGTGACTGCGGCGGAGTGGGGATTGAGAGCGAGTTGAGGCAAGGTGTGCAATGGTCTGAATTGAGGTAATGCCCAAGGAAGATAGCCATTGAGGAGCGCCTGGATTGCCTCGATGCGGCGCAACGTCTCCGCCGGCCACCAGCCGTCACGTTTAAGGTCAGATGCCGAAAACATGGCAGCGGCGAGCGATACCTGAGCGCCGGGGAGCCAAGCGATCCACTGAACAGCATCCAGAGTCGGCAATCGCGACAGGTCCGGTGGAAGAGATTTCTCCTTTCGCAACAGATCAAGATGTGCGCGCAGTCCGGAAAATAATTGCGCGCCCAGTAGCGGCTGCGTGGCAAATGAGCGCAGTCCGGCCAGGAGTGAGTAAAGCGAAGCGACAAAATTGCCGCTATCAACCGAAGATACAAAGGGAGCGTTGCCCAGTGGGCGCAAAGTCTCCGTGTCGTACCAGTTGTAAAGGTGGCCGCGATACTTTTCCAGTCGGTCGACTGTGGCGAGCGTACGCATTGTCGCGTCGACGCATTCGAGAATTGTCAGGAAACCAAGTTCGCACGCCGCCTGGCGGGTATTGAGCAGCAAACCGACGTTCGTGGGCGATACACGCGGGGCTTCGCGGAGACCTTCTTCCATCACGTTGTCTGGGATGAGGTAATTATGGCGGCCAGAACTGAATTGTTGGAAATAGCGCCAGATAAGGAGTGCGTGCGTGGTTAGAAAGTTCTGATCGGAAGGAGCGATGCGACGTTGCGAATGCGGCGAACGGTTAAGCCACAAGCTAATAGGGTTGGCAAGGGCCCATAGCGTAATGATTGGCGCGGCGCAAGCGATTGCGATTTTCTGAGGGACGGCAAACCAAACCAATGCGCCAAGCAGGATTATGACAACCGGTAAGATGACGAGGTATCTGTCAATGGGCGCACGCGTACCGGATTGCATTTCGGTTTGTGCTGCGGTCTCCCACTCAAGCAAGCGTTCCCCGGTGATGAACCGCCTTACCAAAGAGCGCACGATGGCATCGAAGGCAAGCAGAGTTTCGTGGGGAAGAAGGATCAAGCGGAGAAGAGCTACAAGAGCCGCATCCCAGAACCCTGCTACGGCCTCCCCCACCTGGCCTTTGCGCTGGCTGAGCAACGCATGCCCAAGGCCGAACGCAAATTGCGCCATTGGGTGAAAGAAAAGCAGCACGAGCGAGACTAAAGTCCAATAAACCGCGCCTCCAGGAAGACCAACCCACCCAGCGACAAAGAGCAGCAAAAGAAACGGATCAACCAAAGAACGGCGCAGATTATCAAAGATCTTCCAGCGCGAGATGCTGGAGATAGGATTGGGCTCCAGGTTTCCCGACTCGTTGGGTACGCGCGAGAACATCCACTGTGCAATTTGCCAATCACCCCGGACCCACCGGTGTTTGCGGCGAATGTAGGCGCTGTATTGTGAAGGGTAATCATCAATGAGCTCAATGTCGCTTGCCAGGCCGGCTCGTGCGTAAGCGCCCTCGATCAAGTCGTGACTCAAAAGTGAGTTCCGGGGGAACCGGTGGTCGAGCACGGCGTGAAGCGTTGCCACCTCATAGATCCCCTTGCCGGCATATATGCCTTCGTCAAAGAGATCCTGATATGCATCGGAGACAGCGCGCGTATAGATATCGAAGCCGTTCTGACCGGAGTAAATAGCTGCCAGCCAGGAGCGGGTCGCGGACCGGACAGCGACCTCGACGCGCGGCTGGAGAATGCCATAGCCCGATGTCACTATGCGTAGTTTCGGATCGATGATTGCTTGATTGAGCGGGTGTGCTATGGTTCCGGCGAGGCGCGCTGCAGAGCCATGCGGAAGTTGTGAGTCGGAATCGAGGGTCAGAACATAGCGTATTTGAGGGAGTGCTTCAAGACGCCCAGCTTTGATGGGAAATGCATCGTAGCTACCAGATAGCAGCTTATTCAAATCCAACAATTTGCCGCGCTTGCGTTCCCAGCCCATCCAAACGCCTTGCCGGGTGTTGTAAATCCGATTCCGGTGCAGCAGCATAAAACCGCCGTTGCCGCGCGACGGATATTTACTGTTCAGTTCGTCGATGAGCTGCGTTGCAAGATCGAGAAGAGGGTGAGAATCGTTGTCATGCGGTTTGCTGACAGAGTCGGCTAAATCAGTAAGCAGAGCAAAATGCAGATTGAGATCGCGGTTGGCAAGAAAGCGGACTTCGAGATCACTAATCAGTTTGCGCACCTGATTTTCATCAAGGAGCAGTGTCGGCACGGCCACCAGCGTTGCGCAGTCTAGAGGAATTCCACGGCTGAAGTCGAGCTTGGGCAGCGGTTCAGGCTCGAAGGTGGCCGTGATGGCGTTATAGACCAAGTCCACTGCGGCCTGGGTCGCGGGAAGTGAGAGCAAAGCGAGAGTCAATACGAGGGCAAGAAGACTCGAGATGGCTGGTAGAACAGGAAAGAGTGCAGCGGCGATGATAAGTAGAGTCAACAGTTGAATACCGCTGAGGAAGAAGTCCACTGCATGCGAGCGGACGAAGGCCCGGGCACGAACCGCCAAAGTTGGATGAAACCCCACGCGGGAAGTAAGCTGCGGGAATCCTTTATCAATGAGGTAATAGCCAACATGAGCGCGCTTGTGCGCCTCGCGCGCGTCCTCTGACGGCGATTCTCCGCCATGTTGTGCGAGCTCCAGTGCCGCCTGCGCCACCTCTATTTCTGTGTAATCGGAGCGGCGGGCGACGAGCGCAATCCGTTTGCGGTACATCTCACGGCTCTCAAAGTCCATGCGCTCAAACGTGCCTGCCGGGTCCTGTCGAAGGAATGTGTCGATGACGATGAGCGGCTCAATAAGATAGGGCCAATCGGCATTGGAAATGGCGTGCAAGCTCTTCAAACTGTCGATCAATATGGGCGAAGGAGCGAAACCGCGAGAATGCTGCAGACCACCGGCCTCATTCACAATCGTCTCCATCAATATGAACCGGAAAAAAGGTCCGACACTCCACAGCTCACCGACGTTGAGAGGCTCGTGCGTCTGCAGGGCCTGGATGAATGCGCTAAAGGTTTGCGCGGAAAAGGTTCCATTTACGGCGCCAAAATAGGTACCCGCCAGAGCCGCCACGCGCGGCTCATCTTTCCCTGAGGGATGGACGAGACGGGGCAGAATGGCCACTTCGCGTGGGCGGTCAGAAACTGCGGTGACGGCCGCCCGCAAAAGGCGGTGGCTCGCAGCGAGTTCCAGCAATGCGACGCGCTGCGCGGCCAAGTTCGGATCGGAGGGCACTTCTGCAAGAGACTGCCTGGCAAGCATCCCTTCCAGTTGCGCCAGAGAAGCGCGAGCCACTCGCACGCGCTCGGCAAAGCGCCCTGCTCCTCGAGGCCGATGGACCACCTCCCATGATGCGGCCGCGTCTGCGGCGGAGCGCATTCGCTTCAGCACCGCGGAGTCAACCTCGTCGCGCTCTTCGTCGATGGTCGCAGGTTCGTTCATTGATTCCTCAGCGATAGCTGGCGGCTTGCATTTCAAACATGGCGGCGTAGCGGCCGCCAAGCGCCGTCAACTGTTCATGGCTGCCCTCTTCCACTAACTGGCCTTTCTCGAGAACCACGATGCGGTCGGCCATGCGCACAGTGGAAAATCGATGCGAAATCAGGAGGGCCATTTTGCCATAGGTAAGTTCGGCAAAGCGTGCGAAGACTTCGAATTCGCTGCGCGCGTCGAGTGAGGCGGTTGGCTCGTCGAGAATGAGCAGTTGAGCGTCGCGCAGGTAAGCGCGGGCCAAGGCCATCTTCTGCCACTCGCCGCCGGATAAGTCGACGCCGCCCTCAAAGCGCCGGCCGAGCATTTGATCGTAGCCGCCGCGAAGCTTTGTCACGACTTCGCTTGCCATGCTCCTGTCGGCCGCGCCCTCGATCTCCTCTGCAGTGTGTTTCACGTCGATGCGGCCAACCTCGATATTCTCGCGGGCGGTCATTTCATAGCGCATGAAGTCCTGAAAGATCACGCCGATTTCAGAATGCAGACTGGCCAGGTCGTACTCGCGTAAGTCAACCCCATCAAGCAAAATCTGGCCTTCGCTGGGATCGTAAAGCCGCGTAATCAGCTTGACGACCGTGGTTTTACCTTGGCCATTCTCGCCAATCAAGGCAACCCTTTCTCCGGGGCCGAGTATGAAATTGAAACGCTCAAGGACACGACGAGTGGTTCCTGGGTAGGCGAACGAAACATTACGAAACTCGAATCCGCGTTCAATCGGACGAGGCGCTGGCAGACCGCCCGGCTTCGAATTCACTGCCGGTTTCATCTCAAAGAAGGCCAGCAGATCGGTAAGGAAAAGAGCTTGGTCGGCTACTCCCGAAGCGGTTGAAAACGCCTGCTGGATGTTGCCCATGGCTTGCATGATCGCAGCAGTAATCAGCGTAAGATCGCCGATGCTGTAATGACCTTGAATGGTACGCAGGATGCTGTAGGCGTAGGCTCCGTAGTAGCCGACCTGGCCCAGAATTGAAAGCGCTCCACCCCATACAAAACGGCGGCGATTGAGGCGCACATTCTCTTCGTAAATCTGTTGCGACAGTGCGGTAAAACGCTGAGTCAAAAACTCACTCAGGTTAAAGAGCTTGAGTTCCTTGGCCGCTTCCTTGCTTCCACCCACCTGACGCAGATAATCCATCTGCCTGCGAATCGGGGTTTGCCTGAAGTTCTTTGCATAAGTGAGAAAGGCGAAGTGGCTTTCGCCGAGAAACGCCGGAATGATTCCAGCAACTAGCAGGAAAAGTAAGAGGGGCGAATAATAAAGGAGCACCGCTGAGAACGCGATTGCGGTGACCGTCTGCTGGAGCAAACGGCCCATTTGCTGGATCATTGCAAGTCTGTCGGTGGCTTGCACCCGGGCGCGCTCCAAGCGATCGTAGAAAACCGGATCTTCGTAAACAGTGAGGTCGAGAGCTGCAGCCTGGCGCATCACCTCTACGCTGACGTGATGCGTGTAGCGATCGGCCAGAAGGTTGTCGCAGTAGTCCACCGCTCGGGAGAGAATACCGCTGAAGACTGCCAGTGCTCCCTCGCCAGCCACAAGCCACCAAAACCCGCTAGGCAAAGGCTGATGAAAACGGATGCGATTGACGTCGTCGATGATGTATCGGGCAATGATCCCGATGGCTACGGGAAGAAAGGCGACAATGAACCGCAGAGCTACATTCCAGAACACCACTGAAGGTCCTGACTCCCAGACAAAATGAAGGACCGGCGGAATATTCTTAAGAGCCCGCAATCGATCTCCCCACGCGCGCTCGGCCCCGTCTTGCGGCCCGCGCGACTGGCTCCTTGGATTGACTCCGGACTGTTCTGACGTCGTGCTGAAGGACATCGCTTCCTTTGTGATGGTCGTCTCGCGAAGAGTTTGATAGAGAATGCAATGAACTAGAGTTCAAAACCAAGGAGGTGGCTGGCAGATCGAAGAGTCGACCTTAGTGCCCTTCGCGAGCGAAGTTTCTCAATCTTCTAGGACTATTGAGATGCCTGGCGAGCAAGGAGCGTTGTTTTAGGGACAATCGCATCGCAACCTGTCGTGGCCTGCGTTTTCGCTGCGAGGATCGAAGGCGCCTGATTCTTGACGGTCAACCCTTTGAATCAAGAACCCTGACATTATGTGTCGCCGCCGTATCATCGGGCTTGAACCCGGCTTTGGCCATCCCCCGTTGCGCTTCAGGGTTTTTCATAAAAGTTTCCCACACAAATCCCGATCGCAGATTCTCCGCCATCAGCATCGTGATGCCGGTGTCGATGCCAATCACGTCCGTGTCATACCAATCCGCGAGAGGATTGAACGCATCAACAAAGCCATAACGGCACCACGCATTCGGATAATGGTCATGAATTGTTCTCAGAACCCGCATGGTCGCGCCAGGCAAGAACGGCAGCGAGCCGCCGGTGGCGGCTGGAACAATGGTTCCATCGATCGGCCCCATAGCCGGTGGACCGCCCCACGCCACGTATCCATGGGCAGAATCTGATGCGGTTATCCCCCACAGAGCGTTACTGTAGTCAGGAAACTGACTGTTTAATTCAACGCAAAAGCGACGGTGCACATCCGTGGCGATGATGGAATTTTGAAAGTAGTTCGTAAAATGATCGTGTTTCTGACGAAAGTCAAACCACGCCTGCGAATATTGATGGACGAAGAGCGGTGCGAACGAGCCGATGTAGCGCAATCCGTCGTATTCAAAGACGGTTCGTTTCCACGCCAGCCACGCATCGCCGTCCAGCGGATGAGAAGACGAGCCCATTCCGAGCAAGTAGATCATCATGAGCTCACTATAGAGATCCCAGCGCGAAGGGATGAATCCGAGCTCCGGCGTCCAGCCGTGAGACAGGAGACTGGTGTCCTCTGAGAGCCAGTTCCACTCCACGCGGTCAAAGATAGCGTGCGCCAACTCTGCGATGTCCTTGTCCTCGAAGTACTGCCTGCAGACGAGTACGCCGCAAAGGAGGATTGCAGTGTCGACAGAGGAGACCTCGGAGTCCCACATTCTTTCACCGGTGTTGATATTCGCGAAGTGGTAAAAGAACCCGCGATGAGTTGGGAGCTTATGCCACAAAAATGACAACGTTTGTATAACGCGGAGTCGCGCCGCCGGGTGGCCGATGAAGCCACGCTTTTCGCCTATGCAGATCGCGGTCAAGCCGAAGCCTGTGGAAGCGATGCTGGCAGCGAGACTCGTATCGGTTTCGCGCACATTGCATCGGTCCTTGGTCAAGCCGGTTTGCGGATTCGCCTGCTCCCAAAAAAAGAGAAAGTTGGCGAGTTCCAGCTCATTCAGGAATTGGTCGTCTTGCGGCGAAATAGCACTCGGTTGTGGAGGACTCGCAGGACGCGTGTGCTGTTGTGATTGCGACTGAGCAGTCTGCGCTTCAATTGAGGCGATCACTTTCGCCTGTCCCAACGGGAATGCTGCGGACATGAGGGACAACTGCCGCAAGACGTCGCGGCGGGAAATGCCGTGCAATCGCGAATGGGTAATGTTGAAGCGTTTCCATATCATTGCTTCGTCTTCGTTAGGCAGTCGCAAAACTGCACGAGGTCATCAGGATTCGACGGTTGCTTCATGCAGTTGTAGGTTAGATGCGTTAATATGTCCAGCGGTAACCTAATGCCGGGCGACAAATTTATCGAAGAGAGCGTCCAAACGGGTAGCACGCAGGTAATAACAAGTGATCAGAAGACGCATTGTAATCTGGGCCGGGGTCGCCGCTGTCGCCGGCACCCTGGCGGCAGTTCTCATCCCGCTCGGTTTGCATCGTTACCGGCCGGATTGGACCACAATTCAAGGTGCCGTTATCAGGAGCGATAAGGATCCACGGAAAGAATCGCCCATTGCCGGTGCATTGGTAACCGCTTCTCACGGTGTGGCAAGCCTCAGCGCGCAATCTGACAGCTCAGGGTACTTCAAGATCGTTTTTCCCGGAGTTGTCTGGCCGGGCCAGAGCGTTACGCTCAAGTTCCAACATCCCGATTACCATCCCCTCGATCTCACCATACCTATCCAGTTTCGCTCGACTACCCGGAGGTTGGTGATCGCTCCCATGGAGCCGATGCCCGTCGACGCCGAAGATAACTCGACTGCAGCGTCGGCCGTAGTTTCCAACGTCAAGGTCCGTTACACGGTGAACTCCGAGAGCGCGGTGAATATCGGGAGCGCGACAAAAATCTTCCAGGTAATCAATGATGGAAATGTTCCATGCCGCCGAAGGGCTCCATGTTCTCCAGATGGCTACTGGAAAGCCTCTACAGGCTTGGGCGAGTTGGACGCGGGCCTTGGAAACGAGTTCCGCAACGCGCGCGCTTCCTGTATCGCAGGCCCGTGTCCGTTTACGCGGATCGACTCCAGCGGATTTGCGCACGACGGCCGTGTAATCACCGCGAAGGCCCTGGATTGGTCAGCTACCGCAACGTTTCTTCTCGAAGCCGAGGTTTTTCATATTGGAATCGTTTCCAATGTACGTGAATTATATCCAGTGATATTCGAGCGTACTCTTCAGTTCAACCTTCCCCCCACGCAAGAGGGCGTAAGTTTTGAGGCAGAGATCAATGGCAATCCCATGGTCTTTCCGCTCGGTCCCGAACTCTATTTGAGCTGGGCCACCTGCAGAGTGCGCGATGCACCTGAAGGTCAGAAGGCCACGATGTATCAATGTGATCTAAAACCGGGATATCGCTTCTGAAGTGTTTCCCAGCCTTAAAACGTCTTCACGTACTCCATCAACGCACGCTTGTCACCGTCCGCAAGCCGCGCTCCATATGTGTGCCCACGATCCTGCACAAAGTCCGGGGCATTATCCATGAGCAGGAAAAGCGAATTGGCCGCGCCCGACCCAGTGATCGAGCACAGCACGTTATCGAGCAACTTGTCTCGCCCGAAGTGCTCTCGCGGCGCTACATGGATATTCGCAATCAAGTCGATCGGCGTGTTCCGAGCCACGCAGACACCGCTTCCCTCCTCGAATTCAAACCGGCTTTTCTCCGTCGTTCGCCGAATCGACCTGAGCCCGCGACGCCGCTCCGGCCGCAGAAGCAATTCCATCGCGCTCTCATAGGCTGCCAGCCTGCCAGCAACAGACGGATCTCCGTTGTAAAGCCCGATCGAATTGTTATGCAGAAACGGCGCCGTCGCCCAAATACTCACTAACGAAGGCGTGCGATAGTATCCTCGCCCTCCAGTTGCCTCCACAGGAGGCAGTTGCAACAGCGGCTGCAGAGGATCCACCAGCCCGGAAATCCGCACAGGGGGTGAGTCTTTATAGCTCGCTGACGAGAACTCCTCCCAAATCTGCCCGCGCTCGGCGTTCGTGGCCAGTGCCCGTTCTGCGTTGGTGCCGATCTCCGACACCGGATACCTCTGATCGTCCGAGAGGAAATTCCCCTCCAGAAAGTTCTCTCCCAGCACTGCCTCCCGGAACCATTGCACTTCTGATTTCTGGGAGCCGGCGAGGGGCTGCTTGCTGGAGTGGCATCGTGCACAATTCTCCGCAAAAACGATCTTTCCCCGCGTGATGACTTCCTCGTCCTTGGACAGATATTGACTGCCTCCATCGGCATCCGCCAGGCGCAGAGGCGTCAAGGTGCGCAGAAAGGCCTCCAGACCTTCGAGCCGCGCTGCGGTTGCGGTCCAGCTTTCGTCGCACGGCTTGCTCATCTGTCGTGCCTGCTTCACATCAAACGGAGTCTGCGCTCTTTCAAGGCCGTAGACGGGGTCATGCAGTGTCGTCCAAACTCCAGCGCAAACGCCAATGTTTATGTATCCGCGCATCGCGGCGCACGCCGTATCGTTCACGCCCGGCTTTTCCGTCGGATCGTCGAGGCACGCCGCCCCCACTGAGTCAGCCCCGTCCTTCAGCACATGGAACACCTGCCGCGTGACACCGTCTGCCGTCACCTCGGTGTGCATCGGACGGAAATTCAGATCCACTATAGTGTTGATTGTGCTCGCATTGCTTATGTGGTCCGTAGCCACCTGCGATGTGTCCGATGTCCCCGGGGGCTCGGCATTTGCCACCTGCCATCGAAAATCGCTTGGCTTCAGTCCGCGCGTCGGAGGATACTTGGCGGTATTGAAAATCTGCTCGCGGAAATATTGGTTCCCGATTCCCGGATGAAGGTTCCGCCAAGTTGGTCGCTCAGGATCGACCGGTGGATGCAGCGGGTTGAAGCCTACATGGCAGAAGCCGCACGCCACTCCGATGAGGTAAGGAGGCTCGACCTTCGCCGGATCGGCCTGGTACCTGGCAAGATCCCACGTCTTTGGGTCGAATTTCGGATTCTTGAATCGCCGCAGGCCGATGATGCCTGCCGGCTCCCCTATAGGCCCAGCCGCATCCTCGCGCATACAGGTATCCAGCCACAGCCCATATTGATCCGGTCCCTTCGCCTGTGTGCAATCCGGGTCGTTGATCACCCCAAACCTTTTGAATCGTTCACCACGATACCGCGAGTCAATGGCCTGCAGCAGGTCCACGGTTCCGTGCGATCGCATGGCCAGGATCCGCCACAACGCCTGATCGCCCACTACGTTTCCCTTGGCATCCGCATCGCCGCCGGTCCAGAAATACCAGGTATCACGCCCCTCTCGTTGCAATAATGTGAGACCTGAGTACCCCGCCTCGTAGCAACTATCCTTGCCATGCGCACACAACTCGTTCGCGCCACCGCCTGCGCTAACAGAGGCTTCGGGAACGCACGTCATGACGAGAAAACAGGTGAGGGGCAAAGCAAGACGCGGAGAAATTGGGCGCATCACAACATCAGTGTCTCGCACCTTCGCCCTATCTCTGCACCGATTGTGACACTTTCTTAACTGTCCTTTGTTTCCTGTAAATTCCAATTTTGGAGAAGTCGGCCCGGTCGACAACATTTGGCGCCATTCCCAGTTTTATGATCGCCTCACGCGCAAACTGCGACAATCGAGGAGCCGGGTGCATCTTAGTCCTTAGGGACTGCGACGGGATGTTCGCGATGGGATTTAGCAATTCTTTGGAGGGAGGCTTGAAATGAACCGAGAACAGTTGAAGGATACAGCTCGTGCCCTGATCGCGAATGACAAGGGCTTGCTGGCGATGGATGAAAGCGTCGGCACCTGCAACAAGCGATTTGCCAAACTGGGCATTCCCCAGACTGAAGAGGCGCGACGCGCATATCGAGAGTTGATTGTGACCGCGCCCGGTCTGGGTGAGAGCATCGGCGGCGCAATCCTCTTCGACGAGACGATCCGCCAGAAATCCGCCGACGGAACGCCTTTCATCAAGACTCTCATTGATGCGGGAATCATTCCAGGCATCAAGCTGGATGATGGCACAACCGAATTCGCGGCACATCCAGGGGAAAAGATCACCGAAGGGCTGGACGGTTTGCGCGAGCGCCTGGCGGAATATACAGCGATGGGAGCGCGCTTTGCCAAATGGCGTGCCGTGATCACAATTGGCGAAGGCATTCCAAGTTGGGGCTGTATTGACGCCAACGCGCATACCTTGGCACGCTACGCCGCGATCTGCCAGGAAGCTGGTATCGTACCGATCGTTGAACCGGAGGTTCTGATGGATGGCGACCACACGCTCGAGCGCTGCTATCAAACCACGGACGAAGTTCTACGAAGCGTGTTCAGCGCGCTCTTTGTGCAGCGTGTGTGGATGGACGGGATGATTCTGAAACCCAACATGGTGATCTCGGGATTGGAGTGCGCGACACAGGCGTCAGTCGATGAGGTAGCGGATGCGACAGTGACCTGTCTCCTGCATGCTGTTCCCGCCGCGGTTCCTGCTGTCGCATTCTTGTCGGGCGGCCAATCCGCGGAATTGGCGTCCGCTCATCTCAATGCAATGAATGTGAGATTCAAATCGCGACTGCCGTGGGTGCTCACGTTTTCGTTCTCGCGCGCCATTCAACAGCCGGCCTTAGAGATTTGGCGGGGTGAAGAGGCGAACGTCGTGGCTGCACAGCAGGCGTTGGTTCATCGGGCACGCTGCAACCGGGCTGCGCGCGGCGGCCAATACAGCCCCAGCATGGAGACAGAGTGACGAGCTTTGCCCCCTTGCTGGCGCGTCATCTCGCTATCCGTGCCGCCGCAAAGCCGCCTCCGCATTTGCTGAGCTGGATCGTCGGATTTGGTGGAATTGGACTCTTCGTAGTTGCGGTCGCCGACTCTTCGATGAACCCGCTCCCCCTTATCTACGTCGGGACCGTGGCGCTTGTGATTTGGTTACGGCCGATGGAAGTTTTCGAAGGATCGCCGCAAAATCGGCTAAGGGAGGCGAGCGCTCCTCCGCCAAATTCAAGAAATAGATTCAGGCTGCAGTGTTCAGCGCGTCAAAAGAGTTTCAGCGAAGGACAACCTTGACGAGACATCAATTATGTCTCCCGCTCCCCGTCCTTTTTAAGCGGTTACTGGTTCTCCGAGTCCCCGAGCAAAGTGCTATACTTCGCTCCTATCGACTCCCATGCCAATCTCCTCTCTTCAGCTAGAAACGGTGCTCGAAGTGATCGCGCCGGACAAGTCCCGTGAGTACGTTACGGTCTCCCAGTCGCCTTTTCTAATTGGCCGCGGCGGCTCGGGGGAAAACAACTTGCAACTGGCCGACGGCCGCATCTCGCGAAGGTGCGCAGCAATCGTCTCCATGGGATCCGGTTACCGGCTCGAAGACCGCGGCAATCGCTATGGCCTATTCGTGAATGGCGCCAAAGCCGAGAAGCAAGCACTCCAGGATGGCGACGTCATCACCTTCGGCATCGAAGATGGTTACGAGATCGTCTTCCGATCGCAATCCTCTCCGACTTCTATTCCGGAGGAATCAGTAGAGAGACTTCTCACTCGAATCGGGAGTCTCTCCGAAATCACCGGTACCGGCTCCTCCACGGGATTGGCCAAGCTCAATTTGTTGTTGGAAGCAACTTCTCTCTTGCACTCCGAGCTCCCTTTGGATTCCGTTCTGAGCACAATGCTCGATCATGCAATTTCCATCACCCATGCGGACCGAGGACTTTTGATTGAGCCTGACGTTTCCGGCGCTCTGCGCGTCCGCCTGGCCCGAAGCAACAAGGGCGAAAGCCTGCAGCCGGAAACCTTGAACCCGAGCCAGACCGCAATCAATCAGGCCATTGGCCGTCGGTCAAGTGTCATTACTGAAGACCTAAACCTGGCCGGCCTTGAATTGAAGGCTGCGGAAAGCATCGTCATCCAGGGATTGCGCGCTGTAGTTGCCATTCCGCTTTATGCTTCTTCCCGTGCACACGCTGACAGTCCAGACGAGACTACGCATGGCGAATTACTGGGCGTCATCTATCTTGATTCCCGCCACATCGCGGCATTCTCCGCACTCGACAGGCAGATTCTTGACGCGCTCGCTGTTGAAGCCGCCAGCATCATTGACAACGCGCGTCTGGTCGAACGAGAGCGCGAGCGTCAGCGCCTGGAACAGGAGTTGTCCATTGCCCGCGAAATTCAACAAGCGCTTCTACCCCACGGCTTGCACGACTTGCCTTATCTCGCCGTAACAGGCGCGCATTATCCGTGCCACGAAGTGGGTGGCGATTACTTCGACGTGGTTCCGGTGGATGACGATCGCACCGCATTCCTTATCGCGGACGTCTCCGGCAAAGGCTTGGGCGCTGCGCTGGTGACCACCATGCTTCAAGGCGCCCTGTCGGGTATCGCGACTGGAGCCGATCCGGTAAAAGTCTTCAGTCAGATCAATCGTCTTCTCTGCCGCCACTCCCAGGTCGGGCGCTATGCCACCATGTTCCTGGGCCTGATCGCGCGCGACGGCAAGTTCGAGTACATCAAGGCTGGCCATCCATCTCCGCTGCTGCTGCGCGACGGCCAAATCAGCGACCTGTATACCGAGGGCTCGCTGCCCGTGGGATTGATCCCCGAGGCGGAGTACACCGCGGCATTTATGCAGCTCAACCCTGAAGACACGTTGATTCTTTACAGCGACGGCGTAACCGAAGCGGAGGACCCCGGCCGGAGCCTTTTTGAGATTTCCGGTCTGTCCCAGGCCCTGGCCGGCAAGCATGGCGCATCGGTCGAGGCGCTCCAACAGTCAATCCTTGCTTCTGTGCGCGGATTTTCGCAGGGCGCCAGCCAGTCGGACGACATCACCCTGCTCGTTGTGCGCTACCGGGCCGCAACCTAAGTAGCTCGCATAATTATCCTTAGGCACAACGGTCAAGATTGATACAATCCACAAGATGAGCTTCCCTGCGGTCATTGGAAGATACGAGATTATCGATCAATTGGGTCAAGGCGCCATGGGAAGCGTCTTCCGGGCGCGCGACCCCGTAGTCGGCCGTATCGTTGCCCTCAAGACCATCCATTCCGCGGCACTGGCCGGCGCGCAAAGCGAGGAATATCGCGCGCGCTTTTATCGCGAGGCGCGAGCCTCCGGCGCCTTATCGCATCCCGGAATCGTGCCCGTCTTCGATGTCGGCGATTACGAAGGCACGCCCTTTCTCGTCATGGAATTTGTCGAAGGAAGGACTCTGGCCGCAGCAATGAAAAAGGGCGAGCGATTCAGGCTCGATAGTGTTTGCGAGATCGGACAGCAAATCGCGACAGCTCTCGGCTATGCGCATCGCCAGGGTGTGATTCACCGCGACATCAAGCCCGCCAACATCCTCATGACTTCGCGTGAGGTGTACGGCATCGAACGGCCCCGTATCACCGACTTCGGTATTGCCAAGCTCGCAGCCAGCGAGATCACCACCACCGGTCAATTGCTGGGAACGCCCGCGTTCATGCCACCTGAGCAGTTTACCGGAGCCCCAATTGACGGTCGCGCCGATCTCTTTTCGCTGGGCGTCATTCTCTATTTGCTGGCCACCGGTGAACAGCCCTTCCCTGGCGAATCCATGACTTCCGTCTCGTACAAAGTCGTGTACACCGATCCCATTCCCGCTGCAAAGCTCAACCCGGCCATCCCGACTGCATTGGATCGCGTGATTCTCAAATGCCTGGCGAAAAGTCCAACCGACCGTTATCAGACCGGCGATGAAATTGCGCAGGACCTGACGGCAATACGCGCGAATGCGGGAACCACAGTTTTGCGGTCGGAGGCCCCTTTGATTTTTGCGGCCGGAGGCGACACAGATATGACGCTTGCGGCGACGCCCGTTCCCGCGCCCTATCAGCCGAGCCAGCTAGCAGCTCCTGCTGTCGCACAAAAATCGGCAACTGCTCCCGTCACCAAGAAGAACTCAGCAGGGAAATTCGTTTGGGTCTATGCGTCATTCGCCGCGATTCTGCTTGCGGCAGCGGCAGGCGGCTGGATTTTGATACACCAACGCTACCAACCTGCTCCACCGCCAAAACAAGCTTCCTCGGTTGCTGTCTCGCAGCCGGTTGTACCAGCGCCGCAACAAGCTCCTGCGACCGTTCCCCCTTCGGCTGCCGATCAAACCACGCCTACATCAGTCACTCCGGCTACGGCAACACTCCCCGCCGCAGATCAGACCAAAGCTCCGTCGCCGACACTTGCTTCTGGCGTCAAGCCCTCCGCCGCAAAGCAATCCTCGACAAAGCAGCTTGCGGCGAAAGCAGCAGCGGCACCGGTAGTCGCTCCGCCGCCGACTCCTGTTGCCACGGCACCCACTCCGCAACCGGCAGTACCCGCTCCTCAACCGCCAGCGCCTCCGGCTGCAACATCCTTTAATCCCAGGTCGCTCGATCCAAAGACAAATGCCAGATTGAAGATCGAATTGAGCCACTTGCCCGATCACGTGCCTTACACCGTCTTCATGAATGGAAAGGTCTATTTGCGCGGCACCACCGGCGATGGCGCCAAACTTGATGACCTGTATGTTCCGCCCGGAGTGCAGGAGTTTCGCGTCTCATTGAAAAGCGGGGAGCTGGAGAAGTCCTCAAACACCGTGAGCGATGAATTCAAGGCAACAAAGCGCAAGACATTGAAGCTGGAGCTACGGGGTCAACAAAACACACCGACTGCGACTCCGACCGCATTCAACCCGGACGCACAGATCTTTTTATCGATCAAGTCGACCTTCGGACTACCGCTTTATTAACCGGACGTTCGCAATCGTTTAATATCATGGCCCTATGTTGCCCCGCCGAGGTTGAGTGCGGATGATGCCTCAAGATGCCGAGATATGTGGGGTTTTTAACAGGGCAGAAGGAAGAGGGAAATGCTCATTTCTACAGAAGAACTGGCTGACGGCATTACCAGGATCGAGTTGGATGGGCGCTTGGACATTGCCGGAGCCGCGCTTGTCGATCTGAAAATGAATCTGATCGCGGGCAGCAGCATGAAATTGTTGATCGATTTGCATAAGGTTTCGTTTCTTGGTTCGATGGGTCTCCGAACCATCGTGATTCCTGGCCGGTCAGTCAAGAGCCGGGGCGGAAAGGTCGTGCTCTTTGCGCCGACGCAGATGGTGGAGTCGGTTCTCAAGACCAGCGGCATCGATTCCGTCTTCCCGATTCACCACGATCTCGCCGCCGCAATTGCCGCGCTGAAATGAGCCAACACCGAAGTCCGGCGCCAACCATGACCGGAGAAAATACAGCCACATTCGAGCCTCAGCTGACAATACAAAGTCGGTTGGATGACTTGTCTTTGGTGTGGTCCTGGGTTGAGACATTGGCAGATCTATACTCCATCCCAGCCGAGGTGCAGTTCGCCATCCAGCTCTGCCTTGAAGAGGCACTGTCTAACATCATTCGTCACGGATACGGCGGCCAGCCGAACCATGCAATCAATATCAACTGTTCGCGAGCCGGAGCCAATGACTTGGCATTCATTCTCGAGGATCATGCACCGCCCTTCGATCCCCTTGAGTATTCGGCGATCGATGAATCGCCTGTTCCGGCGTCCATCGATCAACTTCAGGTGGGAGGCCAGGGAATTCGCCTCCTGCGGAAGTTCGCTGGCGGTCTCGCCTATCAGCGACTGCCCGGCGGCAATCGCCTCACTATTAATGTCACCATCAGAACGTGAACCGCGATCCGAATTGGAATTGGCGCGGAGTGTTCAGGTCGCTCGTAATATTGCCGAACAGTTGATAGCCAGTGGACTCCGCCGACACGCTCGGCGCCGCAAATTGCACTTTGTTCGCGACGTTATACGAAGAGATATCAAATCGCAGTTCCCGCTCGTTCCCCAGCTTGAAGCCTTTGTATATTGAGACATCCAAGTCATTGGCGCCCATGGTGCGCACGTGGTCAAGATAGGCCGGCGCCGTTCCCGCAACAAACGGGCTGGCAGGCCCTGTGAAACAAGTCGGATTGAACCATACCGCTGCCGTGTGGGGTGCACCCTTGCTGGGGTCGCAGGTCAGGTCGGGCCGTTGATTGAAGTAGGCGAGTGATGCCCCCACCACGGGCGAGTTTATCGGCACGCCGGAGCTGAAATATGCGATTCCGTTAAGCGTCCAGCCTCCCAATATCGCATTTCCTATCCCGCTGAGATTCAGTGCACGTCCCGTCCCGACTGGCAGATCGTAAGATACGTCCCATGTGAATTGATACTTGACATCTTGCGGGCTCACCGAGTGTTCAAGATTCCGATTCCTCCAGTCCTGAGGCGCTCCCAGGTGTGCGCCAACAAATCCGAGCGGCGGGTTGCCGTCGTCCGTCATCAATTTCCCCCAAGTGAATGAGGCCAGGGTCGTGAAATGCGCGGTAAGGCGCTTCTGAATCTTGGCCTGCAATGAGCTGTATTCGGAATCGCCACCCGGATAGCCATTCACAAGAACTCCATTGCCTGATCCATAGCTGCCATCGCCGAACTGCGGGAACGCTTGGAGCGAGACCCACAGCGGAACGGTAGTCTGACCGTAATTTGAATTCGTCGCCGGCTGAATAGGAGCCCATTGATTCGACACCATCACACAGCTGGGATCCGTGGGATCGACACATAACTGTGCTCCCTGGCTCGCAATTGTGCCCAGGTCAAGCTGGTTCAAATCGATTTGACCGACGGGAAGAAAGAGCCCTCTGCTGCCCACATATCCGACACTAAGAAGGAAAGCGCGCGGAAATTCGTATTCGAGGCCGAAGTTGAAGTTGTAAGTGAGCTGTGTTCGCTGCGAATGCAGCATCGTGTTCAGGGTCTGACCGAGGTTATTCGCCAAGCCTGTTGGAGCACTGATCAGTGGCACCACTCCTGCAGGAAACGGATCAGTAAACGAATAGATGCCGGTGAAACTTGGCGCCGGGCTGCCGGGCGCGGCTCCGACGCAAGCCGATGTGCCGTTGTAGACCGTATTGCCGTCGGCGTTATAGCAAGTTGCGTTCCAGTTGGTTGTCGAGGCATAGCCGTCGCTATCCAGATTGGCAGAGCCAACCATCTCTGCGCTCGGGCCAAAATAGAAACCGCCCCCACCCCGAACGACCATGCGCGAAACAGGCTGCCATGAAATTCCAAGCCGCGGACCAAGGTCTTTCAGATTCGTCGTGAATGGACTTCTGCTGCTGCTGGAAGCGTATTCCTCCGCCCCCGTGTAAGGAACGCCGTCCGCAGTGTTCATCGCCAAGGGATCGAAATACTCTAGGCGATTGTGGCGCTCGGTCCGCCCGCCAAAAATGTCCCACCGAAGTCCGGCGGTGATAGTCAGTGACTGCGAGGGTTTGTATGTGTCCTGAACAAAGGCCGCATAATATGGGCTCGATTCGGCGACGAACAGATCCCTGGTGAAATTTGGGTAATCGTTCTGTTCGCTGCCGGGTGCGGTTCCCATGCCCACCAGGAATGAAGCAAAATCTCCGATTGCCGCTTCCGGCACGCTGCTGGGGTTAGCCGTCGTTTGGTCTGTTGCCGACACATCGAATAAATACGCGCCCGAAGGCGCCGGAGGCTGGCCTACATTCAGGAACCTCTTCATGTATTCGAAGCCTGCGCTAATCTCGTGTTTGCCCCACACCTTCGTCAATGTTGCGCTCGCGTCGCTGTTCTCGCTGGCATAGATAAAGGTGTTGTAATTTGCTGTACCGCCGATGCCGTCGGTAGTATTGATGGATAAATCGCTGAATGTTACGTACGGTAAAGTCTTGTACACCTCGTCCGATGCCGTTGGAGACACAAATCCCAGCGTAGATAGATCATCTTCCGCGTTTTGCCTCGGGTCGCCACCCTGGTTCTCATAATGCCGTGTGAAGGAATATCGCAACTGCAGTACTGTCGTCTGGTTGACACTGTAGTCGTCTGCGAGCAAGATATTGCGCCCGTTCGTGATGTTCTGCGCGTAATTCAAGTCCCATGCGTTGTTAAAGGCATTCACTCCCGATGTGAAGAGCCTGTCAAACGAAAATCGGCCAAAGATATGTTGCTTCTCGCTTTGGGCATAGTCCAGGCGTACATCGAACCTCTGCGCAGTGGTGGGGTCCAAACCCGGAACATACAAGTTATTCAGTTCTCCAACCGCGTCGCACGTGGATGGGCTGGGGGAATTGCACTTGGGAAACATCGATAGAAACTTCAGTGCGATCGGATTGGGATTTGTGATCAAGTTGCCGCCAAACGCCTGTCGCGTGCCATCCGGATTGTCCGGCTGCGTGGGATCGTAGATAGTAAAGTTACTCGCGTCTGCCGAAAAATCTCCGGTACGTTCAGCACTTGTAGGAACGGTATAGATATTCGACCCATCAAAGCTTTCCTGTTGCGTGGCCTCATAGTCGCCAAAGAAAAAGAACTTCTTTTGCAGAATGGGCCCGCCGATCGCACCACCTTCCTGGTAGCGATGAAAATCGGGAGCCCGATTCGGCGCTCCACTCAATATCTGGCTTTGCTTATTGAAATAGTCGTTCGCGGCCAGCACATCCGGGCGAAGCACCACGAAAGCATCGCCATGGAATTGATCGCCACCGGACTTGCTTGCCAGGCTGATCACACCTGCGCCACCGCTCTGATATGTGGCCGGAGTGTTCTGAGTTTCGACGCGCGTCTCTTCCACGCCATCTTCGGGTATCTCCATTGCTGGAAGAATGGCGGCAACATTCTGCTCAGCTACGCCCAACGGGCTGCCATCGAGCATATAGTAGACAGACCCTTCGATAGCTCCGTTGATGGTGTACGACGACACATCGATTCCTGGCCGCCCGCTTGAGATGTTGATGATGGGTTGAGAATTTGAAGAGTTGGGCGATCCATTTGCCGGAGTTACGCCAGCGCTCAATTGCACCAGATCAAACACATCGCGGTTCAATAACGGCACGCGGTCGATGGTATCCGCGGAGATAAGTTGGCCGACCGTCGAGTTGCTGGTCTCCGCCAGGTCGACCGCTTCAGTGACGGTGACCGTGTCGGACACGTTGCCGACACGAAGAGCAATGTTGACCGTGCTCACTTGATCGATGGTCACTGTAATCTTGTCTTGCGTAACGCTCTCAAATCCTTTGAAGCTGGCTGTGACCTGATAGCTCCCCGGATTAAGAGAAACGAAGGCGTATAAACCCGCCGCACTCGTCACGGTGTGTTGCGCGATTCCCGTTGCGCGGTTGAGCGCCGTCATTTTGGCTCCAGGAACGACGGCGCCGGTCGGATCGGTGACCAGCCCATTGATGCCCCCTCTGCCCGCCTGACCAAATGCCGCCGAAAAACAAAAGAAAAACAGCCAGGCGAAAAGCGAGTTCCGCAAAATGAGCCTGCCCGCATCTCGTTTCATCATGGCCATCTCCTCATCAAAAGTTCTTATTCAAACGTTTGAAACTTGTGTCAGAATGTAGGAGTCCTCGTTTCGCGTGTCAAGAAAAAAGTGATCCGACTGCTAATTTTCTTGAGGACTGCGGTTGCATTGGCTGTCCTGATCTGTGGAAGAATGTGCCTATGAAATGTACCTGTTGCAGCGGTCACGGCTCGACAGCCGCGGCAGAATGTTCCAGATTCACACTCTGACTAAGACTTTCGGGGAGGCGGAATAGTGGTGCAAAGAAAGTCCGGACATGTCACGCTGCTCGATGTCGCCCGCGCCTGCGGCTTCTCCGTGTCCACCGTCTCGATCGTTTTAAGCGAGGCTCCACTTTCTCAGAATGTGGCTGCCAAAACCCGCGAAAAAATTCGAACCATGGCGCAGCAACTCGGATACCACCCGGATGCATTTGCGCGTTCTCTTCGACGCAGGCGCAGCCAGACCATCGCTGTATTGGCCTACGATCTCTCCGACCCGTTTTGCATCCCTATCGTGCGCGGAATTCAGTCAGGACTGCTGCCCGCCGACTACGTTTCGCTTCTGATGGACGCTCAGACGCAGCGCCGCCTCTTTGACAGTTATCTGAAGATGATTCTGGAGCGGCGCGCGGAAGGCGTGATCGTGATTGCCAGTTGGATCTTCGAGGAGACAAACCTGCTTGCGGATATCGAGAAGAATCACGTCCCCATCGTCATTGTCGGACGTGACCTGACCGGCAGAAGGGTGAGTTCCCTGCTGGTCGACAATGAAGCTGGCGGCGCATTGGCCATGCGTCACCTCATTGATCTCGGGCATCGTCACATTGCAGTGATCCGTGGCCCGCAAGAGCTATTTGATAGTGAGCCACGATGGGCGGGAGCAGAGCGCGCAGCCGGGGAAGCCGCCATCAAACTTGATCCGCGGCTAGTATTTCAATTGCCCGGTCTCGAAGATCCAACCTCCGGATTCGAGGGAGGGCTCAAATTCTCCCAGCAGATGCTGGCTTCGGGCAAGCCGTTCACTGCTGTTCTCGCCTTTGACGATTTGACCGCGCTCGGTGTGGTGCGTGGACTCACCAGTGCGGGGCTCCGCGTTCCTGAGGATTGCTCGGTACTGGGTTTCGACGATGTGCTGCCTGCGGTAGTCGCTACACCGGGAATCACCACGATTCGGCAGCCATTGACTGAGATGGGGCTCCTCGCTTCAAAGTGGGTGCTCGAAGCCATAGCACAACGGGAGCGAGGCAAGCGAAAGCCGCCCCAGTTGCATAAAGCGCCACCGGAGTTGGTGGTGCGAATGTCATCTGCGCGCCCACCCCAAAAGAGAGTTCGGGGCGCGCCGAAGGGCAAAGATCGCACTTGACAGGCCCTGGTTATTGGAGGATATTCCCCTTATTCAAACGATTGAATCGACCTCCGGCTCTGAAGATTCCTGTTTGCCAGGGGCCGCATCCGAATCCAACGTTGCTGCGCATGCCAAGTATGAATAGGAAACACTAGTGCTCATGACCGGAAGAAAACTGTTTTGTCTGCTGACGTTTCTGGTGCTGCCCATAGCTATGAAGGGGACAACCGTAACTCCTCTTCGCGAGGGGTGGCAACTGCAGTCTGCTTGCAAGCTTCAGGCCGGTGGGGATTCCATCGCGGCCGTGGGATTCCCCGTTGAGGGGTGGCTCAAAACGAGGGTGCCCAGCACCGTCCTCGCGGCGCAAGCTGCCGCAGGCGTGGTTCCCGACCCTTACTACGGAGCCAACCTGCGTCAGATTCCTGGCACCAGCTATCCCGTCGGGCAAAATTTCTCCAATCTGCCCATGCCGCAGGACAGCCCTTATCACTGCGGCTGGTGGTATCGAACACAATTCACTGCTCCCGCGGCCTCTGCGAGCGATGGCAGATTCTGGCTGCACTTCGCGGGCATAAACTATCGCGCCGAAATTTGGCTCAACGGCCGCCGCATTGCAGACACCTCAACGGTGGCCGGCGCTTATCGCACTTACGACTTCGATGTGACTGAATTATTGACGCCCGGCAAAGAAAATGTACTTGCGGTCGAAATATTCGCGCCCACAGAGAAGGATCTCGGCATCAACTGGGTAGACTGGAATCCCTGCCCGCCGGATAAAGACATGGGCCTCTGGGGCTCAGTCGACCTGGTCGGCACAGGCGCTGTCACGCTCCGCTCACCGATGGCAGTGACGCACTTTCGCGACAACACACTGAGCTCTGCCGACTTGACCGTATATGCCGAACTGCACAACGCCACGGCGAATCCGATCAAAGGCGTCGTCTCTGGCTCAACCATCGGGATTCACTTCGAACAACCCGTTGAGTTATCGCCGCACGAAGATCGCACCGTGGTTTTTACCCCAGATAAATTTCCCGCACTGCGCGTCCAGAATCCGAAACCATGGTGGCCTTACCAAATGGGCTCGCCGCATCTCGAAAAACTCACGATGAGCTTTGCAGCCGAAGGACGGACGATGGATGAGCAAAGCGTGGAATTCGGATTGCGCGAGGTCACCTCGGAGCTCACTGCAAATGGCAGCCGCCTGTTTCGGGTCAACGGCAAACCGATCTTGATTCGCGGGGCCGGCTGGTCGCAGGACATGCTGCTGCGCTCCGATCCTCATCGCCTGCGCGACCAGTTCCGTATGGTGCGGGATATGAATCTGAACGCAATTCGGCTGGAAGGAAAACTCGAGACCGACGAGTTCTTTCATCTGGCCGACGAGCAAGGCATCTTGGTAATGCTCGGCTGGTGCTGCTGCGATCACTGGGAGCACTGGAAGGACTGGACCCCCGAAGACCTGGACATCGCAATCGCTTCCCTGCATGCGCAGATGCTGCGCTTACGCCATCACGCCAGCCTTCTTGTCTGGCTCAATGGCAGCGATAACCCTCCCCCGCCCGACGTGGAGCGCGCCTATCTGCAGGTTGAGTCTGCTACGCACTGGCCCAATCCCGTACTTTCTTCCGCTTCGCAAGCACCCACTACAGTTACCGGCGAAAGCGGCGTGAAGATGACAGGCCCGTACGATTACGTCGCACCGAGTTACTGGTATCTCGATCAGCACAACGGCGGAGCCTTTGGCTTCAACACTGAGACTAGTCCGGGTCCTGCAATTCCCTCCCTTGCCAGTCGCGAGAAATTTCTACCCGACGCCAATGCATGGCCGCCCTCATCTACCTGGAGCCTGCACTTCGGCGGCGGCGAGTTTGTGAACCTCAAAGTTTTTGACGAAGCCATGGAAGCCGTCTATGCCAAGCCGCACTCCGCAACTGAATATGAACGGATTGCGCAGACCATGGAGTATGACTCCGAGCGTGCGATGTTCGAGGCCTATGGCAAGAACAAGTACGTATCGACCGGTGTCATTCAGTGGATGCTCAACAACGCGTGGCCTTCGATGATCTGGCACCTATACGACTACAATCTCGATGCGGGAGCAGGCTACTTCGCAGTCAAAAAAGCGTGCGAGCCGCTCCACATCCAATACTCCTACGACGACCGATCGATTGTCGTCGTCAACAGCACCTATGAGCCTGTTGCCGGTTTGCGCGCCTCCGTAGATGTTCACAACCTGGCTTGGAAGGAGCTATTTAGCGCCGAAACGGTCGTGGATTCCGGTCTCGACAGCGCCGAGCGAGTCATCTCAATTCCGGAGAGCCTCTACTCCGGCGCGGACAGAACCTTCTTTATTGATCTGTCTCTTTCCGACTCGTCAGGCCATGTTGTGAGCCGCAACTTCTATTGGGTCCCGGGCACACTCACGACCTTCGATTGGTCAAAGACCGACTACACGCACACGCCTGCCGCGCGCCACGAAGACCTGACCGCGCTCGCAAGCCTGCCGGCTGCTGATGTCGTTGCACGCGCAGAGATCGAAGAAACCCCGCGCGGCCATGAGATTCATGTGCATCTCGATAACCGTTCCGCGGTCCTGGCCTTCCAGCTTCGAGCTGCCGTTCGCACGCCGTCAGGCGGTCTCGTTGCACCCGTCTTCTGGTCAGACAATTGGATCGAGTTAACTCCCGGCGAATCCACGGAGCTGACTGCGCTCCTCCCAGAGAGTGCCACCGGAACGCCAGTCGTCCAAATTGAAGGCTGGAATGTTGCCCCCGCAGTCATTGTTCCCAACTCTGCGGCTGCGGCACACTGAGGATCGTGCATGGCCGCCGAACTATCCAGCTCGCAGCCCGGGTCGGTTGGACTGAAGCGTAGCCTGCGCTTCTGGGATCTTGTGCTTTACGGCATCATTCTCATCCAGCCGACCGCACCCATGCCTGTCTTTGGCGTCATTTATCAGGAGTCCCGCGGCCACGTCGTCGCCGCGATTCTGCTGGCAATGGTCGCTATGCTTCTCACCTCGGTCAGTTATGGCCGCATGGCCCGCATATATCCACACGGCGGTTCAGCCTTCCTTTATGTAGGCAGGGAAATTCACCCCAGCCTCGGCTATATCACCGGCTGGTGCCTGGTGATGGACTATATCCTCAATCCGCTCATTTGCACCATCTGGTGCAGCCGTGCAGCCATGAACTTCTTGCCCGGCGTGCCCTACGTCGTCTGGGCAATCTTCTTCGCCCTTTTCTTCACATTGTTGAATTGCAATGGTGTGGAAACCTCCGCGCGTATTAATGCTGGCATGGCCGCAGCTCTTGGCCTGGTCATCGTTCTGGTGCTGATGGCCGCGGCCAATTGGATTCTGCATTTGTCTCATCCGAACGCCGCATTGTTTCTGCAACCTTTTTACGATCGTGCCACTTTCAATACCAGCGGCCTGCTGCGCGGCACTTCGATCGCAGTGCTGACCTACATCGGGTTCGATGGCATCTCCACGCTCACGGATGAGGCCAAAGACCCCGCCCGCAGCGTGCCTCGCGCGATTGTGCTCACATGTTTCATTACGGGAATCCTCGCAAGCGTTGAGGTCTATGCCGCCCAGCTCGTCTGGCCTCGCGGGCTCGCCTTTCCTGACATCGACACGGCATACGTCTACGTTGCGGGACGCATGGGTGGCCCGATTCTCTTTCTCATCGTGAACGCTGCGCTGTTGCTGGCCAACATTGGCTCAGGCATGGCATCGCAGTTGGGCGCAGCCCGCCTGCTCTATGCCATGGGTCAAGATGGCGCGTTGCCTCGGCGCTTCTTCGGCACAGTGCATCCCAGGAATCGCATCCCTCTGAATAATGTTCTGCTTATTGGTGCCATCTGTCTGGCAGGAGCACTGGTGTTCAGCTATCAATTGGGAACCGAGCTGTTGAACTATGGCGCGCTCTTGGCTTTTATGGGCGTTAATCTTGCGTCCATGATTCGCGGCTGGCGTCATGGCCGCATGACGCAATGGGCCCCGATGCTGCTGTCGTTGGGCGGCCTTGTAACCTGTCTCTTTCTCTGGATTAATCTCGGGACGCTGGCGCGCATCGCGGGCACTGGGTGGGCGCTCGCAGGCATCCTCCTTTGGGTCATTCGTCGCCGCTACACTGTGCTCCCCGGAGAGGCCGTATGAACCCTCATCCAGACCCCGTTTTGCAACGCGACCTCTCCGACGCCCGCCGATTCGACGTGACCCTCGCCGGCGATACCAATCTCGACATCCTGCTCTACGGGCTGCCAGAACAATTGCCGCCTGAACAAGAACTCCTTGCGGATGAGATGGCCATTCGCGTCGGGGGGTCGGGCGCGATCACTGCGCACAACCTCGCGGCAATGGGCAGCTCGGTCGGCTTTGTCACCCCGATATCTGGCGATGACTTCGGCACTTTATGCCAGGCAGAACTCCGCCGGGCGGGCGTCGATCTCTCCCGCTGTGTCGCGGTCGAGAATACGCCGACCGGTGTGACAGTGCATCTGCAGCACAGACTTCTTCGTCATATGCTTACCTATGCTGGAGCCACCTTTCACCTCATTCTTGACGACCTTGATCTGGATTACCTTGCAGACTCGCGCCACTTTCACATGTCGTCTTATTACTTGCAACGCGCACTCACTCCCGACATTCCAAGGCTATTCGCCTCGATTAAGCATGCTGGCCTGACCATCTCGCTCGATCCCAACGACGATCCAGCACAGCAATGGGATCGAGGCATTCTCGACTCGCTTCCGTTGGTCGATGTGCTTATGCCCAACGAGCGCGAGGCATGCCTCCTTGCAGGCACGCCTCACCTCGAACAAGCTATCGCCGCCCTTCGCGAGTTGGTTCCGCTTCTGGTGATCAAGCGGGGCGCAGATGGGGCCTCGGCATATAGTGCGACAAAAGATTGGCACGTATCTGCGCGCCCCGTTCGGGTCATCGATGCCGTTGGCGCAGGCGACAGCTTCAACGCCGGCTTCCTTCATGCTTTTGTCCGGGGCTGGCCGATCGATCAAGCCCTGGCTTACGGCAACCTCGCCGGTTCATGGTCAACAACCGCTAACGGAGGCACTTCGGCCTTCCGTGAGCCCCAGACCATCCTTGCCCTTCAAACCGAGTGGGAGAACGAAGTCAGAACAGGCCAGCGCACTCCTCGGGGCTAGATACGATTGGGCTTCTCGTCTTGCAACGTTTCTCATTGTTGATCGACCCTATTCGGCCACAAAGTTGAGCGGCTACACACCCCAACCAATCCCGTTTGATCTATCAGTCTTAGAGTAAATCGGCCATGGAGTCCAAGCGGGCACTCACCAATTGTCGCTCGGTTGTTTGGCCTCGTGAGTTCCGATTCCTTTCATCGCTTTCTGTTCCAAAGAATAGGCGATCGGATCCACGGCACAAGGTTCAACTCCAAGGACTCCAGTTGCCGTCTCATCAGCACAGCTCAAATCGGTTTACCGCACAAGTCCCCAAACGCACCTTGGCCTCTCCAAGAGACTGAAGAGGCCAAGGCGGTTATACAGGGGTCGGACTAATGCGCATTACTCGACAGTCAGTGTGAAATTCGCACTCTGAGTTACCGATGCCTCCGCTCCCGCTCCTCCGGACGTCGCGGTCACCGTAACCGTTGAAGTGGTCGCTTTGGTCGTGGAGCTTGACGAACCGCCGCAACCAGATAGCATTCCGAAGCCGAACAATCCGATCACGACCAGCAGAAGCAGTTGCAGCCTGTTGCGCCTCTTGAACCCCAGGAAGCAAAGCGCGACAGCAAGCGTTGCAGCCGGGAGCAGGGGACGAGAGTCGTGATGGAGAGCGGCGCTTGCCGATCCGGGGCTAACCGAAAGCGATGTGGTCGCAGACTGGCCGGCCGCAACCGTTAGCGGGTTCGGGTTGAATGTGCATGTGTAGCCCGACGGCAGTCCACTGCATGCAAATGACACCGGTCCGGCAAAGTTGTTCATCGAATTAACGGTAATCGTCGTCAACCCGACAGTGCCGGGAGCCACAGTCAGCGACGACAAAGTGAAGCTGACTCCGAAGCTCGGCAGTGTGCCAGTAGCGTTGACCACAAAAGACTGCGTGATCGACGGAGCCGCCGCGAAAGTGGCATTATCGCCGGGCTGAGAAGCGGTGATAGTGCAAGTGCCCGCCTCAATGAAGGTCACCGCTGATCCGCTGATTGTGCAAACCGAAGTCGTGGACGAGGTGAAGCCTACGGTGAAGCCAGAGGAAGCCGTGGCAACGAGCGTCAACGGCGTTCCTACCACTTGGGTTCCTGGGTTGTTGAAGCTGATGGTTTGTGTGGGCAGCGCGGCGAGGATTGCGATGGTCTCCTGAGCCTGTGCGGCCACAAGGTAATTGTTGTCAGCTGCCTGGTTGCCATCGATGACGATGTTCCCCGGAGCCGTTACGGTCAGGGTCGTGCCGGAAATGGTGCCTGCTCCCGTGCTGCTCGAGTCGACCGTCAGAACGAGTGGACTGCTCGAGACTCCCGGAGTCACCGTAATCGGAACAGTGATCCCTCCGGCGATGAAGTGGATCGGTATCGTCGGGGGCGTAAAGGTGATGGTTTGCGTTCCCTTGTTGACTACAAGGGTTTGCTGAACCTGCGTGGCAGGAAGGTAATTGCTGTCTGCCGCCTGATTGGCATCGACCACGATGTTACCCGCGCCGGTGACTGTCAGCGTGTCACCGGAGATAGCGCCGGCGCCCGTACTGCTGGTGTCCACAGTGAAGACCACTGGGCTGCTCGATGCGCCAGGAGTGGCCGCCAGCGTGACCGTCAGGTTGGCAGTGAATGTGACCGGCGCAAGGGCCGGGAAGACTATGGTCTGGGTCGTCTTGTTAACAGTGAGAGTCCCCATTACCTGGGTAGCCGGTGCATAGAAGACGCCGCCGACTAGGCCACCGGCCTCGTTGGCGTCGATCACGATGTTGCCCGCAGTCGTCACGGTCAACGTGTTGCCCGAGATCGTACCTGCCCCAGTGCTCGTCGAGTCTATGCTGAAGACGACCGGGTTGCCTGACCCCCCACCAGTTGCCGTGAGTGTCACCTGCAGCCCGGGAGCGTAAGTGACCGGCGAAGGAGCCGTGAAGTTGATGGTCTGCGGAGTCTCCTGTCCCGTGCCGCTCACGGTGGCAGTTCCTACTCCTCCGTTTGTCGCGTCAACGATCGACAAGGTCGCTGTTGACGGGCCCTGCGTCGTCGATGTGAAAGTGATAGTCGCCGGATAGGCCGAAGCCGAAACGGCATTCGAGAAGGTGGACGAAACCGTCGAGCAGGTTGTGCCCGGCGCAGCCACGAATTGAGCGTTGGAAGAGGTAATCGTCAGTGCTGCTGCGGTTCCGCAACCAAAGCCGTTATCCACAACGGTTGCCGATGCTGTCACTGCTGGGCCGTTGACCTGAGCTAAGGGGACCGTTAGGTCATTTACCAGGATTTGACCCAGTGTGTCGCCGCTGCCGTGATAGGAAATAAGGTAAATATTTCCCGTGGCATCGAGCGTGATCACCTTGGCCCCCTGGCTCGAAACCGCAAACTGATGCGCGATGTCCGGTCCGCCTGTCTGCGTATTCGGGATGCCAAAGATGCCGTTGTTCTGGGTCCCGTAATACACGGTGCCAGTGGCCGTAACTGCGACTGCGTCAAGTTCGTTGTCATAGCTTGCCGGTGTCGCGATGGTATAGGTCTGCAGCAGAGTCGGTGTGGCTGCATAACCGGTTGTTGCCCCCCCGAATCCCGCACCGGTGCTGGTTGCAAGTTCATACAGGTCGGAGTAGGTGCTCGTATTCCCGTATGTAGCAGTTTGGTTGATGAAGTTCGAGTCGGTGAAGAAGACGTTGTCCCATGGGTCGATTGCGATCCCGCCAATGTAAAGCTGCCCTGTGGTGCTCGGGCTGGCTCCTGTTGGCTCCTGGAAGAGCAACAAAGCCGCGGGAGTGCCGGAGTTCAGGCAGGCCGTTGTGCACTTGAAGATTGCAAACGGATTGCCGCCCTTGTCGTCAGTCGCCACAAAGAGATTGCCATGCGAATCGAACGCCATCGATGCCACGCCGCCGATGCTTGACTGATTCGACAATGCGCCGATCAGGCATTCTGTTGTATCGCTGCCTGTGCAGGCCGCTGGCGCCGTCCCGCTAGTGGGATCGGTCACTGTGGCATAGGCCCCATTCACATAGGGTATCTTGGCCACAATCGGACTATACAAACCGGAAACATAGAGATTGCCACTGGCATCGATCGCTACGCCGCCCACCTGGTTGGCCCAGGCGGCACTGAGACTGGTGAGCGTCCCGGCGGTCGGATTATAGAGAAGCAATTCTTTGCCGTATGAATCTCCCAGAAGGACCTGGCCGTTGGCACTGACTGCAAAGCTCGTGCCGGCCGGGTTGTCCCCTGCGAACGCACCACCGCTCGAAGGAAGAGCCGGAAGCCAGTTGACTTCGCTCATCAGGAAGGATGGGACGTCCGCCGCCGTAACCGTGTTGATGACAATCGTCTTTTGCACCTGGGCCGCCGCCGCGTAGGAGGTGTTCCCCGCCTGATTGGCGTCGACGATGATCGTGCCCGCCGCAGCCGCCGTCAGCGTGGTCCCGGTGATCGTCGCGCAGCTTACGCATGACGAAGCCGGATCGATCGTGAACACCACCGGATTACCGGACGCTCCGCCAGTTGCCGACAGCGTGATCTGCTGCCCGACGTCGATCGGAGAAGGCGGC
>Ga0181516_10000470_pt1 | contig 37355 bp, 31 predicted proteins | sample PEATcosm2014_Bin_25_FD_121104 | JGI IMG/M metagenome (GOLD analysis project Ga0181516, IMG submission 121104) | Peatland microbial communities from MTU Mesocosm Facility, Houghton, MI, USA - PEATcosm2014_Bin01_10_metaG | ecosystem: Environmental > Terrestrial > Soil > Wetlands > Peat | place... | reverse complement strand
CGAGATATGCTCGGCGCCGGGAAGGACTTGGCGGGCCCTCTCGGTCAGCGACGAGTGGGTGACCACCACGTCGGCGTCCTTGGGCAACTCGTTGATCGCCGAGTTTGTCACGGTGATGCCCAGACCGGCCTTTTGAACCTTGCCCCTCAGGAGGGAAGCGCCCATCGCACTGGAGCCCATGCCGGCGTCGCAGGCGAACACAATCTTCTTGACAGAACCCGAGGCCTTGGCGCCCTGGGCCTGGGTGGCCGCGTTGAGCTTGGAACCCTTGAGCTCGGCAGTGCGGGCGGTGGCTGCCGACAGATCGTCCTCGGCCTGCTTGGTGAACTTCAGCAGCAGGTAGGCGATGACGAAGCTCACGGCTGTGGCGATGATGATGCCGGCAAACACGGGGAGCAAGCCGCCCTTGGGAGTCATGGCGATGTAGGCGAAGATGGAACCGGGGCTGGGGGGAGCCACAAGACCTGCGCCCAACAGCGAGAAGGTCAGGGTGCCGCTCATACCGCCGGCGATCACGGCCAGCAGCAGCTTGGGGTTCATGAGGACGTAGGGGAAATAGATCTCGTGGATACCGCCGAAGAAGTGGATGATCACCGCGCCGGGGGCCGATTCCTTGGCCATGCCCTTGCCGACCAGCCAGTACGCCAGGAGGATGCCGAGGCCCGGACCCGGGTCGGATTCGAGCATGAAGATGATGGACTTGCCGTGCTGGGCTGCGTCCTGGATGCCGATGGGGCTGAGCACGCCGTGGTTGATGGCGTTGTTCAGGAAAAGAATCTTGCCGGGCTCGATGAACAGGTTGGCCAGGGGCAGAGCGTTCCAGCTTACGATGGCCTGGACGCCCGCGGCGAGGACGGCGCTGACCGCGTTCATAACGGGGCCGATGACGAAGTAACCGACGAGGGCCAGCAGCATGCCCATGATGCCCAGCGAGAAGTTGTTGACCAACATCTCGAAGCCGGCGGCAATCTTGCCCTCGACCAGCTTGTCGAACTGCTTCAGGCACCAGGCGGAGGCCGGGCCGACGATCATGGCGCCCAGGAACATCGGAACCGACGCCCCAACAATGACGCCCATGGTGACGATGGCGCCGATGACGCCGCCGCGGGTCTCGTGGATCATCTTGCCGCCTGTATAGGCGATCAGCAACGGCAGCAGGTACGTGATCATGGGCCCGACGAGCTTGGCCAGGCCTTCGTTGGGAATCCAGCCCGTGGGGATGAACAGGGCGGTAATGAGCCCCCAGGCGATGAACGCCCCGATGTTGGGCAGCACCATGCCGCTTAAGAACCGACCGAACCTTTGAACGTGAACCCGGGAACCGCCCGAGGCGGGCCGCACGACAGTATCGCTCATTACTTTGCCTCCTTAGAACAACGGCTCCGCTGGAACCGATGAGACAGCATACGGCCCCTTCTCCGCCCCGTAAACAAAAGGAAACGGCGGTTTGTTCGGACCCGACAGTGACAAACCGAATCAGGCGCCGTTGGAGCCGCCCATGTCTTGAGCTACACTGGACAAAGGGAGGGACACCCATGACCCTATCGACAGCCCACCTGGACCAGCTGCCGCCCTCGGTGCGCAGGCCCGCCTACGACCGCCGCAGCCTGACCAAGAGCATCGTCCACATCGGCGTGGGCGGCTTCCACCGCGCCCACCAGGCGGTGTACCTCGACGACCTTCTCCATCTCCCCGGTTTCACGGGCTGGGGCCTGCTTGAGGTCTGCCTTCTACCCCGGGACCGCCGGATGTACGACGTGCTGAAGGGCCAGGACTGCCTGTACACCCTGGTCACCCGCGACAAGACCCAGGGCGACACCGCCCGGGTCATCGGATCGATCGCCGACGTGCTCTACGCCCCCGGCGACCCCGAGGCCGTGCTCGAGGCCATGGCTTCGCCCGAGTGCCGCATCGTGTCGATGACCATCACCGAAGGGGGCTACTACGTCCACCACGGCACCGGCCGCTTCGACGACACCCACCCCGACATTGTGCGTGACCTGGCCGACCCCCACCACCCCGCCTGCGTCTTCGGCTACCTGGCCGAGTCCCTGCAACGCCGCCGGGCCCGGGGGCTGCCTCCGTTCACGGCCCAGTCTTGCGACAACCTGCAAAACAATGGCGAGGTGCTCAAGACCATGTTCCTTGCGTTCTGCGAGCGCCGGGGCCGATCGCTGGCCGCCTGGGTGCGCGAGCACGGTGCCTTTCCCAACAGCATGGTCGACCGCATCACCCCCGCCACCACGCCCGAGCACGTGCAGATGGTGAAGGACAAGTTTGACATTGAGGACGGCTGGCCCGTGGTCGCCGAGTCGTTCCTGCAGTGGGTGGTCGAGGATCACTTCTGCCAGGGCCGGCCCGAGTGGGAGAAGGCCGGCGCCCAGTTGGTGGCCGACGTGCTGCCCTACGAAAAGATGAAGCTGAGGCTGCTCAATGCCAGCCACCAGGCGCTGTGCTACACGGGCATGCTCGTGGGCCTCGAGTTCGCCCACCAGACCATGGAAGACCCCCGCATCCGGACCATCGTCCGCAGGCTCATGGACGAGGAGGTGACTCCCCTGCTGCCGCCCGTGCCGGGCATCGACGTGGAAGTCTACAAAAACACGCTCATCGAACGTTTCGCCAACCCGGCCATCCGCGACCAGCTTTCCCGCATCGGCACCGAGGGGTCGGCGCGCATCGCCAAGTTCGTCCTGCCCTCGGTGGTCGACCAGCTGGCCCGGGGCGGCCCCGTGCGCCTGCTGGCCTTCGTCGTGGCCTCGTGGTTCCGCTACTTGGCCGGAACCGACGACCACGGCAGGACGCTCCCCATGAACGAGCCCATGGCAGAACCGCTATGCCGCTTGGCCAAGAGCGCGGGCGCCGATCCGAGGCCGCTCTTGGGCGTCCACGAGGTGTTCAGCCGCGACGTTGCCGCTTCGCCGGCCTTCGCCGCCGCAGTGACCGAGGCTCTTGGGTCGTACTACACCCGGGGAGCCGAGGCGACCCTGGACGCCTACGCCAAGCGCTGAAACACGTCGACGAACTGCTTCACCGAGAGCGTCTCGGCGCGCAGGCCCAGGTCGATGCCCGCGCCGGCGAAAGCGGCGGTGAGGGCCTCGTCGCCGACCTTGAGGGCCGCGGCGGCTCCCGGCAGGTTGTTTCGCAAGGTCTTGCGGCGGCTCGAGTAGCATTCGCGCACAAACGTGGAAAACCGCTTGAGGTCGAGCCCCGGGTAGAGCCCGTGGGGACGAAGCCGAACCACGCGGCTTGTCACCTCGGGCGCCGGGTAGAACGATCCGGGCTTGAGCGTCACGATGTCGTCGACGTGGAAGACCGCCTGACAGAGCACCGAGAAGCTTGAGTGGTTCTTGGTGCCGGGAGCCGCCGTCATGCGCTGAGCCATTTCGAGCTGCACAGTTACTACGAAGACCTCGGGGAAGAAGCCCCCCTCGATGAAGTCGGCGATGATGGCGCTGGCCGCGTTGTACGGCAGGTTACCCACCGTCTTGACGCCGCCTCGGGGCACCGTCTTCCACGTCTTGACCACGTCGCCCTCGACCACCGTAAACCCGGCCGGCGCGGAGCCAAACTCGGCCCGCAGAAAGCCCACGTAGCCGGGGTCGATCTCGAACACGGTAAGCGCATGTCCGGCCTCGACAAGGTGGTGCGTAAGGGCCCCCAGCCCGGGCCCGATCTCCCACACGGCCTCGCCCGGCTTGAGCTCGAGCGCTGCCAGGATCTGCCGGCGTGCCCCGGCGTTGATGAGAAAATTCTGCCCCCACCGCTTGAGGGCGTTGTAGCCCTGTTCGGTGAGGAAGGCCTGGAGCGAGGCAGGGGAATCGTAGTTCAGACAAACGGGCAAGGGCGCCCTCCGATGCCTCTTGTTATAGAGGAAAACCAGACCCCCGCCCAGGCCCCCCAGGGCAGCCGCCCCGATTACTGTTTCGGGGCCCAGGGCGGGAAACTGCCCCGCCCACGTGGTGCACGCGAAGGTGGCGTTGTAGAGCAGTTGGAAGGGCGCGGCCAGGAACCCGGCGTTGAAGCCCGGGACCAACCCGGCCACGACGACTGCGGCGGCGCCCACCAGGTGCACTGTGGTCAGGAGCACCAAGGGCGGCGTCATGATCAGGCCGACCCAGCGAACCTCGCCGAAGAGAGCCAGGGTCAGCGGCACCGTGGCCGCCAGCGCCGCCGCCGACGCGGCCAGGTTGGCGGCCGCCCAGCGGCCCAGCAACGGCCGCAACCCCCTCTCCCACGGCTGGCTCCACCAGAACAGGCCCGCCATCGCCAGGAACGACAGCTGAAGCGAAAGGGTGGACGCCAGGTCGGGCCACACGAGCACGCTTACCAGGTACGACTGGGCCAGCAGCTCGCGCAGGGGCACGGGACGCTTGGTCAGGCCCCACCACCCCGCTAGGGCCGCCATCACCCAGGCGCGCAGCAGCGACGGGATTGGACCCGCCAAGAAGCAGAACACCCCCAGCAGCCCCTGAACACCCAAGAAGACCGCCAGGGGCGGGGCCCGGCGCTTGAGCACGAAGGTCAGCACCAGCGCCAGCAGGCTCAGGTGCATTCCCGACAGGGCCAGCACGTGGCTGCACCCGGCGTCCCGGAAGGACTTCTTCTCCCAGGGCGCCAGGTCGTCCACGGCGCCGATCAGCAGGGCCTCGGCCAGGGCCGAAGGAGCAGGCCCCAGGGGTTCCAAGGTGCGGACCAGAGACTCCCTGGCCTCGGCCCTCCAGCGCCACCACGAGGCCTCCCAGCCTGTGAGCCGGCCCGACTGCCACAGCAGAGTCTCCGACGAGAGCTTGCCCTTCCACGCCCACCGGGAACCCGTGGCAGGCGACACCCCTCGGTACCCGGCCACGGTGACAACGGCCGACGCCCTACCCGCCCACTCCCCGCGGCGCACCTGCTCCACGCGCAGTTGGAACGGCGCGGTCCCCCTGCGGCCCACGGGCGCCTCGGCAACGACGGTGCCCACCCCCGCAGCGGCTCCGGACACCGCGAATGGCCACACCCCGGGTCTCGGCGGCGCGCTCCTAACCCCCCAAATCCCCGCCAGCAGCGCGGCGATGGCCAGCACAAGGGCCAGACGAGGCACCGCTTCGGGCCCCCGGGCCGCCCACCACGCCCAGGCGGCTGCGGTGCCCAGAGCGGCGGCCACCCAGGGCCACAGCCCAGGAACCTGAACTGCTGGGACGATGGCAAGGGCGAGGAACTGACAGGGTTGAGCCCACGCCGCGCGTTCAAGGGGGTTCATAGCCCCCTTGACGGCCTCAGAGCGTTCGGCGCTTCACGAGTTTGCGAAAATTGCCGGGCTAGAACAGCCCCGGAACCTGCTTCTTGGCGTTCTTGTCCTTGCGTTCGTCGAACACGTCGTAAACGTAGGTCAGGATGGCGTTGCGGGTCTTGTCCGAGGGCGGGACGGCTTGGATGTGGAGGATGGAGCGGTTTTTCTTCTCGTCGAAAGTGATGCCCCTGATGGTGCCAGACATGGTGATGGTCTGGTCCCCCAGGGCGAACTGTGTCTTCATCGCCAACCCCACCTTGGCCTTTCCGCCGACCAGGAGGGCGAACCCATCCTCGGAAAGGTCGACGAGCCGGGCCTTGTACCCGGCTGCCGTCTCGACGGACTCGCTGGCCTGCTTGATGTTCTGCAGGTGGTAAATCTGGCACGAGAGGTCGGTTTCGACCCGGACCGAACCGCGCTTCTGGCTGCGGATCAGGGTGTCGGAGTGCGCCAGGTACAGGATGGGGAACTTGCGGTTGAGGAAGTCGTCGAGCACTTTGGACTCGAAGTAGTACCCGGCGTCTTCGGCCCGCCAGAAGTACACGTTGACCCGCTGGGCCTTCCAGGTGAAGCCGGGGGGCATGTTCTTGCCCACCGGGTAGGCGACGGCCATGTACTTGCGCAGGTTTTCAACCACCTGGGAATGGAAGGTGCTGCCCCCGGGGAGGGTCATGCGGATGCGCTGCCCCGCCATGAGCTCGCGGCTGGACTTGATGCCGTTGCGGTACCGAGGAAGGTTGAACTCGACGCGCTTGCGGAACTCAAAGATATCGGCCAGAAAGCTGTTTGTGGCCGGCTCTTCCATCTTCTGCCGGGCGCGGAACCGCAGAATCAGCGCCCGGATGGTGCGGTCGAGCACACGGATCGAGCTGAAGATCGAGACGGGGTTGTCCATCTCGGCCTCGACCGCGGCGCGGCGCAGGGTATTGATTTCAGGAACTTTGAACCCCGATTCCTTGCCCTTCATGTAGAACCGGATCCACGGGAACCCTAGACCGCCGTTGGCGGCCAGCCACGCGATGAATCCAAGAAGGAACAAGACCGCCAGGAGAACGGGCGCCAGCCACAGCCAAAACATGGATTACCCTCGTCAACTTTTGTTTCAGCAAAGCCGGAAAACGTCGACCCGGTCAAGGCCCCTCGAAAAACCCCTAGGCGCGGCGGTTGAGGCTGAACAGCCTCTGGAAGAAGTTGGCCTTGTTCCCGCCTTCCTCGCTGAAGCGGCCCATGGCCAGGAACTTCGTCATTCTTTCCCGGGCGAGCTGCTCGCCTGTCTTCTGTTCCAGGCCCTTGAGCGATTCAAGGATCTGTGTCTTGATGTGCGCGGCCGTGAGGGCGTGGTCGGCGTGAGCGCCCCCGTCGGGCTCGGGGACGATGCCGTCAACGATGCCGAAGGCCATCAGGTCGGAGGGGAGCAGCTTCAGCTGAGCGGCAGCTTCGGGCGCCTTGTTGGGGTCGCGAAGCAGGATGGACGCGCAGCCCTCGGGCGAGATCACCGAGTAGAAGCTGTTCTCAAGCATGTACACTTCGTTGGCGACGCCGATGCCGATGGCCCCGCCCGAACCGCCTTCGCCGATGATGAAGGCCAGCACGGGCACCTTGAGCAGGGCGAAGTCGCGGAGGTTGCGGGCGATGGCTTCGCCAATGCCGCGTTCCTCGCTGGCCAGGCCCGGGTAAGCGCCGGCCGTGTCGATGAAGGTGATCACGGGGCGGCCGAACTTCTCGGCCTGCTTGGCCAGGCGCAGCGCCTTGCGGTAACCCTCGGGGTGGGCCCAGCCGTAGTTGCGCCTGATGTTTTCCTTCATGTTCCGGCCCTTCTGGTGGCCGAGGAAGGTCACGGGCCTGCCGTCGAGGAGCCCTACCCCGCCGACCAAGGCGGCGTCGTCGCCGTAGGCCCTGTCACCGTGGAGCTCAAGGAAGTTTTCGCTGATGTGGTGAATGATTTCGAGGGTGGTGGGCCTGTCGGCGTTCCGGGCCAGCAGGATCTTCTTCCAAAGGTCCTGGGGCGTCATCTTTCCGTCGACAAGCTTCTCTTGAAGCCGCTTCACGTCGGATTGGATGTCGACGTTGTTCTTTTGCGCCAGAGACTGGAGCTCCTGGATCTTTTTTTGTATTTCGCTTTGATCCATGGTTTTCCCTTTTACCTGTTGAGGTGGGTGTCGATCAGGAAGGCCAGGGTCTTCTTCAGTTCGGGCCGGGGGACAATGGCATCGACAAACCCCTTCTCCAACAGAAACTCAGACTTCTGGAAGCCTTCGGGCAGCTTCTGCCTGATGGTCGACTCGATGACCCGCGGCCCAGCGAACCCAATGCTGGCCCCGGGCTCGGCGATGATCACGTCGCCCAGCATGGCGAAGCTGGCGGTCACGCCGCCGTAGGTCGGGTCGGTAAGCACGACGAACAGCGGCACGTGGGCCATTTCAAGCTGCGCGATGGCGGCGCTGGCCTTGGCCATCTGCATGAGCGAGAAGATCCCTTCCTGCATGCGCATGCCGCCCGAAGTCGTAAACAGGATGACAGGCTGCTGCTTCTCGAGGCCCGTAAGCAGGGCGCGGGTCAGCTTCTCGCCGGCCACCGATCCCATCGAGCCGCCCATGAACTTGAAGTTCATGATCGACAGGACCACCTTGCGGCCGTCGATGGTGGCGGTTCCGTTGGTCACCGCTTCGCCTTGTCCCGTGGCCGACTTGGCCTCGCCCAGCTTGGCCTCGTAGCCGGGAAAGCCGATCGGGTTGACGCTCTGGATCTCCTGGCTGAACTCCTGGAACGAACCCTGGTCGACAAGCGTGCGGATGCGCTCGGCGGGGTTGATGCGGTAGTGGTGCCCGCACTGGGGGCAGACGTAGAAGTTGTTCTCCAGCTCGCCGGCTTCCAGGTGGGCATGGCACGAAGGGCAGGAATGCTTTTGCGCTACAAAACTGCGTTCGTCCCGGAACGACAAGTCACGCGGCAGGGGCTGCTGTCGTCCCAGCAGACGATCGACGACGCCGGAAAAGAAGGCCATCAACCGATCTCCTTCAGGATGCTGTCAAGGACTTGGGTGCCGAAACCACCCTTGCGGAAGATCTGAGTGTTGATGATCTTCTTCTGCATTTCGAGGTTCGTGGGCACCCCTTCGAGGTGAAACTCGTCGAGCACGGCGAGCATCTTATTGATGCCTTCGGTCCGCGTGGGAGCCCCGATGATCACCTTGGCCACCATCGAATCGTACGTCGGCGGAACCGTGTAGCCGTTGTACAGGAAGCTGTCGACCCTGACCTTGAAACCGCTGGGGGGAAGGTACTCCTTGACGGTGCCAGGGGAGGTGGCGTTGACCCGGATCTCCATGGCGTAGCTGTCGATGCGGATGTCTTCCTGCTTCACCGAAAGCGCATCGCCGTTGGCCACGCGGATCATTTCCTTGATGAGGTCAACGCCGGTGACCATCTCGGTGACCGGGTGCTCAACCTGGATGCGGCTGTTGACTTCCATGAAGTAGTACTGGCCGTCCTTGAACAGGAACTCGATGGTTCCCGCGCCCGAGTACCCGATGCCCTTGAACAGGCGCACGGCGTCCTCGCCCATCTTCTTGCGGATTTCGGGGGTAACCAGCGGGCTGGGCGACTCCTCGACAAGCTTCTGGTGGTTCTTCTGTACCGAGCAGTCGCGCTCGCCCAGGTAAATCACGTTGCCGTGCTTGTCTCCCATCATCTGAAGTTCCACGTGGGCGGCGTCTTCCAGGTACTTTTCAATGAACACAGTGCCGTCGCCAAAGGACTTTTCGGCCTCGTTGGCGGCGATCTTGATGTTGTCGGCCAGCTCCTCGAGCTTGCGGACGATGCGCATTCCCTTCCCGCCGCCGCCGGCCGAAGCCTTGATGATAACGGGGAGCCCGATCTTCTTCACCTTGGCGACGGTTTCGTCGATGTTGGTGACCGCGCCCTCGATGCCGGGAGTGCAGGGAACGCCGTACTTGGTCGCATTCTCCTTGGAGCGGATCTTGTCGCCCAGCATGTCAATGGAATCCGGATCGGGGCCGATCCAAATCAAGCCTGCGGACTGAACCTTGCGGGCGAACTCGGCGTTTTCCGAGAGGAATCCGACCCCGGGGTGGACGGCGTCGGCGCGGCTGTTCAGCGCGGCCGAAATCAAATTGCTGACGTTCAGGTAACTTTCTTTGGAAGGGGGCGGGCCAATGCAGATGGCCTGGTCTGCCATTTTCACGTGCAAGGCCTTACGGTCGGCCTCGGAATAGACCGCGATGGTTCGGATACCCAATTCCTTGCAGGCCCGGATAATCCGGACCGCGATCTCCCCGCGGTTGGCGATCAGGAGGGATCGGATCATTTGCGGCGCACCTCGAAGAGGGGCGTACCGTACTCGACGAAGTGCTGGTTATCGACCAAGACGCGCAGAATCTCACAATCAAACTCGGCCACGAGTTCGTTCATGACCTTCATGGCCTCGATGATGCACAGAGTGTCGCCCTTCTTCACCATCTTCCCTTCTTCAACGAAGGGAGGGGCGTCTGGCGCCGGTGTCCGGTAGATGGTGCCGACGATGGGACTGTTGATCGTTTCACCGACGGGGGCCGCCAGGGCGGGCACGGGGGCGGCAGGGGCAGCGGAATGGGGCGCGGGAGCCGCTGCCGGAGCGGGAGCAGCGGGACCCGAGGCGTAGACGACGTCGGCATGGCGCTTCAGGTGGAACTCTACCGAGCCTTCCCGATACTTGAACTCAGCCAGGGCAGTCTGGTTGAACTTTTCGATGACGGCCAAGATGTCTTTCGTGTCCATTTCAACTCCTCGGAAACAATTCTCGGGGACCCTAACACAGACGAAAAAGGGCTGTCAATGCGCCTTTCGGGACCAAGCTCCAGCATAACCCCCCTGCAAATTCTGTCAAGTGACGAGTGTTTGTCCGAACGCCGCAGGGGGCCGTTCAGCAATCCCGAAATCTGATTGCACGGATCGGCTTCTGCCCGTATAGTGACTTTTATGAAACCGATTGAGCAGTTGCTTCCCCACCGCAAGCCCTTTCTGTTCGTTGACCGTTTGGAAAACGTCACGAACGAGGGCCTGACCGGCTACCGGACCTTCACCGACGCCGAGTTCTTTTTCCCCGGGCACTTTCCCGGGTATCCGGTGGTTCCCGGGGTCATTCTTGTCGAGACCATGGCCCAGACCGGCGGCGCCGGAGTCAGGGAACTGGGAGTGCTGGGAGACGACGCGCTGTTCTTCCTGGCCACCGTCGAAAAGGCGAAGTTCCGCAGGCAAGTGAGGCCTGGCGACCAGGTTCGCATGGAGATTGTGAACCTCCGCATCAGTCCCCGCATGCTCCGACAGAGTGGTAAAGCCTTTGTAGGTGAAGAAATAGCCTGTGAAGCCGAATGGATGTGCATCGTAGGCCCCGCGCCGGCGAGCTGAACCGCTCATGAACGCGCAGACCATCCCGCAAAGGGTGAGGGCCGTCGCTCAGCAGCACCCCGAAAGGGCCGCGCAGATGAGCCGACCCCCGGCCAAACCCGAGGTGGCCGACCGAAGCTTCAGGACAGTCCACTATAAGGACCTGTGGGCTGAAGTCTCGCGCTTCGGCGCCGGCCTCAAGGCCTTTGGCCTAGCCCGGGGGGCCCATGTCGGCATCGTTTCGGACAACTGCCGCCAGTGGCTTGTCGCCGACCTGGGCATCCTTGGTCTGGGCGCCGCCGACGTTCCCCGGGGCTCGGACTCGACCCAGGACGAGGTAGCCTACATCGTCCAGCATTCCGACTGCACGGTGGCGATTGCCGAGGACGCGGCGCAGACCGATAAAATCCTAGCGGGATTGTCAGAAAAGTCGACGCTTAAGTTCCTCGTCGTCCTCGACGATTCACTGACCGCTTACCGCAAAGCCCCCTCCCTTCAGCTCCTCAACTACTCCGAGGTCGTCGCCCGGGGGGCAGCCGAGCTGGCACAGGACCCGCTGGCCTTCGAACGCGAGGTCGATGCCGGGGCCGCCGGCGACCTGGCCACCATCATCTACACGTCGGGAACCACTGGCGAGCCCAAGGGGGTGATACTGACCCACCAGTCGTTCACCTTCCAGGTGGACCGCATCTACCCGGTGCTGGGAATCCAGAGCGGCCACGTGTTTCTGTCGGTGCTGCCGATCTGGCACAGCTACGAACGCGCCATTGAGTACGTGGTCGTCTGCTGCGGCGCAACCATCGCCTACTCGCGGCCCGTGGGCAAGATCATGATCGAGGACCTGGCGGCGGTGAGGCCCCACTGGTTCCCGTCGGTGCCGCGCATCTGGGAAAGCGTCCGCTCGTCCATCTACCGGAACGTGAAGGGCAAGAGTCCCCTGATCCGTGCGCTGTTCGCCTTCTTCGTCGTGGCGGGGGGCACCCACGCCGACCTTCTCGACAAGTTCCTGGGACGCTGGCCCCGGTTCCATCACCACTGGCAGCTGCCGACACAGGTGTGGACCGCCCTCCCCCTTCTGCTGCTGTGGCCCGTCAAGGCGCTGGGGGGGCTAATCCTGTTCCGCCGGTTGAGGGCGCTGCTGGGCGACAGGTTCATCGCCGGCATCTCGGGCGGCGGGGCCCTGCCCGGCCACGTCGACCACTTCTTCCGGGCCATTGGCATCCTCGTCCTCGAGGGCTACGGCCTGACCGAGATGGGCCCGGTGCTGGGCGTCAGGCTTCAGAGGCACCCCGTGCCCAAGACCGTCGGTCCCCTCCTCAAAGACGTCCAGTTCAAGATCGTCGACGAGGTGACGGGCAAGAGGGTGGGCGCCGGACGCCAGGGCGAGCTTTGGGTGAAGAGCCCCCAGGTAATGCTTGGCTACTACAAGAAGCCAGAACTCACCGCGAAGGTGCTCGCGGACGGGTGGCTGAACACCGGCGACCTGGTTATCCGAACCGTACGCAGGGAGTTCCGCGTCGTGGGGCGGTCCAAGGACACGATCGTCCTTCGAGGCGGTGAGAACATCGAGCCCGAACCCATCGAGCAGAGGCTGCTCCAGTCGGACTTCATCGACCAGGTCATGGTCGTGGGCCAGGACCAGAAGTACCTGGGCGCCCTCATCGTCCCCAACTTTGAACTGCTCGAGCAGTTTGCCCGGGAACGGCAGATCAGCTACATGGACAGGGAAGAGCTGCTGGACAACGCCCAGATCGTCGAGTACGTGCACGAGGTCGTTCAGCACCTGGTCAACCCGCGGACCGGGTTCAAGGCCTTCGAGAGGGTGTTCAAGTTCCGGCTCCTCCCCAAGGCCTTCGAGGTCGGCGTCGAGCTCACCCAGAAACTGAGCGTCAAGCGGAACGTGGTCGCCCGGCTCTACGCGGCGCAGATCACCCGTCTGTTCACCAACGGGGACGAATGAGCACCCGCCGCTTCGACGTCCATGTCCACACCACCTTCAGCCACGACGGCCGCAGCCCCATGGCCGCCTACGCCGCCCGGATCGACGAGGGCGCCGCCGACGGCATCGGATTCGCCGAGCACTACGAGTTCTGGCCGGGAAGCGGGGCCAAGGGCTACCTCGACGTCGCGGCCTACCGGGCCGAGGTGGCCGCCTGGCGCGAAAAGGGCTACAGCTTCCTGGCGGGCGTCGAGGTCGACTGGGTGCCTGAACACGCCGGCGAGATCCAGGCGGCGCTGGCCCACGGCGGGTTTGCCTTCGTCATCGGATCGGTGCACAACTTGACCTCGGCGTCCGTGTCGAGCCGTGACACGTCGGCGTACCGAGACGACACGGTGTTTGACCGCATCATCACCGAATACGGCGAGGCCGTGACCTCGAGCCTGACCATGGACGAGTTCGACGTGGTGGGCCACCCCGGGGTGTTCCTTCGGCACTTCGGCCCCGAGTACTTCGAAGGCAAGCCGTGGCTGGGTCGACTGAAGGCCTTGGAGGACAACCTGGCGCGGGAGATCGCCGCCTCGGGCAAACTGCTGGAGGTCAACACCGCCAGCCTGTTCTACGCCCGCCGAGAAACCTGTGCCGGCCCCTTCCTGCTGGAACGCTACCGCGCCTACGGGGGCCGTGCCATCACCCTGGCCAGCGACTCCCACGAGGCCGGGCAGCTGAGGCGCGGCTTCACCGAAGCCGCGCAGATGCTTGCCCGCCTCGGTTTCGACGAAGTATGCCTCCCCTGGGACCGGGAGCACCCCGTGCCCCTTGACGAGTTCGTGCGCTAGAAGCCAGGGACCCGCACCGCGCGGCGGAGCTTACCCTTCACCGGCACCGTCGCTAGCGCGGCCAACACCTTGTCGGCAATGTCGCGGTCCACGGCCACCCAGGTGCCCCACTCGGTGACCTTGATCGCACCGATTTGCTCCCGGGAGAACCCCGCCGCTGCGGTCAGCGCGCCCAACACGTCGCCGGGGCGCAGCTTGTCCTTCTTGCCGTCGAGGAACTTTACCATGGCCCGGGGCGGCACAGGTGCTCCTTCAGGGGATGCCGCCAGGCTCTTCCACTCGTCCCAGGCCACCTCGCCCACCAACCGCCGCTCTGACAGAGCAACGAGGGTCAGCGCGAGTCCGCCCGCGCCGGCACGCCCCGTGCGGCCGATGCGGTGGACGCCCACCTCGGAGTCAGGGCTGGGGTCGTAGTTCACGACCGCGTCGAGCTCGGAGATGTCCAGGCCGCGGCTGGCCACGTCGGTGGCGACAAGCACCGAAAGGCAGCGGCCCGCGAACAGGTTCATGACCTCGTCGCGGTCGCGCTGCTCCAGGTCGCCCGACAGTTCGAGCGCCGAGAATCCCCTGCCCCGCAGACCCGCGGCCACCTCCCGGCCCTGCACCTTGGTGTTCACGAAGACAAGGGCCGTTTCAGGGCGGAAATGGAGGAGGAGAGCGGCCAGCGCCGCTGGCTTCTCGTCCTTTTCAACGAGGTAGAACTTTTGATCGATGCGGGGCGGCGCCTCGGTGGCCTGGGTCGAAACCGTCAGAGGGTTGGTAAGGAACGGCCCAGCCACGGCCTCGATCTGCGGCGGATAGGTGGCCGAGAACAGCAGCGTCTGCCTCGCTTTGGGACAACCCCGGGCCACCGCCACCATGTCGTCAAGGAAGCCCATGTCGAGCATGCGGTCGGCCTCGTCGAAGACAAGGGTGCGAAGCCCTCCCAACTCCAGCGTCCCCCGGGACAGGTGGTCGAGCACCCGGCCCGGTGTTCCCACCACCACGTGTGCGCCGTGCGCGAGACTCGCGGCCTGCCCCCTGAGCGGAACACCGCCGCAGAGGGTCACGACCTTCAGCTGCTGCAGCCCGCGACCCAGACGGCGGACCTCGATGGCAACCTGGTCGGCCAGCTCCCGGGTGGGACAAAGCACGAGGGCCTGGACGCCGAAGAACTTGAGGTTCAAGCGGGTGAGCAGGGTGAGCGAGAACACCGCTGTCTTGCCGCTCCCCGTGGCCGCGCGGCCGATGAGGTCCCGACCCGCCAGCGCTGCCCCCAACGCGGCGGCCTGTATGGGGGTGGGGGTGGCGAACCCCAGCTGGGCCAGGGTGTCGAGGAAGCTCTTGTCGAGGGGAAGGGAGGAGAAGGTCAGGGCGGGCTGTTCGGGCATGAGGTAAGGTACCACAGTTTCGGGGAAGAAGACCGCAGGGTGCGAGTAGAAGGAGGACGCACACAGAGGCACGGAGGGCACAGAGGAAAGCAAGAGGGAGTCTCGCGCGGAGGCGCAGAGGCGCAGAGAAGAGAGGAAGGAGGTCGGGTCGTGAGGTCCACGGCTAGCGTTCATCCGCGTTCATCCTGTCACTTCGACGTCAGCAGCGTGCGGGACAAGGAAAGGTTCACGCGGAGGCGCGGGGGCAGGAGAAGAGATGAGGATCTCGCGCAGAGGCGCAGAGAACGCAGAGAAGAGAGGAAGAATAGAGACAGGATTTCAGGATTTCCAGGATGAACAGGCCCTCAGGGGTTCCAGGTGGGCGTCGTCTCCGGTCAATCCCGCCAATCCGGTTATCCGGTCCGATTCCTCTATCCCCGTGGACCCGCGCCTCCGCGTGACACCGGCCTCTTCGCCCTCCTCTGCGGCTCTGCGAGCTCTGCGCGAGATCTTCCTCTTTGGTTTTCTCTGTGAAGTCCATGTCTCTGTGTGAGAGCCTCTCCCTTCCTCAGCGACTCCGCGCCTCCGCGTGAGACCGGTGTTGTTCGTCCAGCTTAGAGCAGAATGCCGTGCAGGTAGTTCTCAAGCATCCCGTCCGAGCCCTCCATCCTGAGGATCTCCATGACAGTCTCGAGGGACGTGCACAGCGCCTCCTTTTCCATGGGCGTGTACTTCTTGCACTCCCTCAGGGTGGTGCGGAACTCGCCGAGGATAGAGTCGGTGTTCGTGTACACCTGCGGCGCCTCGACGATGCGGGCCAGCATGTTGTGGAGCGGCCCTTCGGGGCAACCAGCCTGGAAGGTGCGCAGGCCCTCGACGGTGCCGGTGCCTATGGTGAGTTTGCGGTTCATGGGGTTCCTTCCTTCTTCAACGCTAATTTGTCAAACGTATTCGATGAATTCACGCGATTTGATCGACTTCACCCAAGGAGGGCAATGAATTCCTCTTCCGAGACTACTTTCACGCCAAGGGCGAGGGCCTTCTCAAGCTTGCTTCCGGCGCCGGGGCCGGCAAGCAGGTGCGTGGTCTTGCCGCTCACCGCCGACACGACCTTGCCCGAGCGCTTGACGATCTCCTCCTCGGCAAGGGACCGCGGGTTGAACTTCACGAAGCTGCCGGTGACGCACCATGTGGTCCCCTCAAGGGCGGTGCTGGCGGCTTGTTCGGGAGGGGGAGCCTCGAAGTTCAGCCCCGCGGAACGGAGCCGAGCCGCGAGGTCGAGGACGGCGGGAGTCAGAAGCTCGCTCCTAAGAGTCTCGACGGTCTTAGGGCCGATGCCGTGGACCTCGAGAAGCGCCTCGGGACGCTCGCGCAGGGTCTCGACCAGGGCGTCGAAGCTGAGGTAGCCGGCGCCAAACAGCAGCTCGACAAGCTTCTTGCCCAGGTCGGGGACCCCCAGCGACGCGAGCACGGTGGCGTAGGGGCGCTGCCGCGCGAGCTCGACCCCCTCTTTCAGCGACGCGATCTTCTTGTCGCCGAACCCGGGGACGCCGGTGAGGCGGTCAAAATCGCAGGTAAACAGATCGGCGACGTCGCGCACCAACCCCTGGGCCACGAGCACCTCGAGGGTTTCGGGACCGAGGCTCTCAATGTCCATCTGGCCCCTGCCCACGAAGAACGCGAGCTTGCCCCTCACCTGCGCGGGGCAGGCGGGGTTGGGGCAGAAGTGGTGGGCGCCGCGCACCTCAAGCATCGAGGCGCAGTCGGGGCAAACCGTGGGGAACTCCCACACCGAAGCGGCGTTGTGCTCAAGCACTTCCTCGACGGCGGGGATGACGTCGCCACGGCGGCTGATGGCCACTTCGTCCCCCAGCCCCAGCCCCAGGGTCTCAATGTAGTCCTTGTTGTGGAGGGTGATGAACGTGACGGTGGTGCCGCCCACCTGCGCCGGTCTGACCTGGGCCACGGGGGTCACCCGGCCGGTTCGTCCCACTTGCACGGTGATCTGCTCGACCACGGTCCGGGCCTGGGGAGACTCAAACTTGAACGCCAGCGCCCACCGCGGGTGGTGCCCAGTGGCGCCCAGCTCGTCGCGAAGCGCCAGGTCGTCGACCTTGAACACCAGGCCGTCGATCTCCCATTCCAGGGAGGGACGGGCCGCACTCTGTTCGGCCACGAAGGCCTCGAGGGCGCCGCGCTGGTCGGGGGTGAAGACGCCAAGGTTGGGATTGAGCGGGAAGCCCTCTTCGGCCAGAAGGGCCAACGCCGCCCTGTGCGACCCGGGGACAAGGGCCTCCGGCGCGGTCACGAAGGCCTCGTACACAAACAGCTTGAGAGGAACCTTGGCGACCTCGGCGCTCTTGATGCGGCGTAGCGTGCCCGCGGCCAGGTTGCGCGGGTTGGCGTAGGGCTCGGCCAGTTCGGCGTTCAGCCTGGCAAAGTCGCTCTTGGGGAGGAAGACCTCGCCGCGGACGGCCATGGTGAGCGGCCGGGCAAGCCGGAGGGGCACCGAGGTGATCGTCCTAACATTGGCGGTGACCTCGTTGCCCGTGGTGCCGTCGCCACGGGTCACAGCTCGGATCAGCACGCCCTCTTCGTAGTAGAGGACGAGAGAAAGGCCGTCCATCTTTTGCTCGCCCGTGACGGTGAGGGGCCGGGTGGTAAGCTTGGCGGTCTTGTCGAGCCAGCCGAACACCTCGTCGGGGGCGTAGGCCTTGTCGAGGCTGAGCACGGGCACGGTATGCCTGAACTCGGGGAACTCGGAGCTCAGGTCGCTGCCCACCCGTTGGGTAGGGCTCCAGGCGAGGCGGGACTCGGGGTGGGCCGCCTCGAAGGCCTTGAGTTGGTCGAAGAGTCTGTCGTACTCAAGGTCGGTCACCAGGGGGCGGCCTGCGGCGTAGGCGGACTGCAGGTCCAGCAGGCGCCGGGCCAGGGTCTCGGCGGTGGTGGGGGTCAGGTCGGGCATGCCACAAGTTTACACCAGCCCGGCCCCCTCTGCACGGTCCCGGGCCTACTTGTTCGCGGCGCGGAAGTCCTTCAGCTGCTGGGTGATGCGGTCGAAGGTCTCCTTGTCGAAACTCGTCCCCATGGCCTTGGGCAGGCCCTGCTCGGCATCGTCCTCCCAAAGTTTCACCTGGGCCGGGGTCGGGGTGTTCACCACGAGGCCGTATTTCTCCATGGTGGTCACGGCACCGTCCTCAAGCTGGACGATCTGGGCATCCAGGGACTTTTCGTGCGACTGGCTGTTGTTCAAGAGCTTGGTCTGGAGGTCGGGCGACAGCTTGTTCCACACCGAGCTCGAGATCACGATGGCCCCGAGGAAAGGCGCCACCTTGAGGTTGACCATGTTCTTTGCGACACCGAAGAACTGCATGCCGCCGGCGGCCAGGGGACTCGTGTAGAGGGCGTCGATCATGCCGCTCGACAGGGCCACGAGGGTCTCGCCAAGGTTGACGGGGACAAGGTGGTAGCCCTGGGTCTTGAAGGCCTCGGAAAGCGCCTGCTCCGACGGGTCTGTAGAAAGCTTTTGGGCCTTGAGCTCGGCGGGAACGAACACGGGCTTCTTCGAGAAGAACCGCACCCACCCGGCCTTGGACCAAGCCAGGACGACGAAGCCCTTGTCGAGCATCTTCTTTTCGAAGATGGGCCGGTTCTTGTCGAGGATGTAGTCGAGCTCGGCGTTGTTGCGCAGCAGCAGCGGCGCGCTCAGCGTCAAGATCTCGGGGGTGATGGAGTTCAGCCCGAAGCTTGTGAAGACGGCCCCCTGGAGCTGACCGATCTTGAGCTTGCGGAGCATGTCGGCCTCGCTGCCGGCGATGCCGTTGTGGAAGATCTTGAGGGTCACCTCGCCGTTGGACAGCTTGGTCCAGTCGGCCGCCATTTCATTGAGGGCGGCGCCCCAGGGCGTGCCCTCGGGGGCCACCGAGGCGACCTTGATGGTGAGGGCCGAAGCAGAAACGGCTGGGAGCAGGAGGGCGGCGGTCAGGAGGAACAAGGGGCGCAACTTGAATTTCATGGTATTCCTTTGCTCGGACCGAGCGGGTGGGAAAATCGGCCGGCTAGAAAAAGCTGGCCAGGGCCGTCGTGAAGAACGGCACGTACGACACGATCAGGACGACCGCGATCTGGATGACGAGGAAGGGGAACACATTTCGGCTGATCTCGAGGTACGGCCGTTGGAACCGGTACGAGGCCAGGAACAGGTTGAGGCCGATGGGAGGCAGCAAGAAGCCTACCTCCATATTCACCAGGAAGATGATGCCCAGGTGGACCGGGTTGATGCCGTACGCGGCACCCAGGGGGGCAATCAGCGGCAGCAGGATCAGGATGGCCGAGAAGATGTCCATCAGGCTGCCGGCCACCAGGAGGGCGACGTTGAGGATGAGGATGAACAGGTAGGGGCTTGTCACGTACGCCTGCACCCACCTGGTGAGGGCCTGGGGCACCGCCGAATCCACGATGAAATACGACAGCGCCTGGGAGGAAGCCAGGAGCGCCAGCACGCCGCCGATGATGGGCACGCCCTTGAGGATGACCCGGGGCAGCTGCTTCAGCGAGATGTCGCGGTTGACGAACACCTCGATCACCACGGTGTAGAGCACGGCCACCGCTGAGGTTTCGACGATGGACAGCAGACCTGTGAAATACCCGGTCACCAGGATGACGGGCAGCAGGATCTCCCAGATGGAGGCCTTCGCAGCCGACGCGGTCTTGTGCAGCGAAAACGGTTCGACGGGTACCTTGTGGCGGATGGAGTAGATCACCCCGTAGCCCACCATGGCCAGCACCATGAGCACCCCGGGGAGGATGCCCCCGGCGAACATCTGGAGGATGCTGGTCTGGGTGGTAGCACCCACCAGGATGATGGGGAGGCTGGGCGGGAACAGGATGCCGATGCTTCCCACCGCCGTGATCAGGCCCAAGGCGAAGGCCCGGGGAATCTTCGCGTGGTCCACAAGGATCTTCGAAAGCAGGCCGCCCAGGGCAATGATGGTCACGCCCGAGGCCCCGGTGAAGGTAGTGAAGAACGCGCAAACCACGACGGTGGCGATGATCATACCGCCCGGAAGCCACCCGAACAGGTTGCGGAACACGTGGATGAGGCGCGCTCCGGCCTGGCTCTCGGAGAGCAGGAACCCCGCGATGGTGAACAGTGGAATGGCGGGGAGCGTCGTCTGGGTGAGCTCGGTGTACGCCTGGTTGGCGACGATTTCAAACTCGCCGCCGGACTGCTTGATGAAGAAGAGCGCCACCGAGCCGATAACGACGAACAGGGGCGTCCCCGCGAACGCCGACAGAACAATGACCAGCACGGCCCACGGGGCGAACGCCGAATAGAACCCGTCGATGGACGCCACGGGCAGGGTCAGGAACGGGGGCACGTCGGTTCCCCAGAAGATCCTGGCGATCACGGGCAGGGCCAGCACGGTGCCCGCCAGCAGACCCGCGAACGGCACCCAGGAGTCGCGGCCCTCGGGCCTGTAGACAGCAAGACGCCACGCGATGAGGGCGTAGCCGATGGGCATCACCCACGCCACCACCTGGTCGGGAATGAAACCGATGATGGTCCAGGGGTTGAAGCTGAGCTGCACAAACGAGAGCGAGCTCCAAAAGAAGATGGTGACCAGGGTGGTCGCGACGGTGGAACTGGCCAGTCCCACGGCGCTGCGGGCCGACCCGGGGCGCCAGTAGTGGATGAGGGCGATGTTAAGGTGGTCGCCCTGGCGCGCGGCAATGGTCGCCGACAGAAAGCCAAGGACGATGAGGATCTGGGCCATAAGCCCCACCTCGGCGGGAATGCCGGTCCTAAAGAAGGTTCTGGCGACCATTTCGGCCAAGGGGAGGAGGGCCAGCAGGCCTATGAAGACGACGACGGCGAGGCTTTCGGCGCGGCGGAACCAGAGGCGGACGACAAGGGGGTTCACGGGGTGTCACCGGTGTCGACGAACAAGTCGTCCTTCTGGGCCAGCAGCCAGGCGGCCTTGCGCTGCGACAGGATGTTGACCAACCTGTGCGCCGGGGCCTCATCGAGGGGAACTGCCAGGGCGGCTTCCAGCAGGCGTTTGAACTCGGGATAGTCTTGGTTGGGGAGAGAGACCGCCTGGGCGTAGGCAACGTAGGCGCCTGCCGACAGGCCCTTGGTCTTCTTCACCGCCGCGTCGAAGTGGTCCCTGGCCAGGGCCTTGCTGCCGCCCATGCCCTCGGGAAGCGATCCGTAGAACGAGATGTAGAACTCGTCGAGGGAGCCGTCGTCGAAGTCGGGGTCGAGCTGGTACGCCCTGGCCATGAGCGCGGCGACGTCCTTGACCCTCACCGACAGCGAGACGTCCAGCGGCGACAGGGCGAAGGCCGACATGACGGCCGCCGACTCCCAGTAAAGCAGGGGAACGTCGGACTTCTTCGCCTTGGCCAGCAGCGGGCCTGCGGTTCCGGCGGCAAGCGCCGCGCCCAGGCCCCGGAATTTCAGCTCAAGTTCCGCCCGCAGGACCTTGTCGGCCCGAAGGTACAGCCTGCGGGCGCGGTCGAGCTGCTCGCGCTTGCGGTCGAACTGGCTGGCCGGAAGCCTTTCGGCAGGCCCCTGGACGAACGCGTTGGCGTACATCACTTCGATGCTGCCGGTCTGGAGATTGAGGCCCTCGTGGTCGGGGATCTGCTCGCGCATCAGCTCAAAGGTCTTGATGAGCAGGGGCATCGAATCACCAACCAGCTCCGGGTCGTCATCGCCGGTGAAGACGGTGCTCGACCTGACCCCGGTCATGGCGTCGGCAGCCATCCTGAGTGCTGCCTGGTCGACCGAACAGGACGAAAGAACAACAAAAGCCCCCAGCGCGGCGCCGAGAGCGAGGGTGCGAAACACGGGACGGGATTTTAACAAGGTTATACTGAATTCCTTCGGGCTAGAAAGCCGGACTTTAGCATTTTGCCGCAAACCATGAAAAGGGCAGGTCCGCCCGGTACCGACGGTTTAAGACTTTTTTCACTCTGGAGCCCCTCATCCCCGCGTGACTTCCTTGATCCAGCGGCCCGTCTTCACCCGCCAGAGCGCAAGCATCGACTTTAGCGGTTCCTCGAGACCGATCAGGAAGTAGACAAGCAGAAAGGGCCAGTGGAAGACGAAGGCCATCACCCAGCCCACGGGCAGCGCCCATAGCCAGATGCCCGACTGGTCCATGACGAGGCTGAAGTTTGTATCACCCCCTCCCCTGAGCACGCCGACGATCATGTCGTGGTAAAAGGCGCGGCCTGGGAGGAGGATACAAACCACCCAAACCAGGTGAGTAGAGAGCTCGCGCACCTCGGGGGTGACGTTGAACAGCAGAGGCAGAAACGGCGCGGCAACGGCCAGGGGGAGGGCCATGAGCGCGCCCATGAACGGAGCGAACAGGACCACGTTGCCCGCCAGATGCGTCGCCTCGGCACGGTCGCCGCGTCCAACGGCGTGCCCGATCACCACGGCTGCCGCGTTGCCCGTCCCGAAGAAGACGATGAACACGAGTTGGCTGAAGGTCTCGACCACGGCCACCGAAGCCAGCTCGGTGGCGCCCATCCACCCGTAGATGGCCTTGACGCCGCTGATGCCCACGGCCCACAGGATCTCGCTCACGACCACTGGCAGGGCGACCCTCAGATAGCGCGCAAGAAACGCCGCGTCGAAGGTGAACAGCCGGGCGAAGCCTGCGTTGGGATGCTTCTTGAGCTGGGTGAAGGCGATGATGCCCGCCGTCTCGACAAACCGGGCCACCACGAGGGCGACGCCTGCCCCCGCCGTCCCCAGTGCCGGAACCGGCCCGAAGCCGAAAATCAGGGTGAGTGCCGCCACGAGCTGAATCACAAGGCCAACCACCGCGAACTGCAGCGGCGTACGCGTGTCGCCCACGGTGCGCAGCACCAGGGAGTAGCTCATGCCAACCGCAGTCAAGGGAAAGCTCCAGGCCGACGCCCGCAGGTAATGAGCCCCCTCGGCGATCACACCGTGATCGGGGGTGAACACGCCCAGGAACGGCTCAGGGAAGAACGAAGCGAACACCCCGAAGAGCAGCCCCACGACGGCGCTCAGCACCAGCCCTACGCCCTGGGTCCTGGCCACTCCTTCACTGTCGCCGCGGCCCCAGAACTGGCTCGTGAAGATGGCGGCCCCCGAGCCGATGCCGAACGAGGCCAAGATCATCAAGAACTGCACCTGCCCGGCCACGCTCACACCGGCTATGGCGTCGTCGCCAAGCCGACCGACTAGCAGTCCCGCCCCCAGCGCTGTTAGCGAAGTGACAAGGCTTTGGGCGGCGATGGGGAGGGCCACCGGCAGGAAGAGCCTGAAGAACCGGCGGTCGCTGAAAAGGGCCCGGTAGGCCTTCATAACTGAACGCATGGGGGCGACTATAGCTCATTGTTGGTTTTCGATCAGGAATCGCTGCGCAACTGTTGACAGGATGCGCAATCCGTTCTCATACTTTTTTCCAACCTTTCGGAGAAAGGAAAATATTAAGGAGTTCTCATGAAGAAACTATTTGTTCTCTTCCTGGCCCTCGCCCTGCTTCCCTTCGGCGTTTTCGCCGCAGGCAAGACCCTGGTCTACGGCACCACTGAAAAGGTGTCCGACATGGACCCGGCCAACGCTTACGACTTCCACACCTGGGAAATCTTCCAGAACATCAACGAAGGGCTCATGTCTTACGTTCCCGGCGGCACCGACCTGGTCCCCGGCCTTGCCGAAAAGTATACGGTCAACAAGGCTGGCGACGAGTACACCTTCACCCTGCGCAAGGGCCTGAAGTTCTCGAACGGCGACCCCCTGGACGCCGCCGCCGTCAAATGGACCATTGACCGCGTGATCAAGCTCAACGGCGACCCGTCGTGGCTGGTCACCCAGTTCGTCAAGAGCGTGGACGCTCCCGACGCGACCACCGTGGTGTTCCACCTGGCCGCCCCCACGGGCTTCTTCCCCGCCCTGGTCGCCACGCCCACCTACTTCCCCCTCGACCCCGCCGTGTTCCCTGCCGACAAGATCGCCAAGGACCCCACCGACCTCGTCGGAGGCAAGCTCGTGGCCTCGGGCCCCTTCACGGTCAACACCTTCAAGCGCGACGAGCAGGTTGTGCTTGACGCCAACCCCGGCTACCACGGCGAGAAGGCCAAGGTCGACCGCATCATCATCCGCTATTTCGCCGACGCCACCACCCTCCGGCTGGCCCTCGACAAGGGTGAGATTGACTTGGCCTACAAGACCATCAACCCCGCCGACATCGTCGACCTGGCCAAGCGCAAGGACATCATCACCAACAAGCTGCCCGGCGCCTTCATCCGCTACCTGACCTTCGAAACGAGCGCCAGCGTGTTCAAGGACAAGACCCTCCGCCAGGCCGTAGCCGCCCTGATCGACCGCAAGGACATCAACTCCAAGGTCTACCTGGGACAGAACACCCCCCTGTACTCCATGATCCCCAACGGCATGGTCTACCAGCACGCCACGTTCAAGGACGCCAACGTCGCCACCGCCGAAAAGCTGCTCAAGGCCGCCGGCTACTCCAAGGACAAGCCCTTCGAGTTTGAGCTGTGGTACACCACGAGCCACTACGGCGACACCGAAGTGAACCAGGCCGAGGTGCTCAAGGCCCAGCTTGAGAAGACCCCCCTGATCAAGGTCACCCTCAAGTCGGCCGAGTGGGCCACCTACAAGACCAACTGGAAGAACAAGGTCATGCCGGCCTTCCTGCTGGGCTGGTACCCCGACTACATCGATCCGGACGACTACACCGCCGCGTTCGCGCAGACCGAAGGCAGCTCCGGCATGGGAATCAACTTCAGCGACAAGGTCTGGGACGCCGAGTTTGGCAAGGAGCAGACCAGCTCCGACGCCAAGATCCGCGCCGCCGCGTTCAAGAAGGTCCAGGACATGTGGCCCGTGGACGTCCCCACCATTCCCCTGTGGCAGGGCACCCTGTACGTCTTCACCAAGCCCAACGTTGGCGGGGTGAAGATCGGCCCCACGCTGATCTTCAACTACAACCAGCTGACTCTCAAGTGATGTTCTGATATTATCGATGCCTCCTCTCCTTCGGGGGGGGAGGTTTTTTTTTCAGGGAAGGCCGCATGAAGAACCTTTTGAAATACCTGGTCACGAGGGTTCTCCTGACCATCCCGATGCTTTTCATCTTGCTGACACTTGTGTTCGTCGTGTTGCGGGTCATGCCCGGCGACCCCGTATCGGCCATGCTAGGCGACCACGCCCCAGCCAAGGTCATCGCCGAGAAGCAGCACGAGCTGGGCCTCGACAAACCCATTTACCTTCAGTACGTCGATTACATCTGGCAGTTGATGCGCTTCGACCTCGGCGACTCCATGGTCATCAAGGAGAAGGTGCTCACGCCCGTGCTTGCCAAGCTTCCGGCCACCGTCGAGCTGACCTTCTGCGGCATGCTCGTCGCCTTGGGCATAGGCATCCCCCTAGGCGCCTGGGCGGCCCGGCACCGGCGCAGCCCCGGCGACTTCGCGGCCAGGCTTTACGGCAACATCGTTTACTGCATCCCGGTCTTCTGGATGGGGCTTATCCTCCAGATGGTCTTCGGCGTCGCGCTGAACTGGATGCCCATCTCGGGCCGGGTGGGGTCGCGGGTGCTCACCAGCGATTTCGAGTCGACGGGCTTGTTCCTGTTCGACACCCTGTCGAAGGGGAACTTCGAAGCCTTCGGCGACGTGGCCATGCACCTTATCCTGCCGGCGGTAACCCTGGGGGTGACGCTTTCGGGGGTGTTCCTGCGGCTGACGCGGGCCAACATGCTCGACAGCCTCAAGAGCGACTTCGTCCTGGCGGGCCGGGCCCGGGGACTCCCCGAGCGAAAGGTCGTCTACAGCCACGCGCTTGGCAACGCGTTCGTCCCCGTGCTCACCATGCTGGGCCTGCAGTTCGCGGCCCTGCTGGGCGGTGCCATCCTTACAGAAACCACCTTCAGCTGGCCCGGCATGGGCCGGCTCCTCATGGAACGCATCTACCTTCGCGACTACCCGACGGTGCAGGGCGTCATCGTTCTGTTCGCCCTTTTCGTTTCCATCACTTCATTGCTGGTCGATGTGATCCACGCGCTCATTGACCCGAGGGTAAAATATTGAGCGACAAGAAGAGCCGGCTTCCCATGACCCCAGCCGGAATGCTGGGCCGCGGCCTCCACGCCTTCAGCACCGCTGGCAAAAAGTACGGCGCCGAGTGGTACATCCTGCTGATCGGCCTGGCCATCGTCGTGTTCATGATCGTCATGACCCTGCTGCCTTGGCTGTTCACCACCTTCAACCCGTCGGACCAAAGCGGGCCCCAGCTGGCGCCCCCCGGAGGCGTCCATGTGTTGGGAACCGACAACCTGGGCCGGGACATCTGGGCCCGCATCGTCTGGGGCGCCCAGACCATCCTCGGCGTGGCCTTCGCAGCCGCGCTCATGTCGAGCCTCATCGGCATCCCCCTGGGTCTGCTTTCCGGCTTCGTCGGGGGTCCCCTCGACAGGATCTTGTCGTTGGTCATGGACTCGGTCTACAGCTTCCCCGGCCTCATCCTCGCCATTGCGTTCGCGGCCATGCTCGGCCCCGGGGTGGTCAACATCACCCTTGCTGTGGCGGTCATTTACATTCCAACATACTTCAGGCTCGTGCGGGGCCAAACCATCTCGATCCGCGAGGAGCTCTACGTCGAGGCCGCCCAGGTGCTGGGGGCAAAGCGTTGGACCATCCTGGGGCGGTACATCTTCCCCAACGTGATCGCCACCACAGTGGTCGTGTTCAGCATCAACATCGCCGACGCCATCATGACCGAGGCGGCCCTGAGCTACATCGGCCTGGGACTGCCGGCAGGCATCCCCGACTGGGGCATGGACCTCTCGATGGGCAAGAAGTTCCTCCCTTCAGGGAGCTGGTGGCTGATCACCTTCCCCGGCATGATGATCATGACGCTGGCATTGGGGTTCACGCTCCTGGGCGAAGGCCTGGCCGAGATCCTGAACCCGAAGTTGCTGGAGAAGTGACGATGACGACACTATGGCCCAGGAAGATCAACCACGGAGAAGCGGAGGAACGGAGAAGTACGGAAGAAGATCACGAGAAGAGGAAGGGCGTCAGAAGCGTTCCGTCTTGCCCAACTCATTCTTCGTTCCTCCGTTGGCCCGCAGGGCCCCGTGGTTCAACTCTTCGACTCGTCCCGAAGGGGCCCGTGGTTAAATTCGTGAACCGAAATCGCGTCTACCACCCCGGGGCGTTGCGGGGCGGAGCGCCCGCACGGGGGGTAGCGGAGGCCCGCCAGGGCCGCAGCGAGGGGGGTCGCCCCCCCTGCCCGATCACGAACGTTGAAGCAGGACACAATAATGACTGAAGCTCTCCTCAAGATTGAAGACCTCGCCATCGACTACCCCATCGCCATCGGCACGGTGCACGCGGTGCGGGGGGTAAGCCTCGAAGTAGCTCCCGGCGAGACCTTAGGCATCGTGGGCGAATCGGGGTCTGGCAAGTCGACCCTGGGCCTGGCTGTGCTGCGTTTGGTACGCGCGCCGGGCAAGATCTCGGGCGGGCGCGTGCTGTTTGAAGGCCGCGACCTGGCCTCCCTCCCCGAAAACGAGATGCGAAAGGTCAGGGGCAAGGACATCGCGATGGTGTTCCAAAACCCGCTCACCAGCCTCAACCCGCTCATGCGCATCGACAAGCACTTCCTTGAGGTGCTCAAGACGCACAAGCCCGAGCTCAAGCCGGCCGAGGCGATGACCCTGATCAAGGAAATCCTGAACGACCTGGGCATCGAGGAGAGGCGGATGCGCGCCTACCCCCATCAACTGTCGGGTGGGATGCGCCAGCGCATCATGATCGGTCTGGGGCTCATCCTTCGCCCCAAGCTTGTGATCTGCGACGAGCCGACCACGGCCCTCGATGTCATTGTCGAGGCGGGGTTCATCGACTTGCTGAAGCGGCTTCAGAAAGACTTTCAACTGACCATCGTGGTGATCACGCACAACCTGGGCCTGGTGGCCGAGCTGGCCGACCGCATTGCTGTGCTGTACGCCGGCAAGGTGGTCGAGGACGCGCCTGCGGCTTCGATCTTCCACGAACCTCTCCACCCCTACACCCAGGGCCTGATCTCGTGCGTGCCCAACATCGACCTTGATCAGGAGAAGCTGACCACCATGGAGGGAAGCCCTCCCGGGCTTGTCGATCCGCCGCTGGGGTGCGCCTTCGCACCCCGGTGCCCCCTGGTCATGGGCCGGTGCCGGCTCCAGGAACCGGAGCTGATCGAGCACCGTTCCGGCCACAAGGCTGCCTGCTGGAGGATTACCCATGCCGAATGACGTTTCGAGCGGTTCACCCCTCCTCGAGGTGACCAACCTTGTGAAGGAATTTCCGGTCAGGAAGAACCCCTTCGACAAAGCTCTGGCGGGCCAGGACCTCAAGGTCCACGCCGTGGACGGGGTCTCTTTTTCGCTCAAGAAGGGCGAGGTGCTCGGCCTGGCCGGCGAGTCGGGGTCGGGAAAATCCACCACGGGGCGGCTGGCGCTCCGCCTGCTCGACCCGACGTCGGGCTCTGTGAAGTTCGAGGGCATCGACCTGACCACCCTGGGAACCGAGGAACTGCGCCGCCTGCGGCCCCGCATTCAAATGGTGTTCCAAGACCCGCTTTCGTCGCTGTCGCCGAGGATGAGCATCGGCGCGGCCATCCGCCACGGGCTGGACATTCACGACGTGGGCGTGGCGGCCGAGCGCGACGACCAGGTGCGCCACCTCATGGAGAGCGTGGGCCTCACCCCGGCCGACTTCTTGTTCCGCAAGTACCCGCACCAGATCTCTGGCGGCCAGGCCCAGCGGGTGGTGATTGCGCGGGCCTTGGCGCTCAACCCAGACTTTCTGGTGGCCGACGAACCCATCGCCATGGCCGACGTGTCGGTCCGGGCGCTCATCATGGAGCTGCTCAAGAAGCTCAAGGAAGAGCACGACCTGACCTACCTGTTCATCACCCACGACCTGGCGACGGCCAAGTACCTGTGCGACCGAGTGGCCGTGATGTACCTGGGGCGCATCGTCGAAATCGGTCCCAAGGACGAAGTGTTCCGCCGTCCCCACCACCCCTACACCAAGGCGCTGCTGAACGCGGTTCCCGTTCCGGACCCCAACCGGCGGCGCACCCACGAGCTGCCCCGGGGCGAAATTCCGTCGGCGGTGTTCCCGCCCGCGGGGTGCCACTTCCACCCGCGGTGTCCCTTCGCGACCCCGGCGTGCGAACAAGAGAGGCCCCCCATGCGCGACCTGGGCAGCGGACACCAGTCGGCGTGTCTTTTGAATTGAGCGCTAGAGGTTGCTGACCCGGGAGGTCTCGGGCACTGATTCGACGAATTTCGCGGCGTCGCCCGACAGGTGGGCCACCGAGGCCCAGGACTTGAGCACAAACCTGAGGCCCGGGTCGCGGTGGACCTCGAGCTCGCTGATAGAGCAATTGAAGTTCTCACGGGCCAGGAAGGCCTTCTGGTCGGGCACGCCGCACAGCTCGGCCACCCCGTGGGTGAAGATGCCCCCGTGGCCCACGATGAGCACGGTCTTGCCGTTCTTGCCCTGGGTGGCCAGGTCGAGCCCGCGGCGGAAGCGCGCGACCAGCGACTTGCGGTTCTCGCCGCCGGGAAAGGGCACCTCGGGGTGGCCCCCGAACCACTGGCGCATCACGCCCCGATACAGTTCCCAGGCCGCTTCCCGGGGCTCGAGGCCTTCCAAATCGCCCACGTCCATTTCGCGCAAGTCATCCAACAGGCGCACAGAGAACGGGTGGAAACGGACGATCTGGTCGGCGGTTTCCAGCGCCCGGCGCAGCGGCGACGACCACACCTCGTCGAGCTTGACCCGCGAGAACCACTCCGCGGTCTGTTTGGCCTGAAGCCGGCCCCTGTCGGTAAGCGGGTAGTTCACCTTGCGGCACGAAAACTCGCGCGTGAGGTTGGCAGGGTTCTCGCCGTGGCGGACCAGGAAGACGCGGTTCAAGCGCCGATCCCGGCAGCCGCGAACAGGCGCCTGAAGTTCTTCTCGGCGCGCTGGGCCAGTTCCTCGGGCGATTCGGTCGGCGGTTGGGGGGTGAGCACTTCCTGGGCGACGATGCCCCGGTAGCCGGTGCCCGCGACGGCTATGAGGAAGTCGGCCAGAGGGAGGCAGCCCTCGCCGGGGAACAGCCTGTCGTTGTCGAGAAGGGCGGACACGGGGCCGGGGGCCGCGTCGTTGAGGTGCACATGGACGATACGCGCGGGGTCCAGGGCCCGGATCTCGTCAAGGGTTCCTTCGGAGGTGTGCCAGTGGAAGCTGTCGAGGACGACGCCGGCGTTGGGCTCGCCGATGGCGTCAAGCCACTCGAGGGCGCCGGGAAGGTCCCACAGGAAGGGGTTGGGTTCTCGGCGGCGGAGGTGGTGCGGGCCGATGTACTCGATGCCCAGTTTCAGCCCGAAGCCGGCCAGCAGCCGCGCCGCCAGCCGCAGGCGCCGGGTGGTGACCGCAGTATAGCGGGCTGCGGGCTCGGGGGTGGAGGGCATGGCCCAGGTCATGAAACGGCCGCACCCGACCGAGGCGGCCACTTCGGCGTGCCGGGCGACTGTCGCAAGACCAGCCCGGAACTCGGCCTCGCCGTGGCTCCAGTCCAACGGGAGCGAAAAGCACCCAAGACGCACGCCCGAGGCCTTCAGATGGTTCTGGACGGCGGCGAGCCCGTCCAAGCTGACCCACGCTTCGACCTCGCCACCGTTCGAGTCAACGGCGCCGAAGCCGTGGCGGGCGGCCAGCGAGACGAAGTCCTTGAGGCTGCCCTGGGTCCCAATGCCCGCGCGGGTCAGCCCCGCAGTCAAGGGCCCTTTCACCCCTTCACCACGGCGGCCGAGCGGAAGCCCTGGGAGCGGAACAGCATCAGTAGCACTCCCAGCTGCGACTTGGGCGCCGAGGCGATCACCCGCCAGGGGTTCTTCTCCCCTTCGGCCTTGTACAGTGCCAGGGGCACGTAGCTCTTCACGGTTTCAAGGGTCTTCAGCATGTCGGCTTCGGTGGCCCAGGCGCCCACCTGTACATAGGGCCGCCCCTTCTCGAGGGAGGCCAGAACCACCATCTGCCCCATGACGGGGCCCTGAAGCCGGGAAGGAACGCCCACCCAAGCCGAGGCGGGCTTGATGGGCACAGCCGTAGCCGCCACCGAAACGGGCGCGGGGGCCGGCGCGGCGGCAACGGGAGGCGGTGCGGACGCCACCGGCGAGGGAGTGGCGGCCGCAGCTTCCGGGGTCGGCGGAGGGGCGGCAGCGGTTTCGGGAGCCAGGGGAACGGCAGGAGTCCCATCGGCTGGGGCTGCGGCCGGGGTGGAATCGGGCACGACCGGGGTCTCCGCCGCCGGAGCCGGCGTGGCTGCGGCCGGCTCGGTGACCACCGGGGTCTCGGTGGCTACGGGCTCGCTGTCGCGCGTGGTGAGGAACACCTTCTTGCCGGGGGTCAAGGGAGTGGCGTCGGGTTCGTCGGCGACAGCGAGGGGAGACGGCGCCGCAGCGGGTTCGGGAACGCCTGCGGGAGCGGCCAAGGCAGGCAGAGGCAGCAGGGGCGCGGCGGGTGTTGCCCCTGCCGCGGGCGGCGACGCGGCCAGGGGATTCACATCGGGGTCGGGATTCTCGGCAAGGTCCGACCCGGTGGGATCAATCTGCACGCCGACCATGGGCGCCTCGCCGGCCTTGATTTCGAGGGCGTCGGCGGCCTTGGGGTTGAGCAGCACCAGCGCCGAGGATTCGGGGGGAAGAGCGGCCACCACTCGAACTTGTATGGTCTTCTTCGTCTTGTAGTTCTCAACGGTCAGCAAGCTGTTGCGGGGGAACTGGTTCGACGCCGCGACGAAGCCGTCAGCAGGGGCCGTCGCCGCCGCCCAGACTTCCGCCTGGCCGCGCCAGGTCGACTGGGCCCAGCCGCCGGCGGCCACCAGGACCAAAAAGGCCATTCCCCAAAGCAAGCGGTTCATAGAGGTTCCTCCGGATCATCTATCGGCAGGTTTTGCCGCAGTCTGAACGGGAAAGGGCCCCGCCTCCATCCCCTCCCCCCTCGCCTTGTCGTACGAATACAGCTCCAGCGACGCGGTGCCCGTGGGCAACGCCGCCTCGGGTCCCACCACCTTGGACCTGCCGATCACTGCGCCCTTGGCGTCTCGGAACCAAATCAGGGTGTCGACGACCCACCCGGAGAACCTCACGCGCCCCGGCCCGCCCGACACAACCGCGACGGCACCGCTCCAGGGCGGAGGCGCGTCCGAGGGCACGGGCGGCACGGCAAAGGTAGTCTCGACCCGCTGTCCCGACCTGGTGACCACTAGGGCCCGCCACGCTCCGGTCACCGGAGATCCCTCGGGCGGGCGCAGGTTGTTCACGCCGATCCAAAACTCGCCAGGCCTCTCCACCGACGCCCACTGGTCCGAGCCCAGGGTGTACACAAGCTGCCTCTCGTCCTGGATCAGGTGGAGGCGGTCGAAGACCTTGTTCCCGTCGGAGCTGGATACCTGGAGAAACACCGACAGCCGCGTAGACCACGAGCCTTCGGCCGGGTCGAAGACCCGGTTGGTCTGGCTGAACACCTGAACAATCTGCGGCGTCGCGTGCGAACAGCTCCCCAGAAGTGCAAGGGAGCCCAGGAGCAGAAGCGCTAGACCGGTGCGTCCCATTGTGCGAGCACCCGCCCCGTGAAGAACGGGCCGAGACTGTCGAGGTGGTGCATGGTCTGCAGGCTCTTGCGCATGGCCTGGACCACGCTCGAGGCGGCGGTCAGGTCGGCGGAAAGGACCCCGATGATGAAGTCGTTGTCGTTGAAGTCCAGCCCGTGGCATGAGAGGCGGATGTCGTGCGCCAGGTTGGCCTTGCCGAAGCGCTTGCCCATGTCACCGTGGTCCATCATGATCTCGTGCTTGGTCTCGTCGGGAAGGGCCTCGAAGGCCTTGGCGCGCTTGACCGGGTACCACACCGCCCAGTTCAGCGACGGGTCGAGGATGCGACCTTTGGGGCGCTTGATGAGCACCTCGTCGAGGTCGTTTTCGTAGCCAACCGCGTAGGTGCGGCCCGTCATGGTGAGTTCGGGCTTGAGGGTCAGGTCGGCAAAGGGGGACGAATGGAGGAACTCGCGGCCGGCGCCTGTAAAGAAGTCGGGACTCTCGTCCATCCATACCAGACCCACGCCCCAGGGATCGCTCAGGTCGGCGTAGAGGGTCGCCGGGCGCTTGAACCCCGCCAAGGCCGTTTTCAGCGCTTCGAGGTCGTGGCAGTCGCCAAAGGCGAGGAACTGCACCCAGAGCCGGCGGTCGGAATGAATGGGGGTGCCGTCTTTAAGGCGGCCGTGTTCCCTCAGGTCGGGGGCGGAAGTGTCTTTGGTCATGCTCAAGTTTCTCCTCAAAATCAAACAATGTCAAAAGGGTGACGTGACGCCAGAAACGCGGCGGCGTCGGCGGCGGCGTCGTCGGAGCGCGCCAGGCAGTCGGGGATGCCAGGGCCGGAAAAGTAGCCGCCGGCCAGCACCAGCCCCGGAACCCGGGCGGCGTCGAGGGCTCGGTGGCGCTCGGCCTGGCCGAGGTTCGGCTGGGCAAAGGCGTCCTTCCAGCGGAACAGGCGGATCCACAGGGGCGTCGGCCTGCGTCCGTCATGGAACGACGCGAGCAGGGCCAGCGAGGCGTCGACCAGGTCTGCTTCGGGCGCCTTCCAGCCCTGAGGGTCGCGGGCACCGCCAAAGTAGACGCGAACCAGCACCTTGCCCGCCGGCGCCCGACCCGGCCACTTGCGGCTCGACCAGGTTGCCGCCGAGTACGCCGAGCCGCCGGCCCGAGGGGCCACGAACCCGCTCCCCGCGGGCAGACCAGACACCTGGTTCTCGTCGAAGGCCAGGTTCAGGTTCGCCACCGAGCTCACAGGCCAAGCCGCAAGCGCGGCGCCCTGCTCCGGCGAGACCGCGCTCAACACGCCCGCCGCCGTCAGCGGGGGCAGCGCGACCACGACGGCGTCGGCCGGGTACTCGTCCCGGGCCGTGCGGACCACGAAGCCGTCCCCGTCGCGCTCCAAGGCGGTCACGGGCGACCCGGCGATCAGCGAGGCGCCCAACCGCTCCAGCTCGGCCGCGAAAGCCGCGGGCAGCCGTGCCATCCCTCCCGCGAAGCTGCGGAACGCGGGCCCCGCGTCGGGACGGGGTGCCGCGTTCAGGCCGTCGGTGAGGCTCTGCCCCCCGCGTTCGAGAGCGACCAGCTGAGGAAAGGCCGCCTCCACCGAGAGCCGGGACGCGTCGCCGGCGTAGATGCCCGCCAGCAGAGGTTCCATAAGGCGCTCGAAGGCCTCGCGGCCATAGCGCCGGGTGAAGAACTGCTCCACCGATTCCTCGGCGCCGGCCGTCCTGGGCGGCACCTTGGGCTCGGCTACGGCCCTCTCGACGCCCTCGGTCGTCAGGAGCGACGTTCGCCTCAAACCCTCGGGGTCGGTGGGGACCAGCCCTGAGAAGCCCTCGGGCATGCGGTGAAACTTCCCAGCCCACAGAACTTGGCTGAAGCGGTGCTCGGGGCGCGGCTCAACGAGTTCGGCCTCAAGGCCGAGGGCCTTCGACCACGCCAGCGCCGGCGGTTTGCGCGCCAGAAACCCATCGGCGGCGCCTTCGACAACGAAACCATCGCGGTGCTCGCTAATCAGCTTGCCCCCGAACCGTGCCGAGGCCTCCAATACAGTGACGTCAGCGTCGGGCCGAAGGAGCTTGAGCCGCCAAGCCGCAGCGAGGCCGCTGACGCCCCCGCCGATAACGACAACCCGTGGGGGGGTCAACGAAAGGACCTCACACACAGGCGCGGAGAACGCAGGGAAGGACCAAGGAAGAGAGCGTTAGGAAGAAGAAAACAGGAAGGAGGGATCCGCCATCCCAACCCAACGGCTCCTCGCCGGAACGCGTCTCCCGTCGTGCTCGCCGGAAAACTGGGATCACGCGGAGGCGCGGAGAACGCAGGGAACAAGATAGGAAAGCGGGACAGATATGGGGAACCACGATTCCAAGAATCCCCGTCCCCTCGGCGCCCCCGCCCCTCCGCCCGAGAAATGCTGCGTTCAGGTCTCCTCTCTGCGCCCCAGCGCCTCCGCGTGATAGTTCCTTCGCTCCAGCCTCTCTGCGCCTCGGCGCCTCCGCGTGGAATCTTCCTCACTCGCAGCTCCCCCTCAGAAGCTTTTCAGCTGTCGGCGGACCACGGCTTCCAGCGCGTCGATGTAAAGCGGGTCGTCGTTGAGCGCCGCCGGGCGCTCAAGGCGGATCCCCAGGGCGCGCGCCTTTTTCTGCGCCTGGATGTCGAGGTCGAACAGGATTTCGACGTGGTCGGACACGAAGCCAACCGCCACAGCCACGACGTTGCGCACGCCCCGGGCGGCCAAGTCGTCGAGGTGGTCTTCGTACTTGGGGCCCAGCCACGGCTCGGGGGTGCGGCCCGCCGACTGGTAGGCCCAAGAGCGGCGCTCGTCGGGCAGGCCTGCCTTTTCGGCGACCAGCCGGGCGGTCTCCCACAACTGGTCCTGGTAGGGGTCACCTTCCCTCAGGATGCGGGCCGGCAGGGCGTGTGCGCTGAAGACCACGTGGACGCGGCCGCGTTCGTCCTCGGGCCATTGGCTCAGCCCCTCCACGACCCGGTTGGCTAGGGCTTGGATGAGGGCGGGCTCGGTGTGATAGCTGTCCACGTGGCGCCACTCGAGGCGGGCGTGGCGGAACTCCTCGCCGGCGGCTATGCGCAGGCGGTACTTCTCGATGCTCTCGCGGCTGTAGTGCGGCGCAAGAACCAGGCTCACGGCGCGTTCGACGCCGTCGTCGACCATGAGGCGCACGGCGTCTTCAATCCAGGGGGACCAGTGGCGCATGCCTGGGTAGAGCTTGACCTCGGCGGGGTCGAACCGGGCCGACAGCGCCTCGATCTGGGCGGCGGTCTTCTCTGGAAGGGGCGAGCGCCCGCCGATCTGCCTGTAATTCGAGGTGATCTCTTCGAGGATGGCCTTCGAGGTGACCCGGCCGGCGCGGATATCGGCAAGGTAGCCGGGTATCTCGTCAAGCGACGCGGGGCCGCCGTAGGCCATGACCAGCACCCCGGTGGGGCGGCTCATCGCGACACCGCCGCGCGCTCGTGCACATAATCGACAAGCCGGGCCACGGCGTCGGGGTCGGTGGACGGCACCAACCCGTGCCCCACATTGAAGATATGGCCGGGGCGGCCTTGGTTGCCGTCGAGCACCTCGTCGATGCGGTGCTTGAGCTCGTGCCAGGGTGCCAACAGGGCCAGGGGCTCCAGGTTGCCCTGCACGGGTTTGTTCCAGCCCAGCCGGTTTCGCACGGTGGCAATGGGGAGCTGGGCGTCGACGCCCAGAAGGTCGGAACCGTCGGCGGCCACGTCTTCGAGGTAGGCGGCGGTCCGCGTGGTGAAATGGATGACGGGGACGCCCGTCTTCTTGAGCGCGGCAAACAGCTGCTTGTTGTAGGGGGCCACGTAGCGCTGGTACTCGGCTTGGCCCAGCACCCCAACCCAGCTGTCGAACACCTGGAGCGCCTGCGCGCCGGCCTTGGCCTGAGCGGTCAGGTAGTCGGCCTGGAACGCGGTGATCTTCTTCATGAGCCGCTGCCAGGCGGCGGGTTCGCTCAGCATCAGGGTTCGGGCCCTGTCGTAGCCCCGGGACCCGCCGCCCTCGATGGCGTACGCGGCCAGGGTGAACGGTGCCCCGCCGAAGCCGATGAGCGGCACGCCGCGGGTATCGAGTTCGGGCCGCAGCATCCGGATGGCGGCCAGGGTCTCAGGCAGGGACTCCTCGGCCGAGGGGCAGGGGACCAGGTCGATGTCCCTGACGGTGCGCAGCGGCCGCAGGATGCGGGGACCCTCGTCCTTCACGAACTCGAGCCCCAGCCCCAGGGCCACCAGGGGCGGCAGCAGGTCTGAGAACAAGATGGCTGCGTCGAGGTCGAAACGCTTGACAGGCATGAGCGTCACTTCGGCGGCGAGCTCGGGGTTGGCGATCAGTTCGAGCAGGGTGTGGCGGCTGCGCAGGTCGCGGTACTCCGCCATGTAGCGACCGGCCTGGCGCATAAGCCAGACGGGGGTGGCGTCGACGGCTTCGCCGCGGCAGGCCTGGAGAAAACGGGGGGGACGGGGGGAAGAAGGCAACGAAGAGCTCCTGGATTCAGGATAACGGACCAACCTTGGAATAGCAAGTTGGACCGATTCTAATGGTCCTTGACCGCGGCCTCCCTTTCTCCTATAACCGAAGAGTGATCACCCGCCGCGGCGTCGACGTTTCCGTACCTCTTGACGAGCGGGAACAGTTCCACAGAACCCTCCGAGCCACCCCGCCCCTGTCAGCCGTTGTCCTTGCCACCTGCGACCGGATCGAGGTCTACGAGGGGCAAGGGATGCCCGACGAGGCCGACGTGCTCCACCTCTTCCGCGTGGTCTCGGGCCTCGAATCGCCCATGTTGGGCGAGAACCAGATCCAGGGCCAAGTCAAGCGAGCCTACGAGGAAGCCAAGGCGGCCCACCACCTCGACTCGGGCCTCCACCGCCTGTTTCAACAGGCCCTGCGG
>Ga0181516_10000468_pt1 | contig 37392 bp, 28 predicted proteins | sample PEATcosm2014_Bin_25_FD_121104 | JGI IMG/M metagenome (GOLD analysis project Ga0181516, IMG submission 121104) | Peatland microbial communities from MTU Mesocosm Facility, Houghton, MI, USA - PEATcosm2014_Bin01_10_metaG | ecosystem: Environmental > Terrestrial > Soil > Wetlands > Peat | place... | reverse complement strand
GTCGTTGTTCATCAGCGCGATGGTGGCGCTGTGAATGGCAACCTCGCTGCCGGCCGCGCCCATGGCGATGCCGATGTCTCCCGCCGCCAGCGCGGGCGCGTCGTTCACGCCGTCGCCCACCACCGCCACGCGATAACCTTTCAGCTTCGTGGCGCGGACGAAATCCACCTTGTTCTGCGGCAAACAATCGCCCACCACCTCTTCGCAGCCGATTTCCTTGGCCACCCGCGTCGCCACCAACTGGCGGTCACCGGAAATCATTGCGATGCGCCGCACGCCGTTCTGCTTCAGTTCGGCCAGCGCTTCCTTCGCCTCCGGCCGCGTCTGGTCCTGCAGCCCAATCCAGCCGATGCACCGGCCCGCCCGGGCCACAAACAAGAGGCTGAATCCTTCCGTCTCGTCCAGGTCCACCGCCTTCATGAAATCTTCCGCCACCCCGTTGTCCTTCAGCCATTGCGCCCGTCCCACAACGACCGCCTGGCCGTCCACGTCCGACTTTATTCCGCGGCCCGCCGCCTCTGAAAAATTGGCGGGCTCGGCCACCCGCACGCCGGCTTCCTGCGCCAGTTGCGCCAGCGCCTTGGCCGTCGGATGGTTGCTGTATTTTTCCGCGGACGCCGCCACGCGCAGCAGCTCCGCCGGCGCGACACCGCCCAACGGCGCAAGCCGGCTCACCGCCAGCTTGCCCGTGGTCAACGTGCCGGTCTTGTCGAATACAAAGGCGTTGATCCGCGCGGCGAGCTCGATGTCGCCGACATTTTTAATCAGGATGCCCAGGCGCGCGGCGGCGGACAGCGCCGCGACCATCGCCGTGGGCGTCGCCAAAATGAACGCGCAGGGACAGGAAACCACCAGCACGGCAATCACGCGGTGCAAATCGTTGGTGAACGCCCAGACCAGCGCGCCGATCACCAGCACCAGCGGCGTGTAAAAGCCCATGTACTGGTCGATGATCCGCATGATGGGCAGCTTGGTCTTCTCCGCTGCGAGGATCAGTTCCCGCACCCGGCCCAGCGTGGTGTCTTCTCCCGCCCGGCTCACGCGGATTTCCAGCACCCCGGTCAAATTCTGCGTGCCGGCGAAAACCTCGTCGCCGGGCTTCTTGTCCACCGGCAGCGATTCGCCCGTGATGTTCGCCTGGTTGAACGTGCCCTGCCCGGTGACGATGACGCCGTCGGCTGCGATGTTGTCGCCGGGCCGGATGCGGATCATGTCGCCCACCGCGAGCTGGCTGGCGGCCACTTCCTCCTCGCCGTTCGCCGTGATGCGGCGGGCCTTCGTCGGAGTGAGCTCGATGAGCGATTCGATGGACTGCCGCGCGCCTTCCGCGGTGCGGGTCTCGATGATTTCGCCCATCAGCATGAAAAAGGCGACCACGCCGGCGGTTTTGTAATCTTCGGACGCAAACGCGGCGAACACCGCGATGCCGACCAGTTCGTTGATGCCCACCATGCCCCGCTTGAGGTCCTTGATGGAGGTCCACACGATCGGATAACCGAGGATGACCGCGCCGACCATTGCGCTGGCGCTGGCGACGGTGTGCGCCTGGTCGAAAACCCAGTCCACCACGAACGCGTTGATGACAAAAATGATGCCGATCAACGTCTGTTTCAAATGCACAGGCGCGTGCTCGTGATCATGGCCGCACGTGGCGCAGCCTTCGTGGTCGTGCTGGTGGTCATGATCAGGACCGCCGTCCGGTTCCCGGCTCATCATCGAGGTAACTTGCATACAATCTAAAAATCTAAAATCAGTTGCGACTAGGGCATGCCGGTCGCCGACACGGTCGGCGTCACCGGCGGACGGCTTAATTGTAACCTGATTTCCCACGGCTCGCCACCCGGGTTTTCCGGCATGTACCATTTGCCGGAAACATTGGTCATGACGTCCGCCACCGTCTGGAAATAAAGGTAGCTCCGGACCAGCGCGGCGTTTTTCTCGTACCGCGGCAGCAGGGCGGTGAAACGGTCCGCGTCGGCCTTGACGGACGCCACCAGGTTTGTGGCGTCGGTTTGCGCGGTGCTGATCCGCCGGTTCGCCTCGGCGGCGGCGGCATTGGTGATGGTGTTTTGCTCGGCTTCGGCCTCGTTCTTGACGGTGTCCGCCGCCGACAGCGCGGTGGTGACCCGCTCAAAATCCGGTTGCAACCGGGCCGGCGGGATGGCCTCAACGTTGCAACCCAGCACGGAGATGCCCAGGTCCTGTTGCTGCGCCAGTTGGGTCACGCGCGCGACAATCGTCTCCTGATAACGGGCACGCTCGCGCCGCAGCACGTCGTCCACGTTTGTGAACTTCGCGGACGCATAAATCAACGCTTCATCCAGCACGTCGCGCACGGATCTGGACGCGTCGGCAAAATCAAATTCATAGCGGATGGGATCCTCCACTTTATACTGCAGCGTGGCGCGGGTGTGAATGATGTTGCCGTCCCCGGTCATGGTGTAGCCGTCCATGGCCGGATTGAGCGCCGCCGACGGGGAAGCATGGTAGTTTCCGGCCGCCTCCGCGGCCTCGTCTTGCGCTGACATGTAATACCAGCCCGTGTCGGACTTGACCGACTGAATCTCCGTGAACGGAATGCGCCGCACCTCGTCAAAGGGCCGCGGAAAGGCCCAGTGCAGCCCCGCTCCCAGCAACGCGCCCGCGCCTTCACCCACCGGCCGGCCGAGGCGGAGTATCACCGCCTTCTCCTGCGGGCCGACACTGAAAATACCCGAGCAAAAGAAAACGGCCACCAGCACCACCATCGCCACCTGGACGATGAAAAAGCTGCTGCGAAACGCCTCGGCCAGCGCCTGGGACCCCGCGTCCTCCTGGGGCTGCGGCTCGGCTGCGGGCGTGGGCACTTGGCCGGGTTGGCCCGGCGCGCGCTCCCGCGGTGGATGTTCGTGGTCGTCGCTCATGCGCTATCTTTTGCCGGCGGAATTCGTTGATTGAAGCAGGTCGAACGGCTGGGTGTGGCTGTCAAAGACGAGCGTGGCATTCTTGCCCAGCGAGGTCTTGAGGGCGTCGAGTTTCAGGATGAATTCGGCCAGCTCGGGATTCTGGTCGAAGATGGTGTAGTACCGGGAAACCTCCGCTTCGGCCTCGCCCCGGATGCGTTTGGACTGGGCCTCCGCGTCCGCCAGCAGCGCGGCGCTGTAGCTGTTGGCGTCGGTGCGGATCTTGGCCGCCGCGGTGTCGCCGTCGCGCTGGATTTTGCTGACCAGGATTGCGCGCTCGGACTGCATGTTTTTGAAGACTTCCTGGGAGGAGCTTTCCGGCAACTCCAGCTTCTTGATGCCCAGGTATCTCATCTCGATGCCGTAATCGTTGGTCGTCACCGCGGCTTCCACGCCCGCAAGCATCTCGCCTTCAATGGCCTCCATCTTGAACTGCGAGGCGTCGGTCGAGATGAAATCAGAGAACTGGTTGCTGCCGATCACGCTGCTCGCGGAGTTGCGCACCACGCCTTCCAATATTTTTTGCGCCGAGGCGATCGAGGCGCGCTCCGGGTCCGAGAGCAGGCGGCTGGCGAAGCCCTGGTAGAACGCCCTCGGATCCGTGATTTGCCAGCCCACGTAAACCGTGGCGACCAGGAGCTTGCCGTCCGCGGTTTGCGTTTCGGTCAACTGATCCTGAAAGTTCTGGATGCGCTGGTCAAAGGTGTAAACGCGCTGGATGGGCCAGGGCCATTTCAAGTACGGCCCGGCGTTGGTCAGGATCCGCGTCGGGTTGCCGAAGGTGGTGACGAGGGCGATCTCCGACCGGCGGACCTGGAACACAAACAGCCACAGGCCGAATATGATCACAAGCAGGATGCCGACGGTGATGTTCAATGCTTTTTTCATAACTCAAAAACCGGGTGAATTCATTTTTGCCCTCCGGGTGGCGGGGGCAGGCTGATCTGGTCCAGCAGATCCGGCCGGACCTTGTCCTCGAGGTTGAGGATGGCGATGTTGTGCGTGTTGGTGGCCAACAGGATGTAGGTGCGCGCGCTGGCGACGGATTGCGCAAAGGTGTCGAGGTAGCCGCGCTGCATGTAAACGGATGGCGAAGCCAGGAAGGCCGGGATTTGGTTTGTGAACAGGTCGGCCTGGGCCGCGGCATTGGTCACCATTCGCAGCCGGTCGGAATTCGCCTCGGCCAGAATGCGCCGGTACTCTATATCCGCGGTGGATTTTGCCGTGATGGCGTCGGCCTCAGCGCTTCGGATTTCCGCGTTCGTGGTGTGATTCACGGAGACGTACCTCTCGTAATCCGGCGCGACTTTGACCGGCGGATGGATGTCCTGCAAGCCAACGAAAATGATGCTGGCGCCGAGATTGTGACGGTCGGCTTCCGCCTGGATGCGATCATGGATGGTCTGGGCCGCTGCCGCGCGACGCACGGACATGATTTCATTCAAATCGGCGCTCACGAGGTAACGCACGACTTCGCGATAGGAGAGTTGCTCCAGCAGCGTGGTGGGTTGCTGGTTGTTATAGACCCAGTCAACCAGGTTGGTGATCCGGAACTGCACCGGGATGCTGACTGTCAAGAGGCTGACCGGCACCGGCGGCGTGCTCCCGGCCTCGCCAGTCGCAGGCTGGGGCCGCGCCGAAACACGGTTTGCCACCAGGAAATTCTCCTCCTTCGTGTGCGGAATGGTCCAAAGCACCGGGCCGCTTGCGAGCGGGTCCGACGAGGGCGAGAAGCCGACGTCGATCGTCTGAATCTGTTCCGTCGGGTAACGATAGGCGCGATCCACCGGCCAGGGCAGTTTGAGATGGCCGCCGGGTTTCAGGACATCGACAAACCGGCCGAAACGCTCCAAAACCGCCTGTTCGCCCGGGTCCACGAAGATGACCATCGTGGAGAGCAACAGCACGCCGAACTGGCCCAAAATCAGCCACGGCAGCCAGCGCGCAAACAGCCGGTATGCCCAGGTTTCCGAGACCTTGAAGCCGAACTGGTAATCCAGCGTCTGCGCCGCCGTCGTAATCAGCCCTTCCGGCTGGCCGAGCAGGCTGATCAGCCGGCTTTCGTACATGGGCCGTTCGATTTTTCCCTTCAACCGCGGACGGTACAAATCCAGCACGAGATTGATGAGCGTCTCGATCCCCGTCAGCAAAAGCAGCGTCGCCAGGCCGCGCGCAAGATAAAGATCCGCCTTCAGAAAGCCCAGCCATGTAATGCCCACGCCCACGAGCACCAGCAGGCACAGATAAGCGCTCAGCAACAAGCAGGTCGCCCCCGGCCGCAACAGCCGCAACCCTTCCAGCCGCGCCAGGCTCGTCGAATACCTGCCCACCAGGAACAGCAGCAGGAAAAACATCCCGAATAATCCCAGGCAAACCAGCGGGTCCTGGATGGGGCCCGGAATGACCTTTTGGAGCCCACGTAGCAGCAGGCCGCCCAATCCCGCCTGCAGCACGAACAAGATGACTGTAAACCCAGGGACGAAATACCGTTCGAATTGTTCACGCGAACGCTGCGCCGGGAAGACCTCGGTTTCCCCCGTGGTAAAGAGCGCCGAACTCGCGGCGGATTTCGTCAGTTCGTCGAATTCCAGTTTCTCGATCCGTTCGCGCTCGAACAGCCGCATCTGAAACCAGCTCACCGCGGACACCAGCGCGCCCAGTGCCATGAAAATGACGCTGACCTCGCCCGAGAGCGTGTTCGAGTAGCGCGACACGGCAAAACCCGCCGTGCCTATGGCCGCCAGCGCCAGCAGGTTGATCAGGCCGTTTCTTTGTGCGTTTCGTTCCATTTTCGGTTCAACTCAATTCGCGGTCCTCAAACAAAATGAGCGCCACCGCCAGCGCCGCACCCACATAACAAATCACATATGCGAAGGCCTTGCCCACATAGCCCCAGTAATACTCGCCTTTGCCCGTATCCAGGGCGTCCGCGAGCCAGAAAAGTTGCCAATTCGGTGTCACCGTGTAAAGCACCGATGCCCACCACGACCCCGCCCTGGCGCGGTCGATGAAGAAGTATTGGGACATCAAGCCCAGGAGAAACAACCCCGAGCAGATCGCCAGCGTCGGAATCATCTCCAACCTGGTGGAGCACGCCAGCGCCAGCCCCGCCAGTATCCACAACGCGAAGAGGAGCAGGATGGATGCGGGAACCAGCCGCCAGTCGACCCCCTTCGCGAAGGGCTGCGACTGGAGATTCTTGTCGAAGAAGTTGATTAAAATAAACGCCAGCGTCAGCATGATTACCACTCCGAAAACGGCGTCCGAAACAAACGGCCGGCGGAGGAAAAAATTGCTGAAACCGCCCAGGCCGTACGCCACGACCAGCGCCCCGGCAAACACCCCCAGGGCAAACAGGTCCGTGGAACCATAGGCGTCGAAAGCCATCCGGCTCGTCAGCAGCGCGATCAGCATGTTCACGTACGTCAGCAGGGAAAGTCCGAGCGCCACGCCCACGTACTTGGCCAGCAGAAACTGCGCCCGCCCGACCGGCTTGGACAGCACCGCCAGCGCCGTGCCCGACCGGATTTCGCGCGCCAGCGAGGAGGAAGCGCTCAGCACCGAGCTGAACAATCCCGCCAGCAGCATCACCGCCAGCACGCTGTTCTTCACCAGCTTGGGCTCGTCGCCGAACGCAAAATAATATGGCGTCGCCAGGAACATCTCAAACGCCGCGCACCCGGTCATCAGCAACAGAAATACCGGCTGCCGCACCAGTTCCATGAAGGCGTTCGAGGCGATGGTAAGGAACTGTCGCATTATTTAATGGTCAAGTGTTCAGCTTACAAACAACGGCCCTTGATTGCAAATCCATATTGCCCAAGGTTGGTTGTCCCATAAACTAAGGACACGCCTAAACTTGGCTCTGCCAAAGGGCTATGATGGGTTGACAGTTCCCCGACCGGGGCGTTCAGGCGGTTGGCCGCAAAAAATAGGGACACGCCGCGGCGGCACACGTCGGACCATTGCCTCGGTGCGGGCGCCCTCAAGCCGCGCACTCCGGGGCCAAAAAACGCATCATGCTGTCTCCGTGCTTGAGCGCCTTGATTTCCCGCCAGCCGGCCGGGATATCCAACGTGTCCCGTCGCGCATGGCCCAAGATCAGCATCCCGCCGGAGCTGATGACTTGTGGTAGCGCGGCGTCATCCAGCAGCCGCTGCGCCAGGGAATGCGAGCGCCGTCCGGCGTTTTTTTCACCGTAAGGCGGGTCCGCCAGCACCAGGTCGAACCGCCGCCCGGCGGCCGCCAGTTGCGATAGCGCAACAAAAACATCCTGCGCCCGGACTTCCAGGCTTTCCGGAGCGAACGCGGCGGCCTCGAGATTGGCCCGGATGAATTGAGCATGACGCGACGATTTTTCCACAGCGAGGGCGTGCGCGGCGCCGCGGCTGAGACAATCCAGGCTCAATGCCCCGGTGCCCGCGAAGAGTTCGAGCACATCGGCGTTGACGACCCGGTCGCCGAGGCTGTTGAACAGCGCTTGTTTGACAAGGTCGGGCGTGGGCCGCACGTCCAGACCTTTCGGCACCTTCAAAATCCGGCCCGAAGCCGTTCCACCGGTGATGCGCATTGCCAAGCCTCTTGGAAAAATCTCCGCCCGCCCGGCGGAGCGTCAGCGGAATATCTCCGCGAAAAACTGCTTCATCTCCTCCCAGGACCGTTTGTCGGCCTCCTCGTTATAGGCGGCGCCCTTGGAGTTGTCGCTGCCGGCATCCCATTGCGTGAAACTGTGAACGGCGCCGCCGTATTTGATGAGTTCCCAATCCACGCGGTTCTTGCGCATCTCATCCTCGAATGCCGCCATGTCCTTGGGTGTCACAAAGGGATCATCGGCGCCCTGCATCGCCAGCACTTTGCACTTGATGTTCCGTCCGTCGTCCGGCCTCGGCGAATCCAGCCCGCCGTGGAAACTCACCACGCCCGCGATGTCGGCGCCGCTGCGCGCCAGCTCAAGCACTGTCGTTCCGCCAAAACAATAACCGATGGCTGCGACGCGTTTGGGATCGGTCAATTCACTTTTTTGCAGCACATCCAGACCGGCGTTGACGCGCCGCCGGAGCAGGTCGCGGTCGGACTTGTATTTCATCGCCAGCGCGCCGGCTTCCTTCGCGTCCTTGGGGCGGACGCCCTTGCCGTAAATGTCCACCGCAAAAACATTGTATCCCAGCGTGGCCAGCATGTCGGCGCGCTTTTTCTCGTAATCGGTCAGGCCCATCCATTGATGTACAATGAGCACGGCGGGACGTTTTCCCTTGATGATGGAATCGTCGTAAGTGTAGTAGCCCTCCAGCAACGCGTCGCCGTCGCGGTATTCGACGAGCTTGGAATGAATCTGCGCCCGTGCCGCCACCACGCATCCCAGGCTCACCAATCCAACCAGTAGCATCTTCATGGGCCGAATCGTAACCCAATTGCCGCGAAATGCCAACAGTAAGAGCAGCCGAAGCGTCAACACCGGCTTTGGGCAGGGAGCGCGCCCGAAATCGGTCAAGGCTTCCGGTTGACGGGCAGCCGGACCTTGAAACAGGTTTTGCCGGGGTGAGATTCAAATTCGATTTCACCGCCGTGCCGGTCGGCGACGATGCGGTTGCTGATGATCAATCCCAGGCCGGTGCCGGCGCCGACCGGTTTGGTCGTGAAAAAAGGCTCAAACATGTGCGCCTGGACTTCCGGTGGAATGCCCGCCCCGAAGTCCACGATTTCGACGACCAGTTGGTCGCCTTCCATGGTGGTCCCGACGCAGATTTTGCCGGTGCCGTTGACGGCGTGGATGGCGTTATCGATGAGATTGGTCCAGACCTGGTTGAGTTCGCTGCCGTAAGCCATGATGCGGGGCGCCGAACGGTCGAAAGCCCGGACGAGCGTCACATTTTTTAATTTGTGGCCGAGCATTGTCAGGGTGCTTTCAATGCCCTCATGGATGTCCACCTCCTGCATCGGGGACTGGTCCATATAAGAGTAGGATTTGACGGCCTTGACCAGTTCTGCGATGCGGCTGGTGCTCTGCTCCACCTGGGTCAGGAGAGATTTCAAATTCAAACGCGCTTCCAGCCAGCCCAAGGCGTCGGCGTGGCTGGCCGGCGGAAGCTTGCCGGTCAATTGCTCCGACCAGGCGAGGTCCAGCCCGGCATCGGCGAACGTGGGGGCGAGTTCCCAGGCCATCGGCACGCCGCGGGTCTCGAGCCATTTGGCGATGACTTCCGCGCGGTCGCTGCGCGCGAGATGGTCGAGCTTGGGGGCTTTCGCGAGCCGTTCCAGGGCGTCGCGCGAGGCGGCCACCAGCGTCAGCAACTGATCATGCCCGATGGTCCGGGTGAGCTGGCACAGGAGGGCCTGCACTTTGTCCGTCGTCTCCTGCAGGTGCGCCGCCGCCCGGCGGGCCGCCGCCGCCGGGTTGTTCAACTCATGCGCGAGACCCGCCGCCATGGTGCCGAGCGAGGCCAGCTTTTCCCGCTGCTGCGAATAGCCCGCCACATTCTGCATGCGGCCTGCTGCCGTGCGGAAAATATGGCGGGCGACGGCACGGCAGGAACCCAGCATCACCCAGAAGTTTTCCTCGTTGAGCTGAAACAATCTGGCGGGCTTTGACACCCGGACGGTCGCCGACCAGGGGACGCCCAACAAAAATGTGAGCTCGCCCATATGGCTGCCGGTCTTGGTCACGGCCATGAGAATTTCCTGGCGATCATAAATCCGCGTCACCCGAACTTCCCCGTCGAGTATCACGTGGAAAAACCCGCTGGGTTCCCCTTCGGTCGCCACCACGGCGCCCACCGGCAAGTCAACGACTTTGCCCGGCTTGATGCAGTCCAGTTGCGCGTCGGTCAGTTCGGCAAAGAGCGGTGTGGAACGAACCTGCTGGAGTTCGGCCTCGTTCATGGCTCCAGGAGGTCGAGGTATTCATGGACCAGTTTCACGGCCATCGCGCCTTCGCCCACGCCCGACGTGACGCCCTTGGCCGATCGATGGCGGACGTCCCCCGCGACAAAAATGCCCGGCACGCTGGTTTCGAGATACAACGGGTCGCGGTCCGCGGTCCATCCGGCCGGACGCCTTCCTTCGCGCATCAAATGCTGGCCGGAGATCAGATAGCCCTGCTCGTCCCGTTCGACCAATCCGTCGAGCCAGTCGGTGCGCGGTATGGCCCCCGCATAAATCAGCAGCGCATTTGCGGGCACGGTCTCCTCCGAACAGGTCTTGCTGTTCAGGATGGTGATGTTTTCGCACCGGTTTTCGCCGCCCACGGCGATGACATTCGAGCTGAATTTCACCGCGATGTTTTTGGTCGCGGCGATCTGCTTCTCCAGGTATTGCGACATGGTGGCCGACAAACATTCGCCGCGCACCAGCATCGTCACCTGGCGCGCAAATTTGGAAAAATACATTGCGGCCTGGCCCGCAGAATTGGCGCCGCCGACGATATAGACTTCTCCGTCCCGGTAGGAAAACGCATCGGACATGGGCGCATAGTAATAAACCCCGGCGCCGTTGAACTTGTCCAGGCCGGGCACCTCGAGCTTCCTGAACGCAATGCCCGTGGCAATCAGCAGCGCGCGGCAGCCGATTTCCGTGCCGTCCTCAAGCTTGAGCATGCGGGCCGGTCCTTCAATGCGCACACCCTTGACCGCCTGCGGCGCCAGGATCTCCACGCCAAAACGCCGCGCCTGCGCCACCGCGCGCCGGGCCAGGTCCCCGCCGCTCAGCCCCACGGGAAAGCCCAGGTAATTTTCAATGCGCGAACTTCGCCCCGCCTGCCCGCCGGGTGCCTCCCGTTCCACCAGCAGCGTGTGCAGGCCGTCCGCGCCGCCATAAACCGCCGCCGCCAAGCCCGCCGGTCCCGCGCCCACCACCACCAGGTCGTAGAAGGGAAACTCCGCCTTGGTCCTCAACCCCAGCTTGCGGGCGATCTCGGCGATGGGCGGATTCGCCAGCACGGTTCCATCGGGCAGCACCACGATCGGCAATGCCGAAGCATCGGCTCCGGTGGTTGCGAGCAATTGTTTCGCCGCTTCTTCCGTCTCCACGTTCAGCCACTGGTGCGGCACAAAATTGCGGCCGAGAAAATCGCGAATCTCATTTGATTGGGGGGACCAGCGATGCCCGATGACCCGCACGCCTTCAAAGACCGGGCGATACGAAGCCTGCCAGTCATCCAGCAAATCATCCACCACGCCGTACAACCGCTCCTCGGGCGGGTCCCAGGGTTTCATCAGGTAATGGTCAATCTGCACGCTGTTGATGGCGCGAATCGCGGCGTCGGTGTCCGCATAAGCCGTGAGCAGCGCGCGTTTGGCCTCCGGATAAAGCGGGAGCGCGAGTTCCAGAAATTCCACGCCCGACATGTGTGGCATCCTTTGGTCCACCAGGAAAAGCGCCACCGGCTCGTTGCGCAGCTTCAATTGCTTGACGGCTTCCAGGGCCGAGGCGCCCGAATCCGCGGAGATGACCTTGTATCGGTCGCCATACTGCCGGCGGAGGTCGCGTTCCACGGCCCGCAGAACATCAGGATCGTCATCCACCGTCCAAATTACAGGCTTGGCCATAATGATTTGAAATGCCGCAGGTGTCCGCGCGGACACCCAAATGAAACATGCTTGTGATTAATTTCAAACTTTTTTGGTTTCGATATCATGTGCCTGAATCCCCGGGCACCAAAGTGAAACTCAGGGCGTTTTGCGCTCTTTCCACCCGCAAATCGGTTGGATAATTGTGCTTCCGCCATGCCTCGATCCCTCCGAGCAGCGGCCGGACGCGGGTGATGCCTTCCTGGCGCAGTTGCAATGCCATCCGCGCGCTGCTCACCTCGTTGGGGCAGTCGCAGTAAAGGACGATGTCGCGGTCGCGGGGAATGTCCTGCTGGCGCAGTTTTAATTCATCCATGGTCACGTGCAATGCGCCGCGGATCACCACCGGATCCTGCTCCAGTTCAAGCGCCGACCGCAGGTCCAGAATCAACAGGACCTCGCCAGCCTCCTGTCTTTGATGCAGTTCGTCCACCGTAATCCTGGCCATCCGCAAATCGTTCAACAGCCGCCGCCGCTGGAAATATCGGTAGCCGATATAAAGCGCGGCCAGGCCGGCCACGACCACCAGCGCGCTGCGACCAAGCCCGGCAAGTGCATTGATGACCTGTTCCAACTGGCGGCTGAATAAAACACCCACCACGATGAAACACCCCGCATAAAGCAAGGAACTCAAGCCGTCGAAAAAAAGGAAGCGGGAGGTCTTCACGCCGTAACTACCCGCCAGCGGCGGAGCCAGCGTGCTCAAGCCCGGGATGAATTTCGCCGCGACCAGCCCCTTCATCCCGTAGCGCGTGAACACACCCTGCGTCCGGCGGACGCACGAATCCGGCTCCAGGGAGATGCGGCAAAGCAGGCGCAGGACGCGGGTCCCGTAAAAGCGGCCCAGGTAGAACCAGATCAAATCGGCCAGCACCGAGCCCATGCCCGCGGCGGCGAGCGCCGTCATCCAGTTCATTTTGCCGGCGCCGGCCAGGGCGCCCGCCGCGAGCAGCCAGGGCGCCGCCGGCAGCGGGATGCCGATCTGTTCGATAAAAACCGCCACGAACAGGACCGTCGTGCCATGCCGAACCAGGAAATCAATCGTTTCATTCATGCCCGGTCATTCTCAATTGCAGCAGGAATCTTCCACGTTTGTCAGCCTTTGCCTAATATTTCCCGGGAGGCCGCGCCCGCCGGTGATTCCAGGGCGGTTATTTTGTCGAGGCGCCTCAGATATCTTTCGGCGGTGCCATATTCGGCGGCAAGGAAGGCTTGAACCAAATCCCACGCGACCTCCGGCCCGACGGTCCGGCCGCCCATGCACAGAATGTTCATGTGATCGTCTTCGACGCCTTGTCTCGCCGAAAAATGATCGTGAATCAGGCAGGCGCGGACGCCACGGATCTTGTTCGCGCAGACCGCCGCGCCGACGCCGCTGCCGCACACGGCCAGCCCGCGATCCACCTTTCCCGCCGCCACCGCCCGCGCCAGCGGAGTCACGAAATCAGGATAGTCATCCCCGGGCGCCAGACTGTGCGCGCCAAAATCAACCACCTCATGGCCGGCCGCGTGAAGCCGCGCGAGCAGTTCCTGTTTCAAGTCAAACCCGCCGTGATCCGTGGCAATTCCCAGGCGCATGATCTTTCCCTTGTCATTACTGGCAGCCGTTGAGGACCGGATTCGACCATCCTCCCGGCGGGGTGACATTCTTGACCTGGGCCGGCCCCCAGGTTTTCGGTTCGTATTCAAAGACCGGCGTCCCGGCCTTCAACACCGGGTCAACGATGCGCCAGGCCTCTTCCACGTAATCTTCACGCGCGAAAAGCGTGGCGTCGCCCGCCATCGCGTCGCCGAGCACGCGTTCGTAGGCGTCCATCTCTCCGGCGCCCGGGCAATGTCCCCACGCGGCCTCCACCGGCTGATTGAGCGATTCATCATCCGTGGCGATGCTGTTCACCCCGACGGCAAACGCGACGTCCGGGCTGATCCGCAACCGGCAATGGTTCGTCTGCAAATCGAATCCTTCGTACATGGTTGGCGGCTGCCGCAGCCGGACCACGATTTCCGTGCAAGTCACGGGCAGGCATTTCCCGGCCCGGAAGTAGAAGGGAACATCGCGCCAGCGCCACGAATTGATCTCCAGCTTGAACGCCGCAAAGGTCTCCGTCACGGAACCAGCCGCCACGCCGGGCTCGTTCAAGTAACCGCGGAACCGTCCGCGGACCACGTCACTGACCACCAGGGGAGGAACGGCCTTCAACACCTTTACCTTCTCGTCGCGGATGGATTCGCTGTCAGTCCGGACAGGCGGCTCCATGGCGAGGTTGGCGAGCACCTGGAACAGGTGGTTTTGCATCACGTCGCGGATGGTCCCGGTCTGATCATAGAAAGCGGCGCGGCCTTGGACACCAAAGTCCTCCGCCATGGTAATTTGCACGCTCTCGACATTGTGACGGTTCCAGATGGGTTCCAGCAGCGCATTGGCAAAGCGGAAGAACAACATGTTGTGCACCGGCTTTTTTCCCAGGTAATGATCTATTCGAAAAATTCCGTTTTCGCTGAACGCGCTGAGCAATATGGCGTTGAGCTGCCGCGCCGTGACGAGGTCGGCGCCAAATGGTTTTTCCACGATGACGCGCGCGTTTTTCCCGACGCAGCCCGACTTGCCGAGCTGCTCCACCACCGTCTCGAACATGGACGGCGGAATGGCGAGATAATAAGCCGGGCGCTCCGCGCCGTTGAGTTCCTTGCAAAGCGCCTTATACATCGCCGGGTCGTTGTTGTCCCCGCGCACGTAGCGCAGCAGGCTGCTCAATTTCTCGAACGCCGCCGGATCAACTCCCCCGTGCGCTTCGAGGCTCTCCCGCGCGCGGGCTTTCAGCGCATTCAGGTCCGGGGCCGACCGACCGATGCCGATGACCGGCACGTCGAGGTTGCCGCGCTTGATCATCGCCTGGAGCGCCGGGAAGATTTTCTTGAAGGCCAGGTCGCCCGTGGCGCCAAAAAACACAAAGGCGTCGGAATGGGTGTCGTTCATAATGACATTTATTTGCCGGGTTTTTCCAAGTGTCCGCCGAAGCCGTAGCGCATGGCGGAAAGCAGTTTGTCCTGGTAATCAGCCTCGCCGCGCGAGGCGAACCGTTCGTAAAGCGCCGTCGTCAAAACCGGCACCGGCACGCCTTCATCAATCGCCGCCTTGATCGTCCAGCGGCCTTCGCCGGAATCGGAGACCCGGCCGGCAAAGGTCGAAAGTGTCGCATCCTTTGCCAGCGCTTCCGCCGTCAGATCCAGCAGCCACGAGGTGATCACGCTGCCGCGACGCCAGACTTCCGCCACGTCCGCGAGGTTGAGGTCGTATTGATAATTCTCCGGATTGGTCAACGGAGTGGTTTCGGCGTCGGCCGCGCTTTGTTTTTTGCCGGCGTTGGCTGATTTCAAGACGCCCAAACCCTCGGCGTACGCGGCCATGATGCCATACTCGATGCCGTTGTGGACCATCTTGACGAAATGGCCCGCGCCGTTCGGCCCACAATGCAGATAACCATCCTCGCTCGTGCCGCCCAACTTCTCGCGGCCCGGCGTGGGCGGAACGTTTCCGCGGCCGGGGGCCAGCGTCGCGAAGATGGGGTCGAGACGCCGGACCACCTCCGGCTCGCCGCCGATCATCATGCAATAACCGCGGTCGAGTCCCCAGACGCCGCCGCTCGTTCCCACGTCCACGTGGTGAATTCCCTTCGAGGCCAGTTCTCCCGCGCGCCGGCGGTCATCCACATAATAAGAGTTGCCGCCGTCGATGAGCGTATCACCCGCTTCCAGAAACGGCAGCAGGTTGCCGATGGCCTCGTCCACGATACCCGCGGGAACCATCAGCCAGATGGCGCGCGGCTTGTCCAGTTTTTTCACGAATTCCTCCAGCGAAGAAGCGCCACTCGCCCCCTCTTTGGCCAGGTCCTCGACGGCCTTTGGAATCCGGTCGATGACGACACACCGATGGCCGCCTTTCATGAGCCGCCGCACCATGTTGGAACCCATCCGGCCCAGCCCCACCATTCCGAGTTGCATTGGCGATCGTGTTTCCATGGAAAATGCTCCAAGATCAGGAATTCTTGTTTGCTTGCGCCTGCCGGGCGGTCTCAAAAATAGTGACAAACTCTTCGTAGCGGCGGGCAATCTCCGCCACGGCCGCTTCCCGCGTGGCCTTCCCGGCCCGGAAACTGACGAGCGGCTGCCAGAAATCCGTGCGGCCCACGGCGAAACCGATGAATCCCTTGACGCTCGCGGCCGTGGCCAGCCACTCGCGCACCTTGGCATCGTTCTCGCCCCGGCCAAGAATGATGCAACCCACGTTGTCGCGCCCGCCGCGATGCGCGACGGTCACCATCGCCTCGCAATCCTCGCGGCGATCCAGCCCCTCCATTTTCCAGACATCCGGCTCAACGCCCGCGTCCTGCAAATTGGCGATGGCCTGAACCATCAGCTTGGGACGAAGTTCCAGGTCGTAGGCCTGCTGGTCGCCTTTGAGCCGGTCGAGTTGCGCCTTCGCGGCCGGCACCAGCAATTCGAAAAGGAACCTGCTCTTGTTCTGTTTCCGCAGGTAGTCGGACAATTGTTTCAAGCGCGCCGCCTGCCGCCGGTTCAACGCGGCGTCGCCCTCCGGATTGTAACGCACCAGCACTTTGCAGAAGGTGGGATGCATGGCTTCGATATGCCGGGCAAACTCCGCGCCATATTCGAAGTCGAACTCCTCCTGCCCGCTCTTCTCCGCGGAGCAAGCCGTTGTATAACCCTGCTGTTCGGCATCCCGCAAGATGGCTGCGCCGAACTGTTCATCCACAAGAATGGCGGCCTTCTCCTTTGGCACCCCGGCCGCGATGGCGGCTTTGAAGCCGTCGTAAATGACCTGCTTGGCGGCGGCGATTTCCGCGGTCTGCGCCGGCGTCAGTTCGCCATGCCAGCCGAACATCTTCGTCTCGAACGACTCGCGATGGTCGAACGGCAGGATGTAGAGCGGCTTGTTGTAGCCGGGCGGGTTCATTTCGACTTCTTCATTTTCCGGTAACGCGTTATCAAATTATTCGTCGAGCTGTCGTGTTTGAGCTTGGGCGGGGTCTTGCCCTCGAGCTCGGGAATGATGCGCTGCGCCAGCGCCTTGCCCAGTTCGACGCCCCACTGATCGAACGAATCAATCTGCCAGATCACGCCCTGTGTGAAGACGCTGTGCTCATAAAGCGCGACCAGCATGCCGAGGACCCCGGGCGTCAATCGCGCGGCGAGGAGGACGTTGGAGGGGCGGTTGCCTTCGAAGACCCGATGCGGCACCAGCCAATCCGGCGTGCCCTCGGCCTTGACCTGCGCCGCCGTCTTGCCGAACGCCAGCGCCTCGGCCTGGGCAAAGACGTTCGCCAGCAGCATGTCATGATGCGGCCCCAGGGGGGTGAGTGCGCGGGCAAACGCAATGAAGTCACACGGGACGAGCCGCGTGCCCTGGTGGATCAACTGGTAAAAGGAATGCTGGCCGTTGGTGCCGGGCTCGCCCCAGTAAACCGGGCCGGTCTGATAATCCACCGTCTTCCCCTCGAGCGTGACGTGCTTGCCGTTGCTCTCCATCGTCAACTGTTGCAGGTAGGCCGGGAACCGCTTCAAGTATTGTTCGTAGGGCAGGACCGCCACGGTCTCCGCGCCCAGAAACTCATTGTTCCAGATGGAAAGGAGACCCATCAGCACCGGCAGGTTTTCCTCGAAAGGCGCGGTGCGGAAATGCTCGTCAATTTCGTGAAACCCCTTGAGCATGGCGCGGAAATTATCCGGCCCCACCGCCAGCATGGTCGAGAGGCCGATGGCCGCATCCATGGAATAGCGTCCGCCGACCCAGTCCCAGAATCCAAACATGTTGGCCGTGTCGATGCCGAACGCGGATACCTTCTCGGCATTGGTCGAGACGGCGACGAAATGCTTCGCCACGGCTTTTGGGTTTCCGCCGAGCCCTTTGAGCGACCAGTCGCGCGCGCTCTGGGCGTTGGTCATTGTCTCCAGCGTCGTAAAAGTTTTTGACGAAACGATGAACAGCGTTTCCGCCGGATCAAGATCATGCGTCGCCTCGACAAAATCAATTCCGTCCACGTTGGACACGAAGCGGAAGGTCAGGCTGCGGTCGCTGTAATGTTTCAGCGCCTCGTAGGCCATGACCGGGCCGAGGTCGGAACCGCCGATGCCGATGTTGATGACGTTGCGGATGCGTTTGCCGGTGTGGCCCTTCCACGCGCCGCTGCGGACTCGCTTGGAAAAGGCCGCCATTTTGTCGAGCACGGCGTGTACCTCCGGCACGACATTCTTGCCGTCCACCAGGATGGAAGCCCCGCGGGGCGCGCGCAGGGCGACGTGCAGCACGGCCCGGTTTTCCGTGATGTTGATTTTCTCGCCGCTGAACATGGCTTTGATCCGGCCCGGCAAACCGGATTCCTTTGCCAGGTCAAACAACAACTTGAGCGTTTCGGCGGTGACACGGTTCTTCGAGTAGTCGAGAAAAAGCCCGGCCGCCTCGGCGGTCATGCGCCGGCCGCGTTTGGAATCGCCCGCGAACAGTTCCCGCAGGTGCAGCTTCTGGATGCGCTTCTGGTGAACGGCGAGGGCCTTCCAGGCCTTGCGTTGGGTCAATGGCTTGATGCTTGTGGTCATAGGTTATTATTTTCGGGTGCGAAGTTCCGGCCGGGTTGGCAATGGATTTGAACGGTAATCATGATTTTGGCGGATTTGTGATTCAGGTTTTTCCCGCGCCGGCCAGGGCGTTGTCGACGATCTGCTGGGCCTCGGTCACGATGGACTGGAGATGCGCGTCATCGCGAAAACTTTCGGCGTAAATCTTGTAAATGTTCTCGGTGCCGGATGGCCTCGCCGCAAACCATCCGCTGGCGGTGGTCACTTTCAAGCCGCCGATGGCGGCGTTGTTGCCCGGGGCCCGGGTCAGCTTGGCGACAATGGGTTCTCCGGCCAGCTCGGATTCCTTCACTGCTCCCGGCGAAAGTTTCCCAAGGCGCGCCTTTTGTTCGGGAGTCGCCGTGGCGTCAATCCGCGTGTAATACGGCGTGCCGAATTCCTTGGCCAGCCCGCCAAAATGTTCGCCCGGATCCTTGCCGGTGACGGCGGTAATCTCTGCCGCGAGCAAATCCATGATGGGCCCGTCCTTGTCGGTCGTCCACACGGCGCCATCGAGCCGGAGGAAGCTGGCTCCGGCGCTTTCTTCGCCGCCAAAACCCAGCGAACCGTCAAAGAGCCCGGGCGCAAACCATTTGAAGCCGACCGGGACTTCATAAAGCGGACGGCCAATCTTCTGCGCGACGCGGTCGATCATGCTGCTGCTGACCAGCGTCTTGCCGACCACGGCCTTCGCCAGCCATTTCGGACGGTGAGTAAAAAGGTAAAGAATGGCAACGGCCAGGTAATGGTTGGGATTCATCAAGCCCGCGGACGGCGTGACGATGCCGTGCCGGTCGGAATCCGGGTCGTTGGCAAAGGCGACGCGGAATTTGTCCTTGAGCCGCACCAGGCTGGCCATGGCGTAGGGACTGGAACAATCCATGCGAATCTTGCCGTCATGGTCCACCGACATGAACGAGAAGGTGGGATCGAGCTTCGGGTTGACGACGGTGATGTCCAGTTTGTAGAGGCGATTAATGGGTTCCCAGTAAGGCAATGCCGCGCCGCCCAGCGGATCCACGCCCAATTTCAAACCGGCGGCGCGGATGGCCTCCATGTCCACGACATTTTTCAAATCCTCGACATATGGCAGAACGAAATCCTCCTGATGCGTGGTCGCCGCCGCGAGCGCAGTGGCGTAAGGCACCCGTTTCACGCCCGCATTGTTCCCGCGCAACAGTTCGTTGGCGCGGTCCTGGACCCACTTGGTGACGTCCGTGTCCGCGGGGCCGCCATTGGTCGGATTGTATTTGAAGCCGCCGTCCTCGGGCGGGTTGTGCGAAGGCGTGATGACGATACCGTCCGCGAGCCCGGTTTTGCGGCCGCGATTGTAAACCAAAATGGCGCGCGAGATCACCGGGGTCGGCGTGACCCCGTCATCCCGCTGGATGATGGTTTCGACCTGGTTGGCCGCCAGAACTTCGAGGGCGGTGCGCTGGGCCGGGCTGGACAAGGCGTGCGTGTCCTTGCCCATGTAAAGCGGGCCGTTGGTGCCCTGACCCCGGCGAAATTCACAGATGGCCTGCGTAATAGCCAGGATGTGGGCCTCGGTGAAGGTGCCGTTGAACGACGAACCGCGATGTCCGCTGGTGCCGAAGCTGACCAACTGGTTGGGGTCGGCCAGGTCGGGCCGGCGCTCGTAATAATCACGCTCGAGTCGCGTCAGGTCCACCAACATTGATTTGGGCGCCGGTTTGCCGGCCAAAGGTGAAATCGCCATGCTATCTATTCCTGGTTTTGATGATCATTGCTTTTCTTGCGGGACCGGGCACGGTTTGGCGTTCCAGATCTCGCCCGCATATTCCGCGATGGTGCGGTCGCTGGAAAACTTTCCAGACGCCGCCACGTTTAGAATGGCCTTGCGCGCCCACGCATCCGGATTGGAATACAAATCTTGCAGCCGCTGGTCCGCCTCAAGATAGGACTTCAGGTCGGCCAGATGCATATAATGGTCTCCTTGCGTGAGCAAGACATCAATGAGGGGAGCGAACACGCCCGGTTCATGGCGGCTGAAATGGTTGGAGGCGATCAGGTCCAGCGCGGCGCGCGTTTCCGGATCATTATCGTAATGCCAGCGCGGGTTGTACCAGCCGCGGCTGCCGGCGACCTGTTGCGCGGTCAATCCGAACAGGAAGAAATTCTCCTCCCCCGCCTCGGCAGCCATTTCGATGGTCGCGCCGTCGCGCGTGCCGAGGGTGAGCGCCCCGTTCATCATGAACTTCATGTTGCTTGTGCCGCTGGCCTCGTAACCGGCCGTGGAGATTTGATTGGAAACGTCGCTGGCGGGTATGAGCCGCTCGGCCAGGGTCACGCAATATTCGGGCAGGAACAACACCTGCATCTTATCGTTCACCGCCGGGTCGCCGTCAATCGTGCCGGCGAGATTGTTGATGAACTTGATGATGACTTTGGCCAGATGATAGGCGGGCGCCGCCTTGCCGGCAAAGAAGAACGTGCGGCGCGTCATTTTCAGGCCGGGATTTGTCCGCAACCGGTTGTAAAGCACCACCACGCGAAGTGCGTTGAGCAACTGCCGTTTGTATTCGTGGATGCGTTTGATCTGGCAGTCGAAGATGCTGTCCGGGTCCACGGTCTGGCCGCTGGTGGACTTAAGCCAGCCGGCAAAGCGGACCTTGGCATCCCGCTTGGCGCGTCGGAAGGCGTCACGAAAACCCTTGTCTTCCGCCAGCGGCTTGAGTTTTTGTAGCTGGCTCAGGTCGGTGATCCAGGCGTCGCCGATGGCCCCGGTGATGACGCCGGCGAGCTCCGGGTTGGCGAGCAGCAGCCAGCGGCGCGGCGTGACGCCGTTGGTCTTGTTGCTGAACCGCTCGGGGAAAATCTCCGCGAGGTCCCTGACCGTCACCTTGCGCAAAAGATCGGAGTGAATGGCCGCCACGCCGTTGGTGCTGTGCGACCCGACGATGGCCAGGTTGGCCATGCGGATTTTCCGCACCGGACCTTCCTCGACGAGGCTCACGCGCTGAATGCGGCCCTCGTCCACGGGAAAGCGCGCGCGCACATCGTCCAGAAGGCGGCGGTTGATCTCGTAGATGATTTGCAAATGGCGCGGGAGCAACCGTTCGAACCACGCCACCGGCCATTTCTCCAGCGCCTCGGGCAACAACGTGTGGTTGGTGTAGCCCAGCGTCCGCCGGGTCAGGTCCCATGCCACGTCCCAGCCAAGCTTCGCTTCGTCGAGCAAAATGCGCATCAGCTCCGGCACCGACATGGAGGGGTGCGTGTCGTTGAGCTGGATGGCCGCTTTTTCGGGAAGCTGGTTCCAATCTGAGTTTGTCCGCCGGAAACGCCGAACGAGGTCGGCCAGCGAACAGGCCACCAAAAAGTATTCCTGCACAAACCGCAGGCCCTGGCCCGCGCTCGTGGAATCATCCGGGTATAACACGCGGGTGAGCGACTCGGCGGTGAGCGTTTCAGCCACCGCGCCGACGAAATCGCCGCTGCTGAATTCCTGGAAGTCGAAGTAATCGGGCGCGGCAGCGGCCCACAGGCGCAGAGTGTTGACGGTCTTGCCGCCATAGCCGACCACCGGGCGATCATAAGGAATGCCGATCAGGCCGCTCGCCTTGCCGAGCACGGCACGCAACACGCCGCCGCGCAGCTCGAACGAGCAGTTAAACCTCACGCCCACCTTCTCGTGCGGGCGGACAATCTCCCACGGATCGGGCCGGCGCAGCCAGTTGTCCGGGTGTTCGACCTGCCAGCCGTCCTTGAGCGTTTGCTTGAACATCCCGTACTCGTAGCGCAGACCATAGCCCATGGCCGGGAGTTCCATGGTGGCCATTGAGTCCAGAAAACAAGCCGCCAGTCGTCCCAAACCGCCGTTGCCCAGACCCGCATCCGGTTCCTGTTCGAGCAATTCCAGCCAGTCAAGACGCTCTCCCGCCTCAATCTGTTCCGCCAGCGGCCCGAGCAGCAGGTTGGTGATGTTGTTGCCCAGCGAACGGCCGATGAGGAATTCCAGGGAAAGGTAGTAAACGCGCTTGGGATCCTTGCGGTCATACGTCCCTGCCGTGGCGACCCAGCGGTCCGAGAGGACATCGCGGATCGAGCGGGCCGCGGCCTCAAAACGTTCGCGCGGCCCGATGGCGCCCGGGTCCTTGATGTTGTCAAACGCAAGGTGCCGCTCGTACAGACCATCCGGCCCGGCGAACCGGACCAAATCGCAGCCGTATCGCTCCAAAATCGTGGCCGGATTTTCCATGCCCGCGGCCGGCGTAACGGTGCTTTTTTTCTTTGCGCTTATTGCGTTCACGGGAACAGCTTCGGTTTCCATGGATTTGATTCTAAGCCCGATGACATTTTTTGCAAAAACTCGTTTCGTTGCTTGTTAATTACAATTAGCCCGAGTCAGCGTTTCCGCGCCGGGGCAAGCGCGACCAGCGTCAGCGTTTGACCACGCTGGCGCGGTGCAAGGCAAGCTCGCCGGACGGAACTTTAGACGGCGGCCATCGACCGGGCTTCGATTTTTGTGGAGAGCTCAGCCGGCGATGACGAGCGGGACATTGACCAAATGTTCGGCCAGGAACCAAATCTGCAGTTCGTTGGTCCGGATCACGCTGCTCACCAGCAGGTCGTTGGTTCCGTCATCGCCGAGCTCGGCGGCTTTCCTGGCTGCGGCGCGGGCTCCGAGCAGGATGATCTCGTGGGCGCCAAGCAGGCGCGAGATCTGGACGGGCACTTCCTCGCGGCCCTTGGGCGGGCGCGGAACGTTTGTGTTTTCGGCCACGTCCGCCGCCATGGCGTAGCTCAGCCCGCCGAGCGTCTGGATTCGTTCCGCGATTTCATCCACCAACTCCGACTGCTCGCCGAAGTGTTTGTCGAAGAGCAGGTGCAGGTTGTAAAAGGTATGACCCGCCACCTGCCAATGGTGTTTCTTGTACATGTCACGGAGGGACATCGTATCGGCCAGGATCTGGTTCAGTCGCTCGACGCTCTCCCGGCAGACCTTCTCGCCCAGCCCATTTGGCAGTTTGGCGATGGTTCCGAAGGCTTGAATTTCCGCCGCGACTTGGTTGATGACGGGGCGGGATTGGTCCGGCCGGTAGTGAAGCGGCCGGTTTGAACTGCTGCGGTTGTTTTTCATGTTGGTTCTTGTTTTCATTTGGTCTCCAGTTGTTGTTCCAACGCCGCCCCCAACGAATTGTAATCGGGCGCGCCGTCGTGTCTTGTTCCGTTGATGAAAAAGCTCGGCGTGCCGTTGACGCCGCTGCGGATGCCGCCCATGCGGTCCTCCCGGATCCGTTTGGCGATGTCCCCCTGCCGGAGGGCGGCCCCGAATTTTGCCAGATCCAGCCCCAATTCCCTGGCCCAGAGGGGCAGGATCTCGGCGTCCAGAATTTCCTGTCGTTCAAAGATGAGATCGTGCATCTCCCAGAATTTTCCCTGGAGCGCGGCCGCTTCCGCCGTCTCGGCGGCGATGAGCGCGTAGGGATGCGCCTGCGTCAAAGGAAAGTTTCGGAAGACGAAGCGCAATTTCTTGCCGAGCGCCTGCTGCAGGCGTTTGACCTCGGGATAAGCGGCGCCGCAGAACGGGCATTGATAATCGCCGTATTCAACGAGGGTGAGCGGCGCGTTGGCCGGGCCCTGGGCATGGTCCCGCGCGGAAACGGGCGGCGTGAGCGTGGGGGAATCGTTCATGACACCTCCTGGCTGGCCGCGCGCATCAGCGTCGGCGGGGTTTCGCTTTTGCGTTGGGCCATCAAGGTGAGGGCCTTGAGGATGCCGTCGGCGCCCGGATTGATGCCGACGGGTGAAACGTAGCTCCAAAAAATCACGCCTCCGGGATCAATCACAAACAAGGCCCGCTCGGCTTCGCCCGTTTTATCGTTGTAAACGCCGTACAACTTGGCGACGGCGCCTTTCGGTTCAAAGTCCGCCAGGAGCGGCGTATGCAGTTTGCGTTCTTTGCTGAACGCCAGATGGCACCAGATGCCATCGACCGAGATGCCGAGGATCTGCGCATCGAACTCGGAGAATTCCGGCAGCAGCTCGTTGTACAACCCGAGCTGGTCGCTGCAGACGGGGCTCCAGTCGGCGGGATAAAACACGAGCACCACCGGCCGGCCGCGGAGTTCGGAGAGCGAAACCTTCTGGTCCGGGGTGGTCGGGAGGGCGAAGTCCGGTGCGGACGTGCCGGCCGGGAGCGCGGTTGATGCGTGGTTCTGCGAAGCGGGTGTGGTCATAAGTTCTTTGTTATTATTAGCGCGTTATTTTTTCCAGCGGCGCGTTACCGAAAGCGAATACACCCGGGCGCGCAGGGCCGGCAGGGGATCGTCCGACAATTCAATTCCGTCCGTCAGATGCGTCGGATCAAATATCAGCTCTTTTTCGACCCCGGCGCTGTCGGCGACGACGGCGGTAATGCTGATGGTTCCGGCATCAATGGTCCGGCGGTCGTCAGGCCAGACAAGCGTGGAATCATTTGTAGGATCGCCGGGATTGGGAAGCTGGATGACCAGGCGGTATTGGACCGGCCCGGCGGCCAGGCGCGTCTGGAGATCTTCAATGAGAAAACTGGCGGATTTGGCTTTCAACTCCGCCTCGGTGAGGTCGCGCCGCCCGGCGACGGGAAGGATTTGATAGCGCACCGCCTGCCTGGCTCCGGCCGAGTTGACGAGCACGAATGAATTGTTTGAGAAAAACGCCTCGTGGGCCAGGCTGGCCGGGATCACCCGGCTTTCCATGACGAATTTCAAGGCGGCGGGATGCGTGCCGAGAAACGCTTCAATCGGCCACGGGTGCGGCTGGCCGGGATCGGTGGCCACGATGGCCTTTTGCAGCGCCAGAAACTCCTCGCCCGTGGCAACGGCAAAGCCGTTGTGAGACAAGGCGACGATGTCGGTCAGCCCGCCGCCGGGGAGGTGGAATCGAACCGCGATCCCGCGCGGGCTGGCATCGTACGAATTCTCGGGCACGGCCGGGTCCGGCGCACCGTCCGAGAAGCGGACGGTCAACGGCGCCGGCACTCCCTGGAAATGCGCGGCCTTGGACAGCGCCGCGGCCTTTCCCGTGGGGACGAACGTTCCGCGGCACACAATTCCTTTCGCGTGAACGGGACGGTGGCCCGGTTTGACTCCATGCGCCTGAATCATGGTGTCGAAGATTTGCTGCGCGATGTCCCCGTCATCCGGCGGCGCGACCGCCGGCTTCTGATTTGGTTGGATTGAAACATTCATAGTTTATTTTTTACGTATTTGATTTTACGGTTTGGATCATCTTGCGTAGCGCCTTTCTTAGGGGGGTTGGAAGTCAGCCGCCTCTCGCGATGAAACCTGGAATCCCGGTTTGCACCACCGAGTTGAGCCGGCTTCTGGTTTGGATCCGGTTGATTTCGTCAACCGCGGCTTCCGGGATCCCGGAGAGGTTGAAGTTCTCGCGGGCGCGATCCAGAGTTTTTGCGGTCGTTAGGACGGCCGTTCCGCGTTGGATTCCCCAGGCGAGCAGGACCTGGGCGGGGGTCTGGGAAGTTTGCCGGGCGATGGCGAGAACCGCCGGATCTTCAAGCGGGCCGGGCCGCATTCCATGACCCAGGGGCGCAAATGCCAAAAGAACAATGCCCTTCTGCCGACAGAACTCCAGCAGCTCGGTTTGCGGGAGATACGGATGCGATTCCACCTGGACCACGGCCGGTTTGATTCTCGCGGCCTCATACAGCGGCGCCAGATTTTCAAGCGCGACGTCGGACAGTCCAATCGCCCCGCAGTTGCCCCGCTCAGCGAGACTTTCCATGGCCCGCCACGTGTCAAGGAGAGTGACGCCGGGGTCATAAATGATGTTACCATTTTGGTCGCGCGGATCCAAATTGTCCCCCGGTTGAAACGCATAGGGAGTGTGGATGAGGTACAAATCCACGTAACTGAGACCAAGGCGCTCGCGGCTCGCCTCGAATGCCGGTTCGACACGTTCCGGCCGATGATTGGTATTCCACAGCTTGGTAGTGATGAACACGTCCTTGCGGGCGATTGTTCCGGTTGCGAATTCCGCCTGCAATGACTCGCCCACCTCCCGCTCATTCCGGTATCGCTCCGCGCAATCAAAGTGACGAAACCCAACCTTTAATGCGTTCGTGGTCGCACTCCTGGTTTCAGCGGGGTCCGGGATCAAAGTCCCGAAACCCAAGGCCGGCATGGCGCCAGTCCCGAAGTTAAGGGGCATTTTCTTGAAGCGAAGGTTTGAAGGTTCGCTGGATGTCATGGAATGATGGAAATACCAGCTTTCATGTTTTTGCCTGGGTTTCGGGTTCGGGTTGGAGTTCAGGATTTTATGAAAGCCAGCAGATCGGCGTTGATCTGGTCCGCCTTGGTCGTGGGCATCCCATGGGGAAAACCGGGATATACCTTAAGTTGGGCGTTTTTCACAATCTTCGCGGACATGAGGCCCGCCGCGCCAATGGGCACAATCTGGTCATCGTCGCCATGCATGACGAGGGTCGGCACATCCATCTTCTTGAGGTCTTCCGTGAAATCCGTCTCGGAGAAAGCCTTGATGCAGTCATAATGGGGCTTCACGCCTCCCAGCATCCCTTGCAGCCACCAGCGTTCCCGGATGCCTTCGGAAATCTTGGCGCCCGGCCGGTTGTAGCCGTAGAAGGGGAGCGTGATGTCCTTGTAGAATTGCGCGCGGTCGGCGACGTAGGCGGCGCGAAGCTGGTCGAACACTTCCATCGGCAAGCCGCCGGGATTGGCCGCCGTTTTCAGCATCAACGGCGGGACGGCGCTGATCAAAACCGCCTTGGCGACCCGTTTCGAGCCGTGGCGGCCGATGTAACGCGCGACTTCGCCTCCGCCGGTGGAATGGCCGACGTGGATCGCGTTTTTCAAATCGAGCTTTTCCGTCAGCGCGGCAAGGTCGTCGGCGTAGGTGTCCATCTCATTGCCGTCCCAGGTCTGCGTGGAACGGCCGTGGCCGCGGCGGTCGTGCGCGATGACGCGAAAACCCTTGCCGCCGAAGAACAGCATCTGGGCGTCCCAATCGTCCGCGGTCAACGGCCAGCCGTGGCTGAAGACAATGGGCTGGCCCGAGCCCCAGTCCTTGTAGAAGATTTGCGTCCCGTCCTTCGTGGTGATCATGCCCATATATGTTCTCCCTCAATGATTGATGTTCTGTTTCCTATGATTGTCCGGCTCCTCCTCAATCAGTTCCACCGGGTGAACGCGGAATGCCGTGAGTTCCCGCAGACACCGCTCCGGTTCAAGTCGAAAAGATTCGGTCACCTGGATATTCATGGCGGGGCATCAATTCCATTTGATTACACCATTAACCGGAGTTATATTCTTCAGAAGTTGTACTTCCGCAAGCGGAATTCTTTCCTGATTTTTCGAGAGCCACGGCCGCCCGTTTGCTGCCCGGCGTCACATGCCGCCAGCGCCTGATTCACGCGCCGAAAGTTCCGCCCAAGTTTGCGGCCCCGCTGCTGATGGCGGCGGTGAACCGGCTGTTGCGATACCGCAATCGGCGAATCGGGCGCTTGCGATTGTCCAAAACCTTGTGGTAAGAGTGACGAGGCGAAGTTGACTTTGAGCGGTGACGATTTGTGGTTGGTCGAGCATGGCAGGTAACGCTGCCGCAAAGTTAACCATCAACCCACGGTTGTTCGTAAGTTGTTGATTCAAAAGGTTGCGCGAGTGGTGGAATGGCAGACACGCCAGACTTAGGATCTGGTCCCGCAAGGGGTGGAGGTTCGAGTCCTCTCTCGCGCACCAATTCTCACCGGGACGCCGGCCGCCCCGCGAGTTCAAACCGCGCGGATTGCAGGTCGCGGCTGTTGGGGCCGACCAATACGTCGAAGTTCCCCGGCTCGGTTCCCCAGGTCATGTCCGCCCGCAAGAAGCTCAATTCTTTCTCCCCGATTTCAAACGTAATCTGGCGGTGTTCGCCTGCCCTGAGTTCCACCTGCTGGAACCCTTTCAATTCGAGCACCGGCCGCCCGACATCGGCCACCAAATCGTGGATGTAAAGTTGCGCGGTCTCCACGCCGTCCATCTGGCCGGTATTGGCGACGTCCACGGTGACCGTGAGTGATTCGCCGGGGTGCAGGGTGTCGCGGTCCAATTTCAGGCCGGAATACGTGAACGTGGTGTAACTCAAGCCATAACCGAAGGGATAGAGCGGATCGTTCGGGGAGTCGAGGTAGTTGGATTTGTATTTCTCACGGGGCCGGGCCGGGTTGATGGGGCGCCCGGTGTTTTTCGCGTTATAATAGAGGGGCACTTGGCCGAGGTTGCGCGGAAACGTGACCGGGAGCCGGCCCGACGGATTGGTCTTGCCGAAGAGCGCATCGGCCACGGCCTGGCCGCCGCGCGTGCCGGGAAACCAGGCTTCGAGCAGGGCGTTCGCGAGCGAAGATTCCTCCTCCAAGGCAAGCGGCCGGCCGTTCATCAGCACGATCACCAATGGTTTGCCGGTTTGCGCGATTTGCCCGACGAGCTCGGTCTGGACGCCGGGAAGGTTGATGCTCGTGCGCGAGGAAGCCTCTCCGCACATGTCCGCGCTCTCGCCCAAAAGCATGACGACCACGTCGGCGCGCCGGGCGGCATCCACTGCGGCGGTGAAGCCTGATTTGTCGTCGGAAGAGATGTCGCAGCCGTTCGCATAAACGACCTGTCCACCCGCATTATCATGCTTGATGGAGGCTAGCACGCTTTCCGCAGCGCGGGGGTCGCCCGCGCCGCTCCAGGAACCCAGCAGATCACTCCGCAAATCCGCCAGCGGTCCGATGACGGCGAGGTTCGAGCCGGGTTTCAACGGCAGCAGATTCTTGTCGTTCTTGAGCAGCACGAGGGATTCGCTTGCCAGATGGTAAGCCGCGTTCAAATGTTCGGCGGGATAGTTGTCGAGCGCGGCCTCGCGTTCATCGCTCGCATGGCGGAACGGATCGTCAAACAGACCAAGCGCAAATTTGACGGTGAGAATGCGCCGGACGGCGTCGTCCACCTGTTTCTGGTTGATGTCGCCATCCTGCAGCATTTTTTGGAGGTAATCGTGATAAATGAAGCCCTGCATGTCCATGTCGAGTCCGGCGTTGAGCGCGGCGCGGCCGGCATCGTATTCATTGGTGGCGATGCCGTGATTCACGAGTTCGTTGACGGACGTGTAATCGCTGACGACAAATCCCGGGAAGCCCCATTCATCGCGCAGGACTTGTTGCAGCAGAAAACGGTTGGCCGTGGCGGGAATCCCGTTGAGCTCATCGAACGCGGCCATGACGCTGAGTGCGCCCTCGTCGACGGCGGCGTTAAACGGTGGCAGATAGATTTCGCGTAACGTCCGCTCGGACATGTCCACCGTGTTGTAATCGCGCCCGGCCTGGGCCGCGCCGTAGGCGGCGAAATGTTTCGCGCAGGCCAGCAGGCTCGACGGGTCGGCCAGGCTGGTCCCCTGAAATCCGCGCACGGCGGCGCGTGCAATGGCCGAGCCCAGAAACGGGTCCTCGCCCGCGCCCTCGGCAATCCGTCCCCAGCGCGGGTCCCTCGCGATGTCCACCATCGGCGCAAAAGTCCAGTTCAAGCCCGCAGCGGTCGCTTCCACGGCCGCCACGCGGTCGGCGCGTTCGACGGCTTCCATGTCCCACGACGCCGCTTCCCCGAGCGGGATGGGAAACACCGTCTTGAAGCCGTGAATCACGTCGAAGCCGAACAGCAGCGGGATTTTGAGGCGGGTTTCCCCGACGGCAATTTGCTGCAAACGGCGAACGTAATCGGCGCCGAACGCATTGAACACATTGCCGCAGCGGGAGGCGCGAATCTCCCGCTCCAGCGGCGAGGTGTTGGTGGAGGCCCCGGTCACCACCTGCGTGCTGGTGATGAGCACCATCTGGCCGATTTTTTCCTCCAGCGTCATCCGGGCGAGGAGCGCGTCGGCCCTTTGCCGGCATACCGCAAGATTCGCGGCCCGCGCCTCCGGGGAATTGGACTGGGCGTGGATCGAAATGGAAAGCGACAGCAAAATACCGATCGCGCAAGTGAGCCGTTGCAGATTGTTCGCCGACCGGGGAACAAGGCGCGACCCGGGCCTGCGGCCGACGGCATCAAAGTTGTGCATGGACTAATGCTACGAAACCAATCGAAACAAACAATCCCCGGTTTGGGAGGGGCAGAGGCGGGGAAGAGTTGCGACTCTGCGGGCGGGCAGAAAGTCCGGCGGGTGCCCGGTCTCAGGGCACGGCGATTTGGCGGATGCTGGCGAGCTTGTCGTCCGCCTGGGCCAGACCGCCGGCGTTGTTCAAGAATTGCGCGTCATGGACCACGTTGTTGGTGCAGGAGGCGTTGTTGATGAGGATGCCGTACCCGCCGCAGTTGGTGATCACCGGCGCATTGAAGGTGTTGTCCGCGCATTCGGTTCCCGGAACCAGCCGCCAGCCGGCGGGGGTGGGTTCGGCAGTTTGCGCCATGAAAACCCCGTGACTGTGGCTCCGTTCAATGGTGACCGATTGGAACACATTGTCCCGTGAATCGCGCATGAACACGCCCAGATCGTTGCCGCTCATGGTGGCGCAGGCGATGACATTGTGGTTGAAGGACAGGTCGAGCGAGATGCCGGCGGCCTGGTTGTCGCGCAGGGTCAGGTCGCTGAACTTGCTGTCTTCCGTGGAATAACAGGCCAGGCCGTCGTATTCGTTGTCGAAAGCCGTGAAATCGCGGATGATAATCCGCCGCGTCTCCGCCATGACCAGCCCGCCCGAGCGGCAGCGGCAGCAGACGACCCTTTCAACCGTCGCGTCGGTCACGTCCCACATGGCCACGCCGTTGTTGTTGATGAGCGAGCCGTCCCGCGCGGTGCGCCACAGTTCCGCCGACTGGTTCCGGCGGTTGCCGTCAATCAGCAGGTCGGCCAGGCGGACGTTGGCGGTGGCTTCCCGGCGCGCCTTGATCGGCGAGCCCAAGACGACGACGGGGCAGTTCGCGCTGTCGGCCAGCAGCAGCACCGTCGAGTATCCGCTGCCGCGGAGGGTTTGATGGTCGTAGCGCAGAACGATGGGCTGATGGACTTGAAACGTGCCGGCCGCCAGGACCACGTCACCGCCGTCGGGCAGTTGATCCAGGGCGTTTTGAATGTCCGCCCCGGTGGAATTCGCGGGAAGCGTGAGGGTCCTGGGATCCACCGCGGACGCGGGGAGGGCGGCCGATAAAAGCAAAAATAGGAAAAGCCGGGTGGCTTTCGACTGGTTATGCGGGCCCATAACTACACTGATTCAGGGTTGACCGGCTTACTAAAAACATTTCGTCCTGGCGAGACCTGGAGGCGGACGGGCCTTGAGTGTTTGACCCTTTGCGTCCGGTTCCCCGAACTGCTGCTGTACAAATATTGTCGCACAAAGAACAAAAAGCGCAAATGACAGAAGCCATTTTTTTTCAATTATTTTTCCGGACGCATCGGTTTGATTACGGACACGGCCGAAAATGAGCAATTCTCAAGCCAGCACCGGCCCGGCAGGGGATGATTTTTTCGTGCGATCAGAATTGAGCGGAGACGAGACGGAGGAGTAGGGGACGCGGCCGGCGGGCCGGGAGGGCGGGCGGTTTATTTGGTCTCGCGGTAGCCGAACAGGCCTTCCCGCTTGATGATTTCGACGATGGGCGCGGGCACCATGGTTTCCCAGGAGGGATCGTAGGTCTGGATGCGGGCCAGGACGTCGCGGGAAAAGATGGGCAGATAATCCACGTTATGCTTCTGAATGGAGACGATGCAGCGGTTTTCGATGAGGTAGGCGTAAAGGTGTCTCAAATTTGGCGCCACCAGCAGGTTTTCCGCGGTGCTGATCTTCCCGTTCACGGGGTCGCGCCAGGGATAAACGTAGAGCTTGACCGTGCTCTTGAAGAGCCGGCCCAGGGCTTCGAGCAGGCCGCCCTCCATGTCCGTATAAAATTTTTCATCGAAAATTTCCTTCAAGCTCGGCACGCCCAGGGCGATGCCGATGCTTTTGTGGGTGTAACGCGAAAGATAGGCGACGAGCTTGTAATAGCGTGCGTAATTGGAGATGAGCACCGTCTTTCCCAGCGCGCGGAGGATGTCCACCCGCGCCAGAAAATCCTGGTGGTCCACGGCGCCGGCCTCGAGCAGGTTGCGCATGGTCATTTCCATGAGGACGACCGGTTCCTCCCCCTGGACGCCCGGCTCGGTCATGAACTGTTCCTGGGCGCGTTCGAGCATGTCGAGAGTCGTATTGGTGATGGGCCGAAAACTGCCGCGTTCCACCAGAACTGTTTTCTTGTAAAGGACGTCGGAAGGTTGCACGACCTCGCCGTCGGCGGTGAACATGGCGGCGTCCGTCAACCCCTGCTGGACGAGTTGCAGGCTCATGAGCCGGTTGTCCAGCTTTGCGAAGCACGGCCCCGAGAACTTGATCATGTCCACTTCAATGCGCTCGCGGCTCAGGTTGTCCATCAGGGAGCTGATCAGCGTTTCCGGCTGGGCGTTGTAGTAAAATGCTCCGTAAATGAGATTGACCCCCATCACCCCCAGCGCCTCCTGTTCGCGCACGTTCTCTTTGTCCAACATTCGGACATGTATGATGATCTCGGACGGCTCACACTTGCATTCGGCCTGGAACCGGATGCCCATCCAGCCGTGGCCGTCCTCCTGCCGGGTGAAGCTGTGCGTGGCCACGGTGTCCGCGAAAACGAAGAAAGTGGAGCGTTCCCCGCGCAACGCATCCAGCCGTTCGAGCACGAGGTGGAATTCGTAGTCGAGCATGGATTGCAGGCGCTTGCGGCTGACGTAACGGTCGCTCGGGCCGTAGATGGCGTCGCTCACCCGCATGTCATACGCGGAGATGGTCTTGGCCACCGTGCCGGAGGCGCCGCCCACATGAAAAAAGCACCGCGCCACCTCCTGGCCCGCGCCAATTTCGGCAAACGTGCCGTACTTCTTTGCGTCCAGGTTGATCTGGAGCGCCTTCTGGCTCGTATCGTTTTTTACGTTTTCCATGCGATCACAACGCCCCGATGATGGCAGCGACGGGCCAAAGATACCAACAGAAAGATAAAAATCCATGCCCGACGGAATGCACCCCAACATGGTGCTCAACCCCGTGATAATGCGGCACGCCTGAAGTCTGATTCGCCGAAAACCCGCCGGTCAGATGGTATAATCGCAGTCTTCGACTCTGCGCCGCGCGTTTTTGTCGCGGATGGCGAGTTGCTTCTCTTCGTAAACGACCAGCGAGTTCGCCGGCACGCTGTGCATCAAGAAAACATTCGCACCGATGGTCGAGTTCGCGCCGACGACTGTCTCGCCGCCCAAGATGGTCGAGTTCGGATAAATCGTCACATGGTCCTCGACGTCGGGATGCCGTTTGCCGCCCTTGACGATGTGCCCGGCCTCGTCCTTGACAAAGCTGCGCGCCCCGAGCGTCACGCCGTGGTAAAGTTTCACATGATTGCCGAGGTTGCACGTTTCGCCGATCACCACGCCGGTGCCGTGATCGATGAAGAAATGCGTGCCGATGGTTGCGCCGGGATGGATGTCGATGCCCGTGCGGCTGTGCGCCCACTCCGTCATCATGCGCGGCACGACGGGTGCGCCATAATGATAGAGCCGGTGTGCCAGCCGCTGGATGGCGATGGCTTCGATGGTGGGATACGAGAGAATGACCTCTTCGCGGTGCAAGGTGGCGGGATCGCCGTCGAAGGCGGCTTCAATGTCCATGCGCAGGAGTTCGCGCACTTCGGGCAGGGCCTGGCAAAACTTTCGGATGATCGGCGGCGTGCGGCCGGTCGGCTTGTGGGGATCGCCGATGCGCACACTTTTGCGCACCTGTTCGGTCAGCCGCTTTACGACGCCGGCCAGCCGGGAAGCGGTGAGTTCTTCAATGGAATTGTGCTGCACCGCGTCGTCATCGTGAAATCCCGGAAACAGAATTTGCAGCAGGTCCTCGCAAATCTGGCCGACGGCGCGTTTGGACGGCATGTTGTGGGCGTCGCGGTTGTTCAAACCACCGGCGTGATCGTAGGAGCGGAGCAGCTCCGTCACTGATTCGTCCACCAGTTCCGCCATCCAGAGCACATCCTTGCGCAGCGCCGGCGCAGCCTTGTCCGGTTCAATCAATGGTGTAGTCATGTCATCTAACGCGGCACGCGCGTATTCCAGGGGAGTTTGGCCAGCAACAATCCCATCCCGCAAAAATCCGTGATGCCGGCGAAGACCAGTCCCGCGCCGACAAACGCGGACAATCCGAAAAACGCCGGATGGACGAACCAACCGAGCGCCACGCCGAGGAACACGAGTGAACCGGCCGCAATGCGCACCTGGCGTTCGAGGCTGATGACATTGGTCTTGCCGCGCGTGACCGGCAGGCTGGCTTCAATCCACGCGAGCGTACCGCCCTCAACCACCACCGGTTCAGCGAATCCTTCGCGGGCAAACTTCTCCGCCGCTTTCGCCGCCCGCTGGCCGCTGCGGCACAGCAAATAAACCGCCCGGTCTTTGCGCAATTGGCCGGAGCCCGCGAGCGCGGTCGGGTTCAAGCCCTCCAAGGGAACACTGCGGGCCTGCGGCACGTGGACCTCGGCGAACTCAACCGGCGTGCGCACATCCAGGACCGGTGCGTCGGGTTCCGCCGCGAGCAGCGTTTGCAGATCAACCGGCCGAACAGTTTTCATGGCTTCAGTTTCGTTTCAAGGAACGCAACGCCCGCACCAGCGCGTCCACCTCATCGCGGGTGTTGTAGAAGGCCAGCGAGGGGCGCACGGTGCTTTCGAGGCCAAAATGGCGGACGGACGGCAGCGCGCAGTGATGGCCAGCTCGGACGGCGATGCCTTGTTTGTCGAGATGCCGCGCGATGCTTTCATTTGACACCCCGGGAATCACGAACGCCAGCACGCTGGCCTTGTTCGCCGCGGTGCCAATGGGGCGCAAACCGGGAATGGACGCCAGAGCCTGCGTCGCATATTCGAGCAGCGCGTGCTCATATGCCGCGATGGCAGGGATGCCAACCTTGAAGAGGTAATCAATGGCCGCGCCCAGCCCCACGACCCCGGCAATGTCGGGCGTGCCCGCCTCGAATTTTTCCGGCGCATGCTGGTAAGTCGTCTTTTCAAACCGCACGTCCTTGATCATGTGCCCGCCGCCCTGCCACGGAGGCATGGCTTCGAGCAGGGGCGCCTTGCCGTACAGTGCGCCGATGCCGGTCGGTGCAAAGATTTTGTGGCCGGAGAACAGGTAAAAGTCCGCGTCCAGCGCTGTGACATTGACCGGCAGGTGCGGGGTGGACTGCGCGCCGTCCACGAGCACCGGCACGCCGCGCGCATGCGCCAGCGAGATGATTTGCTCGACGGGATTGACCGTGCCCAACGAATTGGAAACGTGCGCCACGGAAACGAACTTCGTCCGCGGTCCAAGCAGACGGGCGTATTCGTCCAGGATCAATTCGCCGCGGTCGTTGATTGGGATGACGCGCAGCGTCGCCCCAACCTGCTCCGCGAGCAACTGCCACGGGACGATGTTGGCGTGATGCTCGAGCTCGGTGACAATGATCTCGTCGCCCGCGCCAATGTTTTTCCGGCCGTAACTCTGCGCGACAAGATTGATGCCCTCGGTCGTGCCGCGGACGAAAACGATCTCCTTGGCGTCCGCAGCGCCCAGAAACTTGCGGACTTTCTCACGGCCCGCCTCGAACAACTCGGTCGAGCGCGTGGCCAGCGCGTGCGCGGCGCGGTGGATGTTCGAGTTGTCGCGGCCGTAAAATGTGGAAGTGGCGTCAATCACCGCCTGCGGTTTGTGCGTGGTGGCGGCATTGTCCAGCCAGACGAGCGGCCGGCCGTAGACGAGCTGGTGCAACGCGGGAAAATCGCGGCGCACGCCCTCCACGTCAAACTTCGGAATTGGCACGGCCGTCCGCGGGTACGACTGGCAGGATGCGGGAGATTTGCCGGAGGCTTCGCCCCCGCGCAGGAAATAAAAGTCCGGCGCGTCAAGAGGTTCAGGAGATGGAAAACCAAGGGCGGGATTGGCGTTTGCAGTCGTGGTGTCCGGCCGGTTTCCTTGAGGACGGTAGGTGCCGTTGCAACGTGGTTCGCCATACGCATACGAGTCTTCAGATTCAGGCGCATGGGCGCCCGAAGGCGTATTCCCGGGCGTCGCGAGTTTCGGCGCGTCGGGTTGCGAACTCGGATGCACCGGCGGCACGGCGGACGGAGACCCGCCGGCAACCAGTGGCGGCAAATCGGGGGCGACCGGCGCTTTCTCCGGCGTCCCGGGCGATGGCCTGGTGCCGTTCGTGAAACTCGAGAAAGCCTCGGCGACCAGCTTCGCGACCAGATCAGTATGGGCGGATTCGTCGGACGCCGGTATCGCGGCAGGCTCCGCGGCGTTATTTGGAGCCGTAATCATAGTAGTTGTTCACCACGACATTATCCAGCCGCGCAATCGCGTCGGTGGTCAGCACCGCGGCTGAAAAATAGCGGGTGACAAGGTGTGAAGCGATGGAGTTTACATTCGTGCCCATGTAGCGCACTGAGAGGCCGGGCTCAACCTCACCCGTCACGCCGGTCTTCTGCAAACCGACGACCCCCTGTTCGGCCTCGCCGACACGCAACAGGAGAATGGTTGTGGCGCTCTTGGAATTGAGTTCGAGTTTGTTGGTCGGAATCAGAGGCACGCCGCGCCAGGTGACGAACGGCGTTCCAAAGAGATGAACCGTCGGGGGCGGCACGCCGCGCCGCGTGGCTTCGCGTCCAAAGGCGACAATTGCTTTTGGGTGCGCGAGGAAGAACGCGGGCTTTTTCCAGACCAGCGCGAGGAGTTCGTCGAGGTCATCCGGCGTAGGCGAACCTTTGCGGGTCTTGATGGTTTGTGAAGCGCTGACTTCCTTGAGCAGGCCGAAATCGGCGTGGTTGATGAGTTCCCATTCCTCGCGTTCCTTCACGGCTTCGACGGTGAGGCGAATCTGTTCGCGGAGCTGGTCAATCTTGTTGCTGTAGAGATCGGTGACCCGCGTGTGCGTGCGGAGCACCGTCTGGATGGTGCTGAGGTGATATTCGCGCGGATGTTTGTCGTAATCCACGAAGGTCGTCGGCAGTTTGGGTTCGCCGCCGTCCGAGGTGAGCAGGTCCACCTTTACTTCGCCGAATTCATTTGCGGGCTGGCCCTTCGCGGCCTGGGCGACCCGGTTCACGCGATAGACGCCGCCGTCCACATCCACCCAGGGCAGCAATTTGTGCAGCCAGCGGGGGGTGATCTCGGTGTATTGCGGGACGGTGACGGTGGCGGTGGCGAGGTTGCGCGCGGCGGTGGCG
>Ga0181516_10000467_pt1 | contig 37465 bp, 41 predicted proteins | sample PEATcosm2014_Bin_25_FD_121104 | JGI IMG/M metagenome (GOLD analysis project Ga0181516, IMG submission 121104) | Peatland microbial communities from MTU Mesocosm Facility, Houghton, MI, USA - PEATcosm2014_Bin01_10_metaG | ecosystem: Environmental > Terrestrial > Soil > Wetlands > Peat | place... | reverse complement strand
GGCCAGAAGCAGCAAAGGTCCGGTGAACGCCACACCCGCCCCGGCCGTGTTCACCGTCAGAGTCCCGCCCAGACTCGTGCTCGTCGCCGCCGTGTAGCTCTGCGCTCCCGTCGTCGTCACCGCAACCAGCGAAGTGGTCAAACTGCTGATCGTGAGACTCCCAATAGTCGCTGCTCCACCAAAATTGACGGCGCCCGCGGTCGCACTGACCGTAAGCGCACTTCCGGTACCCGATAGCGTCACCGCGCCCGAGATGCTGACTCCGCCGGATGTGGAGGTCAGAGTAATGGGCGTCGCGTCAAGATTCCCCGGACCCGTGTACGTCTGATTTCCCGTCGTTGCAACGTTGGCCGCGAACCGAATCCGACTACCGGCGGTGGCAGAAACACTCGCAAGCCCGCTGCCGCCGCCGGTGAAATAGACCCGTCCAAACGCACCATTGACCGCAGAGGCAGTGAGATTGTACCCACCGCCCGTGATGGCTCCTGTAAAGGTGATGACTGTAGCCGCTGCTAACGGACTCACAATGGTAACGGTTGCGTCTTGCTGAAGGGTCACGGCGGTAGAGAATGTGATGTTGGCCGAGTTCGTCTGAACGATGGTTCCAGCTGAGTAGTTAAGAAAGATTGTCCCCGTCGGAGTCAGCGTGATGGTGCCTGTGGCTGTAGTCAGGGGCCCGGTCAAGGTCAGATTTCCCGTCGGCGTCGCGGTGAAGGTGGCCCCGCCAGTGCCCGTCACTTGCGCTAGAGTTAGCCCCCCCGATCCGGTCGTTATCGATGAAGAAGCAGTGAAGGATAAAGTCACGGCGCCGGTGAACGCGTCGGCCGCCCCAGTGATCGTCACTGCTCCACCCGACGTCGAAAGATTTGTCGTGCCGGTGACCGAGACCGCATTGCCCCCGTTCGAAATGGCTCCTGTTGCGGTAACTGCCAAATTCCCCGTGATCGTCGAGGTCCCCAGGTTGACCCCGCCTGTCGCATCGATTGTCAAATTGTCAACAGCGGTAACGGCGATGGTTCCAAATGCGTTGGACGCATTGGACAACGACACAGAATTCCCCGTTCCCACGTTGATCGTCGTCGTTCCGGTGAAAGAGACCGCCGCCGAATCCGAAATTGAAGCCGCCCCGGTTCCATCGCCCAGGTTCAACGTCGTGCCGCCAAGTGTATACGTTCCTTGCGTGATGGCGCCAGTTCCCTTCAAAGTGACGGTTGTTACCGTCGAAGGTGCACCCAGCGTCCAGACGCTGCCCGAATCGACGGTGACCGCAGACAGCGTGCCACTCGAGAATTGCACGGCTCCGAGGGTGGTCAAGCTGTTTGCCCCGGTGATCGTGTTCGTGACAGCGATTGCATCTGACCCGCCGTTCAGAGTCGCGGCACCAGAAACACTGAGGGTCCCGATGGTTGCAGCGGAAGTGGCCGTACTCGTGACCGTTCCGGTCGATACACTCACCGTATCGCCGCTTCCCGAATATCCCGAAAAGGTGAGCGTCGCGGCTCCAACGGCCACCGTCCCGGAGTTCGATATCGCTCCGGTGTTCAGGGAGCCGCCCAAAGTCAGGGTTCCCGAGCTGACGGTCAGCGCCCCGATCGTACCAGTGACGGTTACAGACCCTGTTGAGGTGACTGCTCCACCACCCGATGCCGCGGACACCGTAATCGTGCCGCTCGTTCCATTCAATGTTGCCGGACCAGTTCCGGTGTATGACGAAATGGTTAGCCCGTTGACGCTGTTCTCCGAAATCGTCACGGCGCCGGCATTGGCCAAAACCGCAATCGTTGCTGCGGCTCCGCCGGAGGACAGGCTCAGGGCTCCACCCGAGGACTGCAGCTGACCGCCTCCCGAAATCGTCGCGGCCGTCAGCGTGTTTCCACCCAGGGCCAAGGTCCCAGAGTTCGATATCGCTCCGGTGGTCGTGGTGCCGCCGACGGTCCAAGTACCTGAGGCGACTGTAACAGCGGTGAGCGTCGTACTAAAGAAGTCAATCAGCCCTGTTGTAGTTAGACTCCCCGTTCCCAAAATGGTGTTCGAAACCGTAATTCCATTGGAGCCCCCCGCGAGATTGGCGCCTCCCGAAACCGAAAGATTCGCAATAGAAGCCGATGGTCCCGTGTTCGCGATTGTTCCCGTGGACACCGTGATCGAATCTCCGCTCCCTCCCGAATACCCATTGAAAGTCAGTGCGTTTCCACCTGCGATTACGGTCCCGCCTGTGTTCGTCAACACGCCTGTCGTCGTCAAAGCCCCGTTGAGCGTCAGTGTCCCGCTATTGTTCAGCGTCGTAACGGACGTGCCATTCAGTGTCACCAAACCGGTCGTCGTCAGCGCGTTGGCCACCGCGGTTGTCACCGTGACCCCGCTCCCACCATTGAGTGACCCCGAACCCGTCACGGCAAGCGTGCCAATGGTCACTGCCGCGCCGGCGGTACTTGTGATCGTGCCTCCGTTCAGACTGATCGTATCGCCGGAACCACTGTAGCCTCCGAAGTTCAGGGAGTTCCCACCCACCGCAATGGTTCCGGAGTTCGCCACTGTACCTGTCACCGTCAGGCCAGTTCCAGTGTTAATGCTCAGACCATCGGCGGACGTCGATATCGTTAGAGACGATAGGGGGTTGGAAGGGGCGGTGTCGAGAGTTACAGTAAAGCCCTCGCTGATCGTGGCCGAGTCACCGGCAACCGAGCCCGGAACGCCATTGGGGGACCAGTTTGCGCTCACGCTCCAGTCTCCGGAAGCTCCGGCACTCCAGGTGTAGGCCGTCTGCCCCCACACTCCGCCGCCGAGGCCCAGCACGAGGAGAATCACGATGGCGACGCAAAACGGGACTCGGCTCACGGAACAACACCTCAGCTTTTGATTATAGCGCTTGACTTCGCTATTGTCGGCAGGTGAATTCGGCCTTCTGAACGAGCCTGGGGGCTCTGCTATCGATTTTTGCCAAGAAGTATCCCAAAGCTCGGCGAGCAGGACGTTTCCGCAGGGTGCGGAAACTGTTTCCATAGATTTCGGAAGAAGTTTTCAAGCGCGGCGGCAATTCTTCCCGTCTTGTCCTTTGACAACACGGGAGGTCGATGATGCCGTTAGATTACGCCTGGATAACCAACCCTCTCAAGGCAGACGGATCGCTGAAGCTTCGAACCGTTGGCCAAAAGAGGCTTTCATTCGACGCGCTGGCCCAACGGATGGCGAGGGGGACCTCTCTCGACCAAACAACGGCTGCCATGGCGGTGAACCTGTTCGTTGACGCGTTGCGCACCGAGCTGGCTCTCGGTCATGCCGTCGACACCCCTCTGGGCCTGTTCAGTCTGGGAGTGCGTTCCACCGGCAAAACCACGCCTCCTCGGGCCGTCCTGCATGTGCGGATGGGAAAGAAGCAGAATCAGTGCTTCCTTGAGGGCGTCAAAGTCCGCCGGGTGGACACCCCCGCTGTGCTGGGTCCCGTGGTGCTTTCCATCCGGAACCTTGAGGCCCCTTGCGCCGGCGCCGCCGGCCGCCCCGGAGAGATCTTTCAGATCCGCGGCAGCCGTCTGAGCTTCTCCCCCGGCGACGACCTGCTGGGTATCTTTTTTGTCAACGCCCGTGGCAACGAAGTCCGCGCTTCGACTTATTCCAGAACCGGTTGGCGCATCGTCGATGCCAAAATCCCCGTCCTTAATCCCGGAGCCTACCGAACCGAAATCCGTACGCTGTCGCGGGGGAACCTCGTGGTCACGGCGTTGGTCACTCGGGAGTTCGTCATCGGATAGGCTAATCGGTCACAAGGAATCGCAAGCCAGTTCCTACTCTCCCGCCGCTTCGGACCGCTACTTCAACCGAAGCGATTTGTGGTGGCATAGCACTCTCCAACCATCAAAATAGGGTCGGGCGTTGGACCGCGACGAACTGAAGCAACCCTCGTCCTTTTGCCGTCAGGGAGGTACAATGGAGGTATGCCGAAAATGGGACTCCCGGTCCGCAAGACAGCGCAGCACTACACCTACCACGACTACAGGAACTGGCCCGACGACGAGCGCTGGGAACTGATCGACGGCGTGGCCTACGCCATGGGCAGCCCGACGCCCACCCACCAAGCCATCTCCGCAGAGCTGACCCGGCAATTCGGCAACTTCCTGCACGGCAAGCTCTGCCGCCTGTTCCCTGCTCCGCTTGACGTTCTGTTCCCCCGGCTTAGCGAACAGGACGAGGACGACGTCGATACCGTAGTCCAGCCCGACCTGTTGGTGGTGTGCGACCCGGCGAAAATCAAGCAAGGGTTCATATGGGGCGCGCCCGACCTCGTGGCCGAGATCCTCTCCCCCTCCACCAGCCGCAAGGACCTGAGGGAAAAGTACGACCTGTACCAGCGCTCGGGCGTCAAAGAATACTGGGTGATCGACCCGCCTGGGCGCTGGGTTCAGCAGTACGTGCTGGGCGCCGATGGCCAATACGCGCCCGAAGTCACGTGGGAAAAGGTCGGCACCCTGGTCAGCCCGACACTGGCGGGGCTGGAGCTCGACATCGCCTCGATCTGGGCCTAGCAGATGTCGACAACCTTGCCGAAACCAAGTATCCATGTATATCATGGATCCATGGAGAAACTACAGATCCTATTTCCCGAACCCCAGCTACGTCGGCTCCGGCTGGCCGCCCAGCGTCAGGACCGCCCGGTCAGCGAACTCGTACGAAACGCCGTGGACCAATGGCTGGAGCGAAGCGGTCCTCCCGCCGACGAAGTTCTCGAGGCGCCTCCCACGTTTGCGATGGGATCTGTTGCGATCCCCGCGTCCGAAATGCGTGAAGCCGCCTATCGCGACGACGACTACCAATGAAGAGTCTCGACACCAACCTTTTGTTCTACGCCATCAACGAACAGGCGGCGGAACACAGGATAGCCCTGGCGCTGGTCCAATCGGCCCTCGCCGCACCGGCAGACTGGATCGTGGCCGACCAAGTGTGGTTTGAACTGTACCGGCTGCTGAGGAATCCCGTAGTCGTCAAAAAGCCGCTGACGGGAGCCGAAGCCGACAGGGTCATCGACTGGTATCGAAACCGCTCTGGCTGGTCTCGTTGCGCCTGGGAGCCCGTCCTGATGGACAGAATGCGGAACGCCTGGCGAACACACGACTTCCGCGCCCGGCGGACCTTCGACGTCGTCTTGGCACTCACGCTCGAGGCCAATGGGGTGACCGAGTTCTACACCCGAAACACAAAAGACTTCGAAGACCTCGGCCTGTTCATGGCCATCGACCCGCTGGCCTAATCCCGTGTCCGACGCGACTCTGCTCCGCCTTTCGTTCTCGGCGTACGCGTATCTCCGCGGTCACGACCTTCATGGGGGCCGGGCAGCGGTGCACAAGGCCCTCGACTTCTTCGGCCTGACGGGGACGATGGGGTGGTTCGCAGTGTCCGACGACGGGCACCAGTTCAACTTCGCCCTGGCCTTCGTCGTGGTCCGGCTCACCGACAAAGGCACCGAGTACAATGTGGTGGTCCGGGGGACCAACCCGCTGTCGCTGGAGTCGTGGTTTCGCGAGGACTTCAACGTGGCCAGCCAGGTTCCCTGGCCGGGGTCGGCCGACGGAGGCAAGATCAGCCAGGCGTCGGCCACGGCGTTGAGCCTTCACGAGGGAATGCGGGACGAGGGGAGGTCGTTGTACGCCTTCCTGCAGGACAGCTGGCGAGCCGACACAGCGGCAGGGCGGCCGTCGGTGGTGCGCTTCACGGGCCACAGCCTGGGCGGGTTGGTCGCTCCCCTGCTGGCCCTGCGTCTGGCCGAGACGGGCGAGCCTGGGAACGTGAGCTTCGAGCTGTGCACGTTCGCGGCGCCCACGGCGGGCGACAAGGCGTTCGCGGCGTACCTGGAACGCACGGTCACGGCGGGCCGGATCCCCTTCGGCTCGGTGAGGTTCATCCGCTGCCGCGACGATGTGGCTGTCAAGGTCTGGAACAAGACAGACATGCTCGACATCGTGAGGCTGTACGCCGCCTACGGCGTCCCCATCAACGGCTTTCTGCTGGTCGTCCTGCTTCTTCTGCGGCGCAGCGTCAGACACCTGGGCTACACCCAGCCGTTCTCGGGCACAGAGCGCTCCCAGACCTTTCGGGTGCCCCGGGCCGACGTCTTCTCCCTCGACGCCTTCGACGCCGAAACCTACCTCGACGGCGGCCTGCAGACGCAGTTCCACCGGGCCAAGGCGGTGGCCAAGCGGAAGCCCAGCCCCCGGGTGTTCCGCAACACCTTGGCGTGGGTGGTCCAGGCGGTGGTGATGCACATCGTCCCCTACGCCACGCACCTGCTGGGTCAGCGCGAGCAGCAGTACGTAGCCGGGACTCTCGTGAAGACCATCCTCACCCAGGACACCTTCTTCGTCGAGCGCCGCCGGCTGCCGCGCTGAGCAGGGGGTCAGTCGGCGGCGTGCCCCGGAACTTCCAGTTCCTTGACAGTGTGGAAGTCGAGGTCCTCGAACTTGTCGGCGATGTCGGCGTCGGTGGCCTTCCGGGCGCGGAACTCGGGATTCTTCACGTTGGCGAACTCTCTGGCGCCGACCCGGATCGACGGACCGGCCTTGCCGCCCTGGACGCGGCTGAACTCGACCACGCCTTCCTTGACGCACACCCAGTCGCCCTCGTCGGCGTTGGCCTCCACGGCAAAATCGGTGCCGCGGACCGCGGCCTGAGCCTGGGGCGTGAGCACGGCGTACGCGTTGGCGACCCCCGCGATTTTTGCGGCGACTAGGCGGATCTTGCCGACCAACACGGCAAAGTCGTTCGAACCCGCCTTGCCGAGGCCTTGGAGCGAGCGGACGCGGAACAGGGTGTTCTTCCCTAGTTTCAGGGCCGAACCGTTGGGCTCGAGTTTAAACTCGGCGGTGGTGGCCTTGGTTCGAATCGTCGTTCCCGGTGCCAGGGTCATACCCTCGGCCACGACGAGGCTTGTTCCCCCAGCGTCCGACACGGTCAGCTGCGACTCATCGTCGGCATAGACCAGGACAAGCCGGGGTTCGGGCGACGCAGCCGAGGCGGAGAACCCGGCCGCGAACAGGACCAGAGCAATCAAGACTGTTTTACGGATAGGCAGCAATGGCGGCCCCCTCCTTGGGAGGCCCCACCAAGATAGCGCAACCGCTCCCCCTTGCCGACCTGCGGTCCTTTTTATACATTAAGCTTCCGGAAGCCTTAGCGGTTCCGAATCTTAACATCCATTCACAGGAGACCTCCCATGGCTCAACGAGAGTTTCAGACGGAAGTCAATCAACTTCTCCAGCTCATCATCCACTCCCTCTACTCGCACCCCGAGATCTTCCTCAGGGAACTGATTTCGAACGCCAGCGACGCTCTCGACAAGCTCAAGTACCTGACGCTCACCGACGACGCGTTCAAGGTCCTGACATTTGACCCCCGGATCGACCTCACCCTCGACGAAGACAAGAAGACCCTCACGATTTCCGACACGGGCATCGGCATGAACGAAGAGGACCTGGTCGCCCACCTGGGCACCATCGCCCGGTCGGGGACGAAGAACTTCCTGGGCCAGCTCTCTGGCGACGCGAAGAAGGACTCCAACCTCATCGGCCAGTTCGGCGTCGGGTTCTACTCGGCGTTCATGGTGGCCGACAAGGTCGAAGTGGTTTCCAAGAAGGCCGGCGACACCAAGGCGTACAAGTGGACAAGCGACGGCAAGACGGGCTTCGAGATCGCCCCGGCCGAGCGCACCTCGTTCGGCACCTCGGTCACCCTCCACTTCAACGAGGCCGGCGCCGACTACAACTCAAGCTGGAAGCTCAAGGAAGTTGTTAAGAAGTATTCCAACCACATTGCCTTCCCCATCCACCTCACCTACGACAAAAGCGAGTGGAACGAAGAGGCCAAGAAGAGCGACAAGAAGCGGACCACCGAGCAGGTCAACTCGGCCAGCGCCCTGTGGAAGCGCTCCAAGAGCGAGCTCAAAGAAGAGGACTACAAGGAGTTCTACAAGACTCTGTCGGGCGACTGGGAGGAACCGCTGTTCTGGTTCCACACCAAGGCCGAGGGGACGATGGAGTACACCACGCTGTTCTTTGTCCCGTCAAAGGCACCCTTCGACATGAACCAGGCCGACTACAAGCCCGGGGTCAAACTGTACGTCAAGCGCGTGTTCATCACCGACGACGACAAGGAGCTGATGCCAACCTACCTGCGCTTCCTGCGCGGCGTCATCGACAGCGAGGACCTGCCGCTCAACGTGAGCCGCGAGATCCTTCAGCAGAACAAGGTGCTCTCGACCATCAAGACCACGAGCGTCAAGAAAGTGCTCTCGGAGCTGGCGTCGGTGGCGGACAACAACAAGGAGCAGTACCTCAAGTTCATCGCCGAGTTCAACCGCCCGCTCAAGGAGGGTCTGTACAGCGACTTCGCCAACCGTGAGGCGCTGCTCGACCTGATCCGGGTCAAGTCGACCAAGGTGGAGGGCTGGACCAGCCTCGCCGAGGCCAAGGACCGCATGCAGGCCGACCAGAAGGCTCTCTACTTCCTAACCGGCGGCAAGGAATCGTCGCTGCGCACCTCCCCCCTCCTCGAGATCTACAAGAAGAAGGACATCGAGGTGCTCCTCCTCGACGACGAGATCGACGAAATCGTGTTCGGCGGTATCGACAAGTACAAGGAGACCGAGCTCAAGGCGGTCAACAAGAGCGGCGCCGGCGACGATCTCAAGGCCGAGGCCGACAAGGCCAAAGAAGAAAGCCTGGCGCCCCTGGTCGAGACGATCAAGAAGCACCTGGGCGAGGCTGTCAAAGACGTGAAGGCGTCGAACCGGCTGGCCGACAGCCCCAGCTGCATCGTGAGCGACGACAGCGACCCGTCAATGCAGATGTTCCAGATGATGAAGGCCATGGGCCAGACGGCCAACCTGCCGGCGCTCAAGCCCATCCTCGAGGTGAACCCCGACCACGAGATCGTGAAGAAAATGCTGGCGTCCAAGGACGAGGAGCTGGTGGCCGACGCTTCGTGGCTGCTGCTAGATCAAGCCTTGCTGGTCAGCGGCGTCCCCGTGGACGACCCTTCGGCCTTCGTGAAGCGCCTGAACCGGGTGCTGAACAGAGCCGTCTAGTTAGTTTGAGGGCATTCCGAAGGTCACTTCGAGCAGCGAGAAGTCGTCGTCGAAGTGATCGGACCCGGAAAGGCCCTGAATTTCGCGCAGCATGGCCTGCACCGTCGATTCATCCGACCCGCGCGCCCTGCGGGTCAGATGTTCTGTGAAGTCGCGGAACGCCATCATCTTCCCCGACGCCTTGCGCACCTCGTAGACCCCGTCGCTGAACAGGTACAGGCGCGAGCCCGGAGCCACCCTCACCGAACGGTTCTCGTAGGTGTAGTCGGCGTCCACGCCCACGATCATGTCGGGCGTGCCCAGCTCCGCAGGGTCGCGTTTGATCTCGGGCGGCACCAGCAGAGCCGGCGGCGCCCCGGCGCACGCAAAGGTCAGCTGGCCCGTAGCCGGGGACCACACACCGTACCAGATGGTGAAGTACATGTTGTTCTGATTTTCCATCTGAAAATGCTTGTTGAGCGAGCCCAGCACGGCGGCGGGGTCTGTGAAGTCTGTATGGGGAAGCCCCTGGCTGCGCAGCACGTTCATCACCGACACCGACAGCAGGGCGGCGCCGATGCCGTGCCCCGAGACGTCGAGCAGGTACACCGCCAGTCGCCCGGGCTCCACCCAGTGGTAGTCGAAACAGTCTCCGCCCAGCTTGGCCGACGGCTGAAAAATCCAGTCGGCCCGGAACAGGCCCTCCACGGCGGGCTTGGGGAGCAGGTCCTTCACGTAGTCGGCGGCCTCGGCCAGTTCGCGCTCGAGCTGCCTCTGGCTGTCGAGCAGGGCCTTCATGTACTTCTGTTCCTGGTCGCGGAAGTGCTTCTTGCTCAGGCACGCGCTGATGCGCGCCTTGAGCAGGATGGGGTCGAAGCTCTTGGGCAGGTAGTCTTCGGCTCCCAAAGCGATGCAGTGGACCACCGAGTCGGTTTCGTCGAGGGCCGAGATCATGATCACGGGAATTTCGCGGAGGATGGGGTCGGCCTTCATCTTTTCGAGCACCTGGTACCCGTCGAGGCCGGGCATGAGGATGTCCAGGAGCACCAGGTCGAAGGTCTGCTCGGTGAGTACGCGCAGGGCCTGCGACCCCGACTCGGACGCCGACACCTGGTGCCCCTGGCGCTCCAGGTGCCGCACCAGGATCTCACGGTTCATTTCGTTGTCGTCGACCACAAGGATGCGCCCCAGGTTGCGGTCGCTGAGGGTGCGGGGCGCGGCCTGGGCGATGCGGCCCATGGCGAAGCGGTACTGGTCGTCGGTGCCCGTGGCGCCGGGGGCGGCGTCTTTGAGCTCCTGTTCCACAAGCTCGAGAATCTTGCGGCCCGACTCGGTGAGCTTGAGCACGTCGTCGAGCAGGTAGTCGGCGTGCTCGTCCTCGCAAAGCTTCTTGAGCCTTTGGCTCAGGCCCAGCAGGATGTACAGCGGCCCGAACAAGTTGCGCCGGAAGGCGGCGGTGTCGAAGCTCGCCACCGGCGAACCGTCGACGTAGAACGAGTCGAGGAAGGCCCTGTGGATGTTCTTGGCCTCGCGGAAGATGTTCTCGACGTCGGGGCCCAGGACGGGCTTGGGGTTCTCTTTGAGGTCGTCGAGGAGAATTTCGCTGTACCCCACGACGTGGTTGAGGTAGGTCCTAAGCTCGTGGCGAAAATACTGCAGCGAGTCCCGGTTCATGGCCGCAGCTTTTCCAGTTCGCGCCGCCACGCCGAGCGCACCTGGTCGAGCTCGTCCTCGAAGGCCGGACCGTCGACCAGCGCCAAGTCCCAAAGCACCCCCGAGAGCAGGATCTTCACCTGGTAGAAGGCAAACGACGGCTCGGCGCCGATGAGGGTGAGCCCCTGGCGCTGGCCCTCCTCCAGAAACGGCAGGAGGTGGCGGCACGCCTTCTCGAGGTTGCGGCGCAGCAGGTCGCGGCGCTCGGGCACCGAGAAGATGCCGTTGAGGAGGTTGTGGCTGCGGCGCATGAGATCTTCGGCCACGGCGAACAGCGCCTCGGCCCGCATCAGGAACGAGGTCTGCTGGTTCTCGGCCGCGTCCTGGGCAGCCCGGCTGAAGCGGTCCCAGATCTCGCTGATGGCGCTGAGAAACAGCGCGTCCTTGTCGTGGAAGTACGTGTAGACGCTCCCGGGCGCGATTCCGGCCCGCTGGGCGATCTGCTTGATGGTCGTCCGCTTGTACCCGAGCTCGCCGAACGCTTCGAAGGAAACCTGGAGGATGCGTCGGCGTTTCTCTTCGTCGGGGGAGCGTGACATAGATTGAACATAGCGCAGAAGCGGGTCGGGAGCAATCGCCAGGGCGCCCGCGCAGGAGTGGAACCTTTTGAGGTTTTGGACGACAAATGAAGGATAGGTGGCAAGAAAGCCATGAAACACAGGAGTGTGCGATGAGGAAGAACGCTTGGACTTCGTGGGGAGTGACCGCTTTCCTCGGTCTTTTCCTGGTGCTCGGCACGGCGGGACTCCACGCCGACGACACCAAGCCCCCCCTCCTCACCCAGGTCAAGGGACTGGCCTTGGCCGACAGCGAGGTCCAGAGTCTTGAAGACATCGTGCTGGGCGCCTACCAGACCATCGTGGCGTCGCGCGCCGACGTCACCTCTGACAGGGCCGTGATGACCCGCCAGCTGCTGATGCCCAACGTGACCGTCAAGGACCTGGAACCCACGGTGCGCCACTCCATCGAGGCCGAGATGAAGATCCGCCTGGCCGAGCTCGACAGGCAGCTCAAGATCCGCAAGCTCATCGGCAACAAACGATGGGCCGCGCTCATGGACCTGGCCGCATCCCTCAAGAAGCAGACCCCCGTCCCCGACGACCCCGTCGACGATCCCCAGACCAACCGGATCCTCAACGTGTTGAGGGTCTTGGGAAGTTGACAGAGCCCCCCGAGGACGGCGTTTCGCGCTACCGCCGCACCAGGGCCCGCGAGGACTTCGACGCCATGGCTACGCAGTGGCTCCCTTCGATCCGGCGCTTCTTGGTGGTGCACCTGGGGCCCGACGCCGAGGCGTGCGACGAGGTTCAGCAGGCCGTCCTCATCGCCCTGACGCGCGACCTGGCCGGGTTCAACGGCGGCTCGAAGTTCTCGACGTTCCTGTACAGGCTCGTCAGGAACAAGGCCGTGGACCACATCCGCGGCCAGGTCCGCCACCGCCGGCACAACCGCTCGCTCGAGCGCGAGGTCGACCCGGCCTCGCCGCTGGTGGGGGCTGGCGATCCCCTCGAGGCCTTGGTGAGGGAAAACACTGCGGACAGGCTTCTGGCCCTCCTCGGGACCCTGCCGGCCCGGGACCGTGAGCTGGTGCACCTGAGGGAGGTCGAGGGTCTGGGCGAGAAGGAGTGCTCCGTCCTCCTCGGCCAGCCGGTGGGGACGCTCAAGTCGCGGCTGCACCGCATCAAACGGAAACTGTACCTGCAAATGATGGAGGAAGGCGGATCATGAACAAGCAAGCTTCGAGGCCGGACGCCGAGGTCGAACGGTTCTGGGACCGCATCAGGGACGCGGGGAGCCTCAGGGCCGCAATGGACCGTCAAGCCGCCCTGATTCCCGCCCCCGACTGGGACGCCGTGCACGCCGCCGGCGCGCAACCCCGCTCCTTGGGCTGGCTGCGCCCCGGGCTGGCTTTGGGCGCGGCGGCCTGCGTTGCAGCGCTGGCGGCGGTCCTGCTGGTCGTCCCCATCGTGAGGGACCAACCCGAACCGGCCGGAGTGTCAGTGGTCGACCAAGTGTTCCGCTCGACGGCCAGCGACTCGCTCGAGACCGCGGGCAGGCACAGCCCGACCTCCTTCAGCTCGGTGCTCAAGACCATCGACGCCGGCTTCCAGCGGTGGGACGAGAGGCTGGACCGGGAGGAGTAAACCGTCACCCTCCGTTAATATTTTGTTAAGAAACCTTTCGGAGTTTCGGACGACTAAGTATTATGAGCATTCCCGCCGTCCTGCTCTTGGTGTTCCGCCGGGCAGACTTGGTGCACCGGCAAATCGAAGCGCTGCGACCGCTTCGGCCAACCCGGCTGTACGTAGCGGCCGACGGCCCCCGTCAGGGAAACTTCGCCGATCACGTGGAGTGCGCCCAGGCGCGGCGGGTGCTTGGCGAGATCGACTGGCCGTGCACCGTGAAGAAATTGCTGCGCAGCGCCAACCTCGGGGTGAAGCTGGCGGTGACTCAGGGCATCGACTGGTTTTTTGAGCACGAAGAGTGCGGTATCATCCTGGAAGAAGACTGCCTGCCCCACCCCGACTTCTACACCTACTGCGCGGCCCTGCTTGAGCGCTACCGTGATGACCCGCGCATCATGCAGATCAGCGGCACCAACTTCCAGCCGGTTCCCCGGGCGGACGGAGCCAGCTACTTCTTTTCGAGGTACAACCACGTGTGGGGCTGGGCCACCTGGCGCCGGGCGTGGGCGTGCTACAGGCCTCACTTCGAAGGCATCGAAGACTTTTGGCAGCGCACGGCCCGCGGCTACTGGGCGAACCGGCGCGAGAAAAAGTACTGGAGCAAAATGTTTGCCCTCGCGAGCTCCAACCGGGTCCAGACGTGGGCGTACCGGTGGACCTTCACGATCTGGGCCGAGGGCGGCCTGTGCATCTACCCCGAGAGGAACCTCGTCACCAACCAGGGCTTCGACGCCAGGGCGACCAACACGTCCAAACCCGACAAGGCGAAGGCCAACCGCCCGCTGGAGCCCCTGGGGTCGCTGGTTCACCCGTCTGCGGTCTCGCGCTGCCTGCCCGCCGACCGGTGGACGTTTGAGCACCTGTTTTGGGGCGAACCCTGGCAAAGGACGGTCCGCAGGGTCGAGAAAGTCGCGGCGCTGGCCAGGACCTTCCTTCACGGCCTCACAGCTCGAAAAGCGTCCGCACCAGGGGGTGCCGTCTTCCGATTCCAAAGGACACGGGGCTCACCTTCAGTACGGGGGGAGCCTGCCAGCGCTTATATTCGGCCGACGCGGTGAGTTTCAGCACCCGGCGGACCACGGCGGGGTCTTCCCCCGTGGCCACGATCTCGGCCGAGCCCTTCTGGTCCAGGATGTACGCCTTCAAGATGCGGTCAAGCACCTCGTAGGGGGGCAGACTGTCCTGGTCGGTCTGGCCCGGACGCAGTTCGGCCGACGGCGGCTTGCGGATGGTGTTCCACGGGATGACCTCACGGTCTCGGTTGATCCACTGGCTCAGGGCGTAGACCTCGGTCTTGAACACGTCGCCGATCACTCCCAGCCCGCCGGCCATGTCGCCGTAGAGCGTGCAGTACCCCGTGGCCAGCTCCGACTTGTTGCCCGTGGTGAGCAGCATCGAGCCCGTCTTGTTGCTCAGCGCCATCGAGTACACGCCCCGGATCCGCGCCTGGATGTTCTCTTCGGTCACGTCTTGCGGAGCGCCCTCGAACAGCGGGTCCAGGGCCTCGAGGAAGGCGGCGAACGGCCCTTCGATCGACACAAGGTCGAAGCGGATGCCCAGGTTCCCGGCCAGGGCCCGCGCGTCGTCCACCGACCCCTGGGACGAGTAGCGGCTGGGCATGCCCACGGCCCTCACGTTGTCCTTGCCCAGGGCGGCCACGGCCAGCACGGCCACCAACGCCGAGTCGATACCCCCCGAGAGCGCCAGGTGGACCTTCTTGAACCCGCTTTTGACCACGTAGTCGCGCAGCCCCAGGACCAGGCCGGCGTACAGGTCGCGGACCAGGTCTTCGTCGATGCTCTGCTCGGGGAGTATTGCGGAGGTATCCCAGTAGACGAGGCCCTCGGTGAACGAGGCGCCCTGGACCACCAGTCGGCCCCGGTTGTCGGTGACCAGGGGGCCGCCGTCGAAGACAAGAGCGTCGTTGCCCCCCACCTGGTTGACGTAGAGCACGGGCAGGCCGAAGCGGCGCCCCACCGACTTCATAAGCTCGATCCGCACGGCCCGCTTGCCCGGGTAGAAGGGCGAGGCCGAGGGGGACAAGATGAGGTCTGCGCCCAGGTCGGCCAGTTCGGCCACGGGGTCGATGCCGTAGGGGTTGCCCTGGCCCAGGCCGGCGTCGAGGCTGGCCTCCCACCACAGGTCTTCGCAGATGGGGATGCCGATCTTGACGCCCTTCCATTCGAACACGGCACGGGAGCGCGCGCTGCGGAAGTAGCGCCTTTCGTCGAACACGTCGTAGGTGGGCAAGAGGGTCTTGGCCTGCTGGAAGACGACGCGCCCGCCGGCCAGGGCCGCGACCACGTTTTCGAGGCCCTTCTCCCACGCGAAATCGCCCTTGCCCGGGGTCACGGCCCTCACCAGGCCCACGAGGGTGAGCAGGTCCGGCGGCAGTTCGGCGGCCAGGACGGCCAGCGCTTTTTCGTTTTCTACAATGAAGCTGGGGAAGGAGAGGAGGTCGAGCGGCGGGTAGCCGCAAAGCACCATTTCGGGGAAAACGGCAACCTCGGCACCGGCCGCTGCGGCCTCCCGAGCGTGGTCCAGAACCAGCCGGGTGTTGCGTTCAAAATCCCCGACTTTGGGGTTGATTTGGGCCAAAGCGATCTTCATAGACAAGGTTCCGGCCCGCAGTATACTATCCCAGCCATGGGAAAGACAATCTTGGTGACGGGGAAAGAAGGTTTCCTGGGAAACGAGATTTCCCAGTACTTCTTGAACCAAGGTTGCCGGGTCGCGGCGTCGGTTCCGCCCCGAAAAGACGCCTTCCCATCGGTGGACCAGGACCACCGCCTGCTCCAGTTTCCGTGGACGCGCCGGTCGGCGGTGGCGGCAAAAAACTTTGTCTTGGCGGCCCTGCGCGAGTTCGAATCCCTCGACGAGGCCTGGGTGGTCGTCACCCCCGAACGCGAGGCCTTCGGTCTCGCCGAGATGGCGCCGCTGGCCGTCGATGAGGGCCTGGACGGCACGGTGAAGGGAACGCTTTACCTTGTCCGCGAGCTGCTCCAGCGCCAAGCAGCCCAGCCGTCGCTTGTGTTGCGCTTCGTCTTCTTTGACGAGGATCCTTCGTCCCTCCCTCCCCTGGCCGCCGTGCACTACCAGGGGCTCAAGGGTCTCGTCACGGCACTGCTGGCCCAAGCGCGCAAGCGCCATCTTTCGGTTTGGGCCTACGAGAGCCTCGTCCCCCGTCCCGAGGAGTACTTGGCCTTCCTGTTGAACTCCAAGACCCCGGGCCCCGGGCGGTGGAATGTGCTCGGAGAAAAGAAAACGCTGATGAACACCCTGTTCACGCGGAAGGAACCCTCATGAAAGTCTGGTTGAAGCTCGTATTGGGGGCCGCCCTGGGTGTAGCCCTGGGCCTGTTCCTCCCCCTGCCCGCTCGGACCGACGCGTCGCTGCTGCTCCAGATCAACGACTTCGTCCTCAGCCTGGGGCGCTACGCCCTGTTCCCCTTGGTGTTTTTCTCGACGGCGGTGGCGCTCAACGACCTGCGCAGGGACAAGCACCTGTGGGGAGTGCTGGTCCGGAGCCTGGCATATATGGTCCTAGCCACCTTCCTGCTGGTCCTCATCGGGGCGCTGTTCATCCTGCTGTTCAGCCCCGAACGCATCCCGATCACCAGCCGCCGCGAGACCGAGCTGATCTTCCGCAGCTGGAACGACACCCTGGGCAACCTCGTCCCCAAGAACCTCTTCCAGATCCTGACCGGGGGCGCCGACTTCCTGCTGCCTGTGTACCTGCTGTCGTTCATCCTGGGCCTGCACTTCCCCTTCGACCGCGCGGCGGCCGAGCCCACGGTGAACCTGTTCGACTCGCTGTCGCGCATCCTGTACCACCTCAACAGCTTCATCGTCGAGCTGCTGGGGTTCGGCATGGTGGTGCTGGCGGCGGCGTGGCTCACCCAGGTGAGGCTGATCCAGGATATTCAGCTGTATTTGCAGGTGTTTGCCGTGCTTTCGCTGGCGGCCGCGTTCGTGCTGTTCGTCGCCGTTCCGGCCGTGCTGTGGTTCTTCGGAGGCCGCGAGAACCCCTACAAGTGGATCTTCGGCATGCTCGGGGCAGGCCTGGCGGCGTTCTTTTCGGGCGACTCGTTCTTTAGCCTCGGGCTGGCCACCCGGCTCACCCGCGAGAACCTCGGGGTGCCGCGCAAGGTCGGCGCCGTCACCCTGCCGCTGTACGCGATGTTTGGCAGGGCCGGTACCGCGCTCACCACGACGATCGCGTTCTTCATCATCCTCAAGAGCTACTCGAGCCTCGAGATCACCCTTGAGCAGATTCTGTGGACCATCGTGTTTGCGTTCATCTTGAGTTTTGCGCTGCCGTCGGTGCCCGGGCTGGGAGCCTACATCAACCTTTCGCTGCTGTGTTCACTGTACGGACGCGGCCTCGAGAACGGCTACCTGACGCTCCAGCCCGTGCTGCCCATCCTTGTCAGCTTCTCGGCGCTGCTCGACGTGTACGTGGGGAGCTTGGCGACCCTTCTTGTGACCCGGCACTCGCGGTTGCAGAAGGTCATTCCTGCCAAGCTCTACATTTAGCGGGCGTCGAAGTGGCACCCATCAACCTTGAAAAGGCTGTCCGCCTGATGGGCGGCGACGCGGTACTCTTTGCCGATCTGTTTGAGATCATCCAGAACTCGCTTGACGAGAGGTACCACAATATCGAGGCCGCCATCGAGAGCGTTTCCGCGGTCGACCTGGAGCTCTACGCCCACCAGCTCAAGGGCGCGCTGCGCAACGTGGCCGCCGAAGAGGCGTGCGCCCTGCTGGAGAAGCTGGAGAAGTGCGGCGTCCGCGGGGACTTCGCCCTGGCCCGGGAGCTCTACCCTCAGGTGAAGCCCCTGGTAGACCAGGTCATGGACTACTACCGCAGCCGGGAGTGGGTTGCCGGGTTTCAGACTTAAGGGCCCCCGGCGACTCCCCCTGGTCGGGGCCCTCGTCCTTTTGATACGATGGCGCCCATGACCGACCTCCTTCCCCGTTCCCTTTTGATCGCCCTGGCCGTGCAGTTTGTCTCGCAAGCGATCAAATTCCTCGGCCACTCGCTTCGCCTGGGCCGCCCGAGCTGGCGGCACCTGGTCACCTTCGGCGGCATGCCCAGCGCCCACAGCGCCTTCGTCACCGCCGTGGCCGTGGCCGTCGGCGTGTCGACTGGGTTCGCCAGCGACGTGTTCGCCGTGGCGGCCGTGTTCGGCTGCATCGTGATCTTCGACGCCTACAAGTTGCGAGGCAACGTGCAGAAGCAGGCCAAGGTGCTTAACCGCTTGCAGGCCAGTTCGCTCCAGGAGTCCGAGAGGGTGCTCGTGAACGAATGGGTGGGCCACAGTGTGCCCGAGGTGGCCGCCGGCATCGCCCTGGCCCTCGCCGTGGCCACGCCCCTTGCCCTTTGGTGGAAATGATCCAGGCCGGACCCCTGGACCGCGTCAGTCGAGCGGATATTCCTTGACCGCAATGATGCGTACCTGGAACCGGGCCGAACACACGTACTGCCCCGACTGGAGCGAGTAGCGCGGCACCTCCCGCAGGACCGCCTCGCCGCGGATTTCCTGGGGCCGGTTGTACAGCTTGGGACGAAGCAGACTTCGCACGGCCTCCTTCAGGGCCTGGTGCAGCGCCTCGATCCGGCTGTCGAGCCTGTCGACCGCCTTGGCCTTGCCCACCCCGGCCGCCTGGTCGAGGTTGAACGACCCCCACGCCTGGCGCCGGGCAGCCTCGAAGGGCGGCATGTAGTAGCGGAACACCACGGTGAGCACGCCGCTTTCCTTGTCGAGCCGGGTCGACACCGCCGTAGCCCGGGCGGTCGCCGGGTCGCCCGTGGTCCCTCGGATGCGCCCCAGCGGCACGACGTCGAGGGCCTCGGCGACGCCCCTGTCCTTGTCGATGGGGCGGTAGGTGAACGACCAGCCGTAGATCATCCCCGAAAAAACGGTTTGCATCTCTTCGAGCAGCGCGTCGAGCTTCTGCGGGTCGGGGGTGCGCTTCTCAAGCTCCCCGGGGAGGAGCGCCTGGAAGGGCATCCAAAGTTCGCCTTGGAGGAGGGTGTCGGTAAACTCGGCTTGGGCGGACGCAGGGGGCGCCAAGACGGCGACCAGCAATAACAGGATGAACCACGGGCGCCTGACGGCGCAACGGAGGAACGGAGCGAAGAACGGAGGTGAAGGGAGGAGCCGAGCAGGACCGAAAGGGGACTCAGGGAAAGCTCGAAGACTCCTTTCCCCGAGTCCCCTCTCAAAGAACTTCTTCTCCGTTCCTCCGTTCCTCCGTGGTTCAATCATGGGAAGGCCCCCCAACACGCGAGAGACGACGCGCGAGTAAACCACGGGCGCCTGACGGCGCAGCGGAGGAACGGAGGTCAACGGAGAAGAAATAGAGGGGGAAAGGCCGCAGGCTTCTTTTCCCTCTTCTCTCCCCCCAGCCTCCCCCTCCGTTAACCTCCGTTTTTCTCCGTTCCTCCGTGGTGAAATTCCGGGAACCCGCCGGGCGTTGCGGGCCGCTCCAGCCCAGGCAGGCGCCCGCTGGGTGGGTAGCGGAGGCCCCCCGCAGGGGGCCGCAGCGAGGGAGGGGCCCCTCCCTTCCCGCTTTAACTCCAGAAAGCTGTCCACGCGTTGATCCTCAGCCGCAGCAGGAGGTACAGGTACGCGAACAGGAACCCGGCCAGGTGGGTCAGGTGCGCGACGCCGCCGTAGGGGTTGAAGATCTCGCTGAAGACCTCGAAGGCTACGTAAAGGATGACGAGGGTGCGGGCGCGCAGGGGGATGACGAAGAACACGAGGACCCGGGCATGGGGCCGGTAGGCGGCGAAGGCAAGGGTGACGGCGAAGACGGCCCCCGAGGCTCCCAGCAGGTACACTTCAAGCTGCCCTGTCAGCCAGTAGATGCCCAGGGACGCGAGGCCTGCCAGAAGGCCGGTCACGTGGTAGAAGACAAGAAATTCCAGGCTTCCCATCTCCTCTTCGACGGCTAGGCCAAAGAAGAACAGGCCCAGCATGTTGAACAGGATATGGCTTACGTCGGCGTGCACGTACATGTAGGTGAACACCTGCCACCACGCGCCCTCGCTCACCACAGCCAGGGGGTTCATGGCCAGCAGACCCATCGAAGTGCGGTCAACTTCCGTCCACAGAAACACGAGAAGGTTCAAGGCGATGACGCCAAGGGTGGCGTAGAAGTACGAGCGAGGAAGGCGGCGCTGGAATAAAGGTGTGCTTCGTGTCATGTCTTGAGTCCTTCCCAAAAGGTTTCGATCAGTTCTTCCATGCCGGTCCTGGCGCCGCTGGCCGGCCAGTCCCGGGCCAGCCGCGTTCGAGCGCCGTCGAGCAGGGCCTCGCCTTCCCGGGCCGCAGCGGCGAGGGCCCCCGAGCGCTCCATCAGGGCAATGGCCTCGTCGATGGCCGTCTGGACGGGGGAGCGTGCTTGGTTCAGCTCGGCGACCTGGGCCAATAGCGCGAGCAGCGAGCGCCCCTTGTCGGGCGAGAGTTCGCCGTGGAGGAGCAGGGGCAGGCTCTTCTTGCCCTCGATGATGTCGTCGCCCCTGCGCTTCCCAGGGTTCCCGGTGACGAGGTTCTTCACGTCGTCGAGGATCTGGAACCCGACGCCGATGTCTTCCCACAGCGCGCCCACGGCCTCGATGCTGTCGAGGGACGCACCGGCGGCGGCGGCGCCCAGTTCGGCGGCGAGGCGGCTGAGCGCCCCGGTCTTGAACCGGCACATCTGCAGGTACTCGGCGCGCTCGGGCAGGTAGCCGTGGTCGTTGTGCCACACGATGTCCAGGCCCTGGCCCAGGTGGAGCCGCCGCATGACCCGCAGGTAGAACTTGACCATACGGTACTGCACGGCCTCGTCCAGTCCAGAGCGTTCGATCAGGTAGGTGGGTTCGAAATACAGGAAGTTTCCCGTGTTCACGGCCATGTCGATGCCGTGGACGAGGTGGATGGCGGGCCCGCCCCGGCGCTCCTCGGCCTTGTCTTCGATATCGTCGATGATGAGGCTGCCGTTGTGCGGCAACTCAACAAGGGTCGTCAGGTCGTCGATGCCTGGCAGGGTGCCGCCGTACAAGTCGTGGCTCAGGATCATCACCAGCGGACGCCAGCGCTTGCCTCCCCGGCGCAGCAGCTCCCAGCCGGGGGCGTTGATCTTGTCGAGGGTGGCGGGCTTGAGCGGCACCTCGGACTGCCCGGTGACCAACCGGACCCAGGGCGGGTCGGTTTGGGCGGGGAAGACCCGGCCCAGGGCCCCTTCTACGCCGCCAAGGCGGCTGGTATACTGCTGTCTGCTGTCATCCTTCACGGGCATAACCGGGAATTTCTCTTATTCGCAGGGGACGGTCAAGGAGCTTCGCACCGTGGGTCGAGAAAAACCCGATTTTTATGCCCTCAAGGCCCAGAAGGAGGGCTACCCGGCCCGCTCGGTGTACAAGCTTGAGGAGATCCAGCAGAAGTTCGGCGTCCTCAAGCGGGGCGGCCGGGTGCTCGACGTGGGCTCGAGCCCGGGGAGCTGGAGCCTGTTCACGCTCAAGTTCCTGAAGGGAGCCGGCTTTGTATGCGGGGTGGACCTCACCGCGCCCACGCTGACCTCCTTCCCCCCCAACGCCTTCTTCTTCCAGGGTGACATCTTCGACGCGCCCACCGAGGCCACCCTCGCGGCCTACGGCCCCTACGACACCATCCTTTCGGACGCGGCGCCCCTGACCACAGGGAACCGCACGGTCGACACGGGCCGCAGCTACAACCTGTGCGACCGCGTCCTCGCCCTGGCCGAATCGCCGCTGCTCAAGCACCAGGGCAATCTGGTGATCAAGATTTTTCAGGGGGGTGACGAAAAGATATTGGGGGACCGCATGCGAAAGCTGTTTACCACGGTGAAGGCCCTCCGCCCCCAAGCCGTCCGCAAGGAAAGCTTCGAGACCTACTATATCGGTATGGGAAAAAGGAATGTCTGACGGCGGTCCCGGGGAGGGGCTACAATGAATCCGATGAAAAGGGTCCGTACCTTCCTGCTCTTTCTGCTTCTATCTCCTCTCGTCGGCTGGGCCCAGGTCCCGGGTGCCCCTTCGGTTTTCCTCGACACTGACCCCATGGGGTCGCGGATCTTTCTCGACGGGAAGCTGCTGCCCGACCGCACGCCCGCGCTGCTCCGCGGCCTTTCGGCGGGCCCGCACGAGCTTGTCATCTGGCACGAGGGTTTCTTGAGATCGAACCAAAAGTTCGTGGTGGCCGCAGACGCCGTCCCCACGGTGCAAGTGTCGCTGAGCCCCGATTCGGCGGTGCTGGCCTTCCCGGCCGACGGACAGATCGTGGATCCCCAGGGCAACCACGTCACCGACGGCAAGCAATTTCGCTACCCCGCGGGCACCTATCAGTTCACCACCGGAGATTCACTCCACTTGACTCCGGTCTTTCCCGACGAGGGCCTGCTCACCGCCGCAGGCTGGGGCCTGCTGGCGCTGTTCGGGGCGGCGGTGGTGTCGACGGGCTCGGACGTCTACCACATCTCAACCGGGTGGCAGGACCACCCCAGCGAGATCACCGCGGCCCTGTGGCTGTCGACGCTGTTCGAGCTCCCCTGGTACGGGTCCCTCCTGGGACGAAAGGCCAAGTTCCAACGCGACACGGCGCCGAGCGTAACGGCGCTTCCCCAGCCCCTTGACCGGGCCCAGGCGCTCTTCGACCGAGGCGAGGCGGCTCTCCAGGCCGGGCAGCTCGACCAGGCAGAGCCCTTGCTGGCCCGGCTGGTGAAGGAGTTCCCCGACTCGCGGCTGACGCCCGGCGCGTGGTTCCGGCTGGCGCGCATCCACTTGATCGCAGGCCGCCGGGACCTGGCCCTGGGTGAATACAGGCTCGTGGCCGAGACCTACCCCCAGGCGGCCACCTACGACCGAGCGCGCAAGGCCCTCGCCGACCTGTACGAGGCCGCCGGTGAGCCCGGCAAGGCGCTTGAAAACCTCGATCTCATGGTGCTGCGCGACGGGTTCTTCGACAAGGCCGACATCACGGCGCAGAAAGTGCGGCTGTCGGCGGCCCAAGGAGTTCCCCATGCGCCTTGAAGCCCTCGTCCTCCTGCTAGTGCTGACCGGCGCTTTGGCCGCCCAAGAGGCGCCGCCCGCCCCGGCGGCACCCGCAGCGGCGGCACCCGTCTCGGTTCCCACGCCGCGGCAGGCCTACCAGAAAGTCGAGGCCTTGTTCGCCCAGGGCCACGTGTTCACCGCCGATGAAGAAAAAGGGCTCGACGGCTTGAGGTCCGCCCTGAACGACTCGGGCGACACCGATCTGGCCGCCGACCTCGACCTGCTCAGGCTGGGTGCGGCCAACGCGGCAACGTCGGCTGCGGCGCACAGACAAGCCGTCGCCAACCTGGCCCAGGACACCGAGCAATTGGCCGACAAAGAGAGGTTTCTCCGGGACCGAGGGTTCTGGAGGGGGGTCCGCGACGGCAGCCTCTACGTGTTCACCGCCGCCACCGTCGCGACTCTGCTGCTCGCCGTCACCGGCGACAAGGACCAGGCGCTGACGCAAAACGGTGGCTATTACTCCGACTGGGCCGACAGGCAGGCCTTCGTCAACGGGACGAACTGGGCGCTGTTGGGATCGGCCAGCACGATGTTCCTGAGCCTGTTTCCGCTCCTCTGGGGCGAAGCCCGCCAATAACCCGCCCGACCGAAGATCTCGGCCAGGCAGACTTTGCGTCTAGCCTTAGACCTTCTTCAAGATGACTAGGCCGTGGGTGCCTGTGCCTCGCCGCGACGGGGTGCAGCAGGTCTGCAGGTGCTGGGACAGGTAGTCCGGGTAGTCGGCTTCGGCCAGGCCGTCCAGCGCTTCCAGGGACGAGGGGTCGCCATCGGTGGCCAGGTGTTCGACGATCTCGAACCCGCACGAGAGCACCTCGGCCTGGACGGCGGCGGGGGTGGTCACATGTTGGGTCGGCGAGGCCGCGTCCCGGGCCCGGGTCAGGTACGACAGCGCTACGATTCCGTGGAGCTGGACGACGCGGCGGCACTCAAGCAGGCAACGGCGCCTCAGGTCGCGCGCGCCAAGGTTGTGGTACGGCCCCAGGCACAGAACTCCCTGGATCCTCCATTCGTGCTCTACCCTGAGGCGGGTCGCCTCTCCGGGGTGGAGCAGCACACCCTCGGAGCACGCTGCGGCGTCGGTGACGATGACCTTGTGGCCGCGCCGGACGAAGTGCAGAGCGTACTCGCCCTCCTCCCCCCCCACCTGCAAGAGGGCAGACCGGGGCGGAAGGTGCTTGTCGATGAAATGGAGGGTGGTATCAAACTCGAGCCGGCGCACGCGTTCGTGCGCGGCCGTGGTCATGGGGTCTGCTCGGGTCCCCGCCCCAGAACCCGCTTGACGATCAGGGGCACCACCATCGAAGTGACCAGGAACCAGGCCCCGAACACGATAAAACCAACTACCCATTCGGTCACTTGGCCGTCAAGGTCCAGAAACGCCAGCAGGGGAACAACTGTAATGAGCGTGAGCACCGCGACCAACATTTGGGTCAGCACAATCTCGAGGCCTTCGGGCCTACTTCTGGATGCCATGGCATACCTCAACTTTTTTTGGGAGTGTACGCCCACAGATTCAATCTGTAAAGGGCTATTGATTACTTCTCGTGCATAACTTCGACGCCGGCCCAATCGGCGGGCGGGGCCGACCTGACCCAGCGGTCACACCTGTCGATGAATTCCAAAGCCATGGCGTCGCCCGGGAGCCACCTGTCGGCCACCTCGCGGAAGAGCGAGCGCGCCGCCAGGAAGTCGCGGGCGTAATACGCCTCCAGCCCCGAGTGCCACGTGGCCCACCCCACCTTTTCGGCCTCGGTGAGCGACTTCTGGGCGGTGTAGATGCTCTCTCCCTGGGTCTTGCCCTTCACGACGACTTTGTCGAGAAGGCGGCACCACACCCGGCGGCCCACCTTCTGGTACACCGACTCGCTGAACAGCAGGATCTGCTTGTACTTCTTGGTGAGCCCCTCGAGGCGGCTAGCCAAGTTGACGCCGTCGCCGATGACCGTGTAGTTCATCTTCTTGGTCGAGCCCATGTTGCCCACGGTTACCTCGCCGAAGTTGATGCCAATTCCGATGTGAAATTCCTTTTTGCCCCGGGCCACCTGGTCGGCGTTGAACTCGTCGAGGGCCCCGGTCATCTCCAAACCTGCGATCACCGACTGGAGCGCGTCGTTCTCGGCGTGGACGGGGGCGCCGAAGATGGCCATGACCGCGTCGCCGATGTACTTGTCGACCGTGCCGCCCCGGGCCATGATCACGTCGACCATGAGGCTGAAGTAGCGGTTGAGGGTGAGCACGAGCTCGTCGGGGGCCATGGACTCGCTGATGGTGGTGAACCCGCGGATGTCGCTGAACAGCACGGCCAGGTCGCGGTTCTTTCCCACGAGCATGGCCTCGGGGTTGCCCAACACCTCGTCGATGACGTCGGCAGGGACGTACTTCTGGAAAATGTTGCGGATTTTCTGCTCGGTCTTCTGCGCCAGCACCGACTGCAGGGCGAAGTTCTTGATCTGGCCGTAGGCCCGGCCCAGTTCGGCGAGCATCACGTTGAAGGTCTGGGCCATCCGCCCGATTTCGTCGCTGTACTCCACGTCGACGCGGCGGTCGAGGTTGTTGTCGCGGATGATCTCGCGCATGGTCTTGACCATCTTGCTGATGGGGCGCGTCAGGTAGCTGCTGAAGAACAGGAGAAGGACGAAGGCGAAAACCAGGGAGGCGGCGAGCAGCAGGTAGTTTTGCTGCTGAATTTCGCGCACGCCTTGGTAAAAGGAGTCCCGGGCCTCGCTCACGTACACAGTCCAGCCGAAGGGGTCGAAGCGGAATACCTGGGCGACCCGGTCGCGGCCCTCGACGGTGAAGCGCAGCCAACCCGTCTTCGCCGCCTGCCGGAACTGGCTCAGCACCGCAGTCTCGGCGGGCGAGAAGTTGACCGGGCGCGTGGACATCACAACCTGATCGTGGTCGTCGAGGGCGAAGATGAGCTCGGTCTCGGAACGGATCAGGCTCTGGGCGAAACTCTCGACGGCCTTCTTGGTGGTGTCGACGTAGTCGGCGTTGGTCGACAGGTCGTTGCCGACCAACAGCCCCCACTGGTTGTCGGCGTTCTTCTTGAGCTCCTCGGCCTTGAACCCCAGGAAGTCGATGGCAACCCGGGTGATGCCCGTCTCGGCCGAGAACACTGCGGCGAAGCCCGTGACCAGCAGGGTGGTTACCAAGAGGGGAATAACGATCAGAAGGATCTTGAGTCGGATGCTCACGCTTCATTCTCGGCACCCGCGAGCCGATACTGTAATCGATGGACCCCGCGCCGACCCCCAGCTTGGAAAGCGAACTTCTCACCGGCCTCTACAGCGACGAGGAAAAGGCCCAGATTCTGGGCCAGATCGAGCATGCCGCCAGCGCCAACCGCCTTACCGTCGACGCAGACGCGTTCAGGCCCCGGAAGCGGGGCATCCTGTTCCCCGTGCTGGTCAACGTGGCGGCGGTGGTCCTGATCGTGGGCGCTTGGTTCGGCGCCAACGCCTACTTCCAGACCCGGCAGCAGAGCCTTCAGCTCAAGACCGACAAGATGTTCTCCACGGAGTCGAAGCTGCTGACCAAGGTTCTCGAGGATTCCAAGAACCAGCTCGCCGCCAAGAACGCCGAGATCGACAAGATCAAGGGCGACATGGACCGCATCGTCAAGGAAAAGGCCGACCTGCAGAAGTCCTTTGACGAGCGCGTGGCCAGCCGTGAGACCCAGCTCAGGAAGGAACTGGCCGACACCCTCGCCGCCGAAAGGAAGCGGCTGCAGGACTCGGGCCTGAGCACCGAAGAAGTGGCTCAGAAGATGAAGGACTTTGAGGCCCAGAAGAACGCCGAGTTCAACAGCCGCCTTGAGACCTACCGCCGCCAGGTGCAGGCGGAGATCGACCAGCGCAGCCAGGCCGTCACCGCGCTGCAGTCCCAACTGCAGGCCACGGTCACCGAGCAGGAGAACCTGCGCAGGGACATTGAGAAACAGACCAAGCAGCGCGAGCAGGACCTGCAGACGCAGCTGAGCTCGCAGGCGGCCAACCTCGACCAACTCAGGCAGGAACAGGACGCCCTCAACGCCTTCTACAGGCAGACCGACGCCGCCATGAGCGCGGTGAAGACCGCCTTCGATCTCGGCGACTGGGGGCAGACCCAGACCGCGGTGGCCGCCCTGCGGCAGGTTCTGGCCAAGGCGTCGGCGTCGGCCAGCGAGGCCGTGCGGACCCGGGCCCTGGCGCAGTCGCTGATTGCCTCCACCCTGGACACCGCGGTGACGACGCTTTCGGGCTCGTCGTCGAAAGCCGAGGCCAACGCGCAAATCGAGGCCGTGAAGGCCCAGGCCAAGAAGGACGCCGCACTGGCCGCGCTCCAGCTGGCCGAGACACAGAAAACGCTGGCGTCCACCGAGGAGCAGTGGAAGCAGGCCCAGGCCGACGCCGAAGCGCTCAAGGCCAACCTCGACGACCTGACTCAGCAGCTCAAGGATAGCCAAGGCGAGACCGCCGACACCAAGGCCAAGGCCGACGCGCTGGCGGCGCAGGTCGCCAACCTGCAGAAGTCCGTGGACGAGCTCACCCCGTACCGCACCCGGGCCGAAACCCTGACCAAGCTCTTCACCTCCGATTACGCCACGGCCAAGGACCGGTTCCTGGCCACCCTGGGTTCGGAGGCCGGGCTCACGGTCTTCCCGAAGTTTGACCAGGCGTGGCAGGACCTTGAGCAGCAGACCCGGGACGAGGGCACGTCCGAGGCCACGCGGAAGCGGACCCTGGGGGACGTGCTCACGCTGACCAACTACCTTCAGGGCACCTCGGCCTCGCCCCAGGCCGACCGCGACACCACCGAGAAACTCGCCAGATCGGACGAAGATTACCGCAAGGTCGTCGACAGCATCCAGGCGCTGGCTGCCGGCGGCGCCGCCGAGGCCAAAGTGAGCACGGTGACGACACAGCTGTACGGCACCGTGGCCGCCGTCTCGGGCACCAAGGTCGTCCTTGAACCCCTGACCAAGGTTAGACCCAAGCCGGGCGACCAGATCGAGCTTCGCCGTGTGGACGGTAAGAAGGAGACGGCGCTGGGCCGCGGTTCGGTCTTGACCGCCACCGCCGTCAAGGTCGAGCTGGATTGGACGGGAAACACCACGGTCCCGCTGTCGGGAGATCCCGCGTACCTGGTCTTGCCCTAGGACGAGCGTCCGGATAAGGTAGGTGACCATGACGTTCATGCATTGGAAAATACCCGGGAGCGCCGGCGACACCGTTCGCATCCAGCTGGATACCCCGGCGTTCGTCCGGCTCTTGGACGCGCTCAACTTCGAATACTACAAGCGGGGTTCGAAGTATTCAGGCGAGGGCGGCTGGAGCGACAAGCGCAACGTCGAGTTCTCGTTGCCGTACAAGGGCACGTTCTACGTGACCGTCGACCTCGGCGGCCAAGCCGGGGTCGTGAAAGCCACCTGCGACGTGAGCCGGAGGTAGGCGTGCGGACGGTCCTGATTTTCGATCTCGACGACACCCTGGTCCTCCAGGACAAGATGACAGTGGAGGCGGTGCGCTTCTGCACAGCCTTTCTGGGCCTCGACCCCGACGTGTTCTGGGCCACCTTCCAGCGCACCTGCCGCGACGCGTTTGAAGCCCTCCCCAGCGCCGACTGGTGCCGCATGGTGGGAATCAGCGCCCAAGAGGGCCTGTGGGGAGAATTCGGAGGAGCGCACCCCGCTCTGAACCAGATGCGCCGCAGCCTCGAGGGCTACCGCTTCAAGGCGTGGCACGACGCCCTCGACGAACACGGCTTCCCCGACCCCGGGCTCGCGCGGTCCATCGCCGCCGATTTCGCGGGACTGAGGGGCCGCCGCTACTACTCCTTCCCCGACGCCCGGGCGGTCCTCACCCGCCTGAAGGCCGAATTTGACCTCGCCATCCTGACCAACGGCGCCCCCGAGCTCCAGTGGTCCAAGGTCCACGGCTCCGGCCTCGAGGATCTGTTCGACAGCGTCACTGTGTCGGGCGACCACGGCATCGGCAAGCCCCGAAAAGAGATCTTCGACATCGTCATGGCCAAGCACACCGGCGCTGCGGGTTTCGTCATGATCGGGAACAGCCTCACCAGCGACATCCGGGGCGCCCGCAACGCCGGCATCCCCTGCGTGTGGTACGAGCAGGGCGACGAACCCAAGGACGTCCCCGTGAAGCCCGACGCCGTGATCCGGTCCCTGACCGAACTCCCCCGGGCGCTGGAAGCCGTATTGCACCCCGAAGCTTGAGTGCCTGGCGGGAAAAGCCCCGCCAAACCGCGACTCTTCGTGGGGGACTGGAAATCTCCTAAGACTCGTATTATCTTATACGCCTTTGAGCCCATGCAGGAGGACGCACGTGGACGCCGGATTTTTGGAAGAGATGAGACGAGAGTTATTGGCCCATCGGGCACGCCTCCTTGGACACCTGGCCGCCGACCAGGTGCCCGAAGACGGCGTCGAAGCCTCGTCGCCGGGGGACGAAGTCGATGTGGCGTCCGAGGCCCTTGAGAAGAAGAACCTTGACGCCCTCGACGCCGTGGACGCGAAGCGCCTCAGATTGATCGAGGGGGCGCTGGCCCGCATCGACCAGGGACGCTACGGCTACTGCCTCGAGTCGGGGGTGGCCATCCCCGAAGAGCGGCTGAGGGCGGTACCTTGGGCGTTGTTTACAGTCGAGGTTCAGGCCCGCAAAGAACGCGAATCCAGATAGCCTCGGATCTCGGCGGTCGGGCGTCGCCTCGGGGCGCGCTCCGTGCTCACGTGCCTAAGGGCACGCTCCGCGCGTCGCTGCGCCCCTCGGCTTAGCCCGGCCGCCGATCTCCTTCGGCTACCGCGGCAACTGCACTGTGACGAGGTACAACTTCGCTGCGCTCGTTGCCTGTAGGAGCGAGGGCGTTGGGGGTTGTGGCTTCGGTTCGGTGCTAAACAGCGCAACGTCGCTTCGCTTGTTGCGGGATTGGAGAAACTCCCCTAGACCTTCTTGAAGCGGAGGGCGCTCCAGTCGTCGTCGATGGCGATCTGGCGGTTGGGCTCCAGCCCAAAGTCCGCCAGCACCTCCCGGCACCTGTCGCGGTTGAGGTCGCTCTTGTAGGCCTTGGAAGTCTGTTTGGGGTAGGCGAACCACAGGATGGCCTCGGGCGTGCTCTGGCGCACAAGCTCGGCGGCCTGCTGGGTGAGTTCGGCCCGGGACAGCGCGAACGAAAGCACGAACGTGTAGGTGACCCCCGGCTGGGCCGCGGTATGGACCGTGGTGAAGGCCCGCACCGCGGTGGCTTCGGGCTCGAACGAGGCCGGTGCCGAACCGATGAGGATGGGATTCTGAGCCTTCAGATTGAGCTTCATGAACAGCGGCGTCATGGTCCGATCCTCCCGTGGTGCCGAGCTAGAAATCGAAACCTGTGTTCGCCCTCACGTAGTCGGCGGCGGCGGCGCTGGGGGCGAGAACGACCTGGTCGAGGCTGGTCCAGCGGTCAGGGTGGCCGGCCACGTTGATGATGGCGGTCTCGTCCATGGTGAGTCCCATGGGGGTGCCGTTGCCGTGGAACACAAGGGTCCAGCCCAGATTGACGAGCATGGGCAGGCAGGCGGCAAAGTCCCAGATCTTGAACCGGCTGACCATGGCGCCGTAACTTCCAGCAGCCAGACGGGTCATGTTGAACACAGAGGAACCTGTGACCTGCACGTAGAACGGCAGCTTGTAGTGACCGAAGCGGGCCAGCTGCTGGCTTATCGAGATCATGCAGCCCCGGGGGAGGTCCGGGCCTGCCGGAGACTTCAGCGCCACGGGGTGCCCGAGGCGCGAAACCCAACGTTCGGGTTCGGTGCCCAGCTTCTCGCGGTAGGTCTTGCCCCCGTCGGTGTAGTACAGCTCACCCAGGGCGGCCAGGAAGACGATGCCCTCCTTAAGGACTCCGCCCTGCATGAAGCCTATGGAAACACCCCAGTTGGGCAGGTTGTTCGAGAACGGCGCCGTTCCGTCGATGGGATCGATGACCCACGCGGTTTCTTTGAACGCCGCAGCCAGGTAGTCCTCGGCCTTCTGGGCGATGGTTTCCTCGCCGAGCAAGTAGGAACCTTGGTCCGGACGGTCGAGCTTGCCGGTGAGGAAGGCTTCGATCGACTTGTCGGCCAACGTGACAATGGTGTCGTCGGACTTGAACTCCTTCTCGGGATATTCAAAATACGACAAGCCGATGCGGCCGCTTTCCAGCACGAGGGGGCGGAGATCTTGGATGTTCCAATGGGTCATGCGGCCCATTGTACTCGGGCGGGGAACATGGTACAACGGAGGCCTCGTGAAGTTGCTGGACTGGTTCTTCCTCGCCTTGAGTTTGGCGCTGACTGCCGGGACCGCGTGGGCGGTGCTTGCCCCCTCTGACGCGCCCGTAAGGGTCGAAGTGGAAGACTCAGGCGGCACCTCGCTGTACCCCCTGAACGAAGACCGCACCATTGCGGCCAGGGGTCCCCTGGGGACGACCACGGTCCGCATCCTGAAGGGGGGCGTGTTCATCGAAGATTCTCCGTGCACCAACAAGGTCTGCATCGCCATGGGGACGATCCACACGACGGGCCAGTTTGTTGCCTGTCTGCCCAACCGCATCTTCGTCCGCATCACCGGCGGCGCGCCCTCGCCTGAGCAACCCGATGCCGCAGTCTGGTAGGCCGCCTGTCAGGACCGACCTGGTGGCCTTCTTCGGCGCCCTGTCGCTGTTCTTCGCCACCCTTGAGTACCTGTTCCCCAAACCAATCCCGTTCTTCCGCCTCGGGCTGTCGAACCTGCCGCTGCTGGTCTCGCTGGGGTTCTTCAGCTTCCGGGAACAGATGCTCCTCCTCCTGCTGAAAGTTGTGGGTACCGGCATCGTGAACGGCACCCTGGCCAGCCACGTGTTCCTGTTCAGCACGGGTGCGACCATCGCGAGCTTCATCGTGATGTATGGCCTGCACCGTCTGGCGCCCCGGAGCCTCGTCTCGCTCACTGGGATCAGCCTGGCGGGGGCGGTGGCCAGCAACGCGGTCCAGATCGCCCTGGCCATCGGCATTATCTACGGTCCGGCCGCAGGGGTGGTCGCACCCTGGTACTTCGGCCTGGGGACGTTCACGGGCTGGGCCATGGGCTGGGGCGCCACCGCGTTCCTCAAGCATTCCAAATGGCTGGGGCGCCTGCGTGCCCAGGCCTAGGCGCGTCCGCGTCGACCGGCTCGGGTCGAACCTTCACCCCACTGTCCGCTTCTTCTGGGGTCTGGCGCTGCTGAGCTGCCTCGTGTTCTCCGGCGACTGGCTCCCCCGGGCGGTTCTCGCGGGGCTGGGGGCCGGGTTGGCCGTGGCCTCGGGCAAACGCGTCAGCCTTGCCTACTTCGGCTTCCTGATCGCTTCGGTGGTCGTCTTCAACCTGTTCCTCCCCGTGGGCCGCGTCTGGATCAAGCTGGGGCCCGTTCCTATCACCGAGGGCGCGTTCTTCCTGGGGCTGGGCAAGGGTCTGACGTTCGCCGGGCTCGTCTTCTTCTCGCTGGCGTCGATCAGCCGCGACCTGAAACTGCCCGGACGGTTTGGGGCGCTCTGGGGAAAGACCTTCTCTTGGTACGAACAGCTCATGGACCAGAGACAGGCGCTCAAGCCGCGGGCGCTGCTGCTGTCCATCGACAGGCTCCTCGAGCGCCTCTACCCCACCCGGACGGAGACGCAGCCAGCCCCCGAAGCGGTGGCGCTCGTCCTTCGTCCCACGACTGCCCTGGGCTGGACCCTCGTGGCGGTCACCCTGGGTACGGCTCTGGCCGTGAACCTGTGGCTGCGATGAGGGACCCCCAAGGCCCGGTGCTGGTGGCGTGGGCCAGCAAGAACGGCGGCACGGCGCTCCTGGCGCAGAGGATCAAGGAAGTCTTGGAGAGGGAGGGGCTGGCGGTGGACCTTGTGCCCGTGGCCGAAGTCGACTGGACCCAGCTGGGGCGCTGGTCGGCCTTGGTCTTCGGCAGCCCCACCTACGGGTCGGGGGACCTGCACCCCGCGTGGGACCGCCCCGAGAGGCAGCTGCGCGACATTTCGCTCACGGGCTGGCCCGCCGCGGTGTTCGGCTGCGGGAGCCCGCGCTACGTAACCCCGTGGTGGGCCGTCGATATCCTTGAAAACCGCCTGAAGAACGGCGGCGCCCGCCTCGTGGTGCCCTCGTACAAGGCCGACACCCTGGAAGGGCTGCGGGTCCGCGACGCCGATCCGTGGATCGAGACCCTGGCCGAGGCTCTCTTGGAGTCTTAGCCAGGCCCGACAACTACTTCGCGGGAGCGGGTTCCGGAGCCGGCTCGGGGGCCGCATCAGGGGTGGCCTCGGGAGCAGGGGCCGCAGCGGGAGCGGGGGCCGGCGGTTCGATCGACAGCAGGTCGACCTCAAAGACAAGGGTGGCGAACGGGGGGATCACCCCGCCGGCGCCCTGGGGACCGTAGGCCAGCTTGGACGGGACGGTGAACCGGTACTTTCCGCCGACGGCCATAAGCTGAAGGCCCTCGGTCCACGCGGGAATCACCTGGTTCAACACGAACTCGGCCGGCTCGCCGCGCTTGATGGAGCTGTCGAACTCGGTGCCGTCGGTGAGGGTGCCCACGTAATCGACTTTCACGGTGTCGGTGGCCACGGGCTTGGCGCCGGTGCCGGCCTTGAGGACCTCGTACTGGAGGCCGGACTCGGTGGTCACGACGCCTTGCTTCTTGGCGTGCTCCTCCAAGTAGCCTTTCTCCTTCTCGATCCTTTCGGCGTCGAGTTTGGCCTGGTATTCGTGGATGGCCTCGTTGACGACCTGCTTGGCGTGCTCGGGGTCGAAGCGCGGCGTGCGGCTCTTGTCGAGCGCATCCTGAAGTCCCTGGCGCACGACGTCGAGGTCGAAGCTCAGCCCCGTCGAGGCAAGGCTGTTGCCGACCAGCAGGCCGAACGCGTAGTCGACGTCGCCCGGGGCCGCCGCAGGGGGAGCCGGGGGCGCGGGAGTCGGGGCCGGGGCGGTCTCCTGGGCAAACAGAGAGACGGCGAAAATCAGAGGCAGAGTGAGAAAGAGAAGGGTCTTCATTCGGGCTTCCTTGGGAAAGATTTCAATCGAGAAAGTGTTCGTTCTGGTCGTTGCGGCGGTACTGCACGTAGTCGGAAGGGAGGAACCACAGGCCCAGTTCGCGTTCGGCGTCGGCGGCGTTGGCCGAGGCGTGGATCAAATTGCGCACCGCCTCGCCCAACGGCGTCGACATCTCAAACGTGTGGTGGGCGAAGTCGCCGCGGATCGTCCCTGGGGCAGACTTGAGCGGCTCGGTGGCCCCGCACAGCTTGCGGACGTTTTCGATGGCGCTCACACCTTCGACAGCAAAGGCCACAACCGGGCCCGACGTGATGAACTCGATAAGGGCGTTGCGCACGCCCTCCCCGTGCCGGACGGCGATGTCTTCGTAGGTGTAATGGCGGCCCGCCAAATCGGCGTCGGCCTTCAGCAATCTCATGGCCGTGATCTTGAGTCCCATGCGCTCGAAACGCTGAAGAATTTCCCCCACTACCCCCCGGCGTACACCGTCGGGCTTGATGAGACACAAAGTGGTTTCCATAGCTTCACTTTACGCGTTTTTGTCCCTTTGACAAGACCTGCACTCCGGAGGTAAGGTCTGGAGCATGCTCCGGCCCCTGCTCGCGATCTCCCTCGTCCTTTTGGCCTCGTGCGGACCCGGCCAGCCCACCTACCTTGACCGCGTCCGGCCCCTCCCCGCCGAGAAGGCCCACCCCTTCGTCCAGCAGCTTCTGCCCCTGCTGGAACGTCCCGGCGACACCCTTCCCGATGACCTTGTGAGAACGTGGAAGGAGTTCCTGGGGGACGCGCCCCTCCCCCTGCGCAGCGATGGGGTCTACACCTTTGTGTACTACGACTTTGGGAACACCCTGGGCCGCGTCTACCTCGAGGCGTCCTTCGCCCCGGGCAGGTTGGAGCCCCTTCGCCGTCTGGGGACCACGGGCTTCTACTACCGCGCCTACGACATCCCCCGCCCCGAGCGCTTCCGGTACCGGTATTCGGACGGGAAGAACCCGCTGATCGACCCCTTCCATCCCGACGTGTCGGAGGGCAACGACCTGTGGCAGCAGGCCATCGACGCTCCCGACAGCGAGATCATCGTGCAGACGGTCGTGGGAGCCTCGGAGGCGGTGCTCGCGGGGCAGGACGTCCGGTTGGCCCTGCCGCCCATGTACAGGCGCAACCTCGCTTGGACCTACCCGGTGATCGTCGTCGTGGGGCTGGACGGCGACGACTGGGTAAGGCCCCTGGCGCAGCTGATGGAGCAAGACGCGATCCGGCCCATCGTGGCGGTCTCGGTGGGCACCCGCCCGGGGACTCCCTGGACGACGCCCGACCTCAAGGCCGTCCTTGAGGAGCGTGTCGTGCCGTGGGTGAGGGCTAGGTACCGCGTGTCCATCCTTCCCTCCGACATGACCCTGATCGGCTGGGGTGATTCGGCCCGCGTCGTGCAGGAAGTCGCCGCGAGCCGAACCGACTTCTGGACCAAGGTGTGGATTCCCGGCGTCACCCAGGCCCACGGTGAAGACGCTTGGGACAGCCAGGCGCAGGCGTGGCTGCGAACCCAGTTCGCGGTAGTCGCACCGTGAGCGGCGGGCTGTTTGAGCTGCTGGCCGAGGGCGTCACGCCCTGGCACGCGGCGGCGGCGTTGGCCCGGCGGCTTGTTGGGGCGGGGTTCACCGAACTGGACGAGGCGGGGGCGTGGCAGCTGAAACCCGGCTGCGGCTATTTCTTCCGGCGGGGAGGGAGCGCGTTGGCAGCCTTCGTGGTGGGCTCCGACCCTGCTGCTGGCTGGTCGGTGGCCGCCGCCCACACCGACTCCCCCGGCTGGCGCCTGAAGACCGCCGTGCAGAAACCCCACGCGTCGGGGGTGGTGCGAATCGGAACCGAGGTCTACGGGTCGCCCATCCACTCCACTTGGTTCGACCGGCCGTTGGCTATTGCGGGACGAATCTTCGTCCGCGAAGCCGTCGGCCCGCGGGAGATCGTGGTCCGCACCGACGAAGTGGGGGTGTTCCCCAACCTGGCCATCCACTACAACCGCGAGATCAACAAGGGGCAGGCGTACGACCTTTCCGAGCACCTGAACCTCTTGGCGGCCCTGGGCTCCGACGCCAACCTGCAGTCCTACTTGGGCCGGATCCACGGGTTCGACCCCAAGGCGTGGCTGTCGGCCGATCTGTTTGCCGTCGATCCGTCCGCACCGGTCGAACTGGGGGCCGACGGGCTGTTCCTGTCGCCGCGGGTCGACAACTTGGCCGGTTGCCACGCTGCGGTCGAGGCGCTCATCGCCTCGTCCGCCCGTCCGTCGGCCAAGACCAGGGCCGCCGTGTGCTTCGACCAGGAAGAAATCGGCTCGTCCACATGGACGGGGGCCGACTCGTCGCTGCTCGGGGACCTGGTGGCCCGGGTGCACGCGCTGGCCGGCGGCACACCCGAGGCGCTGTTCCGCACCAAGGCGTCGAGCTTCGTGCTGAGCGTTGATGCGGCCCACGGGGTCCACCCCAACTGGGCGGGCCAGCACGACGAGGCGCATTCCCCGCTGCTGGGCGGCGGACCGGTGCTCAAGGCGAGCGCGCGCTTCAGCTACGCCACCACGGCGGCCGGCGAGGCGTTGGTCGCCCAGGCGGCCGAACGCGCGGGGGTGCCGCTCCAGCGCTTCGTGATGAAGTCGACCCTCACCCCGGGGAGCACCGTTGGCCCCATCACCACCTCGTGGACTGGCATGCCCGGCGCCGACGTAGGCATCCCCATCTGGGCCATGCATTCGTGCCGCGAAACCGCCAACCGCCGCGACCAAACCGCGATGGTGGAACTTGTAGCGGCGTTCCTCGGATAGGTCGGCGTTTCCAGGATGACCTCACGCGGAGAGCGCGGGGGCTCGGAGGAAAGCCAGGAGGAATGTGACAGGATTTCAGGATCAACAGGACTTTGGGGGGAGGTTGACCGCGCCCTGCTTAGGACCCCGATCTCTCGGCGCGCCGCAGTGGTGTCGCCTTGAGGAGACAGGATGGGCGCAGGTGAACGTTGGCGAAAGGCGCCGGAGCCCTCGTGGCCAGCTGCGGCCTCTGTGTGAGGTCCTCTTCGTTCTGGTTCCTATCCTTGCTGTGGGGACCTGCGCTCGAATTTAGGAGACAGGATGAACGCTGAAGAAAGGCGCTGGAGCCCTCTTTGCCGCCCTCAGCCTTCCTCTTCCCCTGCGTCCCCTGCGCCTCTGCGCGAGCCCCTCCTGCTCCGAGCCCCCGCGCCTCCGCGTGGTCTGATCTCCTTCTTCCTCTGTGTTTTCCGTGCCTCTGTGTGAGGCTCTCTTCCTCTTGCTCCCTGTCTCCGCGCCTCCGCGTGAGCCCATCGTCCTTCTTCCTCTGTGCCCTCTGCGGCTCTGTGTGAGGTCCTCTTCGTTCTGGTTCCTATCCTTGCTGTGGGGACCTGCGCTCGAATTTAGGAGACAGGATGAACGC
>Ga0181516_10000465_pt1 | contig 37494 bp, 39 predicted proteins | sample PEATcosm2014_Bin_25_FD_121104 | JGI IMG/M metagenome (GOLD analysis project Ga0181516, IMG submission 121104) | Peatland microbial communities from MTU Mesocosm Facility, Houghton, MI, USA - PEATcosm2014_Bin01_10_metaG | ecosystem: Environmental > Terrestrial > Soil > Wetlands > Peat | place... | reverse complement strand
TTCTGCCGCCGCAACACATCGGCCATCTCTTCAGGTGTCTTCCGCCGTCCCATCTTCGCCATGGCTGTCTCCTTGGAGAAAGCCTACAGCCCTATGCAAGATGGGAAGAATTGCCGGTTACGACATCGGGACTCGGACACCATGGAACATCCAGTTTTTGCGGCCCGGGACAAAGGGACGGATGGCGTTTTCGGCACGGTCGTTGTCGGGCGTCAGGTCGGCATGGCCGAGAAAGGCGGTGAGTTTGGCCCACTGGCCGGCGGTGTACACGGTGGCTTCGCCGGTGGCACCACTCGGGGGGCGCGCGGCCTCGCGGTCGAGCCAAAGCTCGAGGTAGTTTAGGTGCGGTTCGACCCGCTGGCGCCGGTAGACGACGAAGTGCTCAGCATCCAGACCGAAACGTTTGGCGTGGTCCCGCAACCCTTCTCCAGCTCGTACAGCTTCTTGATCCGTCCGATCGCGCCCTTGCGCAAGTTCGACGAGGAGGTCTTCGCGGCTTCCACGAACTGGCGCCGGGCATGGGCCCCGCCCAGCAACCGAGATGCGTGACGCTGCCGCCAGCAATAGCTGTGTCGTAACCGGCATAGCCGTCGGTCTGCAGGAATCCTAAGAAAGGCCCCCAGATAGGTGTCGGTCATCTCACGTTTGACCGCCGCGAAGGCGACCTTGACTTGAACTCTTTGGTGCAGCGGTTTCTCGTGCGTTCTCCCAACTTCTGTCCCCTTCGCACCCGACAAGCTTGCGTCCGTGTCTAGCTCCATAGGTCCACGACATGCCCTGGTCCAATAAGAAAAGGCCCCTTTCGGGGCCTTTTCAGAGCAGTCTACTCGGGTCGTCTTAGAACGATTCCTCAAGCTTGACAGGGATAGCCCAGTGAGCATCGCCAGCATTGTTGGCTCCGACGGAGTTGGCATTGCCAGCCGCACTTCCGCTGCCAGCACCGATCGTACTGGTGCTGTACTCGAAGCCGATACCGATGAGGCCATGGTCGAAGCTCTTGGTGATGCCAACCATGACGCCCGTCAAAGCGGTGCCGCCATTGGCGCCCGAGGCCGAACCCAGTGCGTTGCCGTAGCGGATATCGCCGTTCAGGCCGACCTTGTTGCCCAGGTCGTAATCGGCACCAATGCCGCCCAGCAGGCCAATGCCCGAACCGCCGGACGTCGAGAGGTTGCCGTTAAAGTCGGTGACGAGGGCCATCAGGTGGAAAACGGCCATCTGGTAGGGGACGTCGGTGATGTCAGAAACCTGGAACGCGTAGCCGGCGTCGGTGGCGCTCATCGGAATGTCGATGCCGACTTCTTGCTGCAGGCCCTTCAGCATGGGATTGATGTTGGCAGCGATCTGGATCTGCCCGAAACCGTTACCGGTGGCAACGGCGGGCGAACGAGTGGTGCCCTGCAACGTAGTTCCCGCCACGCTGTAACCAACGTACTGAGCCTTGATCTGAGCGGTCCCGGGAATGGTGTAAGCCGCACCGATCTGGAGCGACGAGCCGATGTCCTGGGCGGCAGCCAGGTTGCTGGTGCCAGCGCCGCTGATCAACGCCCAAGCGCCGATCCCGTCTTTGTTGTAGTTGATGTCGGTAGCCAGACCACCTTCACCCAATCGGAAGAAGGTGAAGCTGCTCTGCTGGTAGCCCTGGAAGCGGATCCAGTCGTCCGAACCGAAGTCGCTGGTTCCTCTCCAAGTGTCCGTCTCAAGGGTGTAGCCAGATTCAACGGTCAAGCCGGGGAGAGGGGAAACCCAACCCTTGGCCTCGTCGCCGATGCTGATGGTGTTTCCGTCAAAGGACGGCGTCACAGCAAAACCGGCGTTGTCGGTCTTGGCGGTAAAGGTCAGTTCAGAACCGCGAGGCGCGTTGCCCCAAGATTGACCAGTGCCGAGCCAGTAGCCGCTCGTGTCCTGGCTACCAACCGCGAAAATCTGGCGTCCCCAGCTTCCGATCGTGACGGTCACGGGGGCGGGAGCCGCCATGGCGTCATCGGCGTACGCCATCACCCCGGTCAGGGCAAGGGCGGCAAAAACTAATGCAAACCTTTTCATGCAATATCCTCCTGTGTCTTTCCCGAAGCTACGCCCCGGTTCCTTATGTGGTAAGGTCAGCCTAGCAGGAGGTTTCAAGCGTTAGGGTTAAAGGCAGTTCAATTGTTAATCAAGGAAAGGTTAACTGAGCGGGTTCCATGTTACCTTTTTGCCATGGCGCGAAAACTGTTGCCTTTCTTGCTAATCTTACTGTTTTCGGCATGCAATTTCAGGCCCCTGTCGTGCGACTTATATTATTGGCGAACCTCGGTGGATTGGTCTAGCGCCGATACTAATCGTTTGCGCGCCGCGGGTGTGGAGCGGGTCGGGTTGCGGGTGTTTGATTGGGGGCTTCGGGGAGAGGAGGGGCCGCTCTTCGTGCGCTCGCCGCTCCCCGCAGAGGTTGCCGTGGTGCCTGTCGCTTACATTACAGGCGAGCGGCTGACGAGGTGGGCGCAGGACGCGAAGCTGTACCCTGCGGCGGCGGCCCGGGAATTGTTTGACCACATGGATGGTGCGCTGGCGCGGGCCTGGCCGGGCACCCCGGCAACGTGGCAGCTGGACGCCGACTGGTCGGCTGCCACACGATCGGCGTGGTTTGCGGTGGCGGGAGCGTTTGGCAAGCTGGTGCACGCCCGGGGGGGCCGCTTCGAGGTAACGGTACGCCTGCACCAGTACCGCGACCGGGCCGCGCAGGGGGTGCCCCCGGCCGACGGCGGGGTGCTGATGCTCTACGGCGCCGGCGACGCGGTGCTCGACAAGGCTCTGGTGCAGGCGTACTTGAAGGGCCCGCCGTACCCGCTCCCCTTGGAACCGGCGTTTCCGGTGTACACCCAAGTGCGGCAGCTCAACGGTTACGGGCGCTTGGTGGCCCTCCACCGCCTGGGAGCCGACAGCGAACTGCCGCTGGCCGACCTCGAGCCGGCCGGCCCGGACCATTACCGCGTGATCCGTCGGACGGCGCTGGCGGGGAGGGTGCTCCTGGCCCACGACGAACTGCTGGTCGACCGGGTGGACCCGGCCGTGCTGGCGGCGGTCGCGGCCCTGCCCGAGGTGGCGGCCCTTCGCCGAGGCGCCGACAGGCTGTGGATTTTCGATTATGATCCTCAGGGGTGGGAGGCCTTGGTCCATGGTCCTTTGGCGGCGTATCTGTTCCCTCATTAGTCTGTTGGCGCTGGCGGCCCCGGCGTGGGCCTGCGGTCCGTTCTTGTACGACAACGCCGAGCTCGACAGGTTTTCGCTCCTCGACCCGGGCATCCTCAACTCCCACGAGTGGGACGCCTTTCTGGCCTTCGCCTCGCCGGCCTACGGTCAGGCCTCGGCGGCCGACGGCTCCAAGATCGTGCAGATGGTCATTCAACCCGACAGGTTCGACGAGGCGACCACGACCGGTGTGTCCAACGCGCTCTACGACTTCGACCCCGGCACCGACCCGCTCACGGTGGCCGCGAACGAAGCGTGGTGGAGCGACTACTTCAAGACGGTTCGGCACCGCACGGTCGCCGGGGCAGAACTGGCTACGGCGCTCTACGGTCCCGACCGGCCCGGGTGGCTGAACCCGGCCGACAGGCAGTACCTCGCCCTTCTCGACGGACCGGCCACCGACGACGCTGGCCTCGCCACGGCGCTGGCGGGGGCCCGCAACGCCAAGAACCCCGTGGGCCTTCGCCACCGTTACGCGTTCTGGGCTGTGAGGGCGCTGGCGCTGAACCGCGATTACGCTGCGGTCACCGTGTTCCGCGAGTTTTCGCCGGGCCCCGCGTCCGACCTGCCCCTAGCCCGCGCTCAGGGCTGGGCCGCCTCGGTGCTCCTGGGCACCGACCCCCGGGCCGCCCTCAAGGCCTGGGTCGACCTGTTCGTCCGCTGGCCCGAGCTGCGGGTGCAGACCTTTTCGTCCCTTTCGACCCTCGACCCGTCGCTCTGGAAGGATGAGAAGGGAGCGGGGGCCCTGGTGGCCCGGTTCTTTCTCGATGGCCGCGACTTCTCCCCCGAGACGCTTCGGGCCGTTGCCGGTGCGGAAAAGGCCTCGGGGACCGCAGGCTGGACCGAGGCGGTGTTCTACGCCATGGCCGAGCAGGTCGAAAAGGAGGCGGGCGTCTTCGCGCTGTTCAGCCTTGTCGACCCCACCGAGGTTCCGCCCGCTGGGCTGTTTTCAGGGCTGATCAACGAGGCCCAGGCACTGGTCGACCAGGGCGTCGTCGCCCCCACCCGGACCTGGTGGCTGGTGGCATCGTATCTGGCACTGTTCGACGGCGACGCGGCGCTGTCGTCCAAACTCCTCGATCTGGCGAAGGCCCTCCCCGCCCTCAACGCCGACCAGGACCACCAGACCGACCTGCTGGGCGCCCTGATCCAGATGAACGCCGAAAAGGACAAGGACTGGTCGCCCGAACTGCAGGCCCAAGTGGTTGCGGCGCTGGATTGGGGCCGCAGCCTCGACGCCCCGGGCCACAACCGAGGGCTTTACCATTCTGTGGCAGTGCTCACCGCCCAGAAGGAGCTGGCCCGGGGGCACAACCCCCAGGCCGCGCTGGCCTTCGGACTCGTCCAAACCGGCGGCTGGAGCAACCCTTACAGGGTGGGCAGCGACGACACGTTCTGGACCACGGCCTACCCCGCCAACGACCCGGTCAACCTGCTGATGGACGCCCTGATGAGCGACGACGATCTTGTGCAGTGGAAGGACCTGCTCAAGGCCACCGGTCTCGACCCGCTCACAGCGCGCCTGGTTTCGCGTTCCTTCCTTACCGAGCGCGACCTGACCTGGTGGCAGGCCCACCGCGCGCTTCGCCGGGGCGAGGGCGGCAAGGCGCTGGCCCTGCTCAAGACCCTGGGGCCAGCGCCCCAGGGCGACTCCGAGGCGGCCCCGGTGTTCCCCGACAGGACGTTCAGCTACAGCCTCGACCTCGACCCCCTCGATCCGGCCGCGGGCCGGGGCCTGAGAACCGTGGGCGCGGCGACGCTGGCCGCCGTGATGAGCCGGATCGAGGCCGACGCGCTCACCAAGCCCTCTTCGAAAACCCTGCTGGCCCGGGGCGAGTTCTGGTTCAGCCTTCAGCTGTCGGGCCTGCCGCTGCTGTTCAGCCAGCCCCCGACGCTCATCTCGTTCACGAACGGCAACTTTGAGTATTACGGCTACGACGGCCGCGACGCCCAGCGCACCACAGCCGTCGTCGGCAACTTCCCCCTGGGCCGGCCGGCGCAAACCGACGCCTGGGCCCGGCGGCTCACGGAGTTTTACAAGAACGAGTTTTCGACCTTGGGCCGGGCCCGGGAGGCCTTCGAGGCCGTGCTGGCCCGGCACGACGACCCCGACGCCGAGTACAGGGCCTTGCTCTTTCTCCAGGCCCTGGGCGGCGACCGCTACCATGACTTGGCCGACCCGCGCTACGACGGGCTGCCCCTGGCGGAGGATTTCCGCTCCACCTGCGAGCTGTTCCAGCAGAGCGTGCTGTGACCGGCCCGTTCCGGTTCTGCCCCTCGTGCGGCCAGCCCGGCGGCGGCTGGAGGGACGGCAAGCAGTTTGTCTGCGCCGGGTGCGGCTTCAGGTTCTTTCAGAACGTGGCGGCCGCCTGCGGGGTGCTGCTCGCCCACGGCGGCCGGTACCTATTTGTCGAGAGGGCAAAGGAGCCCTCCAAGGGGCTGCTGGGTCTGCCCGGGGGCTTCGTCGACCCCGGCGAGGGCGTCGAGTCGGCGCTGGCCCGGGAGGTGGCCGAAGAGGTGGGGGGCACCCTTGGTCCCGTCACCTTCCTGGCGTCCTTTCCCAACCGCTACGCCTTCGCCGGGGTGGAGTACCACACCTGTGACCTGTACTTCCGCGCCGAGCTTGCCTGTGATCCCGACGAGCTTCGCGCCGAGCCGGGTGAGGTGGCCGCTTTGTGCTGGCTGCCCCCCGCCGAGGTGACCCCCGAGCAGCTAGCCTTTCCTTCGCTGAGGGCGTTGTGGTTATCCTTGCCTACATTAGGCTTTTCCCAGTAAACTGTGACCATGTTCTTCTCCGCCATCAAGAAAACCTTCTTTGACGTCTGGGACCACCTCTTTTTCGCCATGGCCGTGAACCTCGTGTTTACCCTGGCCACCCTGGGCCTCGCGTCGCTGTCGTTTCTGTTTCAGGGACTGGGTCCCGTCGGGCTGTTCGTCTTCCTCCCCATCCCGTTCCTGGCGGCCTCGGTGCTCGGCGGCCTGGCGACGTTCTGGGCGCGCGACATCGCCGTCCAGGGCTCGGTCCGCTTCGCCGAAGTGCTGCCCCACCTGGCCCACAGCTGGAAGCCCAGCCTGGCTTTCGGCGTCGCCTGGCTCGTCCTGGCTGCGGGGTTCCTGTTCGGGGTTCCCTTCTACACAAGCCTCAACCCCGTCGTGGGCTTCGTCTTCGGCGTCATCATGGCGTGGGCGGTCTTCTTCGGCGCCGGTATGAGCCTGTTCTACCCCGGCCTCAACGCCCAGGTCGAACCCAAGATCGGCAAACTGCTCAAGAAATCCTTCCTCGTCTTCTTGGCCAACCCCTGGGCCTCGCTGGCCATGTTCATCGTCCTGCTCGTCTCCCTTGTCCTGACCGTGGTTACCCTCGGGTTTTTCCCTGGCATCCTGGGCATCTCGGTGTGGCTGCAGGTGTGCTTCAAGTTCATCATGGCCAAGTACGAGTGGATCGAGGCCAACCCCGAGGCCGACCACAAGAAGGTTCCTTGGACCGCCGTGCTGGCCGAAGACATGGAAAAGGTCGGTCCGCGCAGCTTGAAGAGCCTCATTTTCCCCTGGAAGGACTGACGTGCTCGGCTTTCTGAAAGCCATTCCCGATCCCCCGGTCAGGCGCACCCTGGCCATTGGAGTCCTCGACGGCATCACCTGGGCGGTGATGTTCGGACTGGCAGAGAACTTCCTCGTCCCCTTCATCCTGCTTTTCGGCGCCACAGTGTTCGAGGTCAGCGTGCTTCAGGGAGGAGCGCAGCTGGCCACGGGTCTGGGTCAGCTGGCCGGAGGATCGCTCATCGAGAGGGGCGGCTCCCGGCGGCGCAACTCGCTCGTCGTCGTGGTCTACTACGCGTGCAGCTGGCTTCTCACGTTCTGGTGCACCGTGATCACCGGCAGCGCGGTGGTGGCGGTCGCGATGTACTGCGCGTCGCTGTTCATTGCCAACCTAGCCAGCCCCGGGTGGATGAGCTGGATGAACGAGCTGGTGCCGGCGAACCTGCGGGGGCGCTACTGGTCGGTGCGAAACTCCATCGCCGGCGTGGTGCAGCTCCTCGCCATCGGCGCGGCCGGCGTGGTCCTCTACCAGTCCAAGCGCTTGGATTGGGAGATGCCCGCCTATGGCGTGCTGTTCACCCTGGCGTGCGTGACCCGCCTGGGCGGGGCAGTCTGCATCCGGGCCCAGTACGAGCCGCCCATGAAACGCACAGCCGAGGGCCGCCAGATGACCTTCGTCAAGTTCCTGGGCGAACTGCGCACGTCGAACTTCGGCCGGTTCGTCCTGTTCAGCGTCTTCTTGAATTTTACGGTCGTGATGATCTACCCCATCATCCAGGTGCGCCTCCTCGAGGACCTTCGGTTCGACTACCTGAAGTACTCGGCCATCATGATGACCTTTACCATCTCGAGCTTTGTCTTCATGACCTACTGGGGCCCGCTCAGCGACCGCTTCGGCAACCGCCGCATTCTCGTCGTGTCTTCGGTGCTGCTCCCATTCGCGGCCCTGGCGTGGGTGTTCATCACCGACTGGAAGCTGCTCATCGTCGTCCAGCTGATCAGCGGTTTCCTTGTCGCCGGAATCAACCTCACCACCACGAACTTCATCTTCGACTCGGTGAAGCCCGAACGGATGGCCAAGTCCGTGGCGTACTTCACAGCGCTCAACACCGGTTTCGCGTTTCTGGGAGCCCTGGCCGGAGGCGCCCTGGCCGACACCCTGAAGGCCGGCGGCTGGGAATGGGGACTGCTGGGACCTCTCACCACGGTCTTCCTCGTGGGCGCGGTGCTCCGCCTCGGCGTCCTGGGCGCCTTTGCCCGGGGCTTCCGCGAGGTGCGTCACACCGAGCCGTCGCCGGGCCTTCACTACTTCTTCCTCTACAAGCCCTACCAGGACACCCTGTGGCTGCTCACGGCCGTTCCTAAGTCGCTGGTGAGGACCATGAAAACCACGGTACGCAAGCTGGGCAGGAAGAAGTAGAAGCGGCAACGCCTCCCGCCCTGTCATGGGCTATAATAGGAGGTGCCCTGTGGGAGAACCAGCTTTGAACCCGGAAGAGCGATTTACGTACAAGGAACTCAAGACGTGGCCCGAGGACGAGCGGTGGGAGCTCATCCGCGGCGTGCCGTTTCGCATGCAGTCGCCGCGAACCGTTCACCAGCGAGTGCTGGTGCACCTGCTGACGCAGTTGGGCGCGTGGTTTGCGGGGAAACCGTGCGAGCCCTTTGTTGCCCCGTTGGATGTCCTGCTGCGCGACGACCCCGACCAGGACGAGGACGACGTCGACACCGTGGTGCAGCCCGACCTGCTAATCGTCTGCGATCCGGAGCGCGTCAAGGACAACGGCGTCCACGGGGCACCCGACTGGGTGCTCGAAATCCTGTCGCCCAGCACAAGCTGGCGTGACCAGACCGAAAAGCGGGGACTCTACGAATACCACGGCGTTAAGGAGTACTGGGTGCTGAACCCCGATACCCTCGACCTGACGATCTTCTGCCTTGTCGGCGGGCGGTTCGCCGCGCCGCAGGGTGCCAGCCTCAGGGCGCCCGTGGCCGTGGGGCTGTTCCCGGGCCTTGAGCTTTCGCTCACTCCGCCGTGACGATTTCGGGGGCCACCGACTCGTGGCTCTCTTCGGCGCCGCCGACCTGCGCGGCCAGCACTTCAAGGGCGCGGGTGTAGACCAGAGGCAGGCGCGCCTCGATGGTCGGCAGTCCCGGACCCAGAAGACCCGTGAGCACCAAGTTGTCGTAGCCGATGACTGTCACGTCGCGGGGCACCTCGAGCCCTGCGGCCCCCAGGCCCTGGATCACGCCCAAGGCAGTCAGGTCGTTGACGCAGGCGCAGGCCGTGACGGATCCCGAGCGGACCTGGGGCGCGAGCGCGGCGGCGGCCCGGCGCCCGTCGGCGTACCCGACCACTCCATCGAGGGTGAGCGACGGGGGCGCCGCCCCGAAAAAGCCCTCGCTTCGCAGCCGGTGCGACCTCACCTCGTCCCTGAGGCCCGTGATGTAGGCAACCCTCCCGTGGCCTCCCTGCATCAGGTAACGGGCTTGAAGTGCCCCGCCGGCTCGGTTGTCGGTGGTGACGGTGCTGACCCCCGTCAGGTGGTCGCCGTGATGGGCGCACACCACCGGGCGACCCAGGGCCGCGAGGGCGTAGGCCACGTCCTGGTCGGTGACGTCGAAGCCGAGAATGCCGGCAAAGTCTCCGTAGCGGTCTAGGGAGGGGATGTCTTCGGCCGATTCCAGGGCCACAAGTTGCAGACTGAGCGAGCTTCCCTGTATCGTGTGCAGGACGGCCCGTACGATTTCGCCGTACAGGCTCTGGTAGGCGCGCTGGCTGGGCCAACGGTAGCGGGGCCCGGCCTCGATCTCGACGAATAGAAGGGTGCCGCTGGTGCGCCGCCTCAGCGCCGAAGCATTCTTGTCGGGGACGAACCCCAGGTCGGCCGCAGTGGTCCTCACGCGCTCACGGGTGGTCTCGTCGACCAGCCCCGGGTTATTGTAGACCCGGCTGACCGTGGCGCCGCTGACGCCGGCGGCGGCGGCAACGTCCTGACGGGTGACTCGCTTGGCCATGCCCCACGGTAGATGAACACGTGATCATCGTCAAGGGATTGACAGCTTGAAAAAACCGGACTAATGTACACGTGTACATATCCTTTTGGAGGAATCCATGGACTGGAACGACATACCCCACCGCCGCTTCAACCCTCTCACGGGCGAGACCGTGCTCGTGTCTCCCCACCGCACCAAGCGGCCGTGGCAGGGCAAGGTCGAAGCTCTGCCGGCCAACACCATGCCGGCGCACGACCCGAACTGCTACCTTTGCCCGGGGAACAAGCGCGTCACCGGCGACGTGAACCCGGCCTACAGCGACGTCTTTTCGTTCACCAACGACTTTTCGGCGCTGCTCACCGACGTACCCACGGGGCGCCGCAACGAGGGGGGCCTTCTGGTGGCCGAGGCGGAGTCGGGGCTCTGCCGGGTGGTCTGCTTCAGCCCCTTGCACAACCTCACTCTCGCCAAGATGTCGAACGAGGCGCTGACCAAGGTTGTGGACGAATGGGCGAGGCAGTACACAGAGCTGGGCGCGCGCCCCGACATCAACCACGTGCAGATCTTCGAGAACCGGGGCGAGATCATGGGATCGTCCATGCCCCACCCCCACGGGCAGATCTGGGCCCAGCGCACGGTTCCCGACCTCCCCGCCCGGGAAGGCGAGGGCCAGGCCCAGTGGCTCAAGGACAAGGGGAGCGTTCTGCTGGCCGACTACCTGGCCCTCGAGCTCAAGGAGAAGGAGAGGGTGCTGTTTGAGAACGACACCTGGGTTGCCGTGGTCCCCTACTGGGCCGTCTGGCCGTTCGAGACCATGCTCCTCCCCAAGGCCCACCGCCGCGACGTGGCCGAGCTGAACGGCGCCGAACGCGCCGCTCTTGCCGACGCCCTGGGCCGCATGACCCGGCGCTACGACAACCTCTTCCAGGTGAGCTTCCCCTACACCATGGGCCTCCACCAGAGGCCCACCGACGGCCAGGCCCACGACCACTGGCAGCTCCACCTGCACTTCTTGCCGCCGCTGCTGCGCTCGGCCACGGTGCGCAAATTCATGGTAGGTTACGAGATGCTGGCCCAGGCCCAGCGCGACATCACGGCCGAGCAGGCCGCCGAGCGCCTTCGGGCGTGCTCCGAGGAGGTTCTCAAGTGAGTGCTGAACGAAAGGCTGCCTTCGAGCGGCTGACCCGCTGGTACCAAAGCTCCTTCCCCAAGGCGGGAACGCTGAGGTACTTTACAGCCCCCGGCCGCACCGAGCTTGGCGGCAACCACACTGACCACAACCATGGCAAGGTGCTGGCCGCCGCGGTGCAGCTCGAGGCCGCCGCCGTCGCCGAACCCTGCCAGGGGCGCATCGAGGTGCGCTCGGGCGGGTGGGACCAGATGTTCGTCGTCGACCTGGCCGACTTGTCTCCCCGAAAGGAAGAGGAGGGGACCACCGAGGCTCTGCTTCGCGGCGTGGCCTACGAGTTTCAGCGCCGGGGCCACAAGTGGGGCGGCTTCCGCGCCTGCGTCGAGTCGAGCGTGCTGGGCGGCTCGGGGCTGAGCTCCTCGGCAGCCTTCGAGGTGCTCGCGGGTTCCATTCTGAACGCCCTGTACAACGACGGCGCCATCACCCCCGCCGAGCTCGCCATGGTCGGCCAGGCCGCCGAGAACCTCCACTTCGGCAAGCCCTGCGGGCTCATGGACCAGATGGCCTCGTCGTTGGGCGGCATCATCACCATCGACTTCCAGCGCCCCACGGCCCCTGTCGTGCGCAAGCTGAACGTCGACTTTGCCGCCGAGGGCTGGAGCCTTTGCATCGTCAACACCAAGGGCAGCCACGCCGACCTCACCCCCGAGTACGCCGCCATCAAGGACGAGATGACCCTCGTGGCGCGACACTTTGGCAAGGCCGTGCTCCGGGAGGTGTCCGAGTCGGCCTTCTACGACGAGCTGCCGTCCCTGGCCGGGCGCTTCAGCCACAGGGCGTTGCTGAGGACCATCCACTTCTTCGAAGAGAACCACCGGGTCGACGCCATGGTGGCCGCCCTCGACGCCAAAGAGGTCGGCGCGTACTTGAAGCTCGTCAACGCGTCGGGCCGGTCGTCGGCCCAGTACCTGCAGAATACTTACGCGCCGACCCGGCCTGCCGAACAGCCCATCCCCCTGGCCCTTGCGCTCACCGAGCGCTTCCTGGCCGGGGAGGGCGCGTGCCGGGTCCACGGCGGCGGGTTCGCGGGAACCATCCAGGCCTACGTGCCGCTGAACCGCCACCGCGACTACGCCAAGGCCATGGAGGCCGTCTACGGACCGGGGTCCGTCATCGAACTGCAGGTCCGTCAGGAAACCGCCGGCGAAACAAAGGAAGTGCTATGACCATTCTCGTCACCGGAGGCGCCGGTTTCATCGGCAGCCATACCGTACTCGAACTCCTGAAGGCAGGCCACGAGGTGGTCGTGGTCGACAACTACGTGAACAGCAAGCCCGAGGCGCTCAAGCGTGTGGCCGAACTGGCCGGTCGGGCGCCGGTGTTCCACAAGGTCGACCTCCTCGACAGGCCCGCCCTCGACAAGGTGTTCGCCGGCGCCAAGATCGACGCGGTCATCCACTTTGCGGCGCTCAAGGCCGTGGGCGAGTCGGTGGCCAAGCCCCTCGACTACTACCGCAACAACATTGCGGGGACCATCACCCTGTGCGAGGCCATGCTCGCCGCAGGGGTCCACGATCTAGTCTTCAGCTCGTCGGCCACGGTGTACGGTGAGAACCCCAACCCGCCCTTCGGCGAGGACGAGCCCACGTCGGCCACCAACCCCTACGGGTGGACCAAGGTGATGATGGAGCAGATCCTCCGCGACGTGTGCGTGGCCAACAAAGGTTGGAACGTGGTGCTGTTGCGGTACTTCAACCCCGTGGGCGCCCACGAGTCGGGCCGCATCGGCGAGGACCCCACGGGCGTCCCCAACAATCTGCTGCCCTTCGTGAGTCAGGTGGCGGTGGGGCTGCGCACCGAACTCAAGGTGTACGGGAACGATTACCCCACCCCCGACGGGACAGGCCTGCGCGACTACATCCACGTGGTCGATCTGGCCGTCGGCCACCTGAGGGCCGTCGAGAGGCTGGCCGCCAAGCCCGGCGCCGTGACCTACAACTTAGGAACCGGAAAACCCTCGAGCGTCCTCGACGTGGTGAAGGCCTTCGAAAAGGCGTCGGGCCGCAAGGTGCCCTACCAGATCGTGGCGCGACGCCCCGGCGACGTGGCGGCCAGCTTCGCCAACCCCGCCAAGGCCCAGCGGGAGCTGGGCTGGGCGGCGGTGCGCGGCCTCGACCAGATGTGCGCCGACGCGTGGCGCTGGCAAAGCGCCAACCCCAAGGGGTACGTCTAGGCCGACGGCCCGCCGGGGCCGAATTGGTCCCACCAATGGGTAAACCGGGCCAGCCCGGCCCCCGCACCCGCGGGGGCCTTGTCGAACCACTCTACTCCGACGCTCCCCTTGGGGTTGGGGCGCCACCGGCCCACGACGCGCCCCGCCTCGACGGCCACCGGGTGGAAGATGCCATTCTTGGTGACCCACCTTGAGGCGTCGGCTTCGTCGATGGCCGCCGAGCGGTCGGCAAAGGCAATGAGGTACTCGTCGAAGGCCGGCAGGAAGGCCAGACCCTCGCCCAGACCGCACCCACCCTGCGGGTCGTACCAGACCTCGGCGTCCCCGTAGCTGCCGCGGCTTAGGATCCCCTGCGACGCGGCCAGCCCCAGCCGGGCGTCGGTAAGGTTCAGCCCCGACCACCACGCGAAGTCCCTGTCGGTGGCCGGCCCGTGCCCGGTGATGTACCGGACGGCCAGCGTCGCCAGCGCCTCGTCCCGGGGCACCGGTGCGGCGGCGGGCACCCGCCGGTCGACGAGGTCGTAGGTGGGTTTGCGTCCCCAGGGTCCGTTGCACAGAATCAAGTCGAGCTCGGCGTTCATCAAGTAGTGCGCCGCCCGGTTTTCGTCCACAGCCAGACCCGCAGCCTTGAGGGCGTCGACCAGCACCTCGCGGGTCTGGGGACCGTCCTTCAGCGCCGCCTCCAGCACCCGTTCTGCCTTGAGGAGCACCTCGGCGTCCACCCCGCGCGCCCTTTGGTTCGAGCCGGCCGCACCCTTGATGCGCCCCGCCGTGAGCGCCGTCATCCACCTTAGGTCGGCGGCGGCTACCAAGTGCCAGGTGGGCCGAAGCACGTGGGTCCTCACCAGGGCGCCCGAGTCGAGGGCCGAAGCTACAGCCGCAGCTGTGAGCGCCGGACAGCGGAGGGCCACCGCGGCCAGCACCATCTTGGGGTCCTGGGCTTGGACGGCACCGAGCCTGCCCACCGTCTCGACGGCCCCGCCCGGCGTGGTGCGGTTCAGCCCCTGGGCGGCCCAGCGGCGGCCCCGCAGTTCGGTTCTCGTCATGGCGCCATTGCACCCCGGCGCGCAGGGCCGTGGCAAGGGGTTTGCCCTTCGTCCCCGGGAATGCCATGATGCGCTATGACCCCAATTCCACCCGATACTCTTGTCCTCGACGCCCGCTCCGCAGCGGCATGGTCGGCCGGCCACTGGGCTGGCGCCCTCGACGCCGACCTCGACAGGTACCTTTCCACGGCCAGCGACCCCGGCTTCGACCCCGCGCCCCGGGGCCGCCATCCGTTGCCGCCCATTGAGCGGTGGGCGCGGCAGTTGGGCGCCTGGGGAATAGGGCCTCAAACCAAGGTGGCCGTCTACGACGGAGCCCGGGGCGCGATGGGTGCGTGCCGGCTGTGGTGGATGCTCAAGGCCTCGGGTCACGGACCGGTGGAGGTTCTCGAGGGCAGCCTCGAGGCGGTCGGCGCCGGGGCGGTGTGGACCACCGAAGCGGGTCCCTCCCGGGCGGCGCTCCCCCCGTACCCGGTGAGCGCGTGGTCGTGGCCCGTCATCGACGCCGACGAAGCCGCGGCCTTCGCCTCCGACCCCCAGAAGCTGCTGATCGACGTGCGCAGCCCCGAGCGCTGGCGGGGCGAGGTGGAGCCCCTCGACCCCGTGGCCGGTCACATCCCGGGGTCGGTGAACCTCTTCCTCGAAAACAACCTGGGCCCCGACGGGCGCTTCAAATCGGCCGCCGAGCTGCGCAGGCTGTACGCGCCCCTGCTCGCGGGCCGCGACCCCTCGCGGGTGGCGGTGCACTGCGGATCCGGCGTGTCGGCTTGCCACACTCTCTACGCGCTGGAACGCGCAGGGTTCCACGGCGCGAGCCTGTACGTGGGCTCGTACAGCCAGTGGTGCCGTACCGGTCGGCCCATAGCCACCGCGAGGGCAGGGGTATGACCGAAACCGAGTACGACGGCGCCGAGTGGGCCAAGGAAGACTTCACCACCGAGGATCTTTCAGGGACGACATTTTCGTCGTGCAAGTTCACCGCCTGCGATTTCTCATACCTCAAGCTCTCGTCGACCCGCTTTGAGGACTGCCGCTTCGTCGACTGCAACTTGAGCAATACAGTAGTCGACCACACGCGCTTCGACGCCGTCGCGTTCGAGGGCTGCAAACTCGTGGGGCTCAATTTCGGCGCCGCCGACCCACTGACCTTCGGCCTGTCTCTGCATCGGTGTGTGCTCAGGTACGTGAACTTCAGCCAGCTCCGGTGGAAGAAGGCCGTGGTCACCGACTGCGACGCCCTCGACTCCGACTTTCGCGGCGCCCAACTTGTCGGGGCCGACTTCCGGCGGACCCGGTTCCGCGCCTGCCGCTTTCACGCCGCCGACCTGACGCGCGCCGACTTCAGCCACGCGGAGGGCTACGACCTCGACCTGCGCACCGAGACCCTCAAGAAGGCTGTCTTTTCCCTCCCCGAAGCCCTGAACCTGCTGGCGCCCTTCGACCTGGAGATCCACTGAAGCGCGCTCTGAGTTAGATTTTCAGTATTTTGGCGAGAAGCGCGATTCCATCGTTATATTGGACGAATCGCGGGGCGGCGCCCGATCCGCCCCTAACCAAGGAGAAATCTATGAAGAAGTTCGTAACCCTGGCGGCGTTCGTCCTGCTCGCCGCGTCGGCCTTCGCGGCCCAGACCCCCGTGGTCGTCGCGTCCAAGATCGACACCGAAGGCTCGGTGCTCGGCAAAATCATCGTCCAGGTTCTGACGGCCGCCCAAATTCCGGTGACCGACAAAGTCGGGTTCGGAACGACTGACGTGGTCCGAAAGGCCATCGCCGCCAAGGAAATCGACTTGTACCCCGAGTACACGGGCAACGGCGAGTACTTCTTTTCGGGCACCGACAGCGCCGTCTGGAAGGACGAGGCCAAAGGCTACGAGCTTGTAAAGAAACTCGACTTCGAAAAGAATCAAATCGTGTGGCTCGCCCCCGCCCGGGCCAACAACACCTGGGCCATCGCGGTGCGCCAAGACCTGGCCAAGGCCCAGCATCTGGCCAGCCTCGACGATCTCGCCCGGTACGTCAGTGCGGGCAACCCGTTCAAGCTCGCCGCCAGCGAGGAGTTCATCAGCCGCCCCGACACGCTGCCGGCGTTTCAGACGGCCTACGGCTTCACTCTGAAGGCCGATCAGCTGCTCTCCTTGCCCGGGGGCAACACGGCGGTCACGGAAAAGGCAGCGGCCCAGGGCACCAACGGTGTGAACGCCGCCATGGCCTACGGCACCGACGGTTCGCTGGCGGCGCTGGGCCTCGTGGTCCTGGCCGACACCAAGGGCGTCCAGCCCATCTACGAGCCGGCTCCCATCGTGAGGGCCGAGGTGCTCCAAAGGTACCCGGCCATCGAGAAGCTGCTGGCCCCCGTGTTCGCCAAGCTCGACCTCGTGACGCTCCAGACCCTGAACGCCAAGGTGGCCGTCAACGGCGAGCCCGTCGACGCGGTGGTGTCGGCGTGGTTGAAGGCCCAGGGCCTGGTCCACTAGGACGAGTTGGTGACCGAAGACGATCTCCGCCCCGCCAGGATCGACCCTGTCCTGGGGATCCTTTCGCTCGCGGGGATCGCTTCGGCCCTGTTCGTCCCCTTTTACCAGTTCGCCGCCAACCGCATCGTGGCGGGGACGGACTTGGCGCTTCTGGCTTCGAGCCCACCGGCGTTCACCCTCTTGCTGGCGACGTGGGCTGCCGTCGGCGTCTTCGCGTGCCTCCCCCCGGCCGCCCGTACCTCGGTGCCGGCCCAATGGGTGTGGCTCCTGGTCCCCGTCCCTGTTCTGGCGGCCTGCTGGGGCGCGGCTCAGGTGTCGTCGACCCTGGCGGGGTCCGACCCCGTGGCCAGGGTCACCCTGAGCACAGGCGTCTGGGTCACCGTCCTGGGGACCGCCGTGGCGGGCATCTCCCTGCGTTCTGTAGCTGTGGTGCGCACCTTGGCTGCGGTCGGGGCCCTGGCCGCCTTGGCCGCCGCTGCGGGAGCCGGGGCCTTCGACGCGCTCAGCCTGGCCCGGGAAGCCCGCAACCTGGGGCCGGCCTTCGGCGCCGAGTTCACCCAGCACCTGGTCCTCACCGGCGGAGCCGTTGGCACGGGCACCGGTTTGGGGCTGGCCCTGGGCGTGGCGGGCCACCGCTGGCCTTCCTGGCGCCTGGGCGGCTTCCTCAGCCTGAACTTCCTGCAGACCATTCCAAGCCTGGCGCTGTTTGGCCTGCTCATCCTTCCCTTGGCGTGGCTGTCCACCCAGTTCCCCTGGCTCAGGGACTGGGGCATCAAGGGCATCGGCGCTACCCCCGCCCTCATCGCCCTGAGCCTCTACGCCGCCCTTCCCGTGGCCCGGAACACTCTGACAACGCTGGACCAGATGCCCCAGGCCGTGCTTGACGCCGGGCGCGGCATGGGGATGTCGGGCCCCCAGCTCGGCTGGCTTGTTGTGGTGCCCCTGGCGTGGCCTGCCGTGCTCGAGGGGGTTCGCATCGCCACCGTGCAGACCGTGGGCAACGCCGTGGTGGCGGCGCTCATCGGCGCAGGGGGCCTTGGCGTGTTCATCTTCCAAGGGCTGGGCCAGACCGCCATGGACCTGGTCCTGCTGGGCACCCTGCCGGTGGTGGCCCTAGCCCTGGCTGCCGACTTCGTCCTGGGGGCGGCCTCGGGCGGTCGGAGGGCGCACCTGTGATCCGCTTTGAGGGCGTCACCCGGCGCTACGGGCCCACGACCGCGCTGGCCAACGTTGACCTGGCTCTGGCCGACCACGAGCTTGTCGTGCTCCTGGGACCGTCGGGGAGCGGTAAGTCGACGCTTCTGCGCCTGGTGAACCGCCTTCTGGATCCTACCGAGGGCCGGGTCTTCGTGGAAGGCAGGGACGTGCGCAGCTACCGCCCCGAGGCGCTCAGGCGGACCATAGGTTACGTGATCCAGAACGTCGGCCTGTTTCCGCACTGGAGGGTGGCCGACAACGTGGCCACCGTGCCGCGGTTGCTCGGCTGGGACAAGCAGCGGATCGCCCGCCGCGTCGGGGAAGTCCTCGACCTTGTCGGTCTGCACGCCTCAACCTACGCCCGCCGCTTCCCCCACGAGCTGTCAGGCGGCGAGGCCCAGAGGGTGGGCGTGGCGCGCGCCCTGGCCTCGGACCCTCCCATCCTCCTTATGGACGAGGCCTTCAGCGCCGTCGACCCGGTGGGGCGGCAAAGGATTCAGGCGGAGTTCCTCGAAATTCAGCGCCGCCTCAAGAAGACAGTGGTGTTTGTGACCCACGACGTGGACGAGGCCATTAGGATGGGCGACAGGATTGCAGTGCTGAGGGCCGGCCGCCTCGTCCAGTTCGATACCACCGAGACCCTGCTCGAGCGTCCCGCCGACGCCTTTGTCGAGGACTTTCTGGGCCGGGACCGGACGCTCAAGCGCCTGAGCCGCGTACCGGCCTCGGCGCTGGCGCGCACCGTGCCCCAGCCGGACACCTGTGACGTTCTGCCCGAGACCACCGACCTGCGGCTCGTCCTGTCGCACTTCCTCAAGGAAGGCACAGACGTGGTGGCCCTCAGGAACGGGTCCGACAAGATCACGGGCTGGCTCCACCGCCGGGATCTTGAAGCGTGGGCCCGTTCCGAGGCCCCTCCATGACGGCCGGCTGGAACAGGGCCGCCCTCGCAGGGTTCGGCGGCGCCCTCGTCCTCCTGACGGCTTTTCCCGGGCTCTGGCCCTGGCCGCTGTACCCCAGGGCGTCCCCCGGCTATCTGTTGATGGAGCACCTTTCGTTGGTGGGACTTTCGAGCGCCGTGGCCCTCGTCGCCGGACTCGGCGTCGGGATCGCGGTGACCCGCCCCGCCGGGCGAGCGTTTCTGCCGCTGGCCAGGACGCTGGCGTCGGTGGGGCAGACCTTTCCGCCGGCCGCCGTGCTTATCCTGGCCGTGCCCGTCCTGGGGTTTGGAGTCGGACCCGCCTGGGTGGCGCTGTCGCTCTACGGCGTGCTGCCCATCTTCGGCAATACGGTGGAGGCTCTGCTGGCTGTGCCGCCCTCCACCAAGGAGGCCGCGAAGGGCCTGGGGTTCCGGCCCGGACAGGTGCTATGGCGGGTGGAGCTGCCGCTGGCCCGGCCCCTCATCCTTGCCGGTGTGCGCACCTCGACGGTGGTGAACGTGGGCACCGCAGCCATCGGTGCCGCCATCGGCGCCGGCGGCTTGGGGGCCCCCATCCTCTCGGGACTGGTGACGCAGAACAACGGCTTCCTCGCCGAGGGCGCCATCCTGGCCGGGCTGCTGGCCCTTACCCTCGACGCTGTCTTCGGGCTGATAGGAGCCGGCCGGACTTGAGCGCTGGGCTCCCAGACCGCCCCCCCCCCCGCGAGCGCAGCAATGCGGTCGTTACAGTTCTGCTAGACATGTGAGCCCAGGGCGGCGCGGATGACCATCTTTCCCGCCCTCCGGGCCGGCAAGATTGAACCCACCACCGCGATCAGGGCCGCCGCCAGCGCCGCCAGTGGGAAGTCGGCGGCAGAGTAAGCCGGCCGCATCACCGAGACTAGGGGAATCGGGATTTCGGGCGGCAAAAAACCGCGCACGTCGATGCCGAAGGCCAGGCCCAGCCACGCAAGGCCCAGGGCCGCCACCATGCCCGCGAGGCCGCCGGCCAGTCCCAGCACGAACCCCTCCATCAGGAACAGCCGCGTGAGCTTGTGCCGGTTCATTCCGATGGCCCGCAGGGTGCCGATCTCGCGAAACCGCTCCTGCACGGCCATCGACATCGAGTTGAGGATGCCCACCGTGACAAGCACAATGAGGATGAACATCATGAACGTGAGGAGGCGGATGCGCGACTCCAGGGTGTCGACAAGGGTCTTGGCGAACTCGCGCCAGGGGTAGACCGCCGTCCCGGCGCTCACGCCCGCCGAGTCCAGTGCACGCTGGACCAGAGGTAAGTCCGCGTTCAAGTCCCTGAGCTGCTTGAACTTGACGGTGACTCGTGTGGCGTCTCCCGGTCCCAGCGAAAGCGTGTCCTGGGCCTTCTTCAGGGTGAGGTAGACCACCCCGTCGTCGAAGATCCCGTACCCCGAGTCGAAGATGCCCGACACCGAGCCGTCGACAAGGTTGCGCACGCCGTACTGGTCCAGGGCCGTGAGGAACACCTGGTCGCCCACCTTCAGGCCGAGCTTGCGCGCGGTGCCCGAGCCGATCACGACATCCCTGTCGCTGGCCAGCCATTGGCCCTGTCTGATCTGCTCGGGGATGGTCGTGGTCAGGGCCTCGCCGCCGGGGTCCACGCCCCGCACCAGCAGGTGGATGGAGGTCACTCCGTTGCTGAGGTCGGCGTCGAAGTCAAGGCGCGCGCCGACTCCGGCCACGTCGGCGACGCTCCCGACGGCGGCCTTCACCGCGGGCCAGTCCTTGATCCTCAGGTCCAGGGGGAGGCGTCTAGCTTCGGCCTCGTAGCCCTGGTTCAAGATCTGCAAGTGGGTGGTGTCGAGGTCGATCTGGGTCTGATAGGCCTGGACCGCGAACCCGCCGATCCAGCCCTTCATGGTCAGGACAATCATGACCCCCAGGCCGATCGCAAACATGTTGAGAGCGGTGCGCCTCGGGTTCCGGAAAACATTGCGCAGGGCGACGATGAACAGTTCCATGGGTTTTCTCCTGGGTCCTTCAGGTATACGCCAGCGCTTCGCTGACCGTGAGCCGGGACGACACGCGCGCCGCGTAGAAGCTCGCAAAGACAGCAATCAGGGTTCCGAATACGAAGTTGAACCCGACGTCGGCCCACGAAAGCTGGGGGTAGATGCGGCTCGAAAAGCCAATGTATTCGGTCGCGTTCCCCATATCGAGGCCCAGGTGCGATAGCCCCAGCACCGCAGGAACCCCGAGGATGAGCCCGGCCAAGGCGCCGAACATTCCCAAGAGAAGCCCCTCGGTGAGGATCATCGCCTGGAGCTGGCGGGTCTTGAGACCGATGGCCCTCAGCGTTCCGTACTCCCGGGTGCGCTCAAACACGGTCATGAGGATGCTGTTGGTGATCACCGACCCGGCGACGATGACGAAGAACAGCCGGATGATGAAGAACAAGATGTCGAGGAACCTGAGGATGGACAGGAGGGAGGAGAACGTGATCTCCCACGGCTCCACCCTCAGCCCCCGGCCCTCCACCTGCTTGGCCAGGGCGGCAGCCACCGCCGGCGCGTCGTTCTGGTCCTTGAGCAAGAAGCGCAGCTCACGGCTCATCCCGTCGGCGTCCACCAGGGTCCTGGCGGTCTCCTGGCTCACCACGAAGATGCCCAGGTCGGTCTGCTCGCTGCCCGAGTTGAACAGACCGGCGATGGGGATCTCCTGGTACCAGGGGTTGTTGCCCCGGTCCTGGGTGAGCACCATGACGGTTCCCCCCAGCTTCACGTCGAGCAGCTTTGCCGCCCGCTCCGACAGCATGATTCCCTCGCCGCCGGGGAGGAACGAGCCCTCGGTGATGCCCGCGCGGATGTTCTGCAAGAACTTGGTGTCGGGTTTGACCCCCTGGCCGAGCATGGCCAGGTTCTTGGCCTCCTGTTTGCTGTCGGTGGGGACGGGCTGGACAACAAGGGCGCCAAAGGTCAGGACGCTTTCCTGCACCGTGATCCTGTCGTCCTTGAGGCCCGCCACCAAGGCGTCGGCGTCGGGGATCAGGTACTTGAGGTCAAGCGGGTTGACCGCGTCCTTGGAGGCGGCCTGCGAAATGACGATGTGGCCGGCCGTGGGGACGATGGAGCCCAGCACCGTGTCCTGGATGCCGCGGATCACGCCCCCGACCAGCGACAGGACCAGAACAGCGATGGCGACGCCGACGAACACCACCACCGACCGCTTGGCATGCTTGACGATGTTGAGGAGGGCGATCTTGGCGAACATGCTAGGCTCCTGCCCCGGCGGCCTTTCCGGTGTCGTCGACCATGAGCCCGTCCTTGAGGCGGATGACCCTCTTGGCGTACTTCTCGATCAAGTCGTTGTGGGTGCTGAAGATGAAGCTTACCTTCTCGTGGTCGTTGAGGGCCTTCATCACCTCCATGATCTTGACAGAGGTATCGCTGTCGAGGTTGGCCGTGGGTTCGTCGGCGATGACAAGCCTCGGGTTGTTCACCAGGGCCCGGGCGATGGCCACCCGCTGTCGCTGACCCCCCGACAGCTCGTCGGGTTTGTGCCCTACGAACTCCGACAGGCCAACGATGTCGATCAGGCGGTCGACCGTCTTGCGTCGCTGGGCCTTGGGCACACGCTTCATCAGCAGAGGGAACTCAATGTTCTCTCGGACGTCGAGGACGGCCACAAGGTTGAAGCTCTGGAAGATGAACCCGATCTTGTTGAGCCGGATGTCGGCCTCCTGGTCGTCGTTGAGGGTCGCCAGGTCGGTGCCCTGGAACATCACGGTGCCCGCCGTCGGTTTGTCGATGCAGCCGATGATGTTCAGCAGCGTCGACTTGCCGCACCCCGACGGGCCGACGATGGAAAGGAACTCACCTTCGTGGATGTCGAAGCTCAGGCCCTTGAGGGCGGGAATCTGCGTCTTGCCCAGCTGGTAGTCTTTCTTGACGCCGCGGACAGAAAGGATAGTCTCGGCCATGGTATTCTCCTGGTCAGTTCAAAAGTGATACGTCGTCGAAAACGAGATCTGGTAGCGGCTCTGCGGGGCGGTCAGGCCGAGCAGAGCATCCTGCGGCAGGTACTGGTACGAGGTTCCCGAGTCACCCTCGGCGAACAGGAACATGAGGCCGAATTCCACGTTGTCCCAGGGGTCCCACGCGGCCTGAACCTGGCCGATCACGCTGTGGTCTTGGAGGTCCATGACCCCCAGGCCCGAGAAGTTCCAGGTGGTCCCCGACACGGCGCTGAGCTGGAGGAAGCCGTTCTCCTGGCTGCGCACCGAGCTCACGGGACGAACCTGCGCCGCCTGCCCCTGAAGGACCGGGGTGCCCGAGCTGAGGTCGGCGTTCCAGGCGTTCGTTTCGGCGGTGGTCCAGCCCTGGCCCCAGTGGAGGTACTGGAGGGCCACCGTGTAGTCAAAATCCCCGATGGTGAAGGTATAGCGGGCGCCGGCCGACCCCGACAGCGCCGGGTCGCTCCATGCCGCCGGTGCGGCCCACGTCGCGGGGGACGAGGTGGTTGGCACTACGCCCTGGGGCAGAAGCTCGGCGGCACCCTCGGCCGTGAGGATGATGCCCGAAAGGTCGTAGCTGGCGCCCAACGCCGGGTTGAAGGTGCGCGCCTCGGTTCCGTCGGCCACCAGCGAGCCTGTCAGCTGGAGCTTGTCGAGCAGCAGGCTCAGCTGTCCGGCGCCTGTCAGGTCGGAGTTCTCGGTCGAAAGCGCCGCCGAGACCGACGTGGCCGATCCCAGGCTCCACTCGGCGGTCACCCCGCGGAAGCCCGTCTTCTGGTCGAAGAAGCCCGTCACCGGGTTGATCGAGTCGCCCACGGTGAACAACTGCCCCACGCCCAGGTTGTAGTGCTTCTGCCCGAAGGTGAGGTCGAGACCGGGGGCGGCCGTCACGCGGAAGTACGCCTCGTACACCGTGGCCAGGGGAGAGGTCAGCGAGAGGCTCGCCGTCATGGGCACCTGCCACGTTGTGTCGGCCACAAACACCACGGGGCCGTAGGTGAACTTGGGTTTGAGGTCGGTGGCGAACTGCCACGCCATCCCCGGGCTCGACTGCCAGTCCACGGCCGTGGCGTGGTAGGTTTCCGAAACGTCGCCGATCAGGGTGAACTGGGGCTCGGGCGCGTCGGCAAACGCGGGCCCGCAGGCCACCAGCAGGACCAGAAGCAGTTTGCCGCGCGAGCGCTGGGTCGCGAGTTTCATCGGCGGGTCTCCTTACTTGGTCAGGTTGGTCAGGTTGTACAGCGAGTCGGGAATGTTGTCCCTCAGCTCCATCTGGTCGATGTGGAGCACGGTCTTGGTTCCCTTCTTGTCGAGGCTTGTCATTTCGAGCCTCGTCGCGCGGATGCGGCCGGCCATCTCCTTGTACTCGCTCAGGTTCATCTGGCGGAACAGCAGACCGCTCTTGGCGTAGTAGTCAAACTTCAGGGGGAGGCTGTCGCTCTGGCGCACCCACATCACGATGTGGCCGTAGGCCGCGTCGGGGGTTGTCGCGTCGGCCCTCAGGCGCCAGGCCTTCACCGTGCCGAACTCGGCGGTCTCCACGGTGTCCTCGCCCTCGGTGGTTCCCGCGTACTCCTCGGTGAACGAGGTCTTCGACACGTCGCTGTTGCTGAACGACGAGCCCTGGAAGCTGTCCCGGGGCGCCAGGCGCAGGGGCTTCGTCGACCCGGACTTCGGGTTGTACATCCACAGTGTTCCCTCCTGTGTCAGCATCTTTGTCCCCTTGGACCGGGCAGGGGCTTGGATTTCCAAGAAGCTGCCGAAGGCCTTTTTGTGGGTGTTGTCGATGCTCATCACCTTGTCGGCTTCCCCGGGGCTTACGGTGGTCATCGTGATCTTCATGAAGAAGTTCTCGGGAAACCGGATGGCGTCCACTTGAGCCAGCAGAGCCGGGCCGTTGGGAAGGTCCGCCGAGAACAGCGGAAAACCAGCCAGACCCAGCAGTGCGATCAGAAGAAACCCAGTGCGATTCATATTCAACTCCTTAACTTCAGTGTCCGTAGACGACGGTCACTTCTTTTCAACCGAGTGCTCTTTCAGCATCCCTTCGAGGAACCCGATGTAGGCCTTGAACTCAGAGCGTCCCAACCCCGTGAGCGAGTATTGGCTGCTCACGCTGCCGTCGACGATCTCCTTGTCGCGCGCGACGTACCCCGCCTGCCTCAGCTTCTCGAGGTGGGTATAGACCGCGCCGTCGGTGCCGCCCAGCGCCTCCTTGAGCCCGTTGAACGACAGACGCCCCTCCCTGTAGAGCAGCGTCAGGATCGACAGCCTCGTTTTCTCGAAGAAAACGCTGTCGAACTTCAGGTAGAGGTCGGCCACCTAACTCTCCCCGGTCCTCTGCCGACGAAACAGGAAACCGACGAAGGTCATCGCGGCGGCCACCAGCAGGATGTCGGCCAGCGCCGTCTCGGGGCCGGTCAGCCCGAAGCCCAGTTCGACAAGACCCAGGCCGAAAAAGCCCAGCGGCACGACCCGAAACAGGGCCGGAAAAACCTGCTCGATGGCCGTCAGCCACATCGAGACCACGAGGAGCACCGAACCCTCAAGGCTCAGCACCGGGTGGCGGCTCAGCAACCAGACGAGGACGAGGGCAGCCGGCGGGATGACGAACCGCGCGAACAGCAGGTGCCTCATGCGGCCTTGGCCTAGAAACTTCTTGCCCGTGCGCCCAATCTCCCTGTAAAGGAAGACCAGGATCAGCGGGAACAGCACGCAGAAGGCCGGAAGCCACAGAAAGAGAAAGTTGCCGTCGAAGCTCTGGCTCCGGAAAAACGGGACGAAGTACTGCAGCAGGCCGGCCAGGGCCACCACGGGCGCCACTGTCCAGGCCACCACCCACATCCGCGGGAACGGGGCGTCCTCGTTCTGGAAGATGCTCTTGATGGTCTTGACGTCCTCAAGCAGGGTAGCGAAATCCTTTTCCTGGTCGGTCATGCCCGTCTCCCTCTTGTCGCTTTGCAATGCAAAGTAACCTTGTAAGACAAAGTAAGGCGAGTTTTCTGTTTTGGCAAGCCCCCCGTGAACTATACTGAGATCATGGAAATCGAAATCGACAAGGAAGAGTACCGAAACCGCTTCTCAGACGTGCTTCTGTTTCGAGCGCTGTCCCCCGAAGCCCGGGCGCACCTGTTCGACCGCGCCGACGCGCGCTTCTTCGACGGCGGCGAGGCCATCGTCCGCGAAGGCGAGCTGAGTCCGTCGTTCTTCGCCGTCCTAGAGGGCTCCGTGGTGGTGGAAGTGCACCAGGACGACAAGGACGTGTACATCACCACCCTGGGCCGAGGGTCGATCTTCGGCGAGGCCGCCATGTTCCTCAAGTCGCCCCGCACCGCGACCGTCCGGGCCTCCGACCCTTCGGTGGTCCTTCAGATCGAGCGCATCGTGTGGATGGAGTTCCTCCGCGAACACCCCCGGGAAGGCAACAAGGCGCTGCTGGCCATCATCTACGGCCTGCTGTCGAAGCTGCGGTCCTCGAACCAGGAGCTGGCGTTCGAGAGGCGGGGCGACGCGCAGCAAGACGAGGTAGACAGCCTCGTCGCCGAACTCTCGGGAAATTGATCGGGCCCTCCTGCGGAGGCCTTGCGGTTCGGAAGGAGCTCCCTGGCTTTGTGGCCGGGTGCCGGGGGGGCGTTTCAGGCCTACCTTGGTGGCAAGAGGTTCACTGATGTGGAAGCAATTGTCGGATGAGTTGAAGAAGGCGGCCGCCGCTGCAGCGCCGGCGCTGGTGCACGTGGGCGGCCGTGACGTGGCGGGCCGGACGGGCGTGGTCTGGGGCGACGGGTTGGTGCTGACCCTGGCTCAGCAGGCCCGGGACGGCGAATCGGTGCCCGTGGTCCTTCCCGGCGGTACCGAGGCCGCCGCCACAGTTCACGCGTGGGACCCGCGCACGGGTTTGGCCGTGCTCCGCGTTCCCGCGGTCGCCGACCCGAAGTGGGTGACAGGGCCGCTGCCCCCTGTGGGCGCCTTGGTCCTTACAGTTGCCTTCCCTTCGCCCCAGGGCCCAGAGGCCCGCCTTGATATGGTGCGTTTCGTCGCCAACGGCACCGAATGGGGCCGCGGCGTCAACCTCGACGGATACTTTCAGACAGACGGGGGCTCGTTCCCGGGCTTCACGGGCTCCGTGGTTGTCGACCACGAGGGCGCACTTGTCGGGTTCGTTGCTGAAAACCGTAACGGAAACGGCGGGTTTGCCGTTTCGGCGGCCGATTTGGCGAGGCTGGCCGCGCCGCTGGTGACCTCGGGGTCGCCCAAGCAGGCCTGGCTCGGGGTTTCGACCCGGCCCGCGGGCGGCCAGGGCTTGGTCCTGCTGAGCGTCGATTCGGGCAGCCCCGCCGAGAAGGCCGGGTGGAAGACCGGCGACCTGCTGCTGTCTCTGGCCGGCCAGCCGCTCAAGGACCCCAGGGATTTGCTGCGGGTTCTGGCCACCCTGGTCCCCGGGACCGAAGTGTCAGCCCGGGTTCTGCGAGATGGGGAGCTCAACGAGTGGCCCGTGACGCCGACCAGCCGCCGCTGAGGCTGTACTGGCCCCAGCGCGACCCCGCCCGGGAAGTGACCTGGGTGGAGTCGGCCGACCAGGCCGACTTCACAGTCGTTCCCGCCGAGGCGCCGCCGGAGTCAAGCACCCTCACCGACAGAGAGGCCGAGGTGCTCTCGTACCTGGCCGACGGGTGGTCGAACGACGAGATCGCCGACCGCCTCGGCATCGGGGCCCGGACGGTCAGGTTCCACCTCGACAACGTCTACCGGAAGCTGGGGGTAGGGCGGCGTACCGAGGCCGTCCGCGAGGCCGTCTCGCGGGGGTACCTGCGGTTCTAGAACGAGGGAATCCGAAGTTCCACTCCCCCTTGCAGGGCGGATTTGTGGGCCACGATTCCGGCGGCGCTCCACTGGGCGGCCCGCCGGGCATCGACGTGGGGTTCCCTCGACTCGACGATGGCGTTGATGAATTCGTCGGCCAGGTGCGGGTGGGAACCCCCGTGGTGCGATTCCACCAGGACGGATGCCGGCATCTTCGGCAGCCGCACCGAATGCGGTCGCACGAAGGGACGCAGTGCGGGCGTGAGCGTATCGACCCTGTCGGCGGGCTCCACCGTCGCGGTCGTCACGGTGTTTCCCCGCTTTCCACCCGATGGTCCCGACATGGCAAAGCGCGTCACCGGACCATCCATGTCGCGCGGCCATTCCATGCCGCCCCGGTCGCCGTAGACGTCGAAACCTTCAAGAAACGGTCTCCCCGTTTGGAAGAAGGCCATGGTGATGTCGGCCACCGTTGAAGTGCCGTCCAGAGTGAAGAGCCCCACCTCGCAGGGGAACGGGTTGTTGAACCCGCCGGTGCGCCTCTCCTCGGCCAAGACGCCCGCTCCCCGCGCCGAAACGGTGACCGGGCGGGTGCGCAGAAGTTCGAGGATGGGCGAGAGGGCGTGGGTGAGGTAGTGCATGGGCGGGTACCCCTGCCAATACTGCGGGTACCCGTCAAGGTTTTGAATATGAAACCCGCGGTACAAGGTGAGCGTGCCAAGCTCACCCGCAGCGTAGGCCGACGCGAGCTCGAAGTATTCCCGCGTGTACACAGAGGTTTCCATCATCATGTAGTTGACGCCCGTCCGGCGCCTGGTCTCGAGAATGCGCTCGAGGTCTACGAGGCTCGTTGCCATCGGCACGGCGCACGCGCAGTGCTTTCCGGCCTCCATGACGCGAACCGAAAGCTGGGCGTGGGTAGGCACAGGGGTTAGAATGTGCACAGCGTCGACCGAAGGGTCGTCCAAAACTTGGGAGATGTCGGTGCGGCAGTCCACGGGGGCAATCCCGAAGGCCGCCGCCACTTCGGCCGCCAGCGCCGCGTTGGAGTCGACTACGATGACCCTGGACACGGCGGGATGGCTCAGGTACAAGGGGACGAAGCCCCTTCCAAAGCCTAGTCCCACGACGGCGATCGTCAGGTTGCTTGGCATCACGGCGCCACCGATTCGGTCTCGCCGAACAAGAACTGGACCCCGCCGGTGACGAAGTTGCCCAAGTCGTCTTGCGCGGCCTTTCCGGCTTCCGAGGCCAGAATCTCGTCCATCGCCTTCTTCGACGGGGCGGTAAGGACGGCCACAAGGTGGGCCTGGTTGTCCGACCGATCCATCCACGAGAGCGTCCACCCCACCAGGCCCTTCATCTTCTTGGCAATGGGAATGTGGACGTCGCGGTAGTAACGGTCAAAGGCGTCGGGGTCGGTGGGTTTGCCGTAAATGATGGTAACAGAATACATACTTGCCTCCTACGATCGGGACCGATTGATGGTGATGTTGGTGTATTTGGTCATGTGGCTCACCATCGCCACCTCGGTCGGGAGCCGTTCCATGCTCGAGGCACCGAGGAACCCGTGCACGCCGGGCACATCCCTGAGGATTTCTGCGGCCTCGTCGGGCCCTGAAATCGGGCCTCCGTGCGCCACAATCAGCACCTCGGGATTGACCGCCTTCGCAGCCTTCATCAGGGTGGCGATCTGCTTCTTGCAATCCTGGAGGGAGAGCGAGGTCTTGGCCCCGATCAGGCCGGCCGTCGTCAGTCCCATGTGGGGGACGATGAGGTCAGCCTTGGCCGCCGCCATGGCCTCCGCCTCATCAGCGTTCGCGACGTAGCACGCGGTGAAGAGCCCCAGTTCGTGGGCCTTGGCAATCATTTCGACCTCGCGGTCAAACCCCAGGCCCGTCTCTTCGAGGTTGGCACGGATCATTCCCTCGTACAAACAAACGGTGGGGTAGTTCTGAACTCCCGTGAACCCCAGCTCTTTCACCTGATTGAGGAATAGACCCATGTTGCGGTAGGGGTCGGTGCCGCAGACGCCGGCAAGAACGGGAATCTTCTTGACGACGGGCAAAACCTCCGAGGCCATCTCGATGACGATGGCGTTGGCGTCGCCGTAGGGCATCAGCCCTGCCATCGAGCTTCGTCCGGCCATGCGGTAGCGGCCCGAGTTGTAGATGACGATAAAGTCCAGGCCGGCGGCCTCGGCGCATTTTGCGGAGAGGCCTGTCCCTGCGCCGCCCCCGATAATGGCCTGGCCGCGGGCGATTTTCGCCTGCATGTGTTTGACAAGTTCGGTGCGGTTCATTGCTTGCTCCCTTCTAGTTTCAGGACCCGCCGCAGCGCCGCGAAGACGAAGTCGGCGAATTCTGGTTCGTTGATACCTGTGTCGTGGACGTGGACAGGAATGTCCCGCCGGATGTGCTTCTGCAACGCCGTCACAAAAGCCGAATCGGCGCTGGGGTCGTGGAACATTTCCCCCGGCATGGAGATCTGCGAGAACCCGCGGGCCGGGATGAGAACTTCCACAGGGGCGGAAGATTCATTGAGCTTTCGTGCCATGATCGCCCCAAGCTGAGCGTTTTCGTCCGGGTTGGTTCGCATGAGGGTGACCGCCGGGTTGTGGGGAAAGAGTTTCCGGTTTCGGAAATTCGCGGGCACGGTGTCCATGGGGCCGAAGTTCACCATGTCGAGGGCTCCGGGACAGATGACCTGGGGTACTCCCCCTCGAGCCGCCGCCGTGAGCCGATCCGGACCGGCGGTACAGACCCCTCCCACCAGATCGTCTGCCAGCTCCGTCGTTGTCACATCGACGACGGCGGCGAGCTTGCCGCCCGCGATCAACGACTCAAGGCTCAGACCGCCGGTACCAGTGGCATGGAAAATGTGGGATTCCCAGCCCAGGGAGCGGATGTGCCAGGCAACCGCGCTCACGCACGCGGTGGTGACGCCGAACATGCTCATGCCGATGGCCGTCGTCGCCTCGCCGGTCACGGCCGGAACTTGGGCCATGGCGGCCATGGCGGCGGCGGCCCTGTCGATGACGGACCGGCTGACCGAGTTGATTCCCGCGATGTCTTCGACAGGGTAGATCATCGCCAGGTCGGTGCCGCCCACGTAGGGCCGGGTATCGCCGGAGACGATCGTCGACACTAGGAGCTTGGGGAAGCCGAAGGGCAGAATCGAGACCAGCTGGCTCATGACATAGCCCGCGTTCGAGCCCCCGATGAGGACCAGGCCCGACACCTGCCCCTGGGTTTGAAGCCGTCCAACCAGGGTGCGCGCTCCCGCTGCCATGAACTGCATGGCCATGTCGCGGCCAGCCTCAACTAAGTTCCTGAGGTCTTGTCCAGCCTCCTTCGCCACCGCTTCACGAGGGTAGTCGGCCTTGAGCGTCGGGACGCCCAGCACGCCGATGTCAATCAGGATGACCTCGACACCGTGAAAACGGAGCCGGGCGCTCAGGTACGCGTATTCGTCCCCCTTGGTGTCGAAGGCACCAACCAGGGCAATCGAGTGTTTATTCATTTCACTGCTCCTAAGGAAAGGCCGCTGACGAGTCGTTTTTGAACAAAGAGGAACACGATCAGGAGCGGCAAACACGTAATCACCGCCAGCGCCATCAGCCGGTTCCATCCGACCGAGTAAATTGAAATCTGTTGAGCCAGGATGCCGCTGACGGGCCAGGCCGTCCCCTGGGTCAGGAAGTTGATTGCGTAGACGAACTCTCCCCACGCCCCGATGAAGACGAACGAGAACACGATGAACATGCCGTTGCGGAGCATGGGGACGGTGATGCCGACAAAGACCTGCCACCGCGATGCGCCGTCAATCTCCGCCGCCTCGTAGATGGCGCTCGGAATCGACCTGGCGAAGGGTCGGAGAAGCATGATGGCAAAAGGAAGAAAAAGCGCCGTGTCGGCAAGGATGAGGCCCGGGATCGAGCCAAGCAGCCCCCAAGCGGCGAGAACCGAGTAGAGGGGAATAACCGTCATCGGCTGGGGAACCAGCTGAAGCACGAGCAGCGCGGTGACCAAAATGGTGACCACCCGGTTCCACCGTGGAGAAACGTGGCTGGCCAGGGCGTAGACGGCCGGCACGGCCACCACGAGGATGACCCCGGTAACCAGAACCGCAATCTCCAGCGAGGTCAGGATGGCCCCCAGTCCACCCAAAAGGACCACGCCGTACGCCTGCAGGCTCGGCACGAAGATCATCGCGTTGGGCTGGGTGAGCACGTCCGAGTCGGACTTCAGGGAGTTGATGATGATCCACGCCAGCGGGACAAGGTAAAGGACAGAAAGGACGACCTTTACGAGCCCTTCGGCGGCCTTGGTGCCGTGGGCTTTCATTCCGCGGCCTCCTTTTGCACGCTGCGCATGTAAGGAACCGAGACCACGGCGACAACGATCATCGCGAGCACGGCGATGGTGGCGCCGTTGCTCCAATTGAAGCCGCTGAAAGCCGAGAAGTAGGCAAGGACGGGCAGCGTGGACGAACTGGTTCCGGGCCCGCCCTTGGTGAGAACGAAGATGAAGTCGAAGCTCTTGAACGCGTAGATCACCGTCAGAACGCCAAGGATCCAGAGCGTGGGCCGCAGCTGGGGGAATATGATCGAACGTTGGGTCCGCCAAAAGCCGGCGCCATCGATGGCGGCGGCCTCAAGGATCTCCGGCGACACTCCAAGCATCGCTGCTCGGACGACCATGATCGAGAACGGCAACCCGGCCCAAGCCAGCACCATAGCGACCGACCAGATCGCGAGCTCGGCGGAGCTCAGCCAATCCACGGGCCCTAGCCTTACCATCGACAACCATGAATTGATCAGCCCGTCGCTGTCGAAAAGAAACTTCCAGACGCTTCCCGACACAATGGCGGGCATGGCCCAGACAAAGGCCATGAGGGCCAGCACAAAACGGGATGACCTCACGGGCCTGAGCAGCATAGAAGCGCACATGAAGGCGATGCCGAGGCTGGACACCAACAGCGCAGCCGTAAGTTCCACCGTAAGCCACAACGACCGCCAGAAATCCACCGTGGAAAGGACCTTGGTATAGTTCTCCACCCCTATGAAGTGCCAGCCCCGAAGCAGGTTCGTGGGGCCGACATCGCTGAACGCCATGCGAAACAGGACGAACAGGGGGTAGGCCGCGAAGGCGAGCAGGACCAAACCGCTCGGCAGCAGGTAGGGCCAAGGCGCCCTTGCTGCCCTACGCACGACCGCACCCCACCGTCTTGAAAGCGCAAGCAATGACCGTGATCACGCTCACGGCAGCGGAGAATGGGTTCATTGTTTTCATGCCTCAAATTCCTTGGGTAAGAGATGGGGTCGGTCCAAAGGACGACTACTCGCAACCTCCGCCACCGGCTTCGCGAGCGCTGGCCACGCCTTCCATGGCGCTCTTGGCGGCTTCGGGTCCGGTCTGCTGTCCAGAAATCACCGAACTGACGGCCCTGCCCATTGCAATTTGCATCTCGGTCGTCTTCGGGTTCTTCGGCCAAGCGGCCGTGTTCGCCGTCGCTTTCAGGAAGGGGAGAGGGAGCTTGATTTGGATCGAGGGATCGCTTGTGACGTCGGTTCGAACGGGAAGTCCCCCGCCTGCCATGAAGCGCTTCATTTGCATGTCAGCCGAAAGCCAATAGTTCTTCAGGTAGTTCCACGCCATGTCGGCGTGGGTCGACTTTGCAAAGATTCCAAGACCCTCGCCGCCGGGGAAGACCACGCTGGGGCCGCCGTTGGTGGGGAACTGCGCGGTCCACACGGCGAACTTGGCGTTGTCCCGGGCGCTGCCGATGTTCCAGTTTCCGTTGAGTCCAAACGCAAAGTCGGCAGTCATGAACTTCTGCCACGCAGTCGCTTGGTCCCACGTAGCTGCAGACTTGGGAATGTAGCCCTTCTTGGCCCACTTTTCGATGCGGTTGAAGGCCGTGACGACTTTGTCCGCATTGGAAGGGAAGTTGCAGTAGTTCACGTCCTGGCTCAGCAGCCACGGCATGAACAGCCACGCCCCCTCAACGTTGGGGGCCGCCGCCTCCGCCAAGCCCTGGTACTTCCCGCCGGCCTTGACCTTGGCAAGATCGGCCTCGAGCTCGTCCATGGTCGTGGGCATCGTGGTGATCCCGTACTGGCCGAGGATGTCCCCGTTGCCGAAGAGGCCCAAGAGGTTGGTGTAGGCCATCACGTTGTAGACCTTGCCACCAGACGTCCAGGTCGCAGACTCGGGAAACAGGGCCTTGTCGGTGTACGCATTCCACTCGGCGGTAATGTCTTTCAGAACGCCGGCGGCAACAAGGCTGGGGAAGTCCACAACAACGTTGTTGACGACGACGTCCGGCCCCGTGCCGGTTTGGGCGGCTGCCAGCAGTTTCTGGTCCATCTGATCGAAGGGCACCTGCACCTGGTTGACCTTCCAACCGGGGTTCGCCTTTTCGAAGGCTGCGTCGCGATCGGCCAAACTGGCCCTGCCGCCGTCGTCAGAGAAATAGGTCCAAACCGTAAGAATCTTGTCCTCCGGCGGGCCACCGCAGCCCGACATCGAAACGGCCAACAGCGTGACAAGGGCCGCCGTGCCGAAAATACTCCTTGCTCGTACCATGACTCTTTCTCCTTGAGAGAGGGATACGGCAAGCTTGAAATGTATTATGATTTTTGTCAACATAATTCATGGTCAACAATGTCATAAATGATGGACCGATGGCTCGAGGGCCGCAGGCCCCCCACGCCTGCGGGGTGTTCCAGCCAGTGGTGAGGTGGGAGCGCTAGGAAGAAACGCCGTCGGGTGCGGGAGCCGCAGCCAGCCACGACTTTGTCAGGAGCATCCTGTCCACGGCCTCGTCACCCAAGACTTCGTGCAGAACCAGCCGGGCCGCGCCCTTGGCACCGGCGAGCACCCCGAGGGCGGCCGTGACGAGCCTGACGTCGTTGCCCGACCCGGGGAGGGCATTTTGGTACAGCCCTTCGCGGATTCCTGCGAAGAGCGACGTCTCCTGGTCAACCAGGTAGCCCCACGCCACGATGACGCTCGGATTGAGGAGGTTGACCACCGACGATAGCGCTTCGCCAATCCGGCGCCCGGCTTCACGAACCGCTTGGACCGCCACCGGGTCGCCTCGGTTTGCAAGAGTGACGACTTCAGACACGTGCGTAACGTCGACACCCGAGGCTCGCAGTTCCCGCACCAGGGCGTCACCGCTGGCCACCGAGTTCAGACAGCCGATTCCACCGCAACTGCAAACCGTCGAAGCCCCCGATACTTTGATGTGGCCCAGTTCCCCCGCAAGACCGCCGGCACCCCGCACCGGTTCGCCGTTGACCAGGATGGCCGCGTGGATGAGGGTTCCCAGCTTGACGCACACGCAGACCTCGACCGAAGACCACGAGGCACCCCATTCGGCGCGGGCGAGGAGGTTGACGTCAAGGTCGAGGAATACGGGCGCGCTGTAGTGGTCCCGCAGAACGATTCGAAACCGGTCCCGGTCCCAGCCCAGCGCTCCGAGCCCAAGGCTGCGCGCGTAGTTTTGAAGCTCGACTGCGCTCGGCATCCCCACGCCGACTCCCACGATCTCGTGGCGGCCAATCGGCAAGGAAGCAACCATGGCGTCGAAGCTCTTGATCAGCGATTCCAACAAGACGGTAGGGCCCCGGGCAAAATCCACGAGAACAAAATCGTCGGCGAGAACCCCACCCTTCAAATCGGTGACCGCAACACGGCAGCCTGAGAGACCAACCTGCACGGCGAGGACGAGCCCTGCGGCGGGGTTGAAGTGAAAGACCTCGGCTGGGCGGCCCCTTCCGTTCGCCGGAGCGACGTTGCCAATGACTAGTTTGGCGTCAAGGAGGAATTCGAGCCGTTGAATGATGGTTGAGCGCGATACCTCTACTAGGGCCGCAAGTTCGGATATCGTCCGGGGTCCCTGTGTTCGAAGAAGGCGCAACAGATGTCCACACCCCGCGATGAGCGGTGCAAAACGAAGCGGCTCAACACCGACCATGGCGTCCTCCTGCGTATTTTGGGTTGTTTCAGAACGATATCGAATTTCCGCAAGGAAGGGAATGGGTCCAAACCCGCCGGGGACTTTGAGATAGTGAAGGGAAATACTCAGGATCGTGTTACATTTCAGGCGAAGGAGTCCCCTATGAAGACAGTCATTCTCGCTCTGACCGCTCTCGCCCTGGTCTCTTGTTCCACTCTCGACGCCGTACGGATGCTTTCCAACGCCTCCCATCCGAGCTCTGACTCGCAACCGGCCGCCCAGGCCGCCCCTGCGGATCAGGCTGCCCAGGCCCCGGCGGCCGGAGGCCAGCAGGCTCCGGCGGGCCTCGACGCCGCTGCCAAGGCCGACTGGGCCCGCTACTCCCAGCCCGCCGCCAGCGGCAAGACCTTCGGCGCCAGCGCCGACCTGTCGGCCGCGCCCGCGACGACTCTGCAGCCCGGTGCGTGGGCCGTGTACCGAAGCTTGGAGAACGGCCAGGTGAAGGGAATCATCAAGTTGGCCTTGGTCGGCAAGCAGGGGGACGCCTGGATCTACGAATTTGCCTCGTATTCCGACAAGGACTCGGCCGTCGTCCAACAAGCGATCCAAGGGCTCGACGACATGGTTCAAAGCGGGAACTCAGACAAGGGGAAGGTCCTTTGGATGAAGGTCAAGGGAAAGGACGGGAAGATTCAGACCATCGACGGGGCCATGCTCGCCATGGCCGGGGGCGCCTACAAGGGAATGGTGACCGCCAACTCCCTTCCTCCCACGACGACCGTCACCGCTGGCGGACCCATCACCGTTCCGGCCGGCACCTTCACTTCCACCTGGAAGGCCGACAGCCAGGTGTCGCAGGGGCGGAACTCGGAACCCGGCACCTCTTGGGTCTCGACTCAGGTTCCCCTTTGGCACCTGGTGAAGGCCCAGACCAAGAACGGAAACGTGCTTGAGCTTGTCGATTTCGGCACCTCGGGCTACCAATCCTCGATGAATTAGTGGTAGGGTCCTGCCGCAGGAGCGACCATGCCCGAAGCCCTATTCCTCAAGAGCGCCCGTCAGGCCGCCCATTGCCCCGACACCACCGCCGCCGAAGTCGCGTTCTTCGGCCGGTCGAACGCGGGAAAGTCGAGCCTGATCAACGCGCTGGTCAAAAAGAAGGGCCTTGTGAAGACCGGGTCGCGTCCCGGCATGACCCAGCTGATCAACTTTTTCACCTACGGCGAGGACCTGATCCTGACCGACCTTCCCGGCTACGGCTACGCCCAGGCCCCGGGGGCCGTCAGGGAAGGGTTCCCCGTCATGACCCGCGAGTACTTTGAGCGCCGTCGGCAGCTGAAACTCGTGTGCCTCCTCCTCGACATCCGCCGCGTCCCCTCTGACCTCGACATCGACACTGCGAACCTCCTGGCAAAGCTCAAAGTGCCCACCGCCCTCGTCCTCACCAAGACCGACAAGCTCTCGGGGAACGAGAGGATGAACCAGAAGCACAAGATCGCCAAAGAGCTCGGCCTCGAGGCCGACGACCTGTTTCTCACCTCGGCGTCGAAGGGGACGGGGGTGGCGGAGCTATGGTCCATGATCCGCCAGCACGTGCGAGGCTAGGATACCGCCGCTTCGGCTTCGCCTCGGGGGGGCTCCGGTGCTCGACGTACAAGGAGTACGTCTGCGCTCCTCGCTCCCCCGCTCGGCTTTGCCGAAACGACGGTCTCCGTCGCCTCGCGCCGACAACACGCGAGGGTGAAACTCTGCTGCTTTCACGGCTCGCTTCGCTGCCGGGGGTCGCGGTCAGAATGCGTTTGCGGGCGCGTTTCGGCTTTCACGGGGCGCTTCGCTGCCGGGACGGGGCTGCAACCAGCGGCTGGCGCCACCTGCCCGTCCGGACGAGCGGTTGTCACCTCGCGCCGGTAGCACGCGGGGGTTGAAACTCTGCTGCTTTCACGGCTCGCTTCGCTGCCGGGGGTCGCGGT